>Ga0306924_10008366_pt1 | contig 10426 bp, 6 predicted proteins | sample sta12Can44000111_FD_203756 | JGI IMG/M metagenome (GOLD analysis project Ga0306924, IMG submission 203756) | Lab enrichment of tropical soil microbial communities from Luquillo Experimental Forest, Puerto Rico - statanox.12C.anox.44.000.111 (v2)... | ecosystem: Environmental > Terrestrial > Soil...
CTTCCGCTTTGTGCATTTCCACATCGGTCGGACGCCGGGAGAGTGTCACCAAATACAATTCTTCGACCATCGCAGTCGGGGGTGTCTTGGCCTTCACAAGGGACTCAATGCGGCCGGTGGGCGCGCTGAGTTTTTGATTCAGCAATTCGCCGTTCATCATGTGCATGGCCTGAGCAATATTCGGTTGGATCGTGCGCTCGCATTCGCAAGTGATCTGCCGGGCCGGCCGGCCGAACACGTCCAGGAAAAACGAGCGCACCGCCGGGTCGGGCAACTGAATGGCGCGTGTTCCGGGAGGCAGCCCCGTATATTTCTCGCGCGTCCCGGTGGCGAAATCCAGCGCATCCGCCAATTGCTCGGCGTTCAGTCGGCGAACGGTATGCCGCGCCAGCTGCGCGTTGCCCACATCCGCCGCATTGCCCTGCGTTATGGTCGATGCCAATTGGTAGGCGCGCGAATTCATAATGGTTCGCAGCAGATGTTTCAGGTCATATTTGTGGGCGACAAAATCGCCGGCCAGGGCATCCAGTAATTCCGGATTGGTCGGCGGATTGGTCGCCCGCATGTCGTCCAAAGGTTCTACCAAACCGCGGCCCATGAAATAACCCCAAAACCGATTCACCATGTTGCGCGCGAAAAACGGGTTGTCAGGCGCGGTGATCCAATCCGCCAGTTGGCGCCGGCGATCGAATGGGTCATCCATTACCGGGCCGTCCAGCGGATGCGGCTTGACGATGCCTCCCTTGCGAGGATGATTGATTTCGCCGCTCGGCCGCAGGAAGATGACCGTTTCGCCGCCGAACAGGCCGAACTCCCGCGACGCTTTCGTGTTGAGCCGCACGAAAAACGCCGCCAGGCCGTAGTAATCCTCCTGGCTCCATTTTTCGAACGGGTGGTGATGGCATTTGGCACACTGCACGCGCACTCCCAGGAAAACCTGCGACGCACTCTCGGACCAATCGGTCGGCGTTTGCGATACGCGATAAAAATTCGTCGGCCCCTCGGTAAACGTGCTGCCCTCGGCGGTAATGATTTCTCGAACAAATGCATCGACCGGCTTGTTATCGCGCAGCGATGCCCGCACCCAGTTGTGAAAACTCCACATGCCCTTTTCGTTCAACTTTGCCCGATTGATGCGTAGCAGATCGCCCCACTTGAGTGCCCAATAATCCACGAACTCCGGCCGGTTTAACACGCGATCGACGGCGGCGCGGCGTTTCTCCGGATTGGGGTCGCTCAAAAATGCCTTGATATCCGCGGGGGACGGCAAGGTCCCGATCGTGTCGAGATGAATGCGGCGGAAGAATTCTTCATCGCTACAATGGGCGGAAGGGGTCAATCCCAGATCTTTCCACTTGGAAAGGAGTTTGTCATCGATGAAATTGGCCGAGGCAAATTCCGGATACTTTTGCAGATACGCATAGGGCAGGGTGATTTGCACGACGGCCGCCTGCCCGCCGAAACGCACCATGATATGGGTTTCCCCTTTGTTGCCGGCGGTAACGAGACCATCCGGCGTGACACTCGCAATCGATTCATTCAGCGAGTCAAATTGAGCGGTGGCGGTCACATCCTCGATACGGCCGTCGCTCCAGTCGGCGCGGACAAGGATTTGCACTTGTTCCCCGGTCTTCAAGACGCGCTTGGCGGGTTCGACCATCAGCCGCCGTACGGTTAATTCCGGTCGCGGCGGTTCCGGCGCGCCGTCCTCGAGCCATTGTTTCAGCACATTGTAAAACCGGGAATTGACTTTGAACCGCTCACCTCCGCCGTGTTCCATCGTCAGCGTGGGCTTCATTAGCAGAATGCTCCGTTCCGGGTCGGATAACACGACCCGCCGGCCTTCTGCGCTCTGTACGATCTGTTCATGATCGAACTGCGGATCAAACCCGCGCAAACTTAACCGGAAACCTCCCTTGCCGTGTTGCCCCCCGTGACAGGCGCCCTGGTTGCAACCCGCCTTGGTCAACACCGCGACTACGTCCCGCACAAAATTCGACGGCTGGTCCTCTTTGACCCCATTCGGTGGAATTGGAGGCTCGGCAGCCATTAGCAGCGATGAGAAAAGGCCCGGGAAAACCAGAATTCCAATCGAAAAGATCCGCTTCCGCGGCCGCATGAGGGAAACCTTTCGCAAATCGGCAGGCCGGCTTGGGGGCCGGTGGTTAGGAGGGTGGAGGACCCTTTAATCTAGGCAGGTCCCGTACCAGAAGTACGGTCGTCTCTCAATTATGTTGATGGAAATGCCATGTCTTGTCAAGCGCAAGGCCGCCATCGCCGAGTCGCAAAATTCTGACGCCGGCCTCGGCGACGTTTTTCAGAGCCCTGGCCTCATGGTTGAAAACCCTCCCTGATTGGCTTTATCGTGTTCCGCGCGGACCGCCCGGGCGTTTTCTCCCGTTGTGATGTAGAGCACATTATCCAGGACGGTCGCCTGTAATCCAGCCTGGTCTGCCATGAGACGGACCGCGGTTTCTATCGGTACATTTGTGAACCGCGCGGTAACGATACCCTTCGCTTTTTCTCCCGCTCGGTGCGGATCCAGGATAATACTGATCCCGGTCAATTCCATCAGTTCGCGGAGCGCATCGTCCAGCGGGCGCTCGCCAAACCCGGCATTCACGGCTTGATGAAGGCGCGGCTTGGTGGCTTGCTCTTCATCCGCAAGCGGGCTGCTCCCCCAAACGGTCAAATACCATCGCTGTCTCGAAGTAATCGTAAAGTGATCCGCGCGCACCAGGAAATTACCGTCTACCTGAAAACAGAGCTGTTCCAGAATGGTACTCAGCCGCACACCTTTCATTTTCGGGAGCTTCACTTGCTGGAGTTCCACTTCAGGAATATTAAGATCCGCCTTGAATGCATCATTGTCAACCAAAAACAACACGTCACTCTTCTCGCGAAGATATTCGAGTGCCTCTTTCAAAGGCGTCGGATCGATCCCCTGAAACAAATTGATTTTTTTGGCCAACGCTCCCTGTATTTGACTCATCCTGCTCTCCAGAAGTTTGGCCCCTCCCCCGGGTTTTTGCACCGGCTTCGCCGCATTGCTCGACGGCGTTTCCCGAGGACTGGGTGCCACACTCCCGATCACTTTGGGTGCACCGGCGCTGGGCAGCAAGCCCCCGGAAAGGCCGAACGCCCCGCCGAATGACATGCCGCCAAAGCCTCCGACTAGCCCCAAGCCCCCTATTCCCGGGTTGCCGCCTCCACTTCCGGGCAGGCCCGCACCGGTGGTACCTTTGAATCCCGCCATGCCTCCCAATCCTCCGCAGATTCCGCTCAGACTCCCGGCTCCTCCCGGATTCATTCCTTTCTGTAATTCATTTTGCAATCGGGTCCCTGCCGCTTCACTCGTCACAAAAACGACGTTGCCGATCAGGACCGGTTTCAAACCTACCATTTCCGCGATGAGCCGAGCTGCCGTGTCCAATGAAACCTCCGCCAGTTGCAGCGTAATGGGGGTCTGTCCTTCACGGGCCAGCCGGGGATCCAATAGGAATGGGAGTTCCCCTTCCTTGCTCATGTTCTGAAGAACCTTGTGCAATGGCACTTCTTTGAAATTCAAGTGGAGCGGTTGTTGCAATTTTTGCAACAGGTTGTTGGCTCCGGCGCCGCCGGTTCCGGCATCCGGCACGGCAAGTTTTTCCTGTTCCTGGAGTACTCGGCTGGAATGTTCCTCCGTGGTGACCAGAATGGTATTGTCCACCACGATTCCACGGAGGCCGGCCTGGTTCGCCAAAAGCCGGACCGCCGTATCCAGCGGCACGTTGTTGAATTGGCCGCTGACCGCCGTTTGACCCTTATCGCCGATGCGCTTGCCATCCAGCACAACGCTGGTGCCGGACATGTCCGACAATTCCTGAAGGACGTTCGCGAGCGGCTGTTTGTCAAACGCCGCATGGATGGCCCGCATCATCGGTCGAGGTAGGCCGAAAGTTTCAACCTGGGTTGCTATATCACCCCAAATCTCTCGGATCATACGCTGCGCGGAGGTGATGACGATATGATCACTTTTTACCAGATAGCCGCCTTGCACTTGCGACACCACCTTCTCCAAAACCGTGTCCAACCGTACGTTGACCAGCTTGGGCAGTTTCACTTGTTGGAGAACGACATCGGGGATGTTCAAATCGGCGGTAAACGAGTTTTGGTCTACGAGAACGGTCAAGTCGTGCCCGTCCCGAAACCAATCAAGAGCATCTTGCAATGGCTGCGTATCCATTCCTTTTTCCAGGCTGACGGTCTTGGCAAGGGTCTCGTGCATTTTGGCGATAGAGTTCGGTAATTTGCCCTGGGCAATTTTGTCCCGCAGCCGAATCAATTCTTCGCGGGGACCAGAATCTGCCGTTTTCTTGTCGTCCGGCGGACCAGACCGACCAAGTGGAACCAGCTCTGTGAAACCGATCAGCAAGAAAGCCGCTGCCACACCGCCGCACCACAAGAGAGATCGAAGCATGGCCGGAACTCCCTGATTAACAACGTGTTAGAACTCCAGAATTGGAATTTGACCGATTTGCCCCTAGTCCGTCTACTATTCAACACGCCGCCGAGTCAAATGTTTGCGCGAACTAAGCAAAGTGAGGCGTGGCGCGTGAAGCGTCGCCTCACCCCCAACACCTCACGCTCCACGCCTTATATAGCCGTCCCCAATCTCTTTTTGCTAAAATACCGCACCCAATGATTTCCGGTGCTATTCGCATGGCAAAGAAAAAGAAAATCCGGGTGGACTTGCGGAAGAATCGCTCCAAGCCGCCGCGCGAGCGCCAATGGACGCGCGGCTTCCAGGAGCACGGGTTTGCCGACGAAGCCACCAAAAAAGAAGAACGCGTTCGCTCCAAGGGGGATCTGTCCCGGCGGCGCACCATTATCCAGGAGGAAAAGTCCCAGACTGCGGCCGGTCCGGAATCCGCGAACATGCCCGCCGTCGATACATCCGCCTGCCTCTTCGGGCGCGTGCTCCGGATGCACGGCCCCGCCAGTGTCGTCGAAACGGAGGATCGGCGCCAATTTCGCTGTGCCGTTCGCCGGCTGCTTCGCACCCTGGCCACGGATGAACGCAATATTGTGACCACCGGCGACCATATTTGGTTCCGTCCCGCCGCGGCCGGCGAAGGGGTGATCGAACGAGTTGAACCCCGCCACGGTATCCTGACGCGCGCTTCGCGCAGCCGCGAACACGTCATGGTGGCCAACGTGGATCAACTCGTGATTGTCATGTCTCTGGTTGAGCCGGACATCAAGCCTCATCTCATTGATCGCTACTTGGCCAGTGCCGAGCAGGGTAAAATTGCTCCCATTATTTGTCTCAACAAGGCCGACCTCGTAGACCCGGTGCCGTATCAGCCGCTGATCGGCTATTATAGCCAGCTGGGGATTCCCATATTTCTGACGAGTGCCACCACGTCACTAGGCATCGACGGCTTGCGGGAATGCCTGGCGGGTCGGCAGACGGTATTCGCCGGCCAAAGTGGTGTCGGTAAATCGTCGCTGTTGAACGCCATTCAGCCGAAGTTGGCATTGCGGGTACGCGAGGTCAGTGAAGTCACTCAAAAGGGAAAACACACGACAACAACCGCGGAACTGTTGCGGCTCGACTTGGGCGGATGGGTGGTGGATACGCCTGGCATCCGGCAATTTCAACTTTGGAACATCATTCCCGAAGAGGTGGAGGGGTTTTTTCCCGAATTCAGGCCGTTTGTTCCATTGTGCGGCTTCCCGGATTGTACCCATACCCATGAAGAGCGCTGTGCCGTCAAGGCAGCGGTGCGCCGCCGGCTAATCAGCCCCAGGCGCTATACCAGTTATCTCGGGCTGTTTCAGGGCGAAGCAGTAGATTGAGCAGGGGTAATGAACGAAGCGTCCTTTCGCATACGCTTGTTTCGAATTGGAGGGGTGCTTGGCATTTGGACCCTGATCGGTGTTTTTCTCGCCAGCCAGGCATATCTAATGCTCGTGCTGCAAAAGTACGCTCACGAAGATCTCAAACAGGCGAGCCAGGAGGGTTCGTGGTGGGAGCTGTTGCGATTAACTCTGGCGGAAGCGTATATCTGGGCGCTATTGGCATGGTTTATTTTTCGGCTCGGGCGCAGATTTCCTCTGGAACAGCGCCAGTGGTTGAGAAACAGTCTGATTCATGGGGCATTGTGCCTTCTTTTTGTTTTATTGGAGACCACTCTTTCCGTCGGAGCTAGTGAAATCTTGCGGCATGATTTTCTGAAAATCACTACGTCCCACAAAATCCTGCTTTTTTATTTCGCAGCCAAGTTTCCCGGGAATGTCCTCATTTATTGGGGAATCCTCGGAGTCCACCAGGCCATGTACTTCTATCGCAAATATCGCGAACGCGAATTACGGGCATCCCAGTTGGAAACGCGGCTCATCCAGGCACAATTGCAAGTCCTCAAAATGCAATTGCATCCGCATTTTCTTTTTAATACCTTGAACGCCATTTCGGCGCTCATTCACCAGGACGTGGAATTGGCGGATCGTATGATTGCCCGGCTTGGCGACCTCCTACGGACGACGCTGGAAAATGCCAACAAACAGGAAATTCCCCTCCGCCAGGAACTGGATCTCATTCAACCGTACCTGGAAATTGAAAAAGCCCGCCTCGGATCGCGGCTGACCGTCGCGATGAGTATTGATCCAGCGGCGATGGATGCGTGCGTGCCTAATTTGATCCTGCAACCGTTGGTGGAGAATGCCATTCGCCACGGCATCGCGCCACGCTCAGAACCGGGACGCATCGAAATCTCTGTCCGGCGCGATAATGGTGCCCTGCGCTTGCAAGTGCGTGACGACGGCCCCGGCATTCCCGGAACAACGCAACAATCGTTCAAGGAGGGCGTCGGACTCGCCAATACTCGCGCCCGCCTGGAGCAACTCTATGGCCGCGACCTTCACCTTGAATTGGCCAATGGTCCCGGCAGCGGGCTGACGGTAAGCATCTGCATCCCCTACCATGAAGCGCGCGAGGACACGGGATGAAGATCCGCACCTTGATCGTCGACGACGAGCCGCTGGCGCGGCAGCGGATTCGGACCCTGCTGGCAGCCGAAGCGGATATCGATATTATTGGCGAATGTGCCGACGGCCAACAGGCGGTCGAAGCAGTGCTTGAGCACCGGCCGGACCTGGTGTTCCTGGACGTGCAGATGCCGATCCTGGATGGATTCGGTGTGGTGGAAGGCATTGGAGCGGACCGTATGCCCGCGGTCATCTTTGTTACAGCCCACGATCGCTTCGCTCTCAAGGCCTTTGAAGTTCGTGCGCTTGATTATCTGTTAAAACCGTTCGACCGCCAGCGCTTTCACAAAGCGCTGGAACGGGCGCGCTTTCAGCTTCAGCGCCGTGATCACGCGGAAATTAACCAGCGCCTGGTGGATTTGCTGGCCGATGTCAACGGCAAGAAACAATTTCTGGACCGGCTGGTGGTCAAATCTGCTGGCCGCGTCTCCTTTGTTCGCGTCGGCGAAATTGATTGGATTGAAGCCGCCGGCAATTATTTGCGCCTCCATGTCGGCAAGGACACGCATTTGTTGCGCGAAACCATGAGTAAACTAGAATCGCGCCTGAATCCTCGGCAATTTATTCGCATCCATCGCTCCTGCATTGTCAATCTGGATCGCATTCGCGAACTGCAACCGTCTTTTCATGGCGATTTTGTGGTCCTTATGCTTAACGGCACGGAACTGACTTTGAGTCGCGGTTATCGGGATAAATTTCAGGAACTGCTGGGAAATGCCATTTGAGTGAATTTGCCCCCGGGTTTCATCGGTCCGGAGCGCAAAGCTCCTCGTCCCGATCACACAGCGGCTTATCCCACCAGACCGGCGCTTTGTCCCAACATGGTTGCCCTTGTTCGCCTATTCATCCTAGGCTAATGGAGAAGCGGCAAGAAAATTCTGACACCTTTCTCTAGAAACGGAGGAGTACGATGCGCCATCTATTGCAATTCACTTTGACCCTCGGCATTGCGCTGGCCTGCAGTTTCCCGGCGCTGGCCCAAAATGAGGTCCAGGCCATCCTCGAAAAAGCGGAAAAGGCGCACGGCGGCAAAGAGAAACTCGACAAGATCAAGGCGATTCAGACCAAATCCAAGGGAACTCTGGAGGTATTAGGCGGCCTATCGTTTACGGACGAAACTTCGGCCTTCGCGCCCAAGCTCAAACAAGTCATGTACATGGAAATAATGGGACAGAAAGTTACGCAAACTACCGTTTTTGACGGCACTAACGGTTGGGTCAATGTCAACGGCATGAACATCGACCTGGATGAAAAACTAATGGCCGAGTTGAAAGAAGCCTCCTACCTGCTGCAAATCGGCCGATTGGCTGGCCTCAAAGGCAAAGGTTTTGAACTATCTTTGTTGGGCGAATCCAAGGTCAACGATCGACCCGCCGTCGGAGTCAAGGTTGCGAGCAAGGGACACCGCGATATCAATTTGTATTTCGACAAGGAAACCGGGCTCGTTGCCAAGATGGAGCACCGGGCCCTCGATGCCATGACCATGCAGGAAGTGACCCAGGAGCGAATCATCTTGGAGTATCAGGACACCGAAGGCCAAAAAATGCCGAAGAAGGTGCTCGTCAACCGGGACGGCAAGAAGTTCATGGAACTGGAAGTGACTGAAATCAAGTTTCCCGATAAGATCGATGACAGCGAGTTTGCCAAGCCATAACACGTTTGATTGGAGGAAGTTTGATGCGACGTTTTATTTTGGCGATGGGAATCATGGCATTGGTTCCAATGCTGGGACTGATGAATGCCCGCGCGGAGGATAAGAAAGACTAGAAGCCGGCGCCGAAGCCGACCATAGCCGTTTTCAGGTTGGGGGGAGGTATTACCGAGGAACCTGAGGATGAACTGTTCCCTTTTGGCGGACCGCCTCCCGTTTCGCTCAAAGATCTGGTAGCCCGCATGAAAAAGGCGAAGGATGATGCCAACGTCAAAGCCCTGGTAATTCTGTCCGAAGGAGGATCAGTCGGCTCGGCTCAAACCGAGGAATTGCGGCAAGCCATGGGCCAATTCCGCTCCGCCGGCAAGGACATTTTCGTCCATTCCGATTCGCTCGCCATGCGGGACTACGTTCTCATGTCCGGAGCCTCGCGCATCAGCGCGGTTCCCACTGCCGACCTGTGGGTCACCGGCTTGTACGGGGAAGCGCCGTATGTGCGGGGACTGCTCAATAAGATCGGAGTGAAACCGGATTACCTGACATGCGGCGACTATAAGAGCGCTGCAGAAATCTTCATGCGCGAAGGCCCCAGCCCGGAGGCCGATCGGATGCAAAACTGGCTTCTGGATAGTTTGTATGATTCCTTCGTCCAATTAATCGCCAAGGGGCGGGCGGTGGATGCTGCCAAAGTGAAGGCCTGGATCGACGGCGGCCCGTACTCCGCGGCCAAGGCCAAGGAAATTGGAATGATCGATGCCGTGGAACATCGCCAGGAATTTGAAGCGATGCTGAAAGAAAAATTCGGCAAAGAAATGGCATTCGATCGCAAGTACGGCCAAAAGAAACAACCGACACTGGAATTTTCCAATCCGTTTGCCATTTTCAAAATATTCTCGGACCTGATCGATGAATCCAAAAAGAAAAAGTCCGGCAAGGACGCCGTGGGCATTGTGTACGTGGAGGGGCCCATCTTGGTAGGTGGCGACCGTTCCTCGCCGTTCAGTAGCGGTGCTGCGATGAGCTCCAAAATCCGCAAGGCGCTTGATGATGCCGCGAAGGACAATTCCATCAAGGCGGTTGTCCTTCGGGTCAATTCTCCCGGCGGCTCCGCGGTGGCCAGTGAGATCATCCTGGATGCCACCAAGCGCGTGAAAGCCAAGAAACCATTCGTGGTTTCCATGGGAGATGTGGCGGGCAGCGGCGGCTACTATGTGGCCTGCGGCGCGGATGTCATCTTCGCGGATGAAGCCACCATTACCGGATCCATCGGCGTCGTGGCCGGCAAATTCGCCACCACCGACATGTGGAAGAAACTCGGCATCACATTCAAGGCTTACCAGCGCGGCGCCAATGCCGGCATGCTCAGTTCCGCCGACGTTTTCACCAAAGAAGAACGCCAAAAACTGCAGGCCTGGATGGATGAAATCTACGGCGTATTCAAGGGCCATGTCATGGCGATTCGCGGCTCGAAGCTCAAAAAGCCGATCGATGAACTCGCCGGCGGCCGAGTCTACACCGGCAAACAGGCGCTCGACCTCGGCCTTATTGACAAGATCGGCACGCTGCAAGACGCCGTCGCTTTTGCGGCCGACAAAGCCGACTTGAAAGATTATGACATCCGAGTCGTACCGGAGCCGAAAAACTTCCTCGAACAATTGATCGAAGAAGCCTCCGGCGGCAAAGACGATCCCAGTCGAGTCGGTTTGACGGCTCGAATCCCCAGCATGCGTCAATCACCTTCGCTGG
>Ga0306924_10008367_pt1 | contig 10426 bp, 9 predicted proteins | sample sta12Can44000111_FD_203756 | JGI IMG/M metagenome (GOLD analysis project Ga0306924, IMG submission 203756) | Lab enrichment of tropical soil microbial communities from Luquillo Experimental Forest, Puerto Rico - statanox.12C.anox.44.000.111 (v2)... | ecosystem: Environmental > Terrestrial > Soil...
CCCGCAGCACCGCTGGTTATCATCTGGTTATCATTGAGTATTAGCGCGCTGCCGCCGTGCTCGTTCCAGGAGGTGGCGCCGCAGCCATGCTGCCGGGTCTGATCACCGCCCAGCCGATCCGCAATGGCGGCATGCGTCCGGCGACCGGACGATCGAAGGTGCGCGGCACTTCGGGCACAAGATCCGGGAAATAGGCTTTGATGTCGGGCGGCGGTGTCGGCGTGGTGTCGGCGGCGAGCCAGACCACGATGGCGCCTTTTGCTCGGATGTCGTCCGCCGTTACCCATGGCGAGCGCTCCGACGCCGCTTCGAATAAAACGCTCGGCCGGCTTGGCGCCGCAACCGCAATCAGCGCGGCGGTGCGCGGATCGCCGGTGACGATTGCCAGCGGCTGACCTGTGCGCCGCTCGAAGCTTTCGGCGAAGAACCGGCCCATCGCGCGCGCCGGCTGCGCGACCTTCAGATCCATTGCCGCGCCCCACGGCAACAGCACGATCAACACAGGCACGAAAGCCGCCGGCACCAGCAACAACCCGGCCCAGGCGAAGCCGAGCACGCGCTGGTGATAAAGCGCGATGCTGTCACCCGCGAGCATGACAACGGCGAGCCCGGAGAGCACGACGAGCGGCGCCGCACCCCCAACCGGAGCCGACCGCCCAATCAGAACGGCGATCACCGTGGCGAGCAATGCCGGCACGATCAGCAAAACCTTGACGAACGTCCATGCGAACGCATCCACCGGCTGCCGCTGAACCGGCGGCGCCGGCATTGCGCGGCTGCGCGGCCAGCCCAGCGCCAGCACGACCAGGATGACAAGCCCGGCATGGGCGAGCGCAAGCGCGATCAGGATGCGCAGCCAGGCCACCGTATTGTCGCCGGTACTGGCGGCGCGCCGCAGTGTTTGCAGGATCGGGACGAAACCGTCGCCGATCCCCTCCAGCCACAATAAATGCACAAACAGAAAGAAGACTAGTGCGACGGCTACAATCCACGGCTCGGTCGATTGCAGCGTGGCGCGTCCGCGCTCGGTCAGCACGGTGAAGGCTACAAGTGTGCCGAGCAGGATCAGCGCGGCGTTGCTTGAGAGAAAAATCAGCGCTGCCACAGCGCCGGTGACATACCAGGACCGCTTATGTCCTTGCACGACCGCGCGCCAGTAATGCAGCAAGGTTACCGCCCAACGCGCCATGGTCAGGATCTCCGGCCCAAAATCCGGCGTCGGCACCGTCAATAGCGCAATGCCGATCATCAACAGCACAGCGATCACCGCATGCGCTGGTCCGAGCAGCGTGCGGCCGAGCGCGAACACGCACCAATAGGCGACTACGACGCAGATCTGCGACAACAGATAGACGCCGAACAGCCCGGCGATGCGGAATGCGATTTCGCCAAGCCAATAAGCGAGCGGCGGACCGACGCCGCTGGCGAGCCGAAACTCATGGCCGACGGCGAGAAGCTGCGCGAGATCGACCGGCGGGGCGAAAAAGAACGCGGCCGGGACCACGAGCCAAATGAAGGCTTGCGTCAGCGCGGCAAACCAGAACAACAGCTGCGGCCTTGAGCGCAGGAGTTCGAGATAAAGCGGAACAAAAAACATCGTGGGCAATCGATTGAGTACGACTATAGCGGCAACACGTCGGTGATCACATCGTCGGCATCGCTGCCCGAATTGGCAAGGCCCAGTTCGCCCAGCGCGACCGCCACCGGCGAAAACGACCGGCGATGATGAATCGTCGGACCGAGCCGCTCCAGCGCTTCGAAATGTTCGGGCACGCTATAGCCCATATGCCGCTCGAAGCCATAGCCAGGATGGGCGGCGCCGAGGCATGCCATCAGGCGGTCGCGCGTGACCTTGGCGACGATGGAGGCGGCGGCGATCGAAGCGACGAGGCCGTCGCCGCTGATCACCGCCTGGCAATCGCAGCCGGCATTAATGCGGTCGCGGCCATCGACAAAAACCAGCGCCGGCTTTACCGGCAGCGCCGCCACCGCCCGCGCCAGCGCCCAGAGTGAGGCGCGCAGAATATTGTCGCGGTCGATGCGAGCCGGCGGCGCCAGCGCCACCGCGACCTGGGCGCGCGCGCAAATGCGTTCGTAGAGCACGGCGCGGCGTTCCGGCGTGAGCCGTTTGGAATCGTCGAGACCGCGCGGGATATTGTCGGGATCGAGAATGACGGCTGCGGCGACCACCGGACCTGCGAGCGGTCCCCGCCCCGCTTCGTCGCATCCGGCGATCGGCCACACGCCGCGCTTGAGCGCGGCGCGCTCGCGCCGAAAGGTCGGCCGGGTAATGATCTCTTCGACGAGCGGCAGCCGCGGCGCTGCCTCGTTACGGCTGTCTTTGCGCGCGGCAGGCTTGTCGGCCGCCGGTTTTCCATTATTGCGCGTGCGCGGGGACGATGCCTGGCGATCTTGGCGATCTTGGCGATTCATGCCCGCCATGATGAGCATGCGCGGCGGCGGCGCGCAATCCGGGATTGGTGGCTAAATCCACATCGCAATCGTGCTTGAGGTAAGTGCCGCGAACCCGAAGAACCGTCCGATGCGAACTTTGGGTTCAAAAGCGGCACTACTGGATAGAGTTGCTAGTGTCCTTGTCGATTCCGAAGTTCGTGCGAGCGAGCCGCTGATGTTTACGAACTTCGGAATCGGGAAACTAGAACAGATCGAGCTGCTCGGTGGCGGGTCGCGGCGGCCGGAAATGTTCGGTGGTGGTTTTCACGCTGGTCAAATTAAAACCGAGCCGCTGGCAGGCGACCTCGAAGCGTCGGCCGATCATCCAGGCGATCGGACCGGAGCCGGTCATGCGCTTGCCCCAAGTCGAATCGTAATCCTTGCCGCCGCGAGTTTCTCGAATGAGATTGATGACGTGGCGATAGCGATCGGGAAAGTTCTCGATCAGCCATTCGCGGAACAGATCCTTCAGCTCGAGTGGCAGCCGCAGCAGCACGTAGCCGGCGTGGCGCACGCCGGTCTCCGCGATCGCTTCGAGGATGCGTTCGATCTCGGCGTCGTTGATCGCCGGAATCACCGGAGCAACCAAGGCTGACGCCGGCACCCCCCCTTTGACCAGTTCGCGCAACGCGCGGAGCCGGCGCGGCGGCGTCGAAGCGCGCGGCTCCATCACCCGAGCGAGCTTGGGATCGAGCGTCGTGACCGAGATCGCCACCTTGACCAGATCGCGTTTGGCCATGCGCGCGAGGATGTCGAGATCGCGCAGCACTAGCGCCGATTTGGTGACAATGCCGACCGGATGGCCGGCGCGGTCGAGCACTTCGAGAATCCGGCGCATGATCTGGTAGCGGCGTTCGATCGGCTGGTAAGGATCGGTGTTGGTGCCGATCGCGATCGTCTTCGGCGAATAATCCGGCGCCGATAATTCGCGCTGGAGCAGTTCGTGCGCGTTCGGCTTCATGAACAGTTTGGATTCGAAGTCCAGGCCGGGAGAGAGGCCGAGATAAGCGTGCGTCGGCCGCGCGAAGCAATAGACGCAACCGTGCTCGCAGCCGCGATACGGATTGATCGAGCGGTCGAACGAGATGTCTTGCGAATCGTTGCGGGTGATGATTTTGCGGGTGGCGTCGACGGTCACCGTCGTCTTGAACGGCGGCAGCTGCTCCAGACCCTGCCAGCCGTCGTCGAATGCGACCCGTGCCAAAGGTTCGTAACGGCCCGAGACGTTCGACGCCGTGCCGCGGCCGCGCCGGCGTTCGCGATCGACGCCGGCGCGACCGCCAGCGCCACCGAAGCCGGCACCCGTATCGCCCGCCGGCGTGGAGGACAGCGGTGCCGGCGGGCGTTCCAACGCGGAAGAACGACTCATTGCTACAGCTCCATGCAGGAAGCTAATGCGCTGATTAGAACAAAACAAGAACAATTATTCGTGATCAGCCATGAGCGGTCCGGTACGATGGACGAAGTTTTTTGAACGCCGCCGAGCCAGGCAATACTTGACTTAGTCAACTATCTGGCCAACCCTCGCCACATGGCGCCCACCCCAGCCGAAAATACCGACCAGCGGATCGCCGCGGTGCGCCGCTTCAATCGCTATTACACCCGGCAGATCGGGGTCTTGCGAAAGCGGTTTCTCGACAGCCCCTACTCGCTCGGCGAGGCGCGCGTCTTGCATGAGATCGCAACCAAGCAGGCCCCGACCGCGAGCGATGTTGCCAAGAGCCTCGACCTCGACCCCGGTTACCTCAGCCGCGTGCTGCGCAATTTCGAGAAGCATGGCCTCATTCGCAAATGCGCGTCGCCGAAAGACGGCCGGCAAACTCATCTGACACTGACGCCGCGGGGAAAGAAATCCTACATCCCGCTCAACGCGCGCTCGCAACGCGACACCGCGGCCATGTTGGGCAAGCTTGCGCCCGAAGATCAGAACCGATTGATCGCCGCGATGGCCACGATCGAGACACTGCTCGAGGAGCAAGCTCAGAACGCGGCGCCGCAGCGAAGCTACGTTCTGCGCGCCCCGCGGCCCGGCGACTTCGGCTGGATCGTCAAGCGCAACGCCGAGCTCTATGCGCGGGACTATCGCTGGCTCGAACCGTTCGAGGGCGTGTGCGCGCAAATCGTCGCCGATTTCGTCAACAAATACGACGGAAGCCGCGAACGCGGCTGGATCGCCGAGATCGACGGCGAGAATGTCGGCGCGGTGATGCTGGCCAATGACGGCGACGGCGTCGCGCGCCTGCGGCTGCTTTTGGTCGAGCCCGAGGCGCGCGGCCGCGGCATCGGCGCGCGGCTGGTCGAGGAGGCCGTTCGCTTCGCCCGCACCGCCGGCTATCGCAAGATCACGTTATGGACGCACAGCGTGCTCACCGCAGCGCGGCATATTTATCAAAACGCCGGCTTCAAGCTGATGCGCAGCGAGGAGCATCGGAGTTGGGGCCAGCCGGTCGTCAGCGAGCACTGGGATTTGGAGTTGTGAGTGGTGATGCGGTGAACGGTCATCCTGAGGTGCGAGCGAAGCGAGCCTTGAAGGATGAGCGGCCGACCGAAATCGGTTTCATAATTGTCCAAGTCGGCAACAGCCGACTTGGTTGCCGTCGCCCCTTCGAGGGCCGTTTCGCGGCCACCGCAGGGTGACGGTCCAGACACCCGCATTCATTTAAACCGTTGCGCCCTTGGCCTTCTCGCGTCGCAAATGCTCGTCGAGCCGCGGCATGATCTCGACGAAGTTGCACGGGCCGTGGCGGTAATCGAGCTGATGCACCAGGATTTCGTCCCAGGCGTCCTTGCAGGCGCCGGGCGAACCGGGCAGGCAAAAAATGTAGGTCGAACCGGCGACGCCGGCGGTGGCGCGCGACTGGATCGCCGAGGTGCCGATCTTCGGGAAGCTGACCACCAAGAACAGCGCCGAGAAGGCTTCCATCTTTTTTTCGAACAGCGGCTCGATCGCTTCCGGGGTGACGTCGCGGCCGGTGAAGCCGGTGCCGCCGGTGGTGATGATGACATCGATCATCGGATCAGCGATCCAGGCTTTGACGCGGGCGCGGATCGCCTCGACGTCGTCGGGCACTACGCTGCGCTCGGAAACAAGGTGTCCGGCGGCCACGATCCGCTGCACCAACAGCGCGCCTGATTTGTCGTCTTTAAGCGAGCGCGTGTCGGAGATTGTCAGCACCGCGAATTTCAGCGGTACGAATTGTTTTGATTCATCGATTCCTGCCATCGATGTTCCTTTACCACCGCGACCTGATTAGAGCACCTTTCATGTCAATTAACAAAGTATTTCCCGGCATTTATTGCCTAGCGCGCGGGTTTGACGATTAAGCCGATTTTTACCTTGCGCCGGCATCATCGCGGCCGTCGGTTTGTAGGTCCCGCGTCGCCGACCGCGTCGCCTGAGTCAGAGTTCTGAGTCATGGTTGAGTCGCGTCGCGGGGCGTCCATTAGGGCGCCCCGCGTCAGTTTAGAAACCGCAGCTTCGGCGCGTGTCCTTGCCGGCGACTGCGTTGCCGAGATGGCGAAGATCCGGGCAAGTTCCGTCGATCTCGTCTTTGCCGACCCGCCCTATAACCTTCAGCTACAGGGCGATCTCAAGCGGCCGGACGATTCCCGCGTCGATGCCGTAAACGACGAATGGGACAAATTCCCCAGCTTCGGCGCTTACGACGATTTTACGCGCGCCTGGCTCATGGCCTGCCGCCGTGTCATGAAGCCAAACGCCACGCTTTGGGTGATCGGCTCGTATCACAATATCTTTCGGGTCGGCGCGCTGCTGCAGGATATCGGTTTTTGGATTCTCAACGATGTCGTCTGGCGTAAATCCAATCCCATGCCGAATTTTCGCGGTCGTCGCTTCACCAACGCGCACGAGACCTTGATCTGGGCGGCGCGCGACGCCGCCAAGCGCGATTACACCTTTAACTACGAAGCGCTTAAAGCCGGCAACGATGATATCCAGGTGCGGTCGGACTGGTTTATTCCGCTGTGCACGGGGGAGGAGCGGCTCAAAGGCCGTGATGGCAAGAAGCTCCATCCGACCCAAAAACCCGAAGCCTTGCTTGCGCGCGTCATCCTTGCCGCGTCACGGCCCGACGATCTTGTGCTCGACCCGTTTTGCGGCACCGGAACGACGGGCGCCGTCGCGCACCGCCTACGCCGGCGATTCATCGGCATCGAGCGCGACACCGACTATGCCGCCGCGGCGCGCCGGCGCATCGCCGCGATCGCGCCGCTGCCGCAATCGGCGCTGGCATCGTTCGTGACGGCGCGCGAGGCGCCGCGCGTGCCGTTTGCCGCACTGATCGAGCGCGGCCTGGTGGCGCCCGGCGTCAGCCTTGTCGACGCTAAGCGGCGTCATCGCGCGCTGGTTCGCGCCGACGGAGCGCTGGCACTGGGCGAGGCGGTCGGTTCGATCCACCGTATCGGAGCGCTCGCTCAGGGGCTCGAAGCTTGCAATGGCTGGACGTATTGGCACATCGAAACGCAGCACGGACTGACGCTAATCGACGTCTTGCGTGCGCAGCTTCGCGCCGAGATGGGTGCCGCCCCGATCAATTGAGCGCCAAGATATCCCGAGCCACCTCAGTCATCGTCTATCGGTCTCAATTATGAGGAGGCGCCCCAGCTCGGCGCCGAGACCATGCGCCACGACTTTGCGCATAACGCTCGGCAGCGCCTCGTCGCCGAGTTCTGAAATCGCGATCCATCGCGTGCCGTCCGGCAGCGGAACGTCGCGCGGGACCTCGGCCCGATAAACTGTGAGTTCGAGCGGAAAGTGCGTGAAGCTGTGCCGCACGACGCCGCCGATTTTCCGCCACACCACCGGTTTGCGCGCCAACGCGAAACGCGGCGCGGCTTCAAGCGCTTTGCTTTCGTCGAAATCAGCCGACCACCGCGTTGTCGGCACTTCGGTCATGCCGCCGAGCAGGCCACGCGCCGGTCGCGTTCGCAGCAGAACGAAATCATCGGCCCGTCGCGCAACAAAAGCGGCGCCGCGTTGTAAGAGACCGTCCGGCTTCGGCAAGCGGTTTGGAAACCCTTCGGCACTGCCGCTCGAATGGGCTGCGCAATTTGCATTCCACGGACAGAGCGAACATGCCGGCCGCTTCGGCGTGCAGATCGTTGCGCCGAGATCCATCATGGCTTGAGCAAAATCGCCGGCGCGATGGCAGGGCGTCAAAGCGCCTGTGAGCTGCGCGATCTCGGGCTTGGCCGCCGGCAATGGCGTCGTCACGGCGTAGAGCCGGGCGATTACGCGTTCGATATTGCCGTCGATCGGCGTCGCAGCTTGATCGAAGGCAATCGCCGCAATGGCGGCTGCGGTATAGGCGCCAATTCCAGGCAATTCGCGCAAGGCGGCTTCGCTTGCCGGGAATTGACCTCCGCGCTCCTTGACCACGGCCCGGGCGCATGCGTGCAGATTGCGAGCGCGGGCATAATACCCGAGTCCCGCCCAGGCTCTAAGGATATCGTCAAGCGAGGCCGCGGCGAGCGCTGGTAAATCGGGCCAGCGTTTTAGGAACCGCGCGTAATATGGCGCCGCCGCTTTGACGGTGGTTTGCTGCAGCATGATCTCGGAGAGCCAGATCCGGTAGGGGTCGGCGCGCTTACCGGGCGGCGCCCGCCAAGGCAGAGCCCGCCTGTGCCGGTCGTACCAGGCAAGCAAGCTGGCGGCCTGCGGCGGTGAAGGCTTTTTGTCTTTCGGCTTCGCTGCTAGGGTCATCGGTCGACGGATGGCAGAGCGTCAAGTCATGAACAAGCCCTCTCGCCCATTACCCAGGCCGCTTCGCGAACTTGTCGGCAAGGTGGTCGGCGATGCCTTCGCACGGCAGGGCTTTGCCTCGGCCGAATTGGTGACGCGCTGGGAGGATATTGTGGGCGCCGAAATCGCAGCGCATAGCGAACCGATCAAGCTGAACTGGCCGCGCCGCGCGGACGGCGAAGAACGTTACGACGGCACCTTGGTCCTGCGCGTAGAGGGGCCAGCGGCGATCGAAATTCAGCATCTCGCCGCCTTGATCTGCGAGCGGGTCAATCGTTTCCTCGGCTGGCGGGCGGTCGGCAGGCTTGCGTTTCGCCAAGCACCGCTGCGGCACCGTGAACTTCACGCAAGACGCTCCGCAGACCCCGGTTCGGCAGCCCGCCTTGCCGAGGGGCTGTCGGATATCGATGACGAGGCGTTGAAACAGGCTCTCGCCCGGCTCGGCGCCGCCGTAAAAGAACGGTAAGGCCGAAAAGACCGCCGCAGAGGGGCGATATCGCCGTTTATCGAGCCTGGCGCGTGACCCTTGGCGCGCTGGCGCTGTCATGCCACATTGCTGCTGCACGGTCACCTTGTCGTTGCAAGAGTTACATCTCCCCTGGGAGTTAAAGCTTTGCTGCTCACCCGCCGCCAATTCGCCAAAACCACCGCACTGTTCACTTTCGCCGGCGCCGGATACGGCCTGTTCCTGCCGCCGCTCGCGCGCCCGGCGCTGGCCGACGACAGCCCGTCCCCCGCCGACTTGGCCGATGGCGGACCTGACGGCGATATCGTCCTCGGCTCGGACAAGGCCCTTGTGACGGTGATCGAATATGCATCAATGACATGCCCGCATTGCGCGCACTTCTCGGAGACGACATTCCCGGAACTGCAAAAGCGCTATATCGACACCGGCAAGGTCCGCTACACCTTGCGCGCCTTCCCGCTCGACGCGCTTGCGGCCGCGGGCTTTATGCTCGCGCGATGCGCCGGCAACGACAAATACATGCCGATTGTGGAGACCTTGTTCGCCAAGCAGACCGAGTGGATCGTCAAGGAGCCCCTGCCGCCGCTAAAGGAAATCGCCAAGCAGTTCGGCATCACCGAGGACCAATTCAATCAATGCCTGGCGAATCAGAAGCTGCTCGACAGCATCCAAGCAGTGCGGGATCACGCGGTGCAGAAGCTGGGGGTCAATTCGACGCCGACATTTTTTATCAATGGCAAGAAGATGGTCGGCGATGTTTCAATCGATCAGATGGCAAAGGAGATCGAGCCCTATCTCAAGGAAGGATAAGGGTTTTTCGCGCAACCGGTGGCCCGCAGCCACCTGCTCCGTTGACCTAGGCCTAAGGGTGAAGGCCGCGAATGTCTGGATAAATGAGCGGTCGTTGTTGCGCTCGGAGTCCGGGCGATTCATTCTCCGCGCCGATGCGGCATCCCTCCCCCGCCCGGCGCGGTCCGCGGCGCGCGGTTGGAGGATTCCCTGTGCCGCCTAGGGGAACGGACGTAAACAGCGAATGAAGCTCACGCGGCTGCGCCTAATCGGCTTCAAGTCCTTTGTCGAACCTACCGACTTTGAGATCGAACCCGGCTTGACCGGTGTGGTCGGTCCGAACGGCTGCGGCAAGTCGAACCTTGTCGAAGCCGTGCGATGGGTGATGGGCGAAGCCTCCTACAAAGCGATGCGCGCGGCGGAGATGGATGACGTCATCTTTTCTGGCAACACCGACCGTCCGGCGCGCAATCATGCCGAAGTCGCCGTCTCGGTCGACAACAGCGATCGCAAGGCGCCGGCTTCCTTCAACGACTTCGATTCGCTGGAAGTTTCACGGCGCATCGTTCGCGAGCACGGTTCGACCTTTCGCGTCAACGGCCACGAGGTGCGGGCCCGCGATGTCGCCATGCTGTTCGCCGACGCCTCGACCGGCTCGCGTTCGCCCGCTCTGGTACATCAAGGCCGGATCGGTGAGATCATCCAGGCGCGGCCCGATCAGCGCCGGCGCGTGCTCGAAGAAGCCGCCGGAATTTCCGGGCTGCATGCGCGCCGGCACGAAGCGGAGCTGCGCCTGAAGGCCGCCGAACAAAACCTGGCGAGGGTTGACGATGTGATCGGCCAGCTCGCCAATCAAGTTGCCGCGCTCAAGAAGCAAGCGCGCCAGGCTGTGCGCTATCGTTATATCTCGTCACAGGTGCGCAGGACCGAGGCGCTGCTGTTTCACCTGCGCTGGA
>Ga0306924_10008369_pt1 | contig 10425 bp, 9 predicted proteins | sample sta12Can44000111_FD_203756 | JGI IMG/M metagenome (GOLD analysis project Ga0306924, IMG submission 203756) | Lab enrichment of tropical soil microbial communities from Luquillo Experimental Forest, Puerto Rico - statanox.12C.anox.44.000.111 (v2)... | ecosystem: Environmental > Terrestrial > Soil...
CGGATTTGCGGATTCGGCCCACCTGAGCCGCACCTGCCGCCGGATGTTCGGCATCGCGCCGGCCATGCTGGTCAGGGCTTAGGCGCAAGCCGCAGGCCGGCGTCAGTCCATTCCCTGCCTGGAAAGGCCGACCGGGCCTTTCAACCCCAGGCACAGGGGCAAGGCGAGAGCGGACAACAGCGCCATCAGCAGGAAGGCGCTGGCGCCCAGCCGCGCATACAGCATGCCGGATGACAGGGTCAGCAGCGCCGTGAGCAGTCCGGGGCCGAGTGCATAGAGGGCCTGGCCCGTCGCGGCCAGATGCGGGGGCACCACCGCGCCCATCAGACGCATGCAAGCGAGATGCAGCAACGCAAACGTGATGCCATGCAAGGGCTGCACGATGGCCAGCGCGGCGGGATGGTTCGAGGAGGCCATCACGGTCCATCGCAAGATGGCGGCCAGAGATGCCATCGCGGCGGCGCCGCCCGGGCCGAGCGGATCGACCCATCGAGGTCCGGCCAGGATGAAAACCACGACCTCGGCCACGACCGCTTCGGACCACAGGACACTGATCGTGGTCGAGCTGATGCCGGACGCATTCCATTGAATCACGGCGAAGGCGTCATGCATGGCATGGCTGCCGAGCACCAGCGCCGCGATGAGCACCATGCGCCGGAACGGGACGATTCCCATGAGCTCGCGGATCGCTCGCAAGGAAGAGGGCTCGGCGGTGGCGTCGGTTTGGCTGGTCTTGCCATCAGGCGCCGGCAACAGCACGGTGCTGGCTGCGGCACCCATCAGCAGGGTCCCATGCATCCAGGCGATCGACGAGAGCGCGGTCCAGCCGATCACCTGGCCCGCGGCCAGCGTTCCCATCACAAAGGCAATCGATGCCGATCCTCGCACCCAGCCATATTCAAAGCCCGATCCGGCCGGAGTGCGCGATTTCGAAGCGCCCAACGCCAGGGCATCGGCGAGCGATGTGATGGGGGTCAGCGCGGCCTCGTGGCCGAGGCGAACGATTGAGAAAAGCCAGAACCCGCCGACCCAGGGCAGCCCGAATGCGAGGCCGGCGGCGAGGGCGGCGGCCGCGGCCAGCACCTGGCGCAACCGCTGCAGACGATCGGCGACGCGCGCCGCAACCGGTCCGGCGATCAGGCGGATGATCGTGCCCAGCCCCAGCAGGAGCCCGATCTGCTGCGGTGACATCCCGCGGGTTTCAAAGAAGCGAGGCCAGAAGGGCGATGCCACGCCAAAAGCGGCGTACATCAACACATAGAGCAGGATGAACGAGCGCAACGCGTGAGGCTGGACATTCATGTGGATGCTCGACGCCGCGAACCGAGCTTTCGCCGTCGTCGGACGCGTTGGACTCGCGGGTCCATCCTAGCATCGGGAAACGCGCGAGTTCAGGTCCGTGCGCAACGATGGATCGCCCAACGCACCCACGTGCAGCGGCGCACGCGCTCAGGCGCCGCATTGCCGGGGTGCCTCAGGACCACGACCTGGCAGGCTGCAGAGAGGAAGAGGGCGCGGCCCATCGCATGCGGCTTGTCGAATGCCCAGCCGACGCCAGCTTCCAGCTCGATCCGACCTTCATCGGCGTGGCGATCGGCAACCTGCTGACCAATGCGCTGCGCTACACGCCGGCGGAAAGCGTGGTCGAACTTGGCGCCGCGCTGGATGACCAGGGCCTGCGCGTCCACATCAGCGACCACGGCCCCGGCTTGAACGGCCAGGAACTGGAGCGGCTGGGCACGCCCTATTTCCGCGCGACCTCGTCTCTCGGCAAGAAGGGCAGCGGCCTCGGCTACCACTTTGCACGGCGCATCGTCGAAGCCCACGGCGGCATGCTGTCCGCCCGGTCCAGGGCCGGGGCGGGGCTGGAGGTGGAAATCCGGTTGCCGTGGCAGCCGCTGCCCGCCGGGCGTTGATGGGGCAGCCTGCCGCACAATGTTGCGATGGATCCCGATGCCAACACACTCCTGCAACGCCTGTTGAACGAGCGTCCCGTCGCGGCGCTGGCGACGCTGCATCGCGGCGAGCCGGCCATCTCGATGGTGCCGTTCGTGGTCGCGCCCGCACAGGCGCAGCTCCTGATCCACGTCAGTGCCCTGGCCACCCATACCCAGGACATGCTCGACCATCCGCGCGTCAGCGTCCTGGTCACGGCTGAACTCGCTGACGCCCCCTCGCCGCAAGCACTGCCGCGCGCTGCGCTCGTCGCCGACGCGCTGCCCCTGGCGCGCGACAGCGCGGCGTACCTCGAAGCCCGCGCGCGCTATCTGGCCCGTTTCCCCGATGCGGCGCAGACCTTCGAGCTGGGAGACTTTTCCATCTTTGCCCTGCGCGTCCAGTCGGCGCGTGTCGTCGCGGGATTTGGACGCGCGTATAGCCTGGCCGGCGAGTCGCTGGCAGCGCTGCTGCGCGGCATTCCTGCGCCCTGACGCTTCAAGTACAGCACAATGGCGCCCGCTTCGGGCGCGCCCGCCCACCGGAATCCAGAATCCTTGCCATGACCTTCGCCGACAACCTCAAGCAACTTCCCTCCATCACCCACCTGGCCGCGCTGCAGCTTCTTGATTCGGCAGGCCAGATCGTCGCCACCATCGAGAACAAGCCCGGCAAGGCGGGGTCCTTGGCGGTCTATGCGGCACTGGCCGCGCGGCACGGATGCATCGACGTCGCCGGCGCGCAGGAAGGCTTGGTGCTGTTTGCCGAACATACGAGCGATGCCCGCGCCAACCCGGGCAAGCACCCCAACATCGACCGCTTGCTGGAAGTCATTGCGTCGGGTCAGGGCTACGCGGTCAAGACCATCGACGCCTGACAACGCATGCGCACCCTTGCCGTTCTTCTGTCGCTCTTGGCCGTTGCCGGCTGCACGACCGTCGCTCCACGTGAGCAGGAGGCTTCGCCGTGCGTGCTCTACGGTGAAGCGTCCTACGCCTGTCAGGTCGAGCGTTACCACAACGTGAACGCCAAGTAGAGCGCCCGCTCCATCGGATGCGGGCGCGGCACAAACCACGGTTTTCAGGACCGATGTCCACGTCCACCCTTCCAGAAAAAGCCGCCGCCACCGCCGCGCGAGGTTTCAGCCGCGGCGAACTGGTCACAGCGCTGGCCATCGTCGTGATCTGGGGCACGAACTTCGTCGTGATGAAGACCGCGCTGCGCCACTTCACGCCCTTCCAGTTGGGCGCGGGGCGCTACCTCTTTGCGATGGTCCCGTTGCTGTTCCTCGTTCGACCACCGCGGCTGCACTTGCGGTTCGTCGTGCTGTACGGCCTGTTCCAGGGCCTGGGCCAGTTCGGATTCCTGTTCACGGCACTGCGAGTCGGCATGACGGCCTCGCTCGCATCCGTGTTGATGCAGACACAGGTCTTCTTCACGGCGATCTTCGGCTTCGTGCTCTTGCGGGAACGTCCGGGGCGGCCACTGCAGGCCGGCCTGGGGCTGGCGGCCATGGCTTTGGCGTGTTTTGCCTTGCCCTACGCGCTGCCGCAGGCCGGGACCGGCGCCACAGCGGGCGCCACGACGGCGCTGGGGTTCGTGCTGAACCTGTGCGCGGCGGCGTCCTGGGGCGCCTCCAACATCGTGGCGCGCAAGGCGCAGGCGGCAAGCACCGGCTTCAATCCGCTCGGCCTGGTGGTGTGGGCCAGCGCCGTGCCCCTGCTGCCTTTCATCGGCCTGTCCCTGGTGCTGGACGAGCCCGAGGCGCGCTGGCGCTGGTTGCAGGCCGACGCCTGGAGCTGGGCCGCTGTTGCGTACCTGGGGTGGGTGGCGACCATCGCCGGCTACGGCATGTGGACGGCCCTGCTGAAACGCCACCCGGCCAACCGCGTCGCACCGTTCAGCCTCGGCGTGCCGGCCGTGGGGATCGCCGCCGGCATGGGACTGCTCGGTGAAGGCGCCTCGGCGTGGCAGTGGGCAGGCATCGCGCTGGTGGTGGCGGCGCTCGCGTGCGTGATGTTCTGGCGGCGCAAGTAGCCGTCAGCCCGTCGCCCGGCTCGTCTTGATTCCCTGTGCGGCCGCCCACGCATTGACGTCATCGCGCCGGATGGCGGCCGCCATCAGGCCGGGGAACGCATCCGGCGTGCAGGCGAACGAAGGCACGCCCAGGGCGGCCAGCTTGGCGGCCAGCTCGCGGTCATAGGATGGCGCGCCTTCGTCGCTGAGCGCCAGCAGGGCGATGAACTGCACGCCGGCCTCGACCAGTTCCTGCGCGCGCCGCAGCAGGTTGGCCTCGACGCCGCCTTCGTAGAGGTCCGAGATCAGCACCAGGATGGTGTTGCGCGGCTCGCGGATCAGGCCCTGGCAATAGGCCACGGCGCCGTTGATGTCGGTGCCGCCGCCCAGCTGGACCCCGAACAGCAGGTCCACCGGGTCGTCGAGCTTCTCGCTCATGTCGACGACGGCGGTATCGAACACGACCAGCTTGGTGGAGACCGCGGGCAACGAGGCCATCACGGCCCCGAAGATGCTGGAGTAGACGACCGAGCTCGCCATCGATCCACTCTGGTCGATGCACAGCACCACCTCGCGCTGCGGCTTGCGCGCCTTGCGCCCGTAGCCCACCAGGGTCTCGGGCACGACGGTGCGGTACTCCGGCTGCCAGTGCTTCAGGTTGGCCCGTACCGTGCGGTGCCAGTCGATCTCGGCATGCCGGGGGCGGCGGTTGCGGCGGCTGCGATCCAGGGCGCCGGTGATCGCCGAGCGCATCGGATCCTCCAGCTTGCGCATCAAGGCCTCCACCACCTTGCGCACCACCATGCGCGCGGTGTCCTTGGTCTTCGCAGGGATCACGCTGGCCAGGGAGACCAGGCTGGCGACGAGGTGCACGTCGGGCTGCACGTTCTCCAGCATCTCCGGCTGCAACAGCATCTCGCGCAGGTTCAGCCGCGCCATGGCGTCGCGCTGCATCACCTGCACCACCGACGACGGGAAGTACTTGCGGATGTCGCCCAGCCAGCGCGCCACCGAAGGCGAGGAGCCTTCGCGCCCGCCGCGCCGACCGAGGCCCTTCGAATCGTCGGCGTCATAGAGCGCGGCCAGTGCCTTGTCGATTTCGAGCAGCGGCCCGTGCAGCCCGCCGCAGGCCGGCTCGGCTTCGCCGCCCAGCACCACGCGCCAGCGCTGCACGCGCGCGGCTTCGCACTCGGGGTCCGCGGCGGGGCCGGGGAGGTCTTCGTTCATGGGTGGGCAACTCCCAGGAGCGTTCGCAGCAGTGGGACAGGCAGCGCGGCGCGAGCGTCGTCCCAGCCCGGGGCGGCCGCGGCACGCGTCACCGGACCGCGGGTGCGAACGGCTTTGGCCGCTAGGCCGCGCCGGTCAACGGCTGCGAAGGTGGAGAAAGTACGGCGCACAAGCGGCGCGACGCGCAGGAAGTGCTCCTCGGTCAGGCCTGCAAGCCAGCGATCGAGCAGCCGCCAGATCGCGTCATCATGCAGCAGCACCATGGCGTTGCCATTGAGAAAGCCTTCCAGCCAGGCGGCTGCGTCGGCCGGTGGCGCGCCCGCCGACAAGCTGCGTGCGAAGAGGGCTTCAGCCTCGGGCGCGGGCAGCGCCCCCGTGTCCAGCAGCAAGCGCGCGCCCACGCCGCGCAACAGCGCGGCCCCATGGTCGCCCAGTGCCAGCTGGCGCATGGCCCTGCGCCACACCTCGGTGTGCTCCGCCGAATCGCGCAGCGTGATCGCGCGGTCGGCGTCGAGCACCAGCTTGCGCAGCGCAGCCGCGGCTTCTTCGTCGACGCCGCCGCAGGCCATGGGCAGGCCGATGCTGGCGCGCTGGATGATGCCGTCGATCACATGCGCGACCAACTGGCTGTCGGTCCGGCGCACGCTGCCGTAGCGGAACACGTTCGCCAGCGGCGGCAAGGTGGCGAGCAACTGCGGCGCATCGCCCGTGACCGCGGCCCGGCTCTCCAGCTCGTGCGTCACCGGCCCGATGGCGCCGGCCAGGTCGGCGAGCAGCACGTTGTCGATCAACTCCGCAAGGCGGGCCAGGCTGTCCGCATCGCGCGCCGCCTGCACCGCGCGGCTGGCCGCCGCCTGCTCCAAGGTCTGCCCCCAGCGGCTGGCGGTGATGATGTCGACGGCCAGCCGCGGCTCCCAGCGCAGCGTCCACACTTCGTGGAACGTGCCGCGGGCCGAGTGCCCGGTGCGTGCCAGCGCGGCCCAGTCGATGCCGAGCAGCCCCAGGCGGTGCAACAGGCGGCTGCGAGCCAGATCGGTCTCCTTGCGCAGGTCGAGATCGAGCGTGCGCTCCAGGGCCTCGGGTTTCAGGCGCAGGCTCTTCTGCTGCTGTTCGAGGTCGCGCTGCAGCGGCACGGCCGGCACCGCTTCGGGCACCGCGCCCAGGCGATCGCCCACGCTCAGCTGCCGTTCGATCAGCTTCAGCGGCGCGGCCTCGCCATGGCACAGCACGGTGACACAGGCTTCGTCGAGTTCCACCAGGCCCGGCGACGAGCGCCCGCGCAAGGCGGCCAGGGTCTCGGCCAGCCGGATGCCCTCGATCACATGGGCCGACGAACAATCCAGGTCCTGCTCGCGCAGCAGACGCGCGACGCGCGCCAGCCAGCCCGCGGCGCGGCGCTCGTTGCCTTGGCGCCAGAGGAACTCATACCAGCCGGGCGAGGCGACACCCGCCCCGTAGCCGCTGGCGCGCGCCAGGTTGCCATAGGTCCACGGCACCCAGGTCGTTGCAACCTTGACCTTCGGCAGGCCCTTGAGCGCCTGTGCATCGGCCTTGGCCGTGGGCGCGCCGGGTGCGTCCAGGTCGAGCGCCGGCACGTGCCAGGCACCGCAGACCACGGCGATGCGCTGGAAGTCCTGCTTGCGCGCGGCGCGCAGGCATTGCCGCATGTGGGCCTCGCGCAGCGCATCGCGTTGCGCCTGCGGGCCGGTCTCGCCGGCCTGCGCACGCACCTCCTGCATCGCTTCGGCGATGGCCGCGAACAGCCCCTCGCCGTCGCCGCGCTCCTCGACCATGTGGTTCCACCAGCTTTCGCCATCGCCGTAGCCGGCGGCCTCGGCCAGCCAACCGAGCGGGTCGTCGCTCGGACCCGCGGCCTCGCCGCTGTCCTCGCTGGCGCTTCCTTGCTCCTTCTCCTGCTGCTGGCGCAAAGCGAGGCCGTGCACCTGCGGCAGGTCGATGAAGCGCACCGGCGTGCCGCGTGCGAGCGCGAAGCGCAGGGCCAGCCATTCCGGCGAGAACTCCGCCAGCGGATAGAACACCGCGAGCTGCGGATCGTCCGGGCAGTGGGCCAGCATCGCCACCGGCGGCCGCATTGCCTCGTCGGCCGCCCAGTGCACGATCTCGTCGGCCTCCGGCGGCCCCTCGATCAGCACGCAATCGGGCGAAAGTGCCTCCAGCGCCTTCAGCAGGCTGCGTGCGCTGCCGGGCCCGTGGTGGCGGATGCCGAACAGGTGGACCATCAGGCGTGGTCGCGGCAGGCGCGGTAGAGATCCTTCCAGTCCCCGCGTTCCTTGACCACGGTCTCGAGGTATTCGGACCAGACCACGGCGTCCTGCACGGGGTCCTTGATGACGGCGCCGACCAGGCCCGAGGCCACGTCGGCCGGACGCAGCACGCCGTCGCCGAAGTGTCCGGCCAGCGCCATGCCGCTGTTGATCACCGAGATGGCTTCGGCGGTCGACAGCGTGGAGGTGGGCGACTTGAGGCGGGTCTTGCCATCCTCGGTCAGGCCGTTGCGCAGTTCGCGGAAGATCTGCACCACGCGCCGCACCTCATTCAGTGCAGGCGGTTCCGCAGGCAGCTCCAACGCGCGGCCGATCTCGGCCACCCGCTTCACCACGATGCTCACTTCTTCTTCCTCGCTGGCGGGTACTGGCAGGACGACGGTGTTGAAGCGCCGCTTGAGCGCGCTGGACAACTCGTTCACGCCCTTGTCGCGGTTGTTCGCGGTGGCGATCACGCTGAAGCCGCGCGCAGCCTGCACCTCGGAACCGAGTTCGGGAATGGGCAGCGTCTTCTCCGAGAGGATCGTGATCAGCGAGTCCTGCACGTCGGCCGGGATTCGCGTGAGCTCTTCGACGCGAGCGATCTTGCCCAGGCGCATGGCGTTCATGAGCGGGCTGGCGACCAGCGCGCCTTCCGACGGGCCGTGCGCCAGCAGTTGGGCATAGTTCCAGCCGTAGCGCAGTTGTTCCTCGCTGGTGCCGGCCGTCCCCTGGATCAGCAGGGTGGAGTCGCCGCTGACGGCGGCCGCCAGGTGCTCCGAGACCCACGACTTGGCCGTTCCGGGCACACCGAATAGCAACAGCGCGCGGTCGGTGGCCAGCGTCGCGACCGCGATCTCCATCAAGCGCGCATTGCCGATGTACTTGGGTGTGACCTCGAAGCCGCCATCGAGGCGGCCTCCCATGAGGTAAGTCACCACGCCCCAGGGAGATAGCTTCCAGTGCGTGGGCCGCTGCCGGTCGTCCACGCGTGCGATCGCGGCAAGTTCGTCGGCGAATTGCTGCTCGGCATGTTGACGGATGGGTTGGCTCATGGTGCTGTCAGTTGTTGGGGGAAGTGGATGAGAGCTGCGCCAATGCGCGGCGCGCGGTGATGATGCGTTCGGCCTGCGCTGCGGCGTCGCCCGCCTCGCCCTGGCGCAGGGCCGCAAGCACGGGATCGAGCGCGTCCAGCGCCAGCAGGCACAAGGCGTCGGCAATGACGTAACGCAGGGCGTAGTTCGTCGCAGGCGCCCATTCGCGCGCGATCGCCGCGGCCAGGCGTTGCGAGAACTCGCTGGAGAGGGTGTGCCCCGGCGGGCAGGCCTGCAGCAGCATGCTGACGGCGCTGGCGGCGTTGACGGACGAATCGGCCAATGCCCACTGCCAATGCTGCTCGCGTTCGGCGAGCGGCAACAGGGCGAGTACTTCGGCGCGGTCGCCGCCCAGCGACTTCGCGTCCCGGTCGGCCAGCTGCGCCCGGGCCCAATCGGCATCGCCCGTCGCCAGCATGGCGTCGCGCCAGCCCCGGCGCAAGGCCTCTTTCCACTCGCTCTTGCTGGCGGCTTTCAGCAGGGCGGCCGGGTCCATGCCGCAGTGCGCGCACCACCAGGCCAACGGCACGTTGCGCACCAGCTGGTAGAGCCACCAGGCACGCTCGCCGAGCGAGTCATGTGCCGGTCGCGTGACATCGAGCCCCTCGTCCTTCCAGGCCGGGTCCGCGGCGGCGGGAGCTTCGACCTGCAGGCGCACGCCGAGGATGCCGCGGTCGGTGCGCACCAATGGCGCCAGGGCGGCAGCGACGGCGCGGCCATGGCGGCTTTCGGGCAGGCGCAGCAACAGGGCCGCGGCGGCCTGCCGAACCTCCTTGCTGCGATCGTGCAGCAGGCGATCGAGGAAAGCCTCGTCCGCGGCCGCAAGCCCTTCGCGCATCAAGCCCACGAACTCCGCCCGCTCGCGCGCGTTGATCTGCGGCAGTTCGGTGGCAAGCCTCTCGCGCGCCGCATCGGCGTCGTCACGCCGCATGGCGGCAAACGCAGCGCGGCGTTGTTCAGTATTGCCGTGGTCCCACCGGGCCTGCACCGATTCCGACACGGTGCCGCCGGCGGCATAGCCCCAGGCACTGTTCAGGCCCGCGAGCCAGTGCCCGCGCGCGCCCAGCACGCGCGCGAGCGGCGCCCGGATCGCGACGGACCGGCGACCGGCCTCGAGCGCGGCCGGCAGCAGTGCGGGCGCCAGCCGCAGGCCGGCGGCATCCAGCCGGGTGAATGCCTCGAACTGCAGGCGCTCGGGCCCATCGGCCAGCAGCGGCTGGAACACGCGCGCGCTCAAGGCGTTGTCGTGCACCGGACGCGTTTCCTCCGGTGCGCGTGGCCCCGCCTCTGCGGTGGCAGGCGCCGCGACATGGCCGGCCCGCTCGCACAGTGCCACGGCCCCAGCCATCCGCAGCAGCCGCTCGGGCGCCGCATCGGCGCTGCGGGCGAGGTGCTGCAGCAATTCGCCGACATCGCCTCCGATCGCCGGCGCGGCGGGCTCTTGCCGGCCGGTGCCGACCAGGGCGGTCTGCAACAAGGTCTGGAACGCGCCCGTCATGCGAAGCTCGCGTGGGTCCAGAGGCCGTCGCGCGTCCAGGCCGTGAGCGGGGTCAGCCGCATGCCATCCCACTCGCCGAACACAGGCACGACGTGGCCGCCGGTTTGCGCGGCAAGCAACCATGCGGATTCGGCGCCGATGCGCAGCGGCAGTTGGCCTGTTCCGGTGTCGACGCGCCAGTCGTCCTGGCCGCCCGCCAGCGCGGCGTGCGGCACGAGCAGCGGCTGCAGGCGCTGCCAGGGATTGCAACTCCAGCGCTGGGCCATGCCCTGCCATTCGGCCGTCGCTTCGCCGGACGGCCAGGGCCCGGGCACCACATCCTCTTGCGCGGCGACGAGGGCCCGCATCGCCACAGCACCCGGGTAGAACGCCAGTTCCGCCTTGTGCACAT
>Ga0306924_10008370_pt1 | contig 10424 bp, 8 predicted proteins | sample sta12Can44000111_FD_203756 | JGI IMG/M metagenome (GOLD analysis project Ga0306924, IMG submission 203756) | Lab enrichment of tropical soil microbial communities from Luquillo Experimental Forest, Puerto Rico - statanox.12C.anox.44.000.111 (v2)... | ecosystem: Environmental > Terrestrial > Soil...
GCCAAGCGGAGTCAGGCATGGAATTGCCGACCTCGGGTAATGAAACTCAAAGCACGACCGAGGCGCCAAATGACGGAAAGGAGCGGAACACGCGCGCTGCGACGCGCGTCCCTTCCATTATCGTCGGTACCGTCGCAGCTATCGTCGTTGCGCTTTCCATCTTCTATCTCCTGAGGCCGGAACCACTGCTCGTGCAGGGCGAGGCCGATGCGACGCGGTTCGACATTGCCGCGCGTGTCGACGGACGGGTCAAGGAAATACCTGTCGAACGTGGCCAGAACGTTCCTGCAGGCGCGGTGCTCGTACGGATCGATAATCCCGAAACTCTGGCCAAATTCGAGCAAATGAAAGCCGCAAAGGCCGTTGCCGAGGCCCAACTCGCCAACATCCTCGCCGGAACGCGAGTGGAAACCATCGCCGCGCGGAAGGCGGAAATGGAGCGCGCGCGGGCGGCTCTGGTACTGGCGCAGAAGACCTTCGACCGCACGCACACCTTGACCGAGCAGGGCAATGCGCCGCAAGCCCGTCTCGACCAGGTGACCGACAATCTGCACGAAACCGAGCGGGCGGTCGATCAAGCTACCTCAGCCTATCAGCAAGCGGTCAACGGCTACACGAAAGAAGAGCGGGCGATCGCCAGCACCAACGTCGAAAAAGCCAATGCCGACATCCAGAGCGTTCAATCGATCATCGATCAGCTCGAGGTCTATGCCCCCGTCGCTTCGCAGGTCTACCAGCGCAATGTGGAGCCGGGCGAATATGTATCTCCGGGCGTGCCGCTCATTACCTTGATCGATCTGGCCGACGTCTGGATCCACTTCGACCTTCGCGAGGATCTGGTGAAGGGCCTGAAGGTCGGCGATCGATTTGACGTTCACATTCCAGCGCTCGATGACCGCCGCATCACGGTCGAAGTCAAGCTGATTGCCACCAAGGGCGAATATGCGAGTTGGCGGGCCACGCGAGCCTCGGGCGATTTCGATCTCAGGACGTTTTCGATCCGCGCCTATCCGGTCCAGCCGGTGCCCGAGCTGCGGCCTGGAATGAGCGCCTATCTCGACTGGCGGTCACGGCAATGAGGCTGGCATCCAAGCCCGGATTCCGGCTGGTCGTGCAACGCGAATGCCGCTGGCTGCTTCGCGATCGAGTGGCGTTGCTGCTGATCTTCGGCGTACCGCTTTTTGCGTTCGTGGTTCTCACCACCGTGTTCAGCCATCCAGTGATCCGGGGGCTTGGGGTCACCGTCGTCGACGAGGACAAGTCGGATGCATCGCGCGCGCTGGTGGAATATATCGCGGCATCACCGAGCCTGCATATCGTCGACCGCGCCGGCACGCTCTCCACGGCCGTGCACGATATACGGTCGGGAAAAGCAATCTCCGCCGTCTATATCCCGCCGGATTTCGAGCGCGACCTGAAAGCCGACCGCCGGCCACAGGTCGTGGGCTTCTATAACCAGCAGTTCCTGACCCCGTCCGGCATTGCATCCTCGGGCCTGAGTGACGCGCTGTCCGCCGCGGCAGCCGTAGCCGCTCCCGCCAAGCGCGCCGCGCCGGCGCCGGCCTCGATCGGAACAATGACCGCGGAGACCATCGCACTGGTCAACCCGCAAAAGAACTATGCGCAGTTCCTGCTGCGTGCGCTGCTGCCGACGATCATTCACGTCGTGATCACGCTCGCCGCCGGCTATTCCGTCGGCTCCGAATTCCGCCGTCGCGACGCGCGGGCCTGGCTCGAAAGTGCCGGAGGCAATCCGGTCGTCGCGCTGGTCGGCAAGCTCACGCCGCTGTTCTGCATCTTTGTCCTGATCATGTTGGCCGAGCCGTTCGTTCTCGAAGGCGTACTGCAAATCCCCTTCAAGGGAGACGTGCCGCTGCTGGTCGCCGCCGGCTCGCTCCTGATCATTGCCTATCTGTCGCTTGGCGCCTTGCTACAGCTCCTGGCCGGCGACCTCGCGACAGGGCTCGGACTTGCCGGCCTGATTGCCTCTCCTGCATTCGGCTACGCGGGCGTCGGCTTTCCCACGATCGGCATGAACACCTTTGCGCAAGTCTGGAGCTCCATCCTGCCGCTGCGCTGGTACATGGCCGTCCTGCTGGGACAAGCCGCGCGGGGATTGCCTGTCTCTGATTCCGCCGTTCCTTTTGCTGCGCTCGCGGGCCTGGCGGTGCTGTTTGCCATCCTCGCATTGCTGCGCATGGCGAGCCTCACGCGCAAGGGCTGGTTCGAGACGCCGCGACCTGCCGAGCAAGGCGACAGCGACCCGCCCCCACGCGGCATCGGCGGCGCCTTCGCGTCGGAGTGGCGGCGCGTGCTGGGAACGCGGAGCGCCTTCACCCTTTTGTTCCTCGCCCCCCTGATCTACGGCATCTATTATCCCCAACCCTATCTGAACCAGATCCTTCGCAAGCTGCCCATCGCAGTCGTCGACAATGATCTGAGCGATCTCAGCCGCCAGATCGTTGAGACGCTGGACGCGAGCGGCGCATTGCGCGTTGCGGTTCGCGCGCGAACGCTTGCCGAGGCGCGTGCCGCCATCGATCGCGGGGAGGCCTTTGCCGCCGTCGATATCCCTTCCGGCACCGAGCGTGACGTGCTCAAGGGCATCACTGCTCACATTCCGATCTACGCGGATGCCACCTACCTGTTCATATTCAGATCGACCGCAAGCGGCGTCGCCACGGCCATCGGCACATTGACCTCCAATCTCGTTTCGCGGGGCGCACGCTCCGATGGAAGCCTCATTCAGGCGAAATTGGCGAGCATGAGCCCGGCCGACGTTCTCCTGCAGCCGATCTTCAACCCGGTGGGCGGCTATGCGAGTTACGTCGTGCCGGCGGCGTTCATACTGATCCTGCAGCAAACCCTGCTGATCGGCGCGGCCATGCTGACCAGAGCGGCTCTGGCAAAAGGCGGCGGCGCATTCGCCGGCGTGTTCGGCCGCGGCGTCGCCCATCTGACCATCTACCTTCCGGCGGTTGCGCTTTATCTCGTCGTGCTGCCGCGCATCTACGGCTTTTCGACGCTCGGGCATCTCCCGCAACTCATCGCACTCGCCGCGATCTTTTTGCTTGCAACGAGCTTCATGGGCCAGGCTGTCGGAGCCTGGTTCACGCGGCCGGAAAACGCGACCATCCTTCTCCTGGCCACGAGCCTGCCTCAGTTCTTCATGGCCGGCTTTGCGTGGCCGCGCGAGGCAATCCCCGACGTGGCCCTTGCATTCGGTCGGCTCTTTCCTGCCGACTCCGCAATCGATGGCCTCGTGCGCGTCAACCAGCTCGGCGCCAGCGTTTGGGAGGTCGCGCATGATTGGTTCTGGTTATGGTGTCTGGCCGTGGCCTATTTCGTTCTCGCCGTAATCTCGGCGTTTTCCGTCAAGAGAGGACTGCGACATGAGCGGGGCTAGACGTGCCGCCATCGTTGCGATCGTCCTCGCGCTTGCCGCGGGCGTTCTGATCTATGCCGTGCGTCGTTCCGAGGCGCCGACCGCAATCGTCGGCGTCGTGCGGTCGACGGAAGTCAGGGTCGAGCCGGAGGTAAACGGCCAACTCGTATCGATTGCGGTCGAGAAAGGCGCCCATGTGCACGCGGGCGACGTCCTGGCAAAACTCTCCGCGGTGGAGCTGACGGCACAGCTAGACCAGGCGCGTGCCGCTCTCGCCTCGGCAACAGCGAACCGCAACAACGTCTATGTCGGCGTTCGTCGTGAACAGGTCGACTCGCTGAAGGCTGAAATCGCCAAGGCGAACGCGCGCCTCGAATATGCACAGGCCCAACTCACAAGGACCAGCACCTTGGCACGCGACAACTTTGAATCCCAGCAGGCGCTTGACCAGGCCGAAAATGTTGCCGCAAGCGCGCGCGCCGATGTCGCGGTGGCCCAGGCGAACTACGATGCCGCCGTCGCGGGCCCGACCCGGGAGGAGCGCGCAATCGCCGACGCGCAGGTGCAGGCCGCCGCTGCCGCGGTCGCCGTGCTTGAGCGCCGTCTCGAAAAGACGATTTTGCGCGCGCCGGTCGACGGTGTCGTCAGCGTCATCGCGGCCGAGGTAGGCGAGAACGTTCGCGCGGGTCAACCGATCCTGATGGTCGAGGCGGCAGGCAAGCAATGGCTCTCGTTCAATGCGCGCGAAGACCATCTCCGCGGTCTTGCGGTCGGAGAAACGGTAAGCGTAGCCCGGAGCGGTGCCGGTGACGTTGTCAAAGCCGTCGTCACGGAATTGCGGCCGCTTGGCGTCTTCGCCACCTGGCAGGCCGAGCGGGTCATTGGCGATCATGACCGCAACACCCTGCGCTTGCGCCTCGACCCGCAGCGAGAGGCGGCGGACCTCGAGCCGGGTATGACTGTCTGGATCGAGCACTGACAACAGAGACTCTCACAGGCCTTTGCGAAACCTTCCAAGGCGCTCAGTTCAGCCGGACGTTCGGCCTGCCCGGTCGCATCAGTTCGCTACCGCTGGCCAGGCGTCACGCTCTGCTTTCCGCTTGGTGAAAAGCAGGTCATTTCTCGAACCGGTCAAGTCGTCCTTCCGATGGGGATTACGACTGCGTCGGCTGGCGCGCGATTTCGTCTCCACACCCGAAATGCCATCCGCGGGTCAAGCAGGGCCGTAGGCTGGCGCATCAGATTTGCCACCTCCAGAAACCTGGTGGCCAGCACAGCGTCGTCTCTTGCAGCGCGATAAAGTTTCGCGATGTACCAGTTGATGAAGCGCACCTGGGTCGAGCGCGCCCCCTCAACACGCGGATGTTGAAGATCACTACCCACCGCAATTTGCCATGGAATATCGATGAGTTGGCTGGCAGCACGAAAAAATCGCTTGGCAATATCCTGTGTTCCGGCGGCCAAACAATCGCGCAAGACCAGTGCTTCCGCGCACGCAACTGTCATACCCTGACCATAGACGGGATTGAAGCTACACAGGGCGTCGCCAAACACGAGAAAGCCCGCAGGAAAGCTGGACAGTTCTTCGTAGTGTCGGCGCAGGTTTGCGGTGAAGTGATAGGGCATAAGCGGACAAATTGGCGCCGCTTGCCTGATAACCTCGAAGATCTCCGGCTTTGGCAGGCTTCGCGCGAAATCGAGAAAACCGATATCGTCCGTTGGAGCGTGGTCGCCCAAGTAGCCTCCCAAAGTCACGATCCAGCGGTCACCCTCCTGAGCGAGAATAGCGCCAAAACGCCAATCGGGCGGGCAGGCTGCGATGATGGTTCCGATCATTCCGTGCAAATGCTCCGGCAACCGGCGGTATTGCCTGGTCACGTAACCGAGGTCGATCTTGATTAGCTCCTCCCGCGGTTTGCGGTAGCCCCACGCATCCAGCCAACGCAAGCTTGATGAGCCCCGCCCGCTCGCGTCGATCACGAGATCGGAGTTCATGGTCTGCGCGCGATCCGAGCCGCCTTGGGATTGAACCCGGACACCCGTTACGCGGCCTCGAGCCCGATCCATAACAGGCTCCAATACAGTACAGCGCTCCAGCAATCGAACGTTTCGAAGTTGAAGCACCCGGCGTCGCACGCTTCCTTCCAGCATCGGGCGACTAATAGCCAGCCCAAGCAGTTTGCTGGGAGCGTTGCGCAAATAAAAGCCATGGTTGAACCAAAGAACTTTATCGGCAATGTCGCCGGGGCTAGCGCCTTGCGCGACCATTTCTTCGGTGAAGCCCGGCAACAACTCCTCGAGCACCTCGCGCCCTCGGGCAAGCAGGCCATGAGTGTGTCGTCCGTGAGGAACGCCTTTTCGGGGCTCGTCGTCGTCGGGGAGTGCATCGCGTTCCACGATAATGACTTGGCCGTAGTAATCGGCCAGGGCACGGGCCGCTAGCAGGCCGCCCATGCTCGCGCCGATCACAATTGCACACTTGTCGGGATCCCGCATGGCGATAATAACGACTCCATCAAATTGAATGAAATACTTGCGGGTGCTGGCAGAATGGCGATGAAGGCCGCGCGTCGAAAAATGACTGTTTGAAAGCTACGCCTCCTAGCCGATCAAAGTGTAACCGAACGCAACACGCTCTATTGTGGCGTGGGCCACTAGACGATTGAAATTGCCAAACCCGCGCAGGCGCTTTGAGTCAGAAGTGCTGACCATAGTGTTACAAATTCTAGCATAACCCAATTTGGCGGCGAGCCGTCAGCAAGTCGCGCGACAAAAGGCCACCGGTCTCAAAAAGCGATATCGCGGGATGATCGCGCATGCATAATCACATCCGCCAAGCGCCTATCAGCCGACTCATGCACCGCGACAACGCGTCGTTATTCGATCACCTCACCGGCGGTGGCAAGCCCTGATAGCGGCGCGAAAGCAGGCATTCCGGGACCGCCGCTTCGGACCACAGCGGAATCATGCACTACATCAATGCGGCTCTTCAATTACCTCGTCTGCCAGCGCGAGCAGATTTGCTGGAATGCCAATGCCCAGCGTCTTCGCAGTTTTGAGGTTGATGACGAAGATCGTTTTGGTTGGTGATTGCACCGGAAGTTCACCGGGAAGCGCTCCTTTGAGAATGCGATCAATATAGGTCGCGGAGCGATCGAAAATGTCGGAAATATCCGGTGCGTAGCACATCAGTCCGCCATCAACCACAAAATCACGCAGTCCATAGGTCGCGGGCAGACCGTGTTGCGCAGCCAGGTCGACGATCTGTCTGCGGTGAGCGGAGGTGAACGGCTCCGGCGGGACGATCAATCCGGTGCCCGTGGCGCTCGTGAGATCCTTAAAGGCTTTCGCTATCTCGGCCTCGGAACGTACCCTCAGCGCCATCAAATCGAACCCCAATTGCTGCCCGCTTCCACCAAGCTTTTGCAGATAGACCTCGTAATATGGGTAGGTGTCCGGATTGAACATGAACCCCACACGATCGATCCTCGGCGACATCTGTTGGAGCAATTGCAAGGCCTTCTCCAGCACGGAGTAATCCATGTAGCTGAAGCCGGTAATGTTGCCCCCGGGGTGCGCGACGCTCGAGACAAATCCCTGAGCGACGGGATCGTTCACGATCGCAAAAACCAGCGGAATGGATTGCGTCGTCTTTTTAAGTGCGGCAATGGCACTCGTGCCGACGGCCAGGATGATGTCTGGGGACAGCTTCGCCAATTCCAGCGCGAAGGCCCGCACGTTTTGCATCTCGCCGCCCGCCCAGCGAACTTCGAAGCGGACGTTGCGGCCGTCGACCCAGCCGAGTTGCTGTAGTGCATCGCGCAATTGGGCGAGGTTGGCTTGCGAGCGGGAATCGTTGCCCTGGCTCATGAGAGCGCCGATGACCCGTATCCGCTCCGTTGGCTGCGCCCACAAAGTCGATGGCCATGCCACCATGCTGCCGCCCAGTAACATGATGACGTTGCGTCGCCTCATCCTCTCTATCCTCCGCCCTGGATTAAACTGCAAAGCGACGATTTGCTGCGCGTCACTTGCATCATTATGGCCCGTTCGCCGGATGTTGGTTTACCCTGTGACAGTGATTGAACGGCAAACGTCCACTTACCATTCCTAACCAACTGCCGAGGTCACGACGCATCTGCTTATGCCGACGACCGTACTTTATCACACCGCCGGAACTTCGAAGGCAGCCTTGTGCGTTACAGCAAATCTCGCCTGCCGCACGGCTTCAACATCCTTCTGGTTCAGCTTCGCGCCGCTGAATGATTGTTTGAGAAATGAATTACGCAGACGCAAACGCCTAGCGAAATTTCCGACCCTTGATTTAGATCAACGGTCCGCTTCCTGAGGGGCGCACCGTGCCTATGGTTGAGGGTAAGAAAATGCGCGCGTTAGTGCTGCTTCTAGCGGTCATTCCTTGCGTTGCTAGCTTCTCCGAGACTGCCATGGCGCAATCGGCAGGGACAGGAGGGACAAGGGACTTCGGTACCACCCCACAGATGGTTTTCCCGATCCGCCCTCGCAACGAGCCGGGCACTTCAACTCCTGTTCCCACTGTCCAGCCGTACTATCCATATTCGCCTGTGGTCCGGTTGCGACGGAATTATCCGGTCATTATCCGCAGATAGAGGCGGATCGCACCCGTTGTCCTTCCAAGTAACGCACTAAGGCTTAGGCGCAGGAACGTCTCCATTTTTGCCATGCAATCCTTTTAGCGGCCCTGTGCGGTCCCGAAACTCGACGATCGCCCACATCACTACCCAGGCAAACAGCGCCGCGGGCGCCAGCGGGATGTATGGGTTAGGCGTCCAGGCCCAGTGAATGTTGGACGCGACGACCGCAGAGATGATCAAGCTTTGCGTAATGGCGCAAAGAACCAAAAAGTTGGCCCGGAATCACAAGAGCGCCTTTCCCGAAAAGCCTATCATGCCCGCTTTACCTCAGCATATTGTGAGGTGTCAGTTATATCCTCCAAGTGACTTGAGGCCGTTCCAGACATGGGCGGCCTTTCTTTCTTGTCGAATGTCGTTTGCTGGCGTTGGCGAATCCACCCATCCGTCTTCAGGGCTGGCCGCTACCACCAGCCCTAAGCGCAAGAAAACAAAATGTTGGCGCGCAATCACAAGACCGTGTTCTGATTTTTTTCTAGGTTCAATTGCGATCCTTGATAGGGCCACGGCAGGCTGAGGATTGCCGGCGGCCCCGGAACCTTATTGCCGGGGCCGTTGGCCCTGCCGAGAAGACCATCGGCACGGTTGATCATGTGGCTCACCCCTGCGGCTCCTTTGCTTCTCCGTTTAAGCCGCCGCTTCTTCTTCGCGAAAGGGATCGAGGCGCTCCAGTATTCGTTTTTCCCGGCCGCCTGTTGCTCTTGATGTGGGAGCGAGATCAGCAAGCCTGGTCACTGTGCGAGCCTGTAGCGGCTCTATTCGGTGGAGTCGCCATGGTGTAGCTTTCCGCGTGGACCCAGCGGCGTTTTTGCAAGAGCGCATGGCTTGAACAGGGAGGGCGTGATGGATACGACCCCGCGTGGCGCCGCCGACGAGCAAGGACACGATCATCAAGCACTGCCGTCCGATCTTGCATTACGGGTAAAATCGCTCGAGTCGTTGACCAGAAGGGAACAGGGTAAGCTCGCGGCTCACGACGCCGGCTCCACGTCATTTGCAGACATTCGGCGGATCTAGGCGCATGTCGGCAAAGCGTTGATGGGTACGACGAGCAAGACGGTCAACCTTGCTTTGCAAGGCGGAGCACATGGCGCATTCACCTGGGGCGTTCTGGATCGCCTGCTCGAAGATGAGCAGATTTCCTTCGAAGGGATCTGCGCAACCAGCGCCGGCGCCATGAATGCCACGGTCCTGGCGTACGGCTTGACGACAGGCGGTAGGGAGGGCGCCAAACTTACGCTCGCCGAATATTGGCGCAGTATCAGTGAAGCTGCGGCCTGGGGACCCCTGCAGCCGTCCCTATTCGATCGTCTGATGCAAACTCGCCCGGAGCAATCGCCGGCTTTCATGTTCTTAGACATGATAACGCGACTGCTGTCACCATATCAGTTCAACCCGACAAACTACAATCCGTTGCGCGACGTGCTCGAGAAGACCATCGATTTCGAGCGACTGCGCAGGGACAACGTCGTCAAGTTATTCCTTTGTGCAACAAACGTGCGCACCGGAAAGGTGAAGATCTTCGAGAACCATGAGGTCACGGCCTCGGCCGTTCTTGCTTCGGGGTGCCTTCCGATTCTCTTCCAGGCCATTGAAATCGATGGCGAAGCCTATTGGGACGGCGGCTACATGGGCAATCCCGCAATCTTCCCGCTAATCTATGGCTGCCAATCCACGGACGTCATCGTCATCCACATCAATCCGATCGTGCGTGAGGAGATTCCTCGCACCGCGAGCGACATATGGAACCGGCTGAATGAAATCAGCTTCAATTCGTCCCTGATGCGCGAGATGCGAGCGATTGCCTTCGCCAACAAGCTCGTCAGCAGAGGTGCGCTGCACGGCGAAATAAAGACCATGCTGATACATGCGATCGAGGCCGAAGCGTTCATGAAAGACCTCGGCGTCGTTTCCAAATTCAATGCAGATTGGGAGTTTCTCACCCATCTGCGCGATGTGGGCCGCGCCCGCGCCGACGAGTGGCTGGCCGCGAATTTTCTTCATCTCGGTACGCGCTCGACCATCGATATTCACGCCAGATATTTGTAGGCGCAGCCGGCTTGCTCCTGCAATCTTCCGCAGCCACGGCGCTTGCCGATTGCGTCGCTGCGAGGCCCCTTTTGGCGGTTCCCGAATTAACCTGCAGCGCTGGCATAAAGGTTAACCGACTAGTTTTGTTGCGCGACGCTTCAAAGCATTTTAGCGCCGAGCAGTTTACTGACTTTCTGCAAGACTTTTTATGAAGGGAATACTTTGATGGTGCAGCCAACAATGGGACGCCCCCTGAGCGAAATGGAGCGGGACATCGCGGCCGAGCTTCGAAACAGCCCGCCGACTGCCAATGTCGGACCGCCAAGCGTGAGTGCGCC
>Ga0306924_10008372_pt1 | contig 10424 bp, 9 predicted proteins | sample sta12Can44000111_FD_203756 | JGI IMG/M metagenome (GOLD analysis project Ga0306924, IMG submission 203756) | Lab enrichment of tropical soil microbial communities from Luquillo Experimental Forest, Puerto Rico - statanox.12C.anox.44.000.111 (v2)... | ecosystem: Environmental > Terrestrial > Soil...
GGAAAGGACTTCGGTGTATTGAGCCTCCTTCCGGAATTCCTCGAAGGTGCGTACTTTCGCGAAGATGAGCCCCGCTTCTGCGGCTGCGTTCTCCAACTCGTCGGCTTTCCACTGGAGAATCGCGTTATTGAGGGATTCGACGCTAACGCCGCACCTCAAAAAGCTGAGAGCGCGGGCTCCAGACTTGGGGTAGATGTTCAGGGCGACGACATGTCGTCCATCGCGCGTCTCGCGGAAGAGTGGCAATTCGAGGAACGGATTCATGGGGTCAGTCAGGGCTGGCGGACGGCCATTGATCGTCTCCCATTTCCGGTCGTAGAAACCTGCGAAGCGCCGGAGCGCCTTGCGGACGTCCACGCCAATATCCTGTCCCTCACCGGTCCGGTGTCGCCACAGCGCCGCGACTGCAGTGGCCTTGGTGGCCAGGCCGAGCGCAGCCATGCTGCCAAATCGGAAGGGGCTGGGAATAATCGGATCCGCTCCGTAGAACGTAAGTTTGCCACCGCTGTCCGCAGTCGACATCCCAACGTCTTTTAGAACCTGGTTGGTTGCGGCGCGCAGGTCGAAATTCGAGCTGCGTACCGGATTCCCGAGCTTCGATAGAAGTGTTTCGGTGAGCAAATCCGGTTGGGGTTTTTCTGTCGGCAGATCAGGTTTGGACTTTTCTGTCCGCAGAGCGGTCGCGATATTCATTTGAAGGCTCCTGTTTGGTTCGAGGCCTATCGTTACTCGGCTGCGACGTTGTGCGCGGCGAGCTTGTCCGCGCCCTTGGTCCGCAGCTCGATAAGGCCGAGGAGAATCTCGTCCCGTTCAGCCTCCAGCTCCTCGATGCTGCGCGATCCGACTTCGGCATGGACGCTGTCGATGAGCTTCTTCTGCACCTCGGGGGTGAGTACCGGGGAGCCCAAGGTCTTCCACCAGGCTGTCATCGGACCGCTGAACTGCTGAAAGAAGTGCTCGATGCCGCCGGGGCCGCCGCCGAGGTGATTGAGCATCATGTTGCCCATGATGCCCCACCGCAGCCCGGGGCCCCAAGAGAGCGCGGTGTCGACGTCGGCGGCACTCACGATGCCCTCGGAAACGAGGTAGTAAACCTCACGCGCAATTGCACCCTGCAGGCGGTTGGCGACGTGGCCCGGCATTTCCTTGTTGAGGCGCACAGTCTTCTGGCCGATCGACGTATAAAACTCCGCCGCGCGCCGGATCGTATCTTCCGAGGTCTTTGCTCCGCCGACGATCTCGGTCAGGGGGATCAGGTGCGGCGGATTGAACGGATGGGCGATAACGCAGCGCTCGGGATGCGATCGGGCGCCCTTCTGGATTTCGCTCATGGTGAGCCCCGACGAGCTCGACGCGATGATCACGTCGGGCGGCAGCAGCTCGTCGAGCTGCCCATAGAGCTTCTGCTTGAAGTCGATCCGCTCCGGTCCGTTCTCCTGGACGAGATCGGCGCCGGCGACCGCTTGCGCGAGGTCGGCTGTGAACTTCAGGTTCGACTGCGACGCTCCGGCCGCGAGACCCAGTCGCTTGAGCGCCGGCCAGGCGTTTTCCACGAACTTCCGCAGTGCGGCTTCTGCTTTCGGTGCAGGGTCCGTTGCAACGACGTGCAGCCCCTTGGCGAGATACAGCGCGGTCCAGCTCGCGCCGATGACGCCGGTGCCGATGATGGCGATGCGGCGAATGGGCTTGGTGTCGGTCATGTTATTTCTCCTCAATGCGTTTGTTAGATTTCAGCGTAGGCGATGCCGGTGAGATTGCCCTGGGCGTAGAGGAAGTTGCGTGCGTTCTTGCCGTCGAGATCGGCGGAATAGATCGAACCGGCGAAGTCGGTGACAAACAGCCGGTTGCCGGGAACGTCGAGGGCGATGCCGATGCCCTCCATCAGGGGATGGTGAGGGTTCAGGATCTCCGGCACCGCCTTTTTGTCGACCGGCACGCGATTGACGGTGTTGCCGCGCGGAGGATTGCCGCGGTCGGTCCAGTAGAGAACACGGTTCGCCTGATCGAACTCGAGGTCGATCGGTTCCGGCAGCTGATCGAACAGCACCTCGATGTCGGAACGGTTCGCGGGGTTCTCGCCCTTCGGGATGTCGATGTTCGCGCGGAAGAGACGGCCCAGGTCGCCTTTGTCCGGCCCCTTTTGCGTCCAGTAAATTTTCCGGAGCTTCGGATCGATGGTGATCCCAACGCACCACCGGGTCTGATCGCGACTGTCCTTGTCGCCGCGCCCGGCCTCGACCAAGGTTTCGACCTGCGAGCCGTCGAGGTTCGCGCGCATCACGCGCATGCCCTCGCGGTCGCACCAGTAGAGCTTGCCGCTCGCTTTCTCGAGATGCATCTGCTTCGGCGTGTGGGTGACGCCTTGCGGAACAATGACTCTGCGGTTCCCGCCGTCGAGGTCGGCGCGCTCGATCGAGCCGTCGTCGAGGTTGGGGATGCCCATGTTGGTCCAATAGATATGACCCGCCTTCACATCCACGGCGATGCCGTCGGGCAGCTTGCAATTGGCGACGATGGTCTTTTTGTCGGATCCGTCGGGATTCATCGTGTGAATGAGACCGGCGTTCAGTTCGAGGACGAACAAACGGCCGGAGCGCGTCGCGCCCGATGAAGCCTTTGTTCTGGTCTCCTGGAGTACGCTCATGGTCGGTCCTTTCGTGGATATCCATTCCTTGCCTGCGATGGCCTCTAGGTTGGCCCACACGCGCTGCCGGCGCGAGTAAAGCCCGGCAAATCGCGCCAAATTGTTGCTAACGAGACGACGGAGCCGCGTACGTCGGATTAGCCAAGACCAAGGGACGGGTGGCATGGCTCGGTTGAGGGGCTGTTGATCAGCACCGAGCAGGACCACACAGCTGTCCTCGATGCTCTTGGGCCGGCTGTGGGCGGAGGCGAACGAGTCCTGCGGTGCGCTGTTATTAGGGTCTAAGAGTGTTAAGGCTGAGCACAAATGCCGGGCCGAAGCTCAATCTGCATCGCGATCCCCTGCCCCAGGATCTAACCGGGTCTCACTGAGTCGTGCTCTCGGTCGCGGACGCCGCCTTTTTCATGCTGCTTCATGCTCTCGCCAACCTACCGTGAGGTTCAGCTGGTCGGCCGCGCTGACCGCCGCGCGAACAAGGACCGCTGCATGGGTTGGGTAGGCAAGCGGAATATGCGCCAACTCGTCCACGCGCATCCCCGCAGCAACGGCTATTGCTGCCACTTGAGCGATGTCGACCGCCCGTTCTCCGATGATGTGACAGCCTATGACTTTGCAGGTCTTGCGGTCGGCAATCAGCTTGCAAAAGCCGAACTTGTTCCCATCGATGACTGGGCGCGTCATCGAGTCGAAGTTTATGGTTGCCGTCACGATGTCATGTGTCGCGCGCGCCTTTGCTTCAGTGGGACCCACCTGGGCATATTCGGGGTCCGTAAAGCTGCCGGCGGGACTGACGCGCTCTCCAACGGGCAAAGTCGGGCCCTGCACGGCATTGGTGGCGGCGACGAAACCGTCCGGTAGCGCCTGCGAGACGAGCATGAGGCGGCCGGTCACGTCACCTGCGGCAAAGATATCGGTTGCCGAGGTCCGCAGGTACTCGTCGACCTTCACGAACTTTCGCGGATTGAGCTCAACACCGGCCGCGGCGAGGTTGAGCCCCGCGGTATCGGCCGCCCAGCCCACCGCCACGACAACGAGCGCAGCCTCGGCGCTGTCACGCTGGCCGTCTTTCGAAACATCCATTCGAACGCCGGTTGGGGTTTTCTCGAATGACTCGATCGTGCCGAAATTCTCTCGCACCAGTATGCCCGACTTGCGGAATGCCGCCGCGGCCGCGGCCGCAACGTCTTCATCCTCGGTCGCCAGGATGCGCGGACCCGCCTCGAAGAGTTGGACGCGCGTGCCAAACGCGTTGAAGATCGAAGCGACTTGAGCTCCGGTCGCTCCACCGCCAACAACGAGCATCGATGCTGGAACACGGGTCAAACTCCAGGCATCACTGTGCGTGCTCGTCAACTCGAAGCCGGGGATCGGGAGCCGCCGGCTCACGCCACCGGTGCAAATGACGATCTTGTCCGCCTGCAGCCTCAGCCCACCCTTGGTCTCGACGGTATGAGAATCCAGGAAGCGCGCCTGGCCGGCCTGCTGGTGGACGGTCACTCCGAGTGAATCGATCTGCTGGCGCAAGGAAGAATTTGCACGCACGTCGCCTACCACCTCGCGCGCACGGGCAAGCAGCCTGGGATAGTCCAGCACCGGCTCGCTTACGGTGACACCGTATTCTCCCAGTTGGCGAGCATCGCGGATCAGGCGTGCGGTATGAGCAAGGACTCGCACCGGAACCGGTCCGTCATTATCCGCCATGCCGCCGAACTCCCCGCTGGCGATCAGCGAGGTGCGCGCGCCCAGCTCTGCTGCACGGACAGCGGCCACCACGCCTGCCGGGCCAGCGCCGATCACCATGACGTCCATCTCTATTCTCCCTCCCAGAACCTGCTCGCTTCGCAGCGCCCCCGAGGCGCCCAGCCGGGTTCGGGAATTCCCAGGCTCAAGGCGTGCCCCATTTTCTGTTTTTTCGTCTGCAGGTAGGCGAGCGAGTGCGCCGTCGGCCTGACCTCGCAGGAAACCCGTTCGACGACCTCGATGCCGGCGTCGCTGAGCGCGTGCACCTTGCGAGGGTTATTGGTCAGCAGGCGAACGCGCGGGATGCGAAGGTCGTGAAGGATCACGGCCGCCAGGCTGAAATCCCTGAAGTCCGACTTGAACCCGAGCGCATGATTGGCCTCGATCGTGTCGATGCCGGCGTCCTGCAGCTCGTAAGCCTGCAACTTCGCCATCAGGCCGATGCCGCGCCCTTCCTGATACTCATAGATCACCAGTCCGCGGCCTTCCCTCGCGATCGCCTGCATGGCGAGCTCGAGCTGGCCGCCGCAATCGCAGCGCAGCGATCCGAACATTTCGCCGGTGAGGCATTGCGAGTGGACGCGCAGCAGCGGCACCCCGTAGCGCGGGTCCCCGAGCAGGAGCGCGAGCGCGGTTTCTCTGTCCCCCTCCCTACCCTCCCCCGCTTGCGGGGGAGGGAAAGGCAGGGGAAACACGTCGCGTTCGAATCCTATCGCTTCGAACATGCCCCACCGGGTCGGCAAACGGGTCGACGCGATCCGCCACAGCGCGCCGGTTTGCGCCGTTGTTCTCGCCCTTTTTTCGTATGTGGACATCGGGCATCGACCTCATTCGTGCCGGCACGGATCTATTCCGCCGCGACGGCCGCCACTTTCGTGAAATTGGCCGGACGCTTCTCGAGGAATGCCGAAAACGCTTCCTTCGCTTCTGCGGAGCGCACTCGCTCAAAGAACTCCTGCATTTCGGCCTTGATGGCCGCTTTGACCTCGCCGATCGAAGCCTGCTTGAGGAGCCGCTTGCTCGCCCGCAATGCGCCGCTCGGTTTTGCCGCCAGCTTCTGCGCGGTTGCGGTGGCGGACGCGAGCAGATCATGGTCAGGCACCACGCGGGTCACCAGGCCCAGCTCCGCCGCCCGCGCGGCAGTGAAACGCTCGCCCAGCAAGTACAATTCCGCCGCCCGGAGATGTCCCATGCGCGCCGGCACCGAGTAACTCGATCCGAACTCCGGCACGAGGCCGAGATTGATGAACGGCAGCTGGAACTTCGCGCTCTCGCCCGCGTAGACGAAATCGCAGTGCGTCAGCATCGTGGTTCCTCCACCGATCGCCGCGCCTTGCACGGCCACGACGATCGGCTTTTCGAACCTGATGAACGCATCCATCAGGCGGCCTTGCGGGAAGTTGCCTGGTCCGGGCGGATTGTTGAGGAAATCCCCCATGTCGTTGCCGGCGCAGAACGAGTCTCCGGCGCTGTGCCAGAGCGCGACGCGGACTTCCTCGTCCTCGGCAGCCCTGTTGAAGATATCCGCCAGGCTCGTGTACATGGCGCCGGTCATGGCGTTCTTCTTCTCGGGACGATTGAATTGGACCCGCAGAATTCCGTTGGATCGTTCGGTGACGATGTCGCTCATTGTTTGCTCCTGTGTTCGCTGCTCTTTGGCGTCATCTCTAGGCCGCGCGTTCCTTGGCTTTTGGCACGGCACCGCTTGCGCGCAGGCCCTCGATCCCCTTCGCGTCAAATCCCAGCTCTCGGAGGATCTCGTCGGTGTGCTCGCCGAGGTTGGGAGCGCGCCGCGCCGGCACCTTGGCGACGCCGTGCACCTGAATGGGGCTGCTGATGGTCGAGGTCAGCTTGCCGCCGGCACCTTCGAGCGGAACCACGATGTCGTTTACCCGCAGCTGCGGATCGTCGATGACTTCTTGTGGCCCGCGCACGGGGCCGAAGGTGACGTGCACGCCGTTGAAAACCTCGTACCAATGCGCCATCGGCTGTGCAGCGAAGACTTCGTCGAGGATGGCCGTGAGCTGTGGCATGTTCGCTGTCACCTTTGCCGGATCGGAGAACCGCGCATCCGTCAGCAGGTCCGGACGGCCGATGGCTTTCGCCACGGCTGTCAGCTTGTCGGGCATGACGATGAGAACGAACCAGGTGCCGTCGGAAGCTCGATATACGTTGAGCGCCGCATTGGCCGGGTTCTTGCGATCGTGCAGCCCGTAGAACTTCGCGCCGGCCAGCGCGGCCTGGATAGAAACGCTCGCCGACCAGACGCCCTCGGCGAGCAGCGAGGTCGTGACATACGCCCCCTTGCCGGTGCGCTCGCGGCGGTAGAGCGCCGTGACGATCGCGGACTAGATTCCGACCGCGGTCGCATTATCGCCGCTGCCAGCCACCGGCCAGGTCGGCGGCGCACCCGCGTCGCGCGTCATCGACAGCAAACCGCTGCGCGCCCAATATGACGTGATGTCGAAGCCCGGAAGGTTGGCATCCGGCCCCTTTTCGCCGAAGCCCGTGAGGTCCGCATAGATCAGGCGCGGGTTCCACACCACCACATCGTCATATTCGAGCTTCAGTTTCTTGCGTGCCGGATGCGGCGTGTTGACGATGAATACGTCGGCCCACGTGACCAGCTCCTGGACGACCTGCTGGGCACTGGGCGATTTCAGATCGAGCGCGATGCTGCGCTTGTTGCGGTTGGCGAGATGCCACTGGTAAGCGTCATCTGCCTGCGGTTGCGGCGGGATCTTGTGCGCAAATCTCCATGGGTCGCCGTTCGGCGGCTCGACTTTGATGACGTCGGCACCGAAGTCGGACAGGATCACGGCGGTGCCGGGACCCGCAACGAAGCTTGAGAAGTCTACGACTTTGAGTCCGGAAAAAATGTTGTCGGTTGCCATTGAAATTCTCCTGAATGCGTCCGTCGCGGTTCTTCAGCGTCCGTGGAACTGGGGTGCGCGCTTTTCGAGGAAGGCGGACGTGCCCTCCTTCTTGTCCTCCGTCCCGGCGCACAGCCCGAAATAGGATGCTTCCAGCGCAAAGCCCTCGCTCTGGCTCGTATCCATTCCTTTGTTGACTGCCTCGAGCGAATGCTTGACGGCAATCGGCGCGTTGGCGGCGATCTCCTTGAGGATCGCTTCCGCACGCGGGATCAGCTCCGCGGCCGTGACGACTTCGTTGACGAGCCCGATGCGCCAAGCCTCCTGCGCGCTGATCATCCCGCCGGACAGGATGAGCTGAAGTGCACGGCCCTTCCCAACCAGCCGCGGCAGCCGCTGGGTGCCGCCGCCGCCCGGGAGCAATCCCAGCTTGACCTCAGGCTGGCCGAGCTTCGCGTGCTCGACTGCGATGCGGATGGTGCATGCCATCGCCGTCTCGCACCCGCCGCCCAGGGCAAAGCCGTTGATTGCCGCGATCACCGGCTTGCCGAGATTCTCGACGAGATCGAGCACGTCCTGCCCGACGCGGCTGGACCTTTCGGCGTCGATCGCACTCGCATGCGCGAGTTCGCCGATGTCGGCGCCGGCAATGAATGCCTTGTCGCCCGCGCCGGTGAGGATGACGCCGCGCACCGCCGCGTCGTCCCGCGCATCCTCGAAGGCCGTGCGCAAATCCTTCCAGGTGGGCGTATTGAGGGCGTTGAGCACCTTCGGGCGGTTGAGCGTCACATAAGCGATGCCGTTCCTTTTTTCGTACAGCACGTTGTCGAGTTTCGGCGAAGGCGGTTGCTGTGTCTCGACTGTCAGTGCGACGGCGGGCGAAGCCATGGCATGTCTCCTCTGCAGGTTTTCCGTGGTGGGCTCGGCCTTGCTCACACGAAGGCGCTGAACCCGGTGACCGCCTTGCCGACGATCAGGTGCTGCATCTGATACGTGCCTTCGTAGGAATAGAGCGCCTCGGCGTCAGCGAAGAAGCGCGCGACGTTATAATCGACGAGGATGCCGTTGCCGCCCAGCAGCTCGCGCGCCCAGGAGACCGTCTCACGCGACTTGGCCGTCGTGAACGCCTTTGCCAGCGCCGATTGCTGGTCCGTAAGCTTGCCTTGGTCCGCGAGCTGTGCCGTGCGAGCCACCATGCATTGGCAGGCAGTGATGTTGCCGAGCATCTTCGCAAGCTGGTCTTGAATGAGCTGGAACGAGCCGATCGGCTTTCCGAACTGCAATCGCTCCTGGGCGTACTTGACCGCATTCTCGTAGGCGCCCATCTGGACCCCCGTCGTCTCCCACCCGACGAGATACCGCGTCCCACGCAGCACGCGCGCGGTGTCGCGGAAGGACTGAACGCCGGACGCGAGCCGATTTGCTTCCGGCACCCGGCAGTCCTTCATCGTGATCTCACCGTTCTGGACCACCTTGAGCGCGATCTTGTTCTGCATCTTCTCGACGCTGAAGCCGGGCGTGTTTTTGTTTTCGACGATAAAGCCCTTGACCTGGTTGTCGGCCACGTCGCGCGCCCAGATGATCGAGATATCGCACCAGGGCGCGTTGCCGATCCACCGCTTCTGGCCGTTGAGGACCCAGGTGTCGCCTTCGCGCTTGGCCGTCGTGGTCAGGCCGCCGCCGGCTCCCGAGCCCACCAGCGGCTCTGTGAGGCCGAAGCAGCCGATCTTTTCCATGCGCGCCATCGGCGGTAGCCACTTTTGTTTCTGCTCCTCCGATCCGGCGATCGCGATCGAACCCATCGCCAGGCCGCTGTGGACGCCGAAGAAGGTCGCGATTGAGGCATCGACCCGCGCCATCTCCATCGCAATCAGGCCGACCAGCAATTGACTCCCGCCGAAGCAGCCGTATCCCTGGATGCCGACGCCGGCGAGGTTCAACTCCTTGAAGGCGGGCAACAGCTCGAATGGGAAAGCGTCTTCGACCCAATATTTGTTGATGATGGGGGCGACCTTGGTCTCCATGAAGGCGCGCACCTTTTTGAGGACCGCCATCTCATCGGCGCTCAGGGTCTCCGCGAAGCGATAGAAGTCGCTGTTCGGCGGCGGAAGCGGCTTCGGCGCCGAAGGTTTACGTGCCGTGGCGGTGGCCATGTGGAATCTCCGTCCGTTCCATCTTGCTGCGTTGGGTTTCAATTTGAGCGCATGCGCCATCGGGCGCCACTAAAGCCCGGCAAATCTCGGCAAATCGTTGCTAACGCACGTCCCGCAAAAAGCCTGCCCTCGGGCTTGACCCGAGGGTGAGAACCGGTTTTGCGAGAAAGGACATGCTCAAACAAAGAATAGAGCAGGATGACGATTCGGAGAAAAGTCATCCTGCTCTAAGGGGGGCGTATCCGCGTACGTCATCGGCTGTGATCGTCCGCTTTTGCGAAAGCGGACGATCCAGCAAACGCAGACCTGTCAAATAAAACTGCGACGGCGGTGTTTACTGGCTCGGCGGCCCGCGACGAACATCGCGCTGCCATCGAATTTAGTCGCTTAATTGCGGCCCAGGGCCTTTCGTTCGAGACTTTGTGCATAGAGAGCTGTCTCACGGCGGTTGTGGTCGTCACTGGCGGCTTGGCGGTCGGCCACGGCGTCTTTGAACGAGATCCCGGCGACCTTGAGCGTCTCCAGGAATGCCGGTGTCGGGTAGCTGAGCACCTGATTGGTGTATCGGCAGCTGGCTGAGTCCAGTGCGGTGACGCTGAGGTCCCAGATGACCTGGATCTTCGTCCAGCCGGCCGGTGTCTGCACGTCGCTGAGCGACACCATCCGGCAGTGATGGGGTTCATGTACTTCGGCCACGTAGTGCTGCACCATGAGGGTGCCGCCGATCACCTCCACGTTGATCGACATCGGCCGGCCGTCGTCGGTCGTTGTTGTTCCGGCGGCGATATGATCCGGTGGTGCACAACGCTTGTACTCTGCGTCGGGCAGGTGCAGTAGCCAGTCGGCGATGTCGACGCGCTCGACCGGGGCGTGGATCGTGGCGGTCTTCGCGGATTCGACCAGCACCATGTCGGTCAGGATGTCCGTGGTCGTCATGTTCACGCTCCCTGTTCTCTCGTTGGTTGATTTAGCTTTTCGACGCCGCGTTGGCTCGGTCCCACCAGTTGGCGAGCA
>Ga0306924_10008374_pt1 | contig 10423 bp, 8 predicted proteins | sample sta12Can44000111_FD_203756 | JGI IMG/M metagenome (GOLD analysis project Ga0306924, IMG submission 203756) | Lab enrichment of tropical soil microbial communities from Luquillo Experimental Forest, Puerto Rico - statanox.12C.anox.44.000.111 (v2)... | ecosystem: Environmental > Terrestrial > Soil...
TGGAAAGATGTCCCTCGCGGGCCGATGGATGAGATGAGTTCGCATGTCCGCTTGGACCTGCCGTTCGAACTGACGACAAGGCCGCGGTAAAGATTGTCCCGCTCGTCCTCGAATCCCATGATGGAAGATGCTATGGGCGGCGGCGAGGATATTGCATTCCATCGTCGCTAATGTGAACCGATGGAGCGCACCCCATGCAGAAGTTGAACGACCTGAGCCGATCTCTCACCGCCCTCGAACCGGACGGCACGCTGATTACGGTCATTGAGATGAGCCTGTCGAGCTGGCTCGTTGCCGGTATCGTGCCTGGCGTCGAGCGCCAGCCGTTGAAAAAGCTCGCGGTCGACGAGAGCGCATTGCTGAAGCTGCTGCATCGATGGCGAGAGGAAGCGGAGAAGGCAGGACGCAGGATCGAGCGCACTGCGGTCGCCTTCGAGGCTGGCCGTGACGGCTTCTGGTTGGCGCGCTGGCTCAAGGCGCGCGGCATCGAGGCCTATGTCATTCACGCATCGAGTGTAGCGGTGTCTCGCGAGCATCGGCGCGCCAAGACTGACCGGCTCGACACCGAGTTGCTCAAACGCTCCTTTCTTGGCTGGCTGCGCGGCGAGCGTGATCACTGCAAGATGGTCGAGATCCCGACAATGAAGGACGAGGATGCCAAGCGGCCCAACCGCGAGCATGACAGCCTCATTGGAGAGCGAAGTCGGATCGACAACCGAATGAAGGGAGCGTTGGTTCGGCTCGGCATCCGCGGCTTCAATCCCAAGCTGAAGAGGGCCACCACGCGCCTTGACGGCTTGCGCACTCCTGAGGGCGAGCCAATCCCGCCCAACGCGCTGGCTGAGTTACGTCGCGACATGGAGCGCCGACGGCTCGTCAATAATCAAATCCGGCAGATTGAGGAGGAGCGCCTGGAGCGTATCGAACAAGCGCCCTGTGATGGACCGCACGTCATGGTGCGCCTGTTAGCGCGCGTGTTGGGCGTCGGCATAGAGACAGCCGACATGCTGGTGCACGAGGTGTTATCGCGAAACATGCGCGACCGACGGGCCGTAGCGCGTTATGCCGGGCTCACCGGTTCACCCGACGAGAGCGGAAGGAAACGCCGAGAGAAAGGGCTGGCCCGCTCGGGCAATGTCCGGGTCCGACGAGGCATGATTCAATTGGCATGGCGGTTCCTTCTACACCAGAAGACCAGCGCCTTGACGAAGTGGTTTCGATCCCGCACCGAGAACGCTCGCGGTACTCGAAAGCCCATGATCGTGGCCTTGGCGCGCAAGCTACTGATCGCCCTGTGGCGGCTCGTGCGGGAGGGCATTGTCCCGGACGGCGTCGTTTTGCGTGCGGCATAATGAACGGAGGACACTGAAGGCACCCCGACAGTTTCGGCCTTGTCCGCTTGTGACGGTACGCCGATAACGGTTCGAGGTGGCGGAATCCCGAGACGTCCCTTGGCTTTCAAGCCGAATGGAAGAATGGGTCCGCCGTTTCGGAGCTTCGCTGCTGATGCGCATGACTGCATCATGGTTCGGGTCCTTGGACCTACCGAATACAAGGTTGCGGCGCGACTGAATTGCGCCCGAAAGCGGGCTCCCCCTCTGATCGTCATCGCGACCGCATTAGCGTACCGTCTGCTCGAAGCTATCAAGGTATGGCCCGGTAAGGGCGAAGCATGCCGCAAGGTTGGGGTGATAGCCAACCTGTACAGATTCTCCGCGCATCTATGTCAGCGATACGCAGGTCGGGACGAAGAAACGGGCTTTGAGATCAAACCAAGAAACCGACGAAGGAAAGCTTCGCTGCCCTGGCGAACTACTTGACAACGAAAACCCCATACAAGGGCCCTGGGGCCGATTCCGAAGAGAAGCACGAGCCCGCGAGCGACATCGACACTGCAATGGCGGATAGTCTGAAAGCACTTGACCCCAAACGGCCGATTAGAGAAGCGGACATCGCGGGTTTATGAGGACGCGCCCTAGTGAGAGCTAGTACCGCTGCGCCCGTCTTTTTTCCACCTGAGATGCTTGATTGCCTGCGAGACTGACGCACGTCACCGTGAAGAGATCGCCAGATTGTTAATTTATTGCCGCACTTCTCACCGAAGAGCAATTCGAAGCCTACCGCGCGCTTAGCGAACACATCGCCCGCCGAATCCTCGATGGATGCGATGGCGTCGCGGTCTTCCCGGGGGTGGGGCCGATCTTATAGCAATCATTGACGCTACCATACGGGCCGCGTCGGTCAGATAAACCTCAATATCCGGCTATGCGCCGAGAAAGGGTGGTGGCGACAGGCGAGCGTTGCGCCTGAGCGGTCAGTGGAATTGATAGTTCAGCCCGAGCCTAACAATGCTACCATGGTAATGCGCGTCCGAGTGAATGGCAGTGGAGGACTGAAGCACGCCAAGAGTATCAAACGTGTCAAGCGTCTGGTCAATCGTCACGGTGCCGAGATCATAGTAGAGATACTCTCCCTTAATTGACCATTGTCGGGCGAACATCCATTCCGTTCCACCGCCGATGGTCCAACCTGCGCGCGTTAGGTTGTTTGAGGCGGTAGTGGCGCCGCTAAAGGGTGATGTTGGGGGGCCGACAGCGGCAATTTGCCCGGCAAATGATACGTCGGTCTTAACCTGGCCGTAAGCTAGGCCACCGGTCGCGTAAATGAGCACCGGGGGAGTCGGCGTCCAGCCCAGTCGCCCTCGCACGGTGCCGAGCCAGCCGATCTTCTGGCTGCCCGTGCCTGATGTGGTGACAACACCGGGGACAACACCGGGGGGACCAGTAACGACCTGCGTGTTGGCTGCGCTATCGGCGCCGTTAATGTTGGCCCCTTGAAAGTCGGTCTCAACGCCCCAGACAAACACACCCGTTTGCCAATTGTAGCCGACTTGCCCGCCGCCGATAAAACCTCTTGGACGCGTATTAAATTGCCTCGGCACACCAGCTGTAAGGGCATCGCAAAGGGCCGAGACCGCTATACCTGGAGCGTCGCAGAAGCCGGCGCTTGGGACGAAAATTGTGGTCGCGCTGTTTTTGATCGTGTTTTCAAACCCGCCGCCGGCGTTAGGGCCGGAGTAGAATCCCGTCCAGTTTGTGGTGGTGGCCGGTGCAGGCTGTGGCGGCGGAGCCCTGCGGACCGGACGATTCTCCGGAGTCGCCGCCGATGCGATCTGTGTAAAGGCGATGATTGATACCGCCGTCACTGGTGCGATTGTGAATCGCATGATGACACCCCCGATGCCCGCGCGGTTGCCAGCTTCCTCACGGCACCGAAGACATGCAGACTCTGATATCATGCGGCCTGCCGGGGGACTGTGATCGGTTTAGCACAGTGAAGCGAAAAATCGCCGCGTCAGCATGGATAAACCCAACAATGTGCAGGCCGCTGCCGATGTCGGCTGCCATCGGCTGCTCGGCGGTCAGCTTGTCCCAGATGGTGGTGGCGTCATCGCCCCCCGGATCAGGTTGGTCACAATCTGACATGCATGCCCATGTTGGAAATTGACGACGACCTTATCCCACCCGGCCTCGGTCAATACCCTTTTGAGCCAGGCCGACGGCTTGGTCCTGCTGGTCGCTTTCCGTTTTCCCATCGCTAAGAATCGCAATGTCTTGAGCGGCTCGGTGTGCGAAGCAGAAGGGCCACATATGCGAAACGAACCTGCGCGGTAGCGCCCAGCGCGCCTGACAGCTTTCTCGCAGCGTCTGTTGTTCGTCATCGTTCCGATCGCCGCCCTCCCAATCACCATTTGGCCCCTCGATCGAACAGGATATCAATTGCCGCGCCATTGGTCATTGCGTATCCGGCGGGCGCATCGATCTTGAGCTTGGTGAGATTGCTGCTTCCGGCGTTTATTTGATCGAGCGTTCTTGCAATCTCGACTGCAGCAATGGACTCCGCGGGTGGTTCGAAGGCGACCAAGATGAAAATACTCGCGACAACTACGTCCAACTTGCCTAACAACGCACACTAGCAGTTCGATTTGATCTGCCCAGTGTAGTCAGTTCGATCTTGCTGCTGGCTGGCGACATAAGATGCTATTATTTTCAAACGATCTTTAATCTCTTCTCCGGCACGTAACTAAACTTGTTGATTTTTTAGAAGATTTGTAACATCAAAAGATACCACCGAATGAGCGCTCGCTTGAAGCGTTTGCTGGATCCTCGTGCGGATGGCCAGGACTAAACAATTTCGATATTCGTCAGTTTGGGAGGTTGCGTCGCGAAACGAGGCCCAAGGGCATCTTAGAAATGTCGAGGGGGAGCGAGGATGAACGAGCCGCCGTGGCGCCAAGCCTGGAACGACTATCGTGGTTGGGCAAAATATGCCAGAGACGAGCAGGCCTCTACTTGGCGATGGAATGTTTGTGCGCTTGTATGCACGGTGCTAGCGTCGTTTTTTGGAGCGGCCGCGGCGGTATCCCCCGCTGGAAAACTTTTCCCAACCCAGATCCTCGCAGGAGCCGCCGCGGTCGTCGCGGCGATTGGAGCCGTTTTGGGCCGTCAGATCCTGGCCATGGGCAGCGAAGGCAAATGGATTCAGGCGCGCGCTACCGCGGAAGGACTCAAATCCGAGTGCTTCCGTTTTGCTGCGAAAGTAGGGGTCTACTCAGGCGACAGTGCTTTTGACGCATTTGTGGCGCGCCGCGACGAGCTGGAATCGCAGTCGACCAAAAAAGGGCTGATCCGCGGCAATGACCCGGTGCCCGCCGGAGGCGACAAGCGTGAACCTCCGTGCCCGCTAACGGAGGACTGGTATAAAAGGGACCGTATTCAGGACCAGATCAATTATTATCAAGCTAAGATTGATGATAATCTTAGATGGACAGAATCCATAGGCCGAGTCGGTTTTAGCGCCGCGGTCGTCGCGGCTGTCGTTGGGGCTATAGGCGTCGCAGCGCAGGCATGGGCGCCTTGGATTGGCGCGATGACCACCATGGCAGCCGCCGTCACGGCTTTTGGGCTGCTAGACCGGCGCAAGTATCTCGCCGCGAGTTACGCTGCGATGAAATCGAGCCTTGAACGCATACTTGAGCGAGATCGAAACAAGGCGATGATTCTCCCCCAACTGGTCACTGCGACCGAAGATTTACTCGATAGCGAGCACAAAGCGTGGTTAGATCAAATGCTCTCCAAGCAAGCTGATTCGAATGTGCCGGCCGCAGCCGCGGGGAAGGACTCAACTAACAACTAATCCTCGTTGCGAAATGCCAACGAGGCTGGCGAGATGTCCTTGAGGCTGCAACTCTACACGGCGTCTTGACCACTCTGGGTGCCATGTTCCTTGCGACTGTGGTGGTAGGTACCTTCGCTTAGGAACTCTATCATGCGTCGATATCGCGTTTTTCTTTCTTCGACATTCAGTGACTTGATGGAATACAAGCGGTCCAAGTGGCCATCTGGCAGCTAGGAGCGGTAGTTGTGTCGATGCCGGCGCCACTGCCCGTCCGGTCGTTACGATCCTGCCGGTGCTTTTCTTTGGCGAGGGCGTTCCCGGGTGGGAGTGACCGATTCGGCCTGCGCCATTTCGTTGTTACGGTCGTTGTGGCAATTGTGGCAGCGCATCGTGCCTGAACCGAGATTGTCCTTGTCCCGCACGGCCGGCGTATCGTACTTATCGGGGGCCTTTTTATTGCCCAGCGAAAAACGATACCGAGACGGGAAAACGGTTAGCCGGGATGAGGGCTGACGTTCGTCGGATTGACGCGACGGCACTCGGCCACACGCTGTTCCCTCGATGTCCATCCGGTGACGAGCGCCAGCGTCGAGGTGTTCGTTTCTGACTGTCGCTTCGAGAGTTTCGGCAGAAGTGACGCTGGGTGGTTTTGGCACTTGCGCCGGCGCGGGTTCGCGCCGATGGGCCGGCGGCCGGGCCATTTACGACGACGTATTCGGCGTATCGTCACGCCTGCAGTCGGCAAAGAGGGCCAGGCCCTATGGCTGCCGAAGCCGTTAGGCGCGAAAGCCTAGCTGTCGATGCGACTCCGCCGGACGATCAGGCGGCCTTGATCCTGTCGATAACTGCGGACAGCCGGGTACGCTTTGTAGCGTCGGCGACCTGCAAAGCGCTCGCATCGAGGTCTGCCAGCACGCTTTCGACTTTCCATACCGCAGGGCCTTCATCCATCACGGCCTCCGCCAGTTCCTCGGCCTTGTCAGGTTCGCCAAGGTCGAAGGCCGCTGCGAGTAGCGTCGGACGCAACCATTCGTCGGCCAGGTTCAACCGTCTCGCGCGTTCGCAGGCAGCGATCGTCAGCCGCAACGCCGTCTGCGCACGTTCCTCGTCGCCTGCTCGTGCGCGAGTTCGATAGAGACGGGGCAAGTTGCTCGAGCAATAATAGGCGTTGAGATCGAGCTGCATGCCCTGCTCATAGCACTCAATCGCCTTCGCAAGGGCTTGCCGTTTGTCGGCGGCTGATGCGGCGGCCCTTTCGAGGCGCTTGTAGCGGCCGCCCATCAGGCCGAGGCGCTCGGGTGTCGGCCCCACCGTCTTGATCAGCGTATCAAGCGCGGCAATGGCTTGGAGATTGTTGCCGGCGTAGGCGGCAGCGAATTCACGAATTTCCTGGATTTCGGGTTCGTCCCTGAACTTCTTCGGAAGGCTGGCCACAAAGTCGATGACTGTGTTCCAGTCCGCCGACTTGTCCACACTGTCACGCAGCAGCAATAGCAATGCGAGCGCAATCGGATAGGTCGCGGGTGGTGTCCCTTCGCTCGCGATCAGCGCCTGCGCAGTTTGCATGCGCTTGTCACGCGGCGCCGCACGCGCCTCGCGCACCTTGGTCTGGAACGCTGCGAGCTCGGCGAGCTGTTCCTTGGTCGTCGTTGCCTTGGTTGGATCGACATCTTCAGGGTAGCCCGGGATCGACTGGTTCATCGGCGAGAGCCCATCGCGGAGCGACACAATGCCCTCCTTAATCTTGGGCCGGAGACCGGCGGCCGTGTCGTCGGAGATGTTGCCCTCGGGGAGCGGGTAGCGCACGGTGCGCATCTGCACGACATCGAACAACTGCTTCGACCAGTCGGCAGCAAGCAGGACACAACCTGTCCTTTGCGCGGCGTGGCGGATACCGACTTCATAATAAACGTTGCCGTTCGGGATCGTCATGTCCGCCAGCACGAGATCGGCGAAATAGAGGCGCTCGAGCATCTGGCCGACGATCAATGCACCGGTATCCTGATCAGCGCGAACCGGCTCATAGCCTAGTTCCTTAATAACCGGGACGTAGCCACGGTCCCAAAGGGCATTAAAATCGATTTCGGCCGGACCAAGCTTGGGGTCGGCCTGGGTCGCCTTGCGGCCATAAGGCATGATCATGAAACACGACGGCATGGTGCAAATCCCCTAGCCCTGCAATTGTCTCGTATCCAACCAGTAAACCCGCTTGGTCTTGCGCCGCGCCTCCTCCATGAGGTGCTTCGCGCCGCCAGGACCATCTCCGCCCTCGCCATTCCACAAACAGACGAAGGCAATCTTCTCGTCGCCAAATCGGGCGGCTCGCTCCAGCATCCATTGATTGTTGCGCTCGTAGGCATTCTCGCCGGCCGGCAGCGGGCCCTGCTCCTCGGGCATGACGTAAAGCGTCCCCTGCGATTTCGCCGCGAGATACCGCTCGTGCCAATCACCACCGGCGAAATCCACCGAGTTGGTCAGAAATTTCGGTTCATCGAACGGGATGTAAATTTCAAGCCGCATGCCTTGCACCAGACCGGCTTCTGCGAACAGGAGGTCGCCGCCGCAAGCGCCACCGCAAATTGCGATGTCACTTTCGGTGACGCCAATCTTTGCAAGCGCATCGGCAATTGCCGCGGCGGCTGCAGGCGCTTTGTCGGGCGGAAACCGCGGCGTCTTTCGATCGGGCGCATCAATCATGTGACCACTGAAGAGCACCACGGTGTTGGGTGATCTGGCGCCTTGCTCAGTGGACATCGCAACACCTGAAGTGACAATCGGAGGATCGCGTCTTGCTGGCGAGCATAACTGATCGCGGATTTGTTGTCGAAGACAGGTTCGAACCGGTGCATCATGTGATATCGAAGGCCGCCGCGAAGTGCTCCGGCTTGACCTGCCTGGCCGCGGCGAGCCGGCCGATATCGGCGAGCTCATCCATATTGTTCGGATCATCCATTGCGGCGATCTTCGCAAGCGCGTCCGGCGTACGGTCGATCGAAAGCTGGTTCTTCAGCCAGCCCGTTTCCAGAAGCACGTTGTATCGCGCATAGGTCCCCATCTGCGGTCCGCTTTCGCTGTCCTGCTCCATGCCCTGCACCGCACGATCAATGGTCCAGGGGGTCAGACAATGTGTGAGCCATTGCAGCATCGCCTGATTGACGCGCCCGCAATCATCCATCAGGGACTGTAGCGATACCAAACCTTGCTGGGCCGAAGGCATACCGGTGATCTCTTCCGTCGAATATGTCTTCTTGAACACCGCGGTCCCCACCGAGATGAGGAGTATTTGGTCCTTTCCGGTGGACCAGCGGAAGCCATGGCCATTCAGTGCTGCCAGCATCAGGAGTTGCAGCGCCGGATCATTGAATGGGCTCACGCCCCCATCCACGAATGCGCCATCAACTTTATGTCCGTCGCGCGACGAAATGGTGATGTCCTGGGGACTGAAATAGGTTGGCGCCGCCGTGCTTGCCCGCACGACCTCGGCCAGCCGCAGCTGACCATCCTGCTTGGCATAGCGTGCATCGGGATGGTTATGCAGCGGCCACGGACTGCCGGTGTCAAGGCGCTTGGTCATGATCATTAGACCGGTGCGGACGTGGTCGCTATCAATGGTGGTATCCTTGCCCAGCTGTGCTTCCAGGGCCTTCTGCAAGGGTCTAGACTTGAATTTGGGCGCGAGCAGTCCCTGTCGCCAGAAAGCGCCCTTGAAGATGTTGGTGCCGATCTGACGATAGAGCTGCCGGATCTCCGCCACGGTCATCCCGCAGGCCAATCCGGCCGCGATGATCGATCCCGTCGAGGTGCCGCCAATGAGATCGAAATAGTCGCAAAGCAGAAGGTCGTCCTTGCCGGACCGCTGGCGCAACATCTTCTCCATGACGCCGAGGTATTCGAGCGTCAAAATGCCGCGAATGCCACCACCATCGAGGGCGAGGATGCGCTTCGGCCCGGACGTGCGATCGAGATGCTGTTGCTTGGTCTTCGGCATGGCTTTCCCCGAACATCAATGAGGCCTGCTGATGCAGCCGGCCTGTCATGGCCAGAGGCTATGAAACAAACAATTATGATGACTCAAATGAGTGACTTCACAGGCTTGCCTGGTTCGAATCTCTTGACGGATGGGGGAATGGTGAATACGCGATGATCGTTGCGCACCGGTTCCCTCAGCAAGCATCTTGCATGAAATACACCCTAAAGTAATAGTGATGCCTTGGTCGGGCAGATTTCACTTGCCCGCTCGGTCCATAGACAGATTTCTGCTATGATCAAAGCTGTCGAACCAACGTGTTCGCATTTTGCGGGAGACCCTCTAACAACGTAGCCGTATCGTTCGACGAAATACAGGCATCTCTGCCCGGCCTTGTCAGAGCCAATCGAAGTCAATCGGCAACTGATGGCAGTCTTCGCGGCCGCCTTCGACCACATCGATCTAGATGCCGTAATGGGCCCTGCTCGGAGTGAGCGGTTGATGTGGCTGTCCCCCGATAGATGATGAAACGGGGTCACGACTTGAGTCGGCCCCAAGCATCTGGAGACGGAGGACAGCCGTGGAGAATTATGCCGGAATCGACGTGTCATTGGAACTGTCGAGCGTTTGCGTTGTGGACGCACAGGGCAAGATTGTGAAGGAGGCGAAGGCCGCGAGCGAGCCCGAAGCCCTGGTTGCTTTCTTTCGCACGCTTGGCTTTGCAGTGAAGCGGATCGGGCTGGAGGCTGGGCCGCTATCGCAATGGCTGCATGCGGGGCTGACAAGAGCAGGATTCGAGGCGGTTCTGCTGGAAACAAGGCATGTGAAGGCAGCGCTATCGGCGATGACGGTGAAGACCGATCGCAAGGATGCGCGCGGGATCGCCCAGTTGATCCGGATGGGGTGGTTCCGTCCGGTGCACGCGAAGTCGATCGGATCGCAGGAGGTCCGTGCGCTGCTGGTAGCGCGCAAGCAGCTTCTTGAGCGGCTTATCGATGTCGAACTCAGTATCCGCGGGATACTGCGAGGGTTTGGCCTGAAGGTTGGCCCGGTGACGCGCAAGGGATTTGAGGCGCGGATCCGAGAGTTGGTAGCGGCCAGGCCACATTGGAGCGCATCGCTGGAGCAATGCTCTCGGCGCGTGCGGCATTGAAGGCAGAATATGAAAAGCTGCACAAGGCTGTACTTGCGCTTGTTCGTGACGACGCGATCTGCCGGAGGCTAATGACAGTCCCGAGCGTGGGTCCTCTGGTGGCGATCACGTACAAATCGGCAATG
>Ga0306924_10008376_pt1 | contig 10423 bp, 9 predicted proteins | sample sta12Can44000111_FD_203756 | JGI IMG/M metagenome (GOLD analysis project Ga0306924, IMG submission 203756) | Lab enrichment of tropical soil microbial communities from Luquillo Experimental Forest, Puerto Rico - statanox.12C.anox.44.000.111 (v2)... | ecosystem: Environmental > Terrestrial > Soil...
AGTTTGAGTGCGCTGAAATTCTTGCGGACCACCACCATCGGCATGGTCAAACTCCAGCCGCAGGAACTTAGCGACAATGCCGTAGCCTTTGTCGCGGCAGATCGCCGTTTGGCGAAGTGAGGCCGGCGTCGATTCCCGCTTGGAGCAACCGTGCCTGCTCTGTGGCCGCGTCTTCGCAGAGCATCAAACGATCTTTGATCAAGTCATCAATCGCATGGGTCACGTGCCGGTAGTAATCGGCCAGCGAGGAATACCGCTCCTCGAGTGAGAGGCGTGGATCGCCGGACGCCTGCCGTTCGGCTTCAGTCTTTGCAAACGGAATGTACTGGCCGCTACCCTCGCATCCGTCGTTCGCTTGTGAACCGGCACGCAGCGCCCAACCCGTATACGTCGCGAGTGGGACCGTCACATCGGGGAGGCGCACGCCAGCGATATCGTTGCCGTCAGAGTCGGTTTTGGGCACGAAGCTCGGATACATGTGCCCGTTCAGCGGATTGTCCTCGTACGGGGGGGTGATGAGTGGCGGGTTGATGCTCGGGATCCCGAGTGAGTAGTAGTCCGGCCCGTAGTCGAGCAAGTAGCGCGTCGTTTTCAGGCCGGTATACGTGACGTCGGGAATGTCGGGAAAGCCTATCCCGGACTGCGGAAGAGGCGACACGAGCGTTCCGTCCGAGAGTTTTGGGACGCGACTGTGCGGCGGTCGCCTCCCGTCGGTCCACTCATCCAGGGCGATGAACAGCGCGCGCTGCACCGGCGCCGAGTTCAACGGATTCAAGAACTGCTGACACACTCCTCGGGTCGTTCGATCGCCGGTGCCGTGCTGATGACTGGCGATGAAGTAATTCCGCGTAAACCGTGAATCGTGGAGATCCACGGTACCGGTGGGATCCGTGTGCAGCAGCGACGCCGCCTTCACCCAGTACTCGTTCGCCGAGTAGATTTCGACGGCCAGGGGGCACGTTGCCGTCGCTGTGCATCGGGCGTACCGGCTGTCGGTTGCACCCGTGATCGGATCGGTCGTCCTCACGTTGGCGAACGGGAACACGCCTTCGGCGTAAAGGTGCTCCTGACGATTGCGCTCGGTCCGGCCGGGCTGGGAGAATCTGTAATTCATATTGATGCCGTCGCCGCCCGCAATCCACTGCATCAACCCATCAAAAACTTTGCGCCCGTTCTCGGCTTGGTTGAAGCCGAGGTGCACGAAGTCGTTGAGCATGCGACCCGGCTGGGAGACAACCTCCGTATAGATCCGCGTGATGTCGCCGGCGAGCGGATTGGCGGTGCCCACGTCATCGGCCGCCTCGTACCTCAGCCAGGCATTCCAGTCGCGTACGGCGGCGAAACCCAAGCCGTTCACCGACGGGTCCTTGGCCGTGTACGCGAACTCGTAGATGTCGTTGGCGATAAAGGGGGTTCCGGCCGGGAGCAGGCGGATGGCCGTTAAGCTCCCATCTGTGTACTCCCAATCGGACTGGGGAATGACCGCCGGCGCGTCATCGAGGTGAACGCGATGCGTCAACGTCCCCTGGGTCTTGTCCGATATGGCCGCCGGATAGCTCAGCGCAAACGAGGTCCCCGACGTGACGATGTATTCGTAGGCGGGCCCGATGATCGACGACCCGTCCGGATTCCTCGCGATCGGCAGGGTGATCGTCGCATTGAAATTCGCCGTGCTCGTGCCGGCGGCCTTGTCCCATCCGCTCCAGACCATCGTATAGCCGCGCGGCATTAGGAACGCGTTCGCGAGCACCGCCAGATCAGTAATTGACCCGGGGTCGTTGACGCTGGTCACCCGTCCGAAGTTCGCCCACGTTTTACCCCCACGGTTGGGCGGCTCATACATTACTTTATGCGCACCCCTCATCAAATCGATTGGTTTGAGAATGTAGAAATCAAACGAGTACTCAACGTTCCCATTGGCGTTCCGGGGCGCCAGCGCGATATCTGTAATCACCGCGTTCTGGGAATCGGTGGGGTCGACCTCGCCGTACGCCTTCCCGATGATCTTTTCATATTGCCCTACGCCCGGCCACGAGTAGCCGCCGAATGTTGGCGATTCCATTGCCACGATCTTGACCATGGTGATTCGGGCTTCAGTCGGCGCCGCCGTGCTAAACACGAACGTGCCGAACAAAGCGAGCCACCGAAGGGTGGTCACCAGGAGGCGTTGCGGATGGTATGTGAGCGCTCTCATGATCAGACCCCCTTCACAAAACCAGTGGGACCATCGGACATCTACTGTTGAACGTACTTAATTGTGGGGTGGTCGTAGTTCGTGCCAAATCCCATGCCGGTGATTCTCTCGCTCCTTCGAGTCTTATCACCAGGAGCGCAATCAGAGTGGCCGATCGCGCGCCGTCTTCGAGCTGTAGGACATTCGAGAGTCAAGCTGCGATGTTCAGAGCGTTAATGGAGGCAGCGCTGCCAGTAAACGTGCGGTGCCCCATTTGGATAAACATCCCAGGTCCCGCCGCACGGATTAAAGAGCGGGTAGTGACTGCAGCCGTCCTCAAAATATCGCCAGACCTTCGTTTCGCACTGCGCAACGGGTTCGCTTTGTTCTCTAAATCGACCTGGATGGGGATCCAAACATCGACCTTGCCCCGATCCGGACTGACGAACGGTAAACTGCGACAAGTCTGGAAAGACTGCAGCTTCTTGGATTGCCCCAATGACACTTCGCACGTTAGCGGCTGTGGCTACAGGCGGAAACTGACCGGCAGCAGCTATGCGCTGCTGTTCAGCTTCACATTCGGTCCATAAATCCACTTGCCCTCTCCTGTTCCTTTGCGGGATTCCAGCGGACGAAATGGTCACAACCATCGCTGAAGTAGTGGAAAACTGTCATCTTCGTTGAATCTTTGAACGTGCCGGTCGTTTCTTCATCCCTCTCAGGTGGCTCGCTCGAGTGCTTTGCGTTCTCTGCATACTCATTTAACTTCTCTTGTGGAACGAACACTTTGCTGGTTATCGTTGTCGCAGAAACATACGCGCCAAAGGCAATTAAGCGACCACAATGACGCCTCCAATTGCTGTCACCGCCCAGCGTGGGAGTGGAATTCGGACGGAGACGCCATAGGCTTGATTTCAGCTCCACGCCCTTCCGGCGGCTCCGTGTGGTCTCGCGGTCGCTAGCCGCCGAAGCCGGAAGATGATAGCTGGGCGTTCCGCTTCATTCCTTATTCGTTACAGAGTTGTCGTCGCGAGACTGGCTGCTCATACAACCACCTGCGGTTCGCAGTTGACGTTCCTCCCAGCGGCTGGCCATTCTACCGATTGATGCTTCACGCCTCTGGGACAGTCGCGGCGCTCCGGTCGCAACGCGCTGCCGCGAAAACAGACTTTCCGCTGGCCTCTGAAATTCTTCAAAGGCATCTCCCGTTCGGGGACAGTTCGTTCATGCGTTATTGACAGCCACGGTGGGACCATTTCCCTCGGCGCCTTCAGACTATTTTTCAGCGCGAGCGATGTCCGGCCGCGAGTTGCATGCACGTGCCGCTCAAGGTGCGCTTGCGACCCGGGGCGGACGGTCCAGGGATTGGGGTTCCTGTGCTGTGGGTCTCGAATTCGTCGTTGTCGGGCAGCGACTGGGAGTTGGACGAGGTCCCTACAGTGCCGAATGTCCGTGGAGACAGCTCGGCCGAATGTCGCAATTACATCCGACACTCCGGCAACCGCCTCACTGTACAGTTATGAAAAATGCTCTAGCCTCGTACCCGACTCAAGCCCGGATGCACACCGGGCGTGAGACCCTGCTGCTTGGCAATTCGCGTGAGAAGAGATGCGAGCTGCGCGCGCTCGTCGACATTCAGCGCCGCGCAGAGGGCGTCCTGATGCTCACGCGCAATCTTGCCGATCGATTTCAAAGTGTTTCGACCATCATCGGTTAAGTACAGCGCGTAGCTCCGACGATCGTGCGGATGATCGCGCCGCGCGACGAAGCCGCGTTGCTCCAGGTCGTCTACAAGCGCCACGACCCGGCTCGGTGCAATCCCGAGCTTGGCGCACAGCGCCTGCTGGCTCAGGCCCTCATAGGCGTGAACAAGCCGGAGGAGACCAGCATGAGCGGGCGCCAACCCGAGTGGGATGAGGCGCTCTGCGAACTGCGCCGCGGCTTGAGCGCCGACTTGGGCCAACAAGAACGCAGGCGAAGCCGCGCCCAAAGGCGGTCCGGCCCCCGGAGGGCGCAACAAATCTGCCGTGGCGGATTTAGCCATCGCCAATATGATATCAATATAGAATCATTCTGTAGAGGAACTATTCTTCCAGTGGCAACGTCGAAAACGCTGGAGGACCTCATGGCCGGTCAGAGGCCGCTGAGACGTGCGTGGTTGGACGATGCATGGAGTGATGTGCGCTTCGCGTCCCGCACCCTAAGACATCGCCCGACATTTCTGGTGTTTGTGCTGGTGACCCTGGGGCTGGGCATAGGCGCGAACACGAGCATGTTCACGCTGATCAACACGCTGGTCTTGAATCCGCTTCCGGTTGCCCGACCGTCGGAGCTCGCGGCGGTCGTCGATGACCCTCATGGCAACGCCGCCGCCCGAGCGCTCCTACCGCTCTCCTATCCGAACCTGCAGGGGTACCAGCGCGAGAACGTCGTTTTCGAATCGCTCGCCGGCTACACGTCGCCCCGAGTGCTCACATGGCAACGCGGTGGACTGCCGGAACGCCTGTTCGGCGAGCTTGTCACCGGCAACTACTTCGCAACGCTCGGATTGCAGCCTGCTCTCGGACGCTTCTTCTCGCTTGAAGAAGATATGGTCCCCGGTGGGCACCCGATTGCCGTGATGAACTATGCGACATGGCAGACGCGGTTTGGCGGCTCGCCAGATGTTCTTGGCCAAGCGATACGCGTCAACAACGTGGTGTTGACCCTAATTGGCATTGCGCCGCCGCGATTCATCGGCGTGAACGCCATCTTCGGCCCCGACCTATGGGTACCTGCGTCGATGGCCGAGGCGTTGTTTCCAAACGAAATGGGACGAGTGCTGATCGACCGCGCCAAAGGAACTTTTCTCGGCATCGGCCGATTACGGACAGGCACGAGCCGCGCCCGTGCCCAAGCGAACATGACGGCTATCGCCGCGTCGCTCGCCCGTGAATACCCCGAGGCCAACAAGAACCATGGAGTCAGCGTGCGACCGATAGCCGACATATTGTTCGGGGCGAGCGGTCCCGGATCGACGTCGCTTGTGTTCGCCAGCGTTGGTCTTGTGGTTGTCGTCGTGGTACTTCTCGCCATCGCCTGTTCGAATCTCGTGAATCTCATGCTGGCGCGGGCAATGGCCCGTGGATCGGAGGTCGCGGTCCGAATCGCGCTCGGTGCGACCCGCGCGCGACTGATCCGGCAGTGGCTGACAGAAAGTGCGCTTCTTGGTGTGTTGGGCGGCGCCGTCGGTGCTGGGATCGGTTACGTGGGTGTCAAACTCCTGTGGTCGTTCCGGCCAGCGGAAGTGGCGGCGAATCTCGTCTCCCCACATCTCGACTGGTCTGTGTTGGCCTACACGTTTGTGGTTGCGGCGGCAACGGGCATCTTCGTTGGCATCGCGCCGGCCGTGCGTGCGTCGCAAATCGAGATTTCGGAAAAGCTGAAAGAAGAAAGCCGCTCGGTCGGCAGACAACGACGGCGCGTGACACTGGCAAACATGCTCCTCGTCGCCCAGGTGGCGTGTTCGTTCCTGCTGCTCGCGACCGCCATTCTGTTCCTCCGAAGCATGCAGCACGCGTACGATGTCGATCCTGGATTCCAGACGAAACGTTTGGTTGTGGTGCTCACGAATCCGGGTCAAGCAGGTTACACGAAGGCACGCACAAGCAACTTCTACAAGGCTGTTCGCGAACGTGTTTCGGCGCTTGCCGGCGTGGAGTCCGTGTCATGGGCGTCGAACTTGCCGCTCTGGGGTCGACTGGCCAGCGGATTGCGCATCGAAGGACACGAACCACGGTCCCAAGCCGATACGGTCTCGACGATCGTCAATACCGTCGATGCGAACTACTTTGAAACGGCGGGTATACCCATGACGACAGGACGGGCGTTCACCACGATCGATGTCGCAGACTCGTTTCCTGTCGTAGTCATCAACGAAAAGGTCGCCCGGGATTTTTGGCCAGGGCATGACGCGTTGGGCAAACGGATTCAACTGCCCGGCGAGAAGTTTGAACGACAGGTGATCGGCGTCGCGAGGACGGCAAACTACTCGACGTTGGCCGAACCGCCGCAATACTGCGTCTACGTGCCACTCGAGCAGAGCTTTTCCGACGCGATGACGCTGTACGTCCGAACCCGCGGGGAACCGGGTCCATTGATGGCCGCGATCCAGCGCGAAATCCGTACGGCGGGCCCGTCGATTTCGGTCAATGACATGCGAACCGGCAGGACGATCATCGACAACGCGCTGTTTCAGGTTCGCATGGGCGTAATGTTGCTCGGTGTGTTCGGCATACTGGCGCTCGCGCTCGCAAGCATCGGGTTGTACGGCGTCTTAGCGTTCTCCGTGGCCCAGCGTACGCGCGAGATTGGCGTCCGCATGGCACTCGGGGCCGCACGAGGTCGAGTGCTACATCTGATCCTGGGCGAAGGCATGTCTGTCGTCACCGTCGGTGTGCTCATTGGACTCATCGCGTCACTTTTGAGCGGCCGATTGCTCAATCGCTTGCTCTACGGCATTGGAGCCGCCGATCCCATCAGCCTCGCTGCCGCTTTTTGCACTCTCCTGGCGGCGGCCGCCCTCGCATGCTACTGGCCAGCTCGGCGCGCGAGCAGGCTCGATCCGTTAGTGGCATTGAGGCAAGGATGAAGCAGCACGTTCTCCCAGACCCACTGTCGTTCGCCAATATCGCGTGCGGCAAATGAGACAAAATATCGTTGACGTTGGCCCGCCTGCCGGCTCGTTCTACCGGCCGTGAGCCACGCGTTCACGGTCTCGGCGCTCCTCGCCGCGATGTCCACAGGTCGAGACCTCCTCCTTGAGATGGTGGCGCTGCGCCATCAACTGGCCGTACTCGGCCGGTCGAATCGACGTTTCCGTCCGTCTGACCGTCTTTTCTGGGTGTGCCTGCGCCGGTGGTGGCCCCGCTGGAAGGACCGGCTCGTGCTGGTCCACCCGGCCACGGTTGCCCGTTGGCGGCGTGAAGGATTCCGATGGTTGAGGCATCGCACACGGCGGCGGCCGGGACGACCACCGATCGAACCCCAGCTTCGAAGCCTCATTCAGCGTATGGCGCTGGAAAACGGTCTCTGGGGCGCCCCGCGAATCCACGGCGAGTTGCTGAAGCTCGGATTCAGTGTTTCAGAACGCACGGTGTCGCGGTATCTGCCAGCCCGACGGACGACACGGTCCCAAACCTGGCGGACCTTCTTCGCGAACCACGTCGGCAACCTGGCGTTCACCTCGACGATGATGTCGTCGTTCGCGACGAGCCATGACGACGTCGACGCCTCATTTTGGCCGTGCCGCCCTGTTTCGCTGTCATGCGGGTCCACTCCGTGGGCCGTGGTTGATTGGCCTGCCTCGCATCAACCGGCGTCTCTGGGCCGCTGTTTCGTGCAGAATCACCTTTGCCGCCGCACCCGCACACGTTTCACATCTGGCACGGACCCGCCGCGGTCGAGAGCCGTCGAAACTTGTGCTGGCCGTCCTCCATCCAGGGCTTCTTTCGCCGAAGGAGCTTCGGTTAGATTCAAGCGCGGCCCACACGGGGATCCTGCTTCGACATCGGCAAGGGTTGGATCATTCCGTGTCTAATTCTCGCGAGCGAGCCGAATCGTCGTTCGTCGCTGGAGTTGAAAGCGCACATCTTCTAACGGCGACGCGCAGAGTATTGGCGAGGGACAGCTGCCCTGCAGACGGTCTTTCCAAACGATCTTTGAGAACCAGCTCAATGGTTGGTGGCGGGATCGGACGACGTGGCCGATGCCGCGGTCCTTTGAAACTTTCAGCCGCTGGTTCGACTGCCAGTTCCACTCGACGTTGCTCGACCTGACGGACGGGCCTCTCATCGAGGAATACGTCTAAGGCGACTCGGGCGACGGGTTACGGAGTGTCGACTGAGTTTCTGGACACTACGACGCCCAATTATTCGTTCAATCACGCACGCTCCGGACCAAACAGTTGCTCGGCCTCAACGGCTCCACTGGCTCACTTCGATCTCACCGCTCCCGCCGCCGCCATTCTGACCTGCGACTGATTTTCATCCGCTTCGCGGGCCGAAGGCCCAGGCTCAACCAGTTGCGAAACTCGTCCCAGACACTTTGCCAGTCTTCTCGATTGGTTAGCGCTTGTCGGCGCGAATGAGGGAGCGGCTGACGTCCTCGAACCCCTCGCCGCTCGTCGCGCCCTGCACGATCAGCATGTAATCGCCGGATTCGAACGCGCTGGCTGGCACGCTGAGCGAAATCTCTGCGCCGGATCCGGTGGCTACCTTTGTCAGTTCGCCACGACTGAGGATTTCGGCACCACCGACGCTGCGAAGGCTCACTCGATATGACGGGTAGTCGAGCTGCGGCAGGCTCAATTGCAGGAGGACCTCCGAGGTCCCCGCAGGGATGACAAGCAGGGTTGGAGAGGATGTGTCAGCGGCCCTCACGCCACCGACCCTGATCGCCAACGCTACGACGGACGGAGGACGCGTTACGGCGGCTTGATCGGCGCCTGCCTTCTCCGCAGCAGCGCGTGCGCCCGCTTCGCGCTCTCGGCGATCCTCGTCGATTCGTGCCGCTTCTCGTTGGACAGCTTCTTGCCGCGTTCGACGGGCTTCGAAGACCAACCAGACGCCAGACGCGATGACGATTGTCGCGAACGCCAAGCCCAGTGCCGGCTTCGGCCTGAGCATGCGGTCGAGAGCCGCTCGCCAGTCAAACCAGGCGTCGGCAGAGGACGCGCCGACGGCAACCGGTGTTTCCGCTCGATCGAGTCTGGTCAGCAGCGCTTCGGCAAACTTCACCCGCTCGCGCCGCTGCGGACGCGCCAGATAAACGCGTTCGAACCGCTCGCGTGCCTCGGGCGCCAGCTTTCCGCGTACGTAGTCGTCCACCAGGTCGCTCTCGGCTCTCGCGACTTCACCGAAGATGCTCGGGTCCGCAATGTATTGCTCCTCGAGTGCAGTCCGCTCGTCCTCAGAGAGCTCACCGAGCAGGTAGCGGGTCAAGTACGTCGAGTCGTTCATGGCGTCGATGTCCTGCTGACGCACGCCGAAACACATCGTTCGAGCTTGTCGCGCAGACGCTGTGCCCGGTTAGCCAGTGCCTCGCCGCGAACGCCCAGCTGCTCGGCGAGCCTTCGGCGCCCCTCAATCCGCCCCTGTTTGTCGTCCCGGTAATACCCGATGATCAAGTCACGGCTGTCCGCCGGCAGCTCGCGCAGGCAGTCATCCAGGCAGTCTAATCGCATCTCTTTCTCGGTCGCTTCGGAAATCGTGGCGGCCGAGGTGAGCCCGATGTTCGCCTCCATTGGCACGCGCCTGGCCTCGGGCCATTTACGGGTTTCGAGCAGGACGAGACGCGCGACCCTGTAACTGTACCCGACGATGTTCTCGATCGCGATTCCTTCGGCAAGCTTGCCCGCGACTCGATCGAACGTCTCGTCGGTGTGGTCTTGAGGGAACGGCGCGCCGCCCCACTCGAAGAAACGCACCAGGTTGCGCCGCAACTCTTCATAGCGGTCGGCGGCGCGCCCACGATCCGGGTCGAGGTGGTCGAGCAGCCTCTCGAACGCGTTCTCGGTGAGCCCGATCCGCATTTAGTACCGGCCGTTCAGATTTCCCCACTCGCCGGACTGAATGAAGCCTGCCCAGTAGTACGGATGCCTCCGGGCCTTGTCATGCAACAGATCCAGCTGCGCCCGCCGAAGCGCCTCGGCTCTGCCCACGGACCTCGTTAGGAGCGTGTAGTACCCAATCATCAAGTCCTGCGTGCTGCGATCTGAGATGGGCCAGAGACTCATCATCTGACTTTCACTGCCCGCAAGGACGAGTGCGCGCCGCAGCCCGTACACGCCGTCGCCGTTCCGCACGTCGCCAACGCCGGTGTCGCAAGCTGAGAGGACGACCAGCTTCGTTCCCCACAGGTCGAGGTCCGTCGCCTCGAGCGCTGTCAACACGCCGTCGTCCGAGCCGCTCCTGCCCTGGTTGGCCCCGGCGAGCGCCAAACCGGAACGCAGCAGCGGATTCTCGGTCCATGCGGCCCACTTTCCGAGCCTGGTCCCCGTCGGGTCTGCCGCGGTCCGTGGACGCCGGAGGGGCACGGCGCCGCCGTCGAGAAAAAAGCCGTGAGTCGCGATATGAAGGATACGTGGTCCGCTCAGGCGCCTGAGCGCGGCTTCGGTGGCCTGTTCGCCGGTGAGGAGCGTGGCCTCCGGCAGCAGCGCCTTGAGCGCTCGCACTTCGTTGGCCGCGCCGGGCAGCGGCCCGAAGAAGATCT
>Ga0306924_10008377_pt1 | contig 10422 bp, 13 predicted proteins | sample sta12Can44000111_FD_203756 | JGI IMG/M metagenome (GOLD analysis project Ga0306924, IMG submission 203756) | Lab enrichment of tropical soil microbial communities from Luquillo Experimental Forest, Puerto Rico - statanox.12C.anox.44.000.111 (v2)... | ecosystem: Environmental > Terrestrial >...
CTCGTTTGCCGATTCCCGTCCAGGTTGTCGCTACCAATGCGCGAAATGCGCTCATCGTCCATCGCGCTCTTGTCGTTCCACCCTTGCTACACCGCTGAGAAAAACGCCTTTATGGACGCGCACTAGCTAGGCAAAGCCATCTGGCCCTGCGCAGTGAGCGCATTGCGGGCAGCGGCGAGGCAGTGCTCAGGGCGGCTACTTGTATCGATGCGCACCCAGTCGATCGCTCCCGGGTCTTCACGCAGCTGCTGGGCCAGAACCTCCGGCGTCGCATCCGAGGCATCCCCGCGACGTTTGCGGATGCGGCCTGCCATCGCCTCCGCTCGACCCTCCAGCCATAGCCCCGAGAACGGCACGCCGGCACCGCTCGCCACTTCGGCGAATGACTGGCGCTCCTCCGGCCGCAGCGCCACCGCATCGACGATCGCCGAATAACCCGCTTTCAGCACTGTGGTCGCTTTGCGGCACAGCGCATCGTAGACCCGGCCCGAGATCTCGCGCGTATAGGCGGTCGGCGGCAATCGCGTCTCGGGGTCGAAGCCCAGCAGCAATTTGCGCGTCACGTCGCTGCGCAGCACGCGCGCGCCGGGGCGCAGACCGAGTTCGGGAGCGAGAGCGGCCGCAAGCGTCGATTTTCCAGTGCCGCTGACGCCGCCGATCGCAATGAGCCGGCAGGGCTCGGGTTGAAGAAATCGGTGCGCGAGATCGAGGTAGCGGCGAGCATCGGCGGCCATTTGTTCTCTCGCGGCGGCGTTGTGCTCTCTCTCCAGTGCGCTCGCGACGACATGCGCCCGGATCCCCGCGCGCAGCGACAGGAAAAGCGGCATCGCCGCGAGCCCGTCATCCTCCTCGGCGCGGTCGAGGTAGCGGTTCGAGACGCGGTTGGCGAAATGCCCGAGCCCGCGATACTCCAGATCCATCAGCAGAAAGGCGAGGTCGTAGAGCACGTCGATACTGGCGAGGCCCTCGGAGAACTCCAGGCAATCGAACAACGTCGGCTTGCCGTCGAAGAGACAGATGTTGTGCAGGTGCAGATCGCCGTGACAATGGCGCGCCTTGCCGGCCGCACGACGCTCATCGAGCAGCCGCGCCACCGCCGCCACGCGTTCGCGCCACTTCGCCAGGCTCGCGTCGACCTGCTGCGGGGCGAAACCGCCATGCGCTTTCTCGGCGACCAGGCAGCGGTATTGCATATCAGCAAGATCGGTCATCTCCGCTGCGCCGCCGCGATCCCAGCGCTGCTCGGCCGCGGCGTGAAAGCGGGCGATATGGTCGGCGAGCTCGTCCATCATCCGCGGTTCGAGCCGATCGTTCCGGGCCAGCGAGTCGAAGAGCAAGGCCTGATCGAAACGCCGCATCACGACGACCCACTCGACTGCCGCGCCGTGCTCAGCAAAGCTGATGCTGCCCTCCGGCGAGCGGAAGAGGCCACGAACCTCCTTATAAAGGGCCGGTGCGGTACGCCGGTTGAGGGCCAGCTCGGCCTCGCAAGCCCGGTGCCGCAGCTCAACGCTGGAGAAGTCGAGATAGGGAAATTTTACCGCCCGCTTCAGCTTGTAGGCGTGCTCACCGGCGAGAAAGACCAGCGAAACGTGGGTCTCGTGCACCTCGACCCGGTCAACTCCCGCGCCATAGGAGGACGGGTTCTTCAGAAAGGCGACGGCCTTTCGTTGAGCTTTGCTCAAATGCGATTTTACAGAGTCTGAAAGCGTGCTCGAGCGCTTCGCTCGATCGCTGCGGCGATGAGCCGGTCGATCTTGAGCCGATCACGGATCAGCACGAGGATCCGCCTCTCCTCCCGCGAGGCTTCGCCGTCGACGGCGACAAGGTCGCAGGCGATCACATAGGCGGTCTCACGCAACTTAGCGGGGAGCGCGGTCTTGATCGCCTCCAGGGTTTCTTCCAGCCCGTTTTCGCCGCTCATCAGTTGGGTGCAATCATTGAGCAGACGCGGCAATTCGCGCTGGTCAAAATCCCGGAACACCGGCAGATCCTCGACGATATCGCCAATGATGCGCAGCTCCGCATCGGGCATTTCGCTGTCGGCCGCCGACACGATGACCATCGTGTAGATCAGCGCGCGGTGATGGTCGAGCATCCGGGGCTCCTCTCGGGGTTTAGCCCACAGACCAAACCCCGCCCTCCCCTGTCAACCCCCTACCCTCCCCTCCCCGCTCGCAAATCGCTCGGGCAGGGCGAAGCGAAGCGGGAGGCCCGAGGACCCGCGTCGGGCGGCCCAACACCTGTTCTTACAGGAGAAAAACAGGGCCTCTTGCCTCCGTGTCGTAGCCAGCCGCAACACATGCAGGACCGCAAGCGTGGCGTCCGGTGGTCGATCACAGTCTCGATCGGCTCAGCGTTGAGGAATGCGCTGAATGCGTATACAACAACCATGTCATTTTGTCAAGGAACGGCTTGGACTACCAAGTGATCGTGAGCTTGCCGTCGCGGATCTCGTAGCTTTGCAGCCGAACCAGAAAACTCATGCCGAGAAGCGATATATTGAGGTTTTCGAGGACAGCGGCGGGAACGTCATAGACCGAAAGCTGGTCGGTCCGAATTTCACGCAACATCACCGGCGCCATCCGCGCGGCGCCATTCGCAGTGTTGACCCGGCCACTGAACACCAAATGGTTGAGGTCAATACCGGCAGCACGCGCATCCGCAGGAGTAAGAGTGACGAGGCTCGCGCCGGTATCGACGAGCAGCCGCACGGGAGCCCCATTGACCGCAACGTCGACAACGACATGACCACCCTCGGCCGCCGTGTAGACAATGGTGTTTGAAACGGGGCCGGTGGGGGAGACCGGCGGCGCGGGGGGATCAGCGGGCGATGAGACGCTCCGATTTAAAATCCCGGCGGCGAGAACGGCAATCCCGCAGCAGAGCACCATCCAGCGCAGCGCCCAGCCGATCACGATGCCGCTCCGATCCGAAGTTTCGCCCGGCGTACTCTCCGCGAGGTTGCTTAAGGCTCGGTGAAAACCCGGTTTCGGCTCCCGCAAGTGCACAAAATCCGGCGTTTGGTACCTTGCGAATCGGCATTCGGACGCCTCGTCTCATTGAGCATTATTGTCACAGTGCGACCGCACGGCTTCACGCTTCGGCTTTCATACGCGGCTATGGCGACCAATCTTGCGGATTCAGTCCAGTAGCGGCAGGCGCTCTCCGGCATGTTCGACCAGCGTGATGCCGAGTTGCTTCAGCCCTTCCTGGGCGCGGACCGAAGCGTCTCCGGTCAACCAAACCTCAAGATGCTCTGCGGGCAGGGGCTTGGGTAAAGATTGGGCGAGGCTGACGGCAATCCCTGAGCTTCTCTCGGTCCACAGCAGCCGATCAATCGGCAGCAGGACCACCGCAAATCCCTGACCGGTATAAGCGACCGGAATGTTCAGGTAGATGTCGAGGCGCCGGATTGGGGCGACGGTCCAATGATATCCGGCGAGGAGTTCCGCCATCTCCTGGAACAGGAGAGCGGCGTCCTCGCTGTCGGCTCCGGCGGCATATTGGATAAAAGCTGTGCGTCCCGGTACGCGCCGCAGTGTTTTCATCGCCTCGACAATCACCGTTTCATGCCGAGGCGAAAGCACGTGGTTTTGAAGAAAGCGGTCGGTGACCACATTCGGCACACCCATCTGGCGCAAGGCCTCCCGGTTGCGGCGAGCCAGTTCAGTAGCCGGGAGTGCGTTGACGATGTTTTTGGCTTGATCGAGCGTGCGCAGACCGCTCGCAGCTTGGAGCACGGCTGCGCCGGTAACCATCGATGCCGCACTTAATGTCAGATTGCCGGCAGCCGCGGCCCAGGCGACGCTGTTGAGTTCTTTTTGCAGAACTTGGTTGGTGGAATAAACATCAACATCGAGCTTCTGGGCATATTCCCGTTTGAAGCTGGACACGGCCAGCAGGTTCTGTGCCACGCCATCTTCGTATTGACTTCTGCCGCCACGCTTGGCCGCCTCCGAGACGCGGCCGAACACACTGAACACCGCCTCCGGAACAGCGCTGATCGTGCTAACCGGATCATTGATCAGGTTCTGGGCCCCTTGCACCACACCCTTTCCGGCCTCGACCGTTGCCTTGGCGAAGGCATCGCTCTCATGGATATTTTTGAGTGCCGCGATCGCGGCGATTTCGCGAACCAGTCGGCGCAACCGAGCATCGCTCGGCGGGCCGAAGGGGCCGTAGTCCGATGTCACTGAGTATTGGTTCATGAACGTGAAGGTTGCGACGGTTGGGCCCAATTGATAGTGAGGCCCGCGCAGCAAGGCTGGAGGCACGACATCCGAGGCAGGTCGAACCTCGGGAGAATCAAACGCCGCTTGGCTCGGCTCAGCGTCCCCGGCGAAACCAGTGCTTCGATCGACAAATATAAAGACCGCGGTGACCACCGCCAGAGACAACACTGCGCGCGACCTAGTGCGAACTGGATGATCCATCGAAATCCCTACTTTCCCATGCTGGGCTGAGAGCTCACTCGGCGTCAGCACCCCGCCACCTACAAATTGCGCCGCGCCAAGGGTCGGGTAGGGCATGTCGCCGGCGCCACTCGGAAACCGCTATCTAGACTAATCTTCAACCGCGCACTGCAAAAGACGCGAGGAACGCCCTCCCATGCCGCTCAACGTTCCACGACGTCACTGTCAAAACGAACAATCTCGAAGAGGCGCCGCGCGACGGGAGTACCGGACTCGGGCGCTTCGTGAATGCACCTCCGGAACCCACCACCGGATAGCGTCGTCCCGATCGAGGGAACGGCTAGGATCAGCGAGAAGCGTCTTGCGCAGCCTGACGCGTCGAGACGTTTTCAGGCATCCCGGTGCTTTCCCTTCCAAGGGGAACGAATTATCTGAGCGTCGGTGCGATCTTTCGAATTTGAAGCGGGCGCGCTGCATCGCTGCAGATCCGGCCCGTTACGGGGTCGTCAGGATTGAACGGCGAGATGAACACCAACATCGACCTCGCCGACCTCGACGGGAGATCGACTCTGTCGAGCGTAACAATGTGTAGGGAAGGCGGGTTTAAGAGGCTGACCGCCGCGGTCGAACACGAGATCGCGCGGAACCTGCTCCCCGGCATCGCAGCGCTGGCGGCGCTCGCTGAGGGCCAGGAGCGCGCGGCGCTGGCAGCCCGCTACCGGCGCCTTGAAACGGCGCTTTGCGCAGGCTTAAAGCAAAAAGATCCCGGCTTCGTGGGTAAAATCTGACGGTAGACAGCCGCGCCCGAGGTCGGCTTGGGGTGTGGGAAGCGGACGTCCATGGGCATGCAAAAGTCAAAGATACCGTTGAAAAACTTCACTCCGTCTCGTTCGTAACAGCGATCGAATATCCGGGCACGGGGTCCGGGTGGCCCCGGGGCGGAACGTCGGGCGCTGGGAAAACCACGCTGGCACGCAGAATTGCAGATCGATTACTGCTGCCGCATATCGAACTCGATGCAGTCAACTGGCAATCGGAATGGCGCGATCTGACACGGTATGACCCGGAAGAATTCGCCCGCCGGGTCACTGAGGCTATCCAGGCTGAGGCTTGGGTAGTCGACGGCAATTATAGTCCGGTATGGCGGCGCGCGACCCACCTTCTCTGGCTCGATTATGATCGCGCAGTGATTATGGGACGGGTGATTTCCCGCTCGTTCCTTCGTGCTCTTTTACGCACCGTGAGAAAATACCTTTTCGATTCAGACTCTTAGGATCATGCTCTAGTCTACCGCCTGATGCGCGTCCGGATAGCTGTTAGAGCGCCACCGCCGCGGTCCAATTCGCGACGGATTTGCCTCGAGACCCCAGGGAAGCCAACCGGGTCTCTCAGATCGCGCGAACATCTCGAGATACGGCCCCTCGCAAAGAGCCTCTATCCGGTCGTAGACCTCATCCGGCTTACGGCTGTGCTCACGCCGGGGCGAGACGATCAACTTAGGAACATCCGCCCGACGACGGCGTGGATTGCCGCGTGTCGCCAACAGGCAGAGCTCCGGGTTGGCACGCGTCCAGAACCCGAGCCCGGTAGAAAAATCAGAGGCGCCGAAAACCGGCTGCGTTGCTGATTTGTTGAGTTTTACCCAATAGAACCCGACTGTTTTATAGGTGAACCCCCAGGCGCGAATTACGGCGAACGCCTTCTCCAACATAGGGTCCGTCGTCCATAGAAAAAGCGCGCAGTGCTCAGCGGCCCATTCGGCGACCGGCAACGCTTCGATGTCGGCGAACGACATGCAGTCGTAATAAGCCTCCGGGCTTCTTCCCTTGCCCTTGCGAGAATAGGTAGCGAAGGTCCAGGGGGGGTCCGCGTAGATCACTTTATAGTGGTTCGGCTCGGGCGAGATGCTCATTGGCCCATGCTCGCGGGCAGGCCCGGAGCGGTCAACCGCCTTGTCCGTCGTCGCTATCCTTGGGCGCCTCTTCGGTCGGGATGCGATAGTCGCCCTTGAGCCAGCGGCCGAGATCGAGCTGCGCGCAACGCAGTGAACAGAATGGCCGATACTGCGGCAGCGCGGGCTTGCCGCACATCGGGCAACAGCGGGGGGCAAGCTTCTCCATGGACGAAATCGCGGCCATCGCGAAGCGAATATGGTCACAGCGCCAAAATTTCAAACCGCTCGCGCTCGCAACCGTGTTCGCCCTCGATCGCGATCTTACGAGCGAATCGCTCCTCGGCGAATCGCACAGCAGACGCAGCGGAGCCGCTCAAGCTGGCCGCGACCTCGGGGGCGACAACCAAGCGCCATTGTCGCCCCGGTTGCGCTCTTGCTTCGCGGCGCAAGGCCCGCAACGCCTCGTGCGCGACGGTGACGGCGGTCTTGACGAGAGCCCCATCCGGGCGGCGCTCGAGCAGCGCCTCCGCCAACGGGCGTCCGCGGCGCGGCCGCACCAGCTCGAGATGACCGAGACGCGTCCAGCCGAGAATCCGTGGCCCAGCCGGATCGGGGGCGAGCGCGTCGGCGAGGGCCGAACGCACTTTCTCACGCGCGGCGCGGCTGTCGAGGCCGACAAAATCGACGACAATGCCACCGCCGAGATTGCGCAAAGGGATCTGCCGGGCGACGAGTGCGGCGGCGGCGAGGTTCGCTGCCAGCCCGGTCCGCTCGGGCGAACCCGTTTCCGGCGTTCCACTGTCGATGTCGATCATGACTCCGGCTCGTGTCGCCTCGAAGTGGGCGCGGCCACCACCCGGAAGCGTCAGGGTTTCCGCGAGGGCCTCGGCGAACACTGCGTCCAGCTCGATCGGCCACTCGGCCTCCGGCCGCTGCTCGGCAGCGGCATCCGGGAAAGCGGCGCGGATGTCGATAATCGCCGCGGGGTCATCGACGAAAATGTGATCCGGCGCTCCCGGCAGTGCGCTAGCGAGCGCGGCGGCGAATGTAGCGATCGGGTGCAGCCGGGCGGGCGGATCGAGGCGCGCGGCTCGATCGAGGACATTATTCCAGCCCTCAGCCGCAGCGGTCGGCGTGGGTGGAGCTTTCATCGTCACCCGGGCGGCCTTGCCACCCTGCGCCTCGCGGCGAATTTGCACGACAACCCGCTCGCCCTCGCGGAGCAGCTTGCCACGCGGCGCAATTTCGCGCTGTGGCAGAAAGACCGGCCGGTCTGCGCCGATATCGACGAGCGCCGCACCGAGCGCAGGCACAAGCTGGCGCACCCGGCCAAGGTGAATGCTCGCAGCCTCGGCGCGGTCACCGCGCTCGACGTGAAGTTCGACGGCCGCTCCCGCATCGAGCAGGGCCGCGCGCCACTCGCCCGGCCCCGCGGCGATCAGCAGGTGGCGAGCCAATGAGGTCGATAGCCGCGGCCGGCGAGCAGCTGGGCCGTCTCAAAGAGCGGCAATCCGACCACGTTCGAATAGGAGCCGCGCATCCACCGGATCAGCATGGCCGCGCGGCCCTGAATCGCATAGCCGCCGGCTTTGCCATGCCATTCGCCGGTGCGCAAATAGGCCACGATCTCGGTCTCGCTCAGCCGCTTGAACGCGACTTGGCTGTCGACACGGCGGCATGCCAACCGGCCGTCGGGGGTGGCCAGCGCGATCGCGCCATGGACCCGATGCCGGCGCCCGGACAGCAGCTCCAGGCAGGACCGTGCGCTTGCCTCGTCTTCGGTCTTGGGCAAGATGCGCCGGCCACAGGCGACGACCGTGTCGGCGGCGAGGATGTAGGCACCAGGGTGCCGCGGCATCACCGCCCGCGCCTTTGCTTCGGCGAGGCGGATCGCGTGAGCCGGGGGCAGCTCACCTCGGCGCGGGGTCTCGTCGAGCTCGGCGGGATCGATCGCATCGGGCGTAAAACCCACTTGGCACAGCAGCTCGAGCCGGCGCGGTGAAGCAGAGGCGAGCACCAGACGCCACGGCTTCACGACTCATCATCCTCGCAGATGCAGCACACAGATCAATGTGAACAACCGGCGGGCGGTATCGAGGTCGATCGCAACTTTGTCACCGAGCCGCTCCATCAACAGCGAGGAACCCTCGTTGTGCAGCGAACGCCTGCCCATGTCGATCGCCTCGATCTGCGAGAGGCTGGAACGCCGGATTGCCTCGTAATAGCTCTCGCAGACCATGAAGTAATCCCTGACGATCCCGCGAAACGGGGTAAGCGGCAGTACGATTACCTCGTTCGATCCGTTCGGCATCGAACGCACCTCGATGCTCAGCCGGTTCTCCTCGATCGACAAATGGAGATGGTACGGCCCGGCGCATCCGGAGGCCGGCTCGAAATGGTTCTCCTCCAAGAGATCGAAGATCGCGACCGCCCGCTCATGCTCGATATCGGGGTTGCGGCGGACGACCGTGTGCTCGTCGAGAGTTATGCCGGTGATCCGCCAGGGGCTGCTCGGGTCGCCCATCTCCGCCGGTTCAACCTTCGCGAGCGCGGCCGAGCCGGATCGAGAGCGACAAGGCATGCGCATCGAGGCCTTCCGCCCGGGCGAGACGGATCGCCGGAGGTCCGAGCGTCGCAAGGCTCGCCGCGTCGCAGCGGACGAGCGAGCTGCGCTTGAGAAAATCGAGAACACCGAGCCCGGATGCATACCGCGCGCTCCGAGCCGTCGGCAGGACATGGTTGGGTCCGGCGATGTAGTCGCCGATCGCTTCGGGCGTATGGCGGCCGAGGAAGATCGCTCCGGTATGGCGCACCCGCTCGGCTATCGCGTCGGGCTCGTCGATCGCGAGTTCGAGGTGCTCGGGGGCAATCCGGTCGATCAGCGCCGGCGCTTCTTCCCAATCGCCGACGAGGAGAATGGCGCCATGCGACTGCCAGCTGGCGCGGGCGATCGGCGCTCGCGGCAGCCCCGTCAGGTGGCGTTCGATCGCTGCTTCGACCGCGGCGGCAAACCCAGCATCGTCGGTAATGAGGATTGCCTGTGCCGCCGTATCGTGCTCGGCCTGGGACAGCAAATCAGCGGCGATCCATTCCGGATCGTTGTTCCGATCGGCGACGACGAGGATCTCGGAAGGCCCGGCGATCAGGTCGATCCCGACCTGGCCGAAAACCCGCCGCTTGGCGGCGGCGACATAGGCGTTCCCCGGCCCGACGATCTTATCGACCGGCGCAATCGTCGCCGTGCCGAAGGCGAGCGCGGCGATCGCCTGCGCCCCGCCGATACGATATATTTCGTCGATCCCGAGCAACGCGGCGGCAGCGAGGACGAGCGGATTGTGGAGCCCGCCGGGTGCCGGCACCGCCATCACCAGCCGTTCGACGCCAGCCACCTTGGCCGGGATCGTGTTCATCAGGACGGATGAGGGGTAAGCGGCGGTGCCGCCCGGGACATATAGCCCCGCGGCCGCGATCGGGCGCCACCGAGCAGCGAGCCGCACCCCCAGCTCGTCGACGTAATCGATCGGGGAAGGCAGCTGGCGGCGGTGAAAATGCTCGATCCGTTTTTCGGCCACCCTGAGCGCATCGACTGTCTCAGCGGACGCCGCGGCAGCGCCTTCGGCGATCTCCTTACGGGTCAGCCGGATACCGCGAGCCGAAAGATCGACCCCATCGAAGCGACGCGTGTAGTCGATTAGCGCGGCGTCACCGCGTCGCCTGACGTCCTCGATAATAGCCGCGACCGCGGCGTCGACATCCGCCGCACCCTCGCGCTTTGCCTCAAGCAGTCCCCTGAACCTCGCCTCGAAGCCGGGGTCGCGCGTGGCGAGCGTGATCGCCATCAGGACGGCCCGCCCTCACCCATCCCGTCGCTGCCGCGATGGGGCCCTCCTCTCTCCCGCAAGGCGGTAGAGGGTGCCGAGCGGAGCGAATCGTGTGAGGGCTTTTTCCCGGCAGCGTCGCGGAGGCGCGCAATCCAGCCCCCGATTTCTTTTGGGCGGGTTTTCAGCGCCGAGCGGTTGACGATCAGCCGCGAGCTCACCACCGCGATCGTCTCGACCTCGATCAGACCGTTGGCCTTCAAAGTCGCACCGGTCTCGACGAGATCGACGATGT
>Ga0306924_10008379_pt1 | contig 10421 bp, 16 predicted proteins | sample sta12Can44000111_FD_203756 | JGI IMG/M metagenome (GOLD analysis project Ga0306924, IMG submission 203756) | Lab enrichment of tropical soil microbial communities from Luquillo Experimental Forest, Puerto Rico - statanox.12C.anox.44.000.111 (v2)... | ecosystem: Environmental > Terrestrial >...
TACGTGCCCGCCGACAAGACGCCAGGCGGGCCGTTTGTGCAATTCCCCGCAGCGCCCAAGTAGATAGATTAGAGATGAGGAAACTGGCACCGGCCACCCGTCGCTGGATGCCACTCGTTGCCAGGGAGGTGGCGCTCTACACTGGCGAAGTCGTCCACAGGCTGGTCGTCCGGACGCGGCCTGTGACCTCGGCTGGAGCTACGACGCAAAAACAGTTTCTGGGTAAAGTCTGGGTAAACGAAAGGGGCTAACGGCCTTTGCGTCCGCTAACCCCTCGTCGTTCATGGTTGCGGGGGGTCGGATTTGGACCGATGACCTATGGGTTATGAGCCATTTCTAATCGACACCAGGGCCAACCGGCCACAAACAAAGCCTCGTAAATCAGTGCTTGTTACGCGAGTGGCTCTGGCGCTCTTTGGCTATCCTTGGGAGCAACTTCCTGGGTAATTCCTGGGTGAAGTCTGCGTGAGCGATTCCAGTTCGCGGTCGAGTAGCAACGCGCGAATGGTCATCATCGAAGCTCGAGCGGCTGTCCGTTCAGCCGCACGTTCGTCTCCACCGGAACGGGGTTGGCGATGGCGCCGTGCGTGAAGCAGCTCTCCTGAGCCACCCGCACTAGGCGCGCAATCTTGTCCGGGGGCTCGTCGGATTCGACGTCGACTTGCACCTCGATGCCGAGGCTGCCGCTTTGAATCGTGCCACCTAGGATAGAGCCCTTTCGGAAAAAGCGGATCACCTGGTCGAGGTGGACTTGCTTCAGCTCCACCCTCATCAGTTCCCCTGACCGGGAAATCTGCGTCAGCAGTCAGAATGCGAGTCCCGCGCTAAAGTACGCCAATGGTGGCGGCGCAGTATCGTCACCTCCGATTCGCGTCCCCTCGTCGCACTGCATCGCCCACCGACTCCCCGCCGGCCGATCACCAACTTCGCTCCAGACTTCGGCGTGTTTCTTCTGCCGCTCCAAGGTCCTTGCCCACACGCGGATACGAATGTCCCTGTCAAGACTACCGGGCTGAACGGACGGGGCCGCCGACACCGGAGCGGCATCAGCCACCTTCTTGACGATCTCCTGCATGGTATTCCTCCTCCTAGCCGGGGCGAGTGGCGTGCGATCGCCTCCGCCGACGCCACGGCGAGACAGTATGACTCCGCGGCGGCACGATTGCACGGGAGATGACGCCACTCGCGTCTGATGGAGGAAAAACGAAGTCGTCGAGCCAAGGCTAGACTTCCGCGCTGAGGCTCGCCCGAAACGGGTAGACACGGCTCTGCCTTGCGCGGGTCGCGATGGTCGCCTTCAATCGCCGCGAATGCTGTCGCATGAAACGCTGGAGGGTGGGTCGAACGCGGCGGCGGCCGACCAGCCAGCCGACGACCGAGCCCCGCAGCCCGATCGTACTCTCGTAGCGAAACCTCGTGCATCCATCCTCGTCGAGCAGCACGAACCGATCGCGGAGGAGTGCCAGCGGGCCTTCGACCCCGTCGAATCGGATCTCCTCGGGCTCCCGTAGGGTAACCCACTCCACCGTCCGATACGTCCTGATCTCGTGCCGCGCGGACGGCAGACGAAATAAGGCCAGTGCGGGGCGCTGCGGCACGCGACCAGCGCCGTGGCGCCCCGATCTCTTGCTACTTCTTCGCGCCGCACGGGTTCTTGGCCGCGCACGGATTCTTCGCGGCGCAGGGATTCTTGCCGGTCGCTTGCGCGGTCTGGACTTCCTTGACCGCGAGGACCTTCTGCCCGCCCGGCGCCTCGTAGAGGTCGCCCTTGATCGTGACCACGTGCTCCAGGTGCTCGCGGATCAGCGAGTTCGGATCCACGAAGGGCTTGTCTGCCATGAGCGTGTAGAGCACGTTCGCCTTCTCGTCGAGCAGCGCCATCCGCACGCCGGCCTTGTCGCAGCCGATGGCGCACTCACGATGCCCTTCGCCCTTCTGCCCCATGGTGAGCATGCAGACGTTATCCACGACCCGCCCCGTCACGGTTGGCGGCTTCCCCTTGGGCGCTTGTGCTGCCGCACCCGTTGCCATCGCGACGACGAACGCCCCCGCCAGTGCCGCGATTCCCACCCACGCTCTCATAGCCCCCTCCTCAGGTGATCGTGTCTCCTGCGCATCGGAAACCCGGGCGGCCAGTGGGTTATTCCCGCCGTGTCGCCCGCTCACCTGACGCGGCTGTTGACGAGGGCGCCCCAGGTGGCGACGAGAAACGGGACGAGGTAGGTCAGCGGCACCTTCCACGCGAGCGACGCTTGCCACCGGCCGGCAAGGAGGGCGTCACCCTGGTTGATGGCGACGAGCACGGTTCCCACGACGAGGGCGATCCCGGCGGAGCGGCGGAGGAGAGGCCGACAGCCAAGGGCGCAGCGCAAACACAGGGTCGCCGGGCCTGCCCACGTCTGCAGTCGGAAGCCTCCGCCCTCACGCTTATGCTGCCGACAGGCCGGGCATCCGACGCGAGCGCCCTCCGTCACACTGGTGGTCCGATCAGTGGTCGGGTGCGCCGGTGAGCAAGCCCGCGATCAGCGCGGTCCCGGCGGGCGACGCCCAATCGCGCGGCCCCACGACCCGACCGAGGAGCCTCCCCTGCCGGTCGATCAAAAACGCTGTCGGGGTGGCGATCACACCGTACTGTCGGGTCACCGCGCCGTCGGTATCCAGCAGGATCGGGATCGTCACGTGCTTCTCCTTGACCCAGGCGTCGACCGTCGATCGGCTTTCTTCGATGTTGACTGCGATCACCGAGAGCCCCTTACGCGACAGATCGCGGTGCAGACGCTCCACCATCGAGGGTAACTCCCTCGTGCAATGCGGTCACCAGGTGGCCCAGAAGTAGAGCAGTACCGTCCGCCCGCGTTGCTCGGCGAGCGCAACCGTCTGGCCATCGAGGCTCTTCAAACTGAAGGTCGAGGCCGGCTTGAGACCGGCCGGCGACACGTTGAATTCGCGCATGAGCGCGTCGATGTCGGCGGCGGCGCCGGGGCTGGTGAGCCCGAGCCCGGCGAGCAGCAGGACGACCGCCGCCCACCGCATCGGAATACGCATTCTGGGGTTCATGTCGCCCTCCATTTCGTGGACCCGCCTGCGCATCGTCATGCGAGGGCGGCAGCGGCGGCGGCGCGGACATCGATCGCCGTGCGGCTCAGGATCTCGAGCGATCGGTCCTCCAAGAGGTCGAGGTCCGGATGGGCGGCCCTGTGTCGAGCGAGCGTCGCGACCTTCTCGTCCTGGAGCCGCTCGATCTCAGGACCGACCGCCTGGAAGACCAGATTGACGAAGCGGACCAGACGCGAGGGGCCGACGTGCTCGCGCAGGTGAAAGCGAGCGACGTACCGGCGAAGGTCCGCGGCGCTCGCGTAGGCATCCCCAATTGCCCAGAGGTTCAGGGTGAAGAGCGCCTGCGGCCAGCCGTCGGGCCCGATCGAGATCGCGACGAGGTGGGCGGTGTGGTCCGCGAACAGGCGCACGGTGTGGAAGTGGCCCGCCTCGTGGTTGGATCCGTGGCTGTGGTAGTAGAACTGGCAGCGCGTACCGCAGTCGAAGATGCCGTGCTCCCCTGGGTAGAGGCGCCACGGCTCCGCCGTCTGCCCTCGCGTCACGAGATTGATCACGGTCGTGCCCTGCCGCTCCAGCTCCTCGAGGAGGTCCCGCAGCTCGAGCATCGCCTTCATCGGCCAGTGTAGACGCTGGTGGTGGGATTGAACGCGGCCCACGCGAACCAGAACGCGTCGATGTGCGGGACGGCGGCCAAGCGGCGGCCCGCGAGGGGCCCCTTGACCGCGTGCCCGAGCAACGTCCAGGACGATCCCGTCTCCCGGTCGCGGAAGCCTTCGCCCGTCGCCTCGAACGTCAGCGCGCGGCTCTCGAGCACGCGACGGAACGCACCCGTTGCGCCGACAGCGCGAGACCGCTGGATCTCCTGGGCGTCGAGGGCCGACAGCGTGCCCGGCTGGTAGAGGATGACGAGCTCCTGGTCGCCCAGGCAATCGTGCACCACCCGGCGCTCGGCGAGCACCGGCCAGGGATACGCGCGCGGGGCCTCGCCGAGCTTGATCCCGACCACGCGCTCCTTCGGCGGGCGCCGCGGGTCGAGCTTGCCGCGGAACAGGAACGGCCGGAGCTGCGGCTCGTCGTACGACTCGTAGGGGTTCGTGCCGTAGCTGCGGCTGTAGCCGGTGTCGCGAGACAGGACCTTCCCGTCCCGATGGCTGGCGCGCCACTCCTCGAACGACAGCGTGTTGGCGGGAATCAGTGCGAGCCGCGCTCCGGCGTGCGCGCCGACGATCGCGCGGCCCTCCATCTGCGCCCAGAGCGAGTGGCTCTGCCGATCGTACATCACGAGGTCGCTCTGGTAGAGCTTGCCGGAGGTGCCGAAGTCGAGCATCGTCCCGTCCACTGTTCGCTCGAAGGCGATGCCCGAGTTGCAGAGGGGGCAGAAGGTGACCGTGACCGGTACGCCGCCGACCATGTCGTTGACGATCTCGTGCCACATCAAGATCTGCAGCGGATACGCCCGCGCGTCGCCCTTGACCTCGAGCGCGAGCACCGGCTCTCTCGCGGCGAGCCAGGCGGCCGCCGCGGCCGGGCTGGCGAAAACGGGGCGATCGATCGCGGGAATGCCGTCGGGGGGCGGACCACCCGAGACGATCTCCTCGACGGGCACCAGAGCCCTGGCGATGTCGGTCCGCAACGTGACCGTCTCGCCGGCGTGGGCGAGAGCCAGCGCGACCAGTATCGAGAGCGCGAGAATCCAGTCGCGCATCTCGCGCTACAGCTGCGTCTGCCGCGCCCGCTCGGCGCGCAGGCGATCGGCGCACTCGAGCAGCGCCTGGTAGTCCAGCATCGAGACGAGACCGTAGACGGTCTGCCCGTCGCTCCAGGAGATGGTCCGGTAGCCCTTGTGCTCGTACGCGACGTACTCGTGGTCGCGGTACACCACCCGACGACCTGGCAAGTCGGCCTCCCTCGCCACCGCAGGGACCATGAAGACCGACAGGAGTGTGCGCCCCTTCTCATACAGCAGGTAAGCGGCGCGCCGCTCGTGTGCCTCGGCCAGACGCGCGCCCGTCAGGTGGATCCCGGCCGGCGAGTAGTCCGGCACCGTCACCCGCATGCCGGCCCGCGACCGGAACCAGTCGGCCACCTCGCGTGGGTCCGAGGTCACGAGCTCGCCCGGCCGCTCGAGCTCGGCGTAGGCGATGTGCTTGTCGACGAGATCGGCGATTAGCGGGGACGGCGCGCGGACCGCCAGCAGCACCGCCGTGACGATCGCGGCCGCCGCGAGCGCCGGCACGGGCAGCCACCGGCGCGCCGTCGCGACGGCGGCGTCGCGCCGGATGCGATGCAGGATGCGTGCTCGCAGGTCGGGCGGCGCCGTGTCGCGTGGCTGCCGTCTCAAGAGCTGACGCAGCTCGCGCTCGGCGGCGACGCGGGCCGCGCACTCCCGGCACTCCACGCAGTGACCGTTGAGCTCGGTCATGTCGCTCACCGTGAGCTCGCCGTCCACGTAGGCATGGAGCCTCGCCCGGACCTCTGCGCAGGTCATTCCGCCTCCTTCACATAGCCGTGCTCGCGCGCGAAACGGACCAGGGCCTGGCGGAGCAGCGCCCGGCCCCGCGATAGCCGGGACATGACAGTCCCGATCGGGCAGCCGATCACCTCGGCCCCCTCGCGGTACGTCAGCCCCTCGATGTCCACGAGCATGACCGCCTCGCGGAACGCGAGCGGCAGCGACGCGAGCGCGCGATCGACGTCACCGTGGAGCACGGTCTGGAGAAGCTGTTCCTCCGGGTTGCCGTCGACGTGGGTGTCGGCGGCCGTCTCCACCTGGTCGAAGCCCTCCATCTCCGCTTCCAGCACCTCCCGGCCCCGCGTTCGCACCCGGTTCAGGAACACGTTTCTCAGGATCGTGAAGAGCCACGCGCGACAGTTCGTGCCGGGATTGAACCGGTCGAAGCCTCGGAACGCCCGGAGGCACGTCTCCTGGACGACGTCCTCGGCCTCCGCGCGGTTCCGTGTCAATCGCAGGGCGACGTGGTAGAGGGCGTCCAGGTGGACGAGCGCCACCCGGTCGAATTCCTCCGTCGCACTACCGCCTGCCTTCCAGCGGATCGTCGAGCTCTCCCCTGCCAACCATGCTAACCCTCGGGCCAGTCGATCTATTCCCGGCGGCGATCCGGACCGCCGCGCGCCGGAATAGGCGGGCAACGCCGGTTGTTATCTTCACGCATGTCTCCGGGGCTGCGGTCTCCGCTGATCGCCGGCGTCGTCGCTCTGCTTGCCGGCATCGCCGTCGCGGGAGACGGCGGGCGGGCGCCCGTCGACAGGACGTCGGTTCACGACTTTCTCGGCCGCCACTGGCGGCGGCCGATCGCGCCCCAGGGCGCTCCGCCCCCTGGCTTCTCGGCCCTCGAGGCGTCGCTAGCGCCCGAGAGCTGCGGCACCTGTCATCCCGTCCAGCACGCCGACTGGAGGACGACGCTGCATGCGAGGAGCATGGGGTCGGGGGTGGCGGGCCAGCTGAAGGTTCTCTGGAAGAGCGATCCCGAGTCCGCGCGCCTCTGCCTGACGTGTCACATCCCGCTCGCGGAGCAGGAACCCGAGCGCCGCGAGATCTTCGATGCAAGGCTCATGAGCCAGGGGATCGTCTGCGCGGCATGCCACGTCCGCAAGCACCGGCGTTTCGGTCCGCCGCGCCGCGAACCCCTCACGCTGACGTCATCGCCGAGCGCGAAGATCCCGCATGGCGGCGCGATCCGGACGCCGGCCTTCCTGGCCTCCGAGTTCTGCGCGAGCTGCCACCAGTTCGGCGCCGACGGGCTCGCGCTCAACGACAAGCCGCTGGAGAACACGTACGAGGAGTGGCGTGCGAGCCCGGCCGCCGGGCGCGGCCTGCACTGCCAGGACTGCCACATGCCCGATCGGCGCCACCTGTGGCGGGGAATCCACGACCTCGAGATGGTACGCTCGGGCGTCACGATCACGCTGGCGACCGATCGGCAGCATTACCGGCCGGACGACGAAGTTCGGGCGCGGCTCTCGATCGGGAACACCGGGGTGGGCCATCATTTCCCCACGTACGTTACGCCTCGCGTCGTCGTCCGCATGGCACTCGTCGACATGCACGGCCGGGAGTTCCACGGCAGCGCCGAGGAGCACTACATCGGGCGTGATGTCAGCGTCGATCTCACGCGCGAGCGGTCGGACACCCGGATCCCAGCCGGCGGCCGATTCACGATCGAGTATCGCCGACGCCTCGAACAGACGACAGGCGTCCGGCTTCGTGCGGTGGTCAGGGTCGAGCCGGATCACTTCTACACGGGATTCTTCGAATCGCTGCTGAACGGCGCCGGCGAGGAATCGCGCGAGATCGCCGCGGCACTCGACGCGTCTCGACAGTCCGCGTTCGCACTCTATCGCCGTGACATCCCACTCATGTGAGGAGACTTTCTATGCGAGTCGGATTCGCGTTCGTCGTGGCCGGAGTCATCGCTGGAGCCATCACAACCCTGCCGGTCACGGTGAGTGCCCAGGAGGGCCGCCGCATCACGGTCACGTCCGCCGCTCCGTTCTCGCGTGTCGCCGAGGCGCTCGAGCGCGCGGTGACCGAGGAGAAGATGGGGCTGGTATGCCATGCCAACGCCCAGCGTGCCGCCGCCGGCCGGGGCGTGACGATCAAGGGCAACCAGGTCCTGATGGTCTTCCGGAACGACTTCGCCGTCCGGCTAACGGCCGCCGACCCCACCGCAGGATTCGAGGCTCCGATCCGCATCTATGTCTACGAGAACGCCGACGGCACCGCGACGGTGTCCTACATTCCTCCGAGCACGGTCTTCGCGCCCTATCGGCACCCCGAGGTCCAGGCCGTGGCCAGAGAGCTCGATCCGATCTTCAAGGCGATCGTCGAGCGCGGTGTGACGGGGCACTGACCAGCGATCGCTGGCCGATCATCCAACCGACAACAGCGCCGACCGCAGGTGTCTTCCCCCGGACTTCGGGTTGCGCTCTGGAATAAACCGGGCGGTTAGCGGGTTGGGAAAAGAGAGCCAGCCAGCGAAAGGAGGTGACAGGCATGGTGCGAACGACAGTCACGCTGCTCACGGTCGTTGGAGTCCTCAGCCTCGGTGCCGCCGGCGACGCTCTCGCTCAGAAACCGAATCCCTGCGCCGCGAAGAACCCCTGTGCAGCCAAGTCCGCCAACCCGTGCGCTGCGAAGAATCCCTGCGCAGCCAAGAATCCTTGTGCGGCCAAGAATCCCTGTGCGGCGAAGAACCCGTGCGCCGCCGAGAATCCGTGTGCTGCAAAGGCCGCGAAAAACCCCTGCGCAGTCAAGAACCCCTGCGCCACGAAGAAATAGGTGCAGCCCAGGAACCGCGACGCCGGAGGCCTTCGGGGCCTCCGGCGCATCGAAACCACTCAAGAGCAGCCGGTGTTTGTTCGATGCGGTGGCGGAAAGCGCCGCACGGCTGTGCGAGGCATTCGATTCGTCTATTTGGCCCCGGGACGGCGATTGGTTCAAGATCGTCGCCCATCACGGCCCATCCTCCAGGACATCCCTCTTCCGGCGATCGTTTGCAACTTGACAACCGGCAAAAAGGGGGTATATACACCAGCTGACCAGAGCAGAACTGGAACAGTTGTGTGCAGCACTATCGCGCCGACGTACGCCTGTCTCACTATCAGGGTCACATCGCGCGCCGTCACACGCTTCCACGCCGCCACTCACGTCCCAAGTGGACTTCGCGCCACGCAGTTCGCCGTCCTCGTCGGCGTTTTTCGAGGGTTCGGGACGACGTTGGCATCCTTCGGGCAGGCGCTCGCCATGGACCGGACGTCCTATCCAGAAACCTCAAGCCGCTCCCCCACAGTGGTCTCGTGAGGAGGGTGCACGCGATCGATCGGTGTCGACGGGCGTATCAAGCGACGAGCGAGGTGAGCGTTGTTGGCGCGAACCGTCCCGTACTGGCGCACAGCACAGCAGTATATGGTGTGGATGGTCGACCCGGATAAGTGGGCCACACTCAGTGGTGACCTCCGCGGGGTGACCGAAAGAATTCGAGTTCCTGCGTCGGTCCGTCCACCGTTCACGCATGCGCTGCTTCACTGACTCGCAATTCGAGGTCCCCGTCGTCACGACCGAGCAGATGAGGGAAGTCGACCGCATTGCAATCGACGAGACAGGTCCCAACCTCTTTCAGATGATGGAGAACGCTGGCCGCAACCTCGCCCTTCAGGTGATGGAGACACTCGGGGCCATGTGGAATCGGGCCAGCATCACCGTGCTGGCCGGTGGCGGCGGCAATGGCGGCGGCGGCATTTGCGCCGCCCGCCACCTTGCCAACCGCGGCATCGACGTCAAGCTCTGCGTGGCCGAGCCCGCTCGGTTGGGCTCAGTCCCCGCGTTTCAACGGCAGGTCTTTGCGGCCGCCGCGGGGACAGAAATCAGCATCGCGGACCTCCAACGTCAGTCGCCCGACTTGATCGTTGATGCGCTCATCGGCTACGGCCTTGCGTCGGCTCCAGCGGGTCTCACGGCCGAGCTCATCCGGTGGGCGAACCACACCGCCGCGCCGATTCTGGCCCTCGACGTTCCCTCCGGCGTCGATGCGACGACCGGGCTCACACCGGGCGACTTCATTACGGCGAGGTGGACGATGACGCTGGCCTTGCCGAAAAGCGGGCTCGTGCCGGAGAAAGCCGGCGAGCTCGTGCTCGCCGACATCGGTATCCCACAAGGGACGTTCGAGCGGATCGGAATGCCATACACATCGCCGTTCGGTAACCGTTTTCGTGTTCCGTTGACCCGACGCTAGACCTCGATCGTTCGGAATGGTGCGGGCGACACGAGCCGGCGCACCGAGGAGGAGCACACTGTGGCCAGGATCAGCCGCGCGATCATCGGAGGGGCCGTCGGAACCGCGTTATTCACCTCGATGATGTACTTTGTGGCGCCCATGATGACCGGGCGAGCGATGGACATCGCAGCCATGCTCGGCTCCATGATGGGAGGCAGTTGGGCTCTGGGCATGGCGGCCCACCTCGTCAACGGGATCGTCGTGTTTCCGCTCATCTATATCCTCGGCGTCGCTCCGCGCTTGCCGGGGGCACCATGGCTGCGCGGGATGATGACGGGAATCGCGCTCTGGCTCATCGCGCAGCTTGTGATGCTGCCCGCGATGGGCAGCGGCTTCTTCGGCGCCAGGGCGGGGGGAATGCCGTCCGTTATCTCGGCGTTGCTCGGCCACCTCGTGTACGGCGTGATGTTGGGTGCCGTCGCAGGAGCTCCGGAGGAGGCGGGGTCGCCTCGCGATCGAAGCGCGACGACCAGCGCCCGCGCGTAATGGTTGAGCCGCCGCTTCGAGGACTGAAGGCGCTGGTGACCGGCGCGAACTCGGGCATCGGCGAAGGCATCGCTCGCGCTC
>Ga0306924_10008380_pt1 | contig 10420 bp, 7 predicted proteins | sample sta12Can44000111_FD_203756 | JGI IMG/M metagenome (GOLD analysis project Ga0306924, IMG submission 203756) | Lab enrichment of tropical soil microbial communities from Luquillo Experimental Forest, Puerto Rico - statanox.12C.anox.44.000.111 (v2)... | ecosystem: Environmental > Terrestrial > Soil...
GCGCGCACGAGCTTGCCTCGATGAAGCCCGAAGCGATCATCGTCAACACCAGCCGCGGCCCGGTGATCGACGAGGCCGCACTCGCCCGCGCGCTCGCAGACAATAAGCTGTTTGGCGCCGGCCTCGACGTGTTCGACCAGGAACCACCGCCACCAGACAATCCGCTGTTGGCGCTCAAGAATGTAGTACTGACCTCGCATTTCGCCGGCCCCACCTGGGACAATCAAATCGCGCGCCTGCGCAACGCCTACGATAACGTGCAGCGCGTCGCCCGCGGCGAGCCGCCGCTGTGGGTGGTTCCGGAGCTGTCGGATTTGGTAATGTAATAAGTGACGGCGCCGGGTAAAGCTGGCGCAATCAACCGGTGCAAGCTCGTGCCTCCCTACCGGAAAAGCCGGAAAGAGGCGGCGGCTTCTCGCTTTGACCCAAAGCGGTTGCGCAGGCTCAACGCGTCAGCGCCAGCGCTGCAAGCTTCTTGAGCATGTCGTCGGTTGGCTGCAGACCGAAAGGAAACATGATGACTCCGCGCTCGCCCTTGCGGGCGACCAGATAACGCGGAGAGCCGCTGGCCCCTTTCATGAGGATCGCCTCGTCGCCAACATCGGTGAGCTTGGTGCGCTCGGGATAGACTGCCTGCGGCACGGCCGCTACTTCCGCCGCATAGTCGGCTGCGGACGACAACTGGCTGACACCCAAATAGAGGCGGCCATTGTCCGCGGCGAAATTTGCGCACTTGCCGCCCGCGCCCGGTTTCGAGTTGAACGGCACGTTCTGAACATGGACGCCAGCGATCTTCTGGACGTCCTCAGAGGTCAGGATCGAACATTGGTCCACGGCAGCGGCCATCTGCAAATTTGCGGCGAACAGAGCCAATGCAAACAATATTGCGAAGAGTCTGCTCATCGTCCTCTCCAAAACAACAATCCTGATGCGGGCGCTTGAACTGTCGCAGTCTACGCTTGCTCGCAGCTGCACGCTAGCAGCACCATTCGCAGTACTGTCCGCTTCTGGCGGATTTTGTTGCAAAAGTCCTTTTGCACTCGTGATCAAAATTTGTTTTGGCTTTACGCGCGATTTTCGCGCAGAGATGTCGGGGACCTCATCGCCTGAAGACACACTCGCCGTGTACCTGCGGTTTATCCGCTGCGCGCATGAGCGGCGGCCCGGAGCAGGCAACTACGGAGCCGAAGGGTTACGCACCAGCGAAGACAATTGTGCATGGGCTGCTGATCCTGATGACCTGACCAGTCGGCGTCAGCATCCCGTTCGCTTGATTGATCGTGAACGGCACGATCGTGTCGGTGTTCTGCTGATCGCTGTAGCCCTCGTCGGCGTTGGCGGCATAGAGGATTTTGGCTGCCGGATCGAGGCAAAAAAAGCGGGGGGACTTCGCGTGTGTCGGCGCCCAGCCCACCGGCGTTAGGGTCCCGTCGCGCTGATCGACGGCAAAAGTCGCGATGCTGTCGTGTCCGCGATTTGATGCGTAGACAACGCGGCCGGAGGACGCGACGGCGATCTCGGCGCCGGTGTTGTTGGCGGTGTAGCTCGCCGGGGTCGAAGGCAGGATCTGGATCGGCTGCAAGCCGCCCCGCTGCGCATCGAAGCGGTAGGTAGTGACGCTCGAACTGAGTTCGTTGATCACATACGCCGATGGCATCTGCGGATGAAACGCAACATGCCTGGGGCCATCGCCCGCGCGCGTGGCGACGAAGGGTGGGTCGTTCGGTGTGAGTTTCCCGCTCGCCGCGTCGAGGCGAAAGATGAAAACCCGGTCAAGCCCCTTGTCGGGCACGGCGATGAACCGGCCGCTCGGATCAAAAACAGCGTCGTGGGGATGCGAGCTGGCCTGCTGTTTGCGATCCGGGCCTGGTTCGCCGGGCAGGTTGACCAGATCACTGCGCGGACCCAAAGTTCCGTCCTTCTCGATCGGCACCACGCCGACCGAGCCGGCGCTGTAATTGGCGGTCACGATCCAGCGGCCGGTCGGATCGATCGACAGGTGCACCCCGTTCTTGCCGCCGCAGGATTGCCGGTTGAGCGCCGTGATGCGTCCGTTTTCCTTGTCGATTGCATACGCACTGACCTCTTCGAGGTCGGCATGCACCGAATAAAGAAAGCGCTGCGCCCGGTCGAGCGTCAGGAAGGAGGGATTGACGATCTCGAGGAGCTGTTCGTGGGTCCAGGCGGCCGAGGTCGGGTCCACCCGATAGACGTTGATGCCCCCGCCATGCCCTTTGCGCTCCGGGGTAGTGAAGGCTCCGACATAGGCGAACAGCGCCGTTGCGCGGTTGGCTCGCGGCTGCGCTTCGGCATGTTCTCCACGCACCAGCGCCGGGCCTGCCGCGGCGAGAGTCGCCCCAGCCTTCAGCACGATGCGCCTGTTGATACACTTGTCCGCAGCAGGTGATGCTTTGACCATTTTTCCACCCTATCTCGCTTGTCGATTTTGGAAAATTTCAGACTACCCGTTGACGCAGGTCAAGGGCTACTGGGAGCTTTATTCGCTCGAAGGCAACAAGTGCGGCACTGCTATGCGAGGTGCTGTCGCCCTCCCGGGGTCCAAGGCCACATCACGTGCAAAGGGATCGCATCGGAAGCTGGGAGGTCTCGTGCCTGGCCGTCGCGAGTTCGTTTGTGGAATAACCTATGAAGCAGGCGGACGCTTGAATTTTCAAGCAATTCTGGCGGCATTCACGCGGCTTCGGTCCGAACGAGCCAGACGCGGGAAAACAACACTTTGTGACGGGCATCACTGTCAAGGTCGCTGGTAGCCGCAATAATTCATCTGGGCGACTAATTGTAACCGGGGACACGGATAGTCATGACCACGCGCAGCTCGTCGCGCTGGCTAATGTCACACTTGAAAGGCGATCAAAGTGCGGAATTCTGACTTGTCTTGTCGCGCGATAGCGGCCTTGGCCTTCGCGAGCATTATCCCATTTGCTTCACTGAACGCGGCTGAGGTAAAGACCGGGCGCCTGACAATCGGCGCTTTGGAGCGCAGCTATATCGTCTCGGCTCCGACGTTACACGGCCCGCATCCAACTGTGTTGGTGCTCCACGGCTCCTTGGGAAATGGGCCTATGGCGATGCTGGGCATGGGGTTTCAAAAGCTCGTCGATCGCAAGGAGCTGGTGGCAGTGTATCCAAGCGCCGTTGCCGGGGAGTGGAACGATGGTCACGAAATGGCAGCTTCCTGGCCGGGCGCACCGCCCAACGATGTGGTGTTCCTCCGCACGCTCGTCGAGCATCTCGTGCGGATCGGCGTTGCCGATCCAGCGCGGGTTTACGTAACCGGTTTTTCCAGCGGCGGCATGATGGCGTTTCGACTGATGTGCGAGGCGCCTGAATCGTTCGCCGCCATAGCGCCTATAGCGGCCACTATACCAGCCGACCTGCTCCCGGGTTGCAAACCACAGCGAGCGACTCCGACGCTCATGATCAATGGCACAGCCGATCAGCTGGTCCCGTTTGGCGGTCGCCCATTCCCGTTTTTTGGCGGACGGCTGCCATCGATCGATCAAACAACTAAAACTCTACGCAACCTCAATGGTTGTGCTGAGAGCGCGAAGATCGATCGGCTGCCGCATCTGGACCCCAACGACGGGTCGAACGTCGTCATCACGAGCTGGACAAACTGCACCTCGGCTGCTCCGGTCATTTTGTATCGGGTGGAGGGCGGCGGTCACCGTGTTCCCAGCCGGGAGGGTGTGCCCTTCGCTGATATCCTCGGTACACTGAATCGCGACTTTGACTCGGCAGAAGTGATATGGAGCTTTTTCAAGGACAGGAAGCGATCGCTTTCGTCATATCGGATGCGCGGCAACCTCGCTGTGACGAGAGCGGATTGAACCGAAGCCGGTGGATGTAGCTTCGAAAAATATTCAAGGGCTGGATTCCGCCGGCGCCAAGTGATTGACTGTGGGACTAAAGCTTGCCTTTGGGAGATAACTCCTACGCAACGATTTGGTCACATACCGGGATGTCGCCGCTCGGCCGAGCTGTGGCAGCAAAAAGCTGGCTTGATGCATTTGCTATGGTGAAGAGGGCCTCAAGCCGCTCCAGCTCGACTGAGCAGCAGGTGATCCTCAAGGATGGCCGCATGCTTGGCTTTGCCGAGTATGGCGAGCCGGGCGGCGAGCCGGTGCTCGAATTCCATGGTGTGCCAGGCAGTCGTCTTGAAGCCTACTACTACGACGATGCGGGCAAGAAGGTGGGCGCTCGTGTTATTGGCATCGATCGGCCAGGCTTCGGCCTTTCGACGTACAGGAAAGGCTACCGCATCGTGGACTGGCCGAGCGATGTCCTGGAGCTGGCGGATGAGCTTGGTCTCAAGCGCTTCGCGGTCGCGGGAATCTCGTCAGGTTCGCCCTACGCGCTCGCCTGCGCAAGGTTCATCCCTGAGCGGCTGAAGGCCTGCGCCATTGTCAGCGGTATCTCCCCTCTAAGGGTCGAGGGGGAGGAGCTCAAGCCCAGCCAATTCATCATGGCACCCGAGATCGTGATGGCGCGGCTCGCGAACACCGTCCCCTCCCTTGCCAGCCTGGCATTCCGATACATTCTTTGGCAGATCCGAAGCGATCCAGCCAAGGCAATGAAGCAATTGATGAAAGGAGCGCCGACCTCGGATCTGGAACTGCTGAATGACGAGCGCACTAAGCGCTACTTCCAGGAGACGGTGATGGAATGTTCTCGCGGCGGATCCAAGGGCTCGATTGAGTCGATCGGCCTGGAGTTGAAGGACTGGGGCTTCCGCTTGCAGGACATCACGATGCACGTCAGCATCTGGCAGGGAGAGGCCGACAACACCGTTTTCCCCAGCGCTGCCCGCTACATGGCCTCCAAATTGCCGAACCACACATTGCACATGATTCCGGATGCCGGCCACCTTGCAGTCATAGCCCGCCATGCAGACGGCGTTCTACGCAAGCTGTTAACTTCGAGGTAGCGAAAGAACTACCGCTTTGGAGGTCATGTTGTTGTTTGACCGCTGTTTGGCACCACCCGGAAGGCCCGAAGCGTGCGATTTATTAAGCGTGTTTCGCTGACGTTGAGGCAGTCGCGGTTTACCTCTCCCCGCAGGGGAGAGGTGCCGCAAGCTGCAAGACCGCGTGATGATCGAACGTCATCGAGATCTGCGTCTAATTGCGGTTACCGAGGTGCTGTGGAAATAGCGCGTTGGCGCTGGAAGGTGCTGACGGCCGCCATCGACCCTAACGGTCTTTGCAAAAAGTTTGCCATGGCGCACAACCAGTTCGTGTTTCCTCTGTATGTTCTCGGCCCTAGCGATGCCATGCTACGCTTTCCGGCTCGCGTCAGTGTTTTTCTGCCAGAGGGGTGGAAGTGACGTCTGAAATGGGGCTTGCCGCGCCTGTTTCTCGCGCTCTGATGCTGTGCTGCCTGGGCATGCTGTTGGGCGTGAACCTGCTTGTGGTCACCGGGACTGCGCCGGCCGCAGGACAGCAGGTTGACCTCAATGCGATTCAGCGGCGATACAATCAAAGCTACGCTGCCGGAGACTATGCCATGGCCCTCGCCGAGGTGCTCAAGCTCGAGGCTGGAGCAAAGGCGCGGTTGGGCGAGACCCACCCCGATTACGGCGCCGCACTCTACAATCTCGGCCTCGCCTACGGCGCACTGGGCAGATATGCACAGGCCGAGGAAGCCTATAAACGCGCGCTGCCGATCAAGGAGAAGGCGTTCGGCGTCGACGACATCAAGGTGGCCAATACTCTTGTCGGCCTGGGCATTGCGTACTGGGGTCAAGGCAAGTATGCCGACGCCGAGGAGATCGACAAACGCGCCCTCGCGATCGAGGAGAGGGCGCTCGGTCCTAACCATGCTGACCTGGCAAGACCGCTCGACAATCTGGCCATTGTTTATTTGCACGAGGGCAAGTACTCCGACGCCGAGGAGCTCTCACAGCGCGCGCTGGCGATTCGCGAGAAGACGCTTGGCCAAGAATCGCTCGAGCTCGCCAGGAATATCAATACTCTCGCCGAAATCTACGAGGGGCAGGGCAAGTACGCCGATGCCGAGAGGTTCCATAAGCGCGCGTTGACGATCAAGGAGAAGGCTGTGGGCGCCGACAAGCCCACGGTGGCTGCGACCCTCGACAACCTGGCGAGCGTGTACAAGGTGCAAGGCCGCTACGCCGAGGCCGAGGGACTCTCCAAACGCGCGCTCGCTATTTACGAGAAGGCGGGCAAGGACAGCCTCGACGTCGCCGACAACCTCAATAACCTTGCCAACATCTATCAGGAGCAAGGCAGATACGCCGATGCCGAGCAACTCTACGCGCGCTCGCTGGCGATAAAGGAGAAGGTGCTCGGCGCCGGCCATCACGCTCTGGCTGGTGCCCTCAACAACCTCGCCATCGTGTATCAGGAGCAAGGCAAGTACACCGACGCCGAGCAACTCTATAAACAAGCGCTCGCGGTGGGCGAGAAAGGGCTTGGGCCCGGTTCGCCCACTATTGCCGACGTGCTCAACAACCTCGGCGACACGTACCGCAAGCAGGGGAATTACTCCGCCGCCGAGGAGTTCGACAAGCGCGCTCTGGCGGTGAAGCAGGCGGCATTGGGTGTGGACCACCCAAGCGTGGCCAACACCCTCAACAACCTTGCGGGGCTCTATCGCGAGGTGGGCAAGGTTGCGGAAGCGCTCGTCTATTCACGCAAGGCCACCGCTGCCGTGATTACCCACGCCGACACCGAGACGGGCGGTGCGGGGCACGGTGAGGGCGCAGGCGGTCTTATCGAGCAGCGTGCGAATTTCTTCGTTCTTCATGTCGCCAATCTGGCGACGGCGGCGCACAACCAGCTCGAGCCCGCGGCCCAAATCGGCGGCGAAGCGCTGGTCATGGCGCAATGGGCGAAGCAGTCCGCCGCTGCGGCCGCCGTGGCGCAGATGGGGGCGCGCTTTGCCGCCGGCACCGATGCGCTTTCGGCGCTGGTGCGCGAGCAGCAGGACCTGTCCGCCTTCCGGCGCGACCGCGACCAGGCGCTGCTGCGAGCGATGGCGAAACCGCAAGCCGAGCAGAATCGCGCAGCAATCTCCGCCTTGCGCAGCGAGCTTGGCTCGATCGAGAGCAGGCTTGCCGCCAATACGGCGCGGCTCGAACGCGAGTTCCCGGAGTATGCGGCCCTGGTGAGCGCCCGCCCGCTTGCAGTGGCGCAAGTGCAAGAGCTGCTCGCGCCCGACGAGGCGCTTATCTTCTGGCTCCCTGGCGACAACGAAAGCTATGTTTTTGCGCTGACACGAGACGGCTTCGATTGGCGCACGATCGAGATCGGCGCAGAAGGTCTCTCGGCGAAGGTCGCTGCATTCCGTCGTGGTCTCGATCTGCAGAAGCTGCAGACCTCACGCGGCAAGTCGGAGCTGTTCGACCTTGCGCTCGCGCATGAGGTTTATCTGGCGCTCATTGGGCCGGTGGAACCGCTAGTCAAGGACAAGCGGCATGTTATCGTCGTTCCAACCGGCGCGCTCACCTCATTGCCGTTCCACCTGCTGCTGACCGACACGCAAGCAAAACCGGTGCTGGAGGCGAAGGACATCGCGCTCTACCGAGAAGCTCCTTGGCTGATCAAGCGCCAGGTGGTGAGCGTCCTTCCGTCGATTGCGAGCCTCAAGACGCTGCGCGCATTCCCGCGCAAGGCCGATGCGAGAAAGGTGATGATCGCCTTCGGCGATCCGGTCTTCGATCCTGCGGAGCGGGCCAAGTCGTTGGGCGCGCGGGGTGCGAGGAAAAGCCGCGCCGCTGTTGTGACGCAGCCCTATTCGGAAATCTGGCAGGGATCGAGCGTGGACCGCAAGAAGCTCGCGCAGGCGCTTCCTTCGCTTTTCGATACGGCCGACGAGGTCACAGCGGTGGCGGACAAGGTCGGAGCGCCGCGCGCAGACATCCATCTGCAGAAGGATGCGACCGAAACGGCCGTCAAGCGCGCAGACCTCGTCGACTATCGCGTAGTCTATTTTGCCACGCATGGGCTGTTGGCGGGCGAGGTGAAGGGGCTGGGCGAGCCGGCATTGGCGCTGACGCTTCCCGCCAAGCCGAGCGATCTTGATGACGGTCTGCTCACGGCAAGCGAGGTCGCCCAACTCAAGCTCAATTCCGATTGGGTGGTGCTTTCGGCCTGCAACACCGCAGCCGGCGACAAGCCGGGCGCGGAGGCGCTCTCGGGGCTTGCCCGCGCGTTCTTCTATGCCGGTGCGCGGGCGCTCCTGGTGTCGCACTGGGCTGTCGACAGCGATGCCGCCACTCGTCTCACCACTGCGACATTCGACATCCTGCGAAAGGATCCTAATCTTGGGCGAGCGGAAGCGCTCCGGCGGGCGATGCTCAATTACATGAACCACCCAGGCGATCCCTGGAACGCCTATCCTGCAATATGGGCGCCGTTTGTCGTCGTCGGAGAGGGGACGGCCAAGTAGGGCTTTAGGGCACGAGCCCGACTAGATGATCGGCATTATGCTGCACCTTGTGGCACTGCTTGCGCATGCCCAATACCCAACGGAATGTCCACAGCCGGCGGAAGCAGACACCAGCATAAGGCCCTGCTGATGGCAGAGATCGAAGACACTGAGCGGCCGTATCCGCGACCGCTGTCCGGAGCCAAAGTCAGACACCTGCCATCGGCGCTAGTGCCAGCTCGCACAGCGCTTATCGGTCGCTACGTGATGCTTGAGCCACTTGATGCAGGGCGGCATGCGAGTGATCTGTTCGAGGCATCGCATGGAAGCGAAGCCGCGCTTCAAATTTGGGATTATCTGCCGTGGGGTCCCTGGAAGTCCGAGGTCGAGTACAGGAACGTCTTGCGTCAGCAGACCGCGCGACATGAGCAGATTTACTATGCCGTTCGTCCCGCGACCGGCGCGAAGGCATGCGGCCAAACAAGCTTCCTCGATATTCAACCGGAACATGGGGTCATTGAAATCGGATCGATCTGGTTTGGTCTGACGCTGCGGCGGACGCGTGGCGCGACTGAAGCGCTCTATTTGATGCTTCGCTATGCCATGGACGATCTTGGATATCGGCGCATGCAGTGGCGATGCAATGCACTAAATGCCGCCTCTCGTGCGGCAGCGCGTCGGCTTGGGTTCCGCTTTGAGGGAGTCTTTCATAACCACATGATCTTCAAGGGCCGAAATCGCGATACGGCTTGGTATTCGATCCTTGACGATGAGTGGCCCGAAGCCCGAGAAATTATGGAACAGTGGCTCGCGCCATCGAATTTCGACCAAGATGGCACGGCCAAAACCTCCTTGGCCGCACTGATGGCCAACCGCGGTCGCAGCCGCCGGGCTTAAGCAGTGCTCCAAACAGGTACAACTTCGTGGAGTGCGCCCCTGGCACCTCTCTCTGACATAGCCTCATACGGCGGGATGTCCGCACCCGGTCAAAGCTGGCATAAGCCAAAAATGGGCGACTTCTCATTTTGACCCAAACCGGTCATCGGAGCGCCTGGCCGGTTACACATTGCTGCATCATCTGACGGACTTCGGGAGCCAGGATATCATGCACTCCGGTGCTGACTCGCCCGGTTATGGTGACGACGTTTCGATCCCCAACGCAGCCATGTCCCGGCCGGGTATGACGAAGATTGCGGAAAAGGGAGATCAGCATGACTGCAATTCGGGGAAGCTGCCTTTGCGGCGGCGTGAAATTCGAAATCACCGGACCACTGCTGAGCCCATTAAACTGCCATTGCTCGCTCTGCCGCAAACAGCACGCCGCGCCCTTCCGGAGCCGCGCACGCGCGCAGGTTAAAGACTTTCGTTGGCGACAAGGCGAAAACCTAGTCAAATATTACGAGACGCGGGCGGCTATCAACGCGGCTTCTGCCGTGAGTGCGGTTCCCCCATCCTCAATCGCACGGCACCAAACTCGAAACGCGCCGCAGAATCTCCGCACTCCTTGTCTCAATACGGTATTCCGCTCGCCATTCTCGACGATCCTCCGGTGCGGCCAGCATGTCACGTCTTCGTCGGCAGCAAGGCGCAGTGGTTCGAGATCACCGATGAACTGCCACAATACGCGGAATACGCGCCGACAACTTGACCGTCGCCCTTGGCATATCGCTACCGAGAGCTTTGTCGGCGCTTGTCCGGAGCTGGCACATCGCTCCATTTCGCAATGCGCGCCGAAGGCATCCGGTTTCAGAGCACTACGGAAATACATCTCCCGGCCGGCGGGAGACCCCGACTGTGAATAACGCGAGGCCGGCATGACGCCGTTTCCGCAAAGCCAAAAGGGAGAATCGATCCATGCCGACGCGACGCAATTTCGTCACCAGTGCCGCCGGCGCCGTGCTGGCAGTGCGCGGGCCGCGCAGGGCTTCCGCACAAGTCGACCGGCGCATGATCGTCGACGCGCAGGTGCACCTGTGGAAGGCGGAGACGCCGGACTGGAAATGGGTTC
>Ga0306924_10008381_pt1 | contig 10420 bp, 9 predicted proteins | sample sta12Can44000111_FD_203756 | JGI IMG/M metagenome (GOLD analysis project Ga0306924, IMG submission 203756) | Lab enrichment of tropical soil microbial communities from Luquillo Experimental Forest, Puerto Rico - statanox.12C.anox.44.000.111 (v2)... | ecosystem: Environmental > Terrestrial > Soil...
CAAACCGAAGGATGAACCCCGGTCAGCCAATGGTCGAATGCGATCAGCTTGGGGTCCTGCCAGTGCGGCGTGACGAGCGTCATCAGGTTCGCGAGCTCTTCGAAGCAGAAAAGAAAGAACAAGTGTGGATACCAGTGGCGCCAGTAGTGCCACCACCTTGCCGCGAAGGAGGGCCCATAAATCCGCTTGCGGGCTCGGGACCGAGCCTCCACCCAGCAGAGCGCCAGTACAACCGCCGCGGCCTCGAACTCCGATCGAATTACCCGAAAAGGATGCGCCAGGTTTTCCGCGAACAGGAGAACAAGCAGGCTCGAAACGCTCAGGTAGCCGAGAGCCCACCACTCGAAGGCCCCGCAGGCGGCCCACATCACTGCCGTTTCTCTTTTGAGCGCCTGCCAGAAGCGAGTTGTCGCTAATCCCGTTTCCGGCAGCGCTCCTTCAGGCCCGCCAAGTGGCGCCGTTGGCGGCCAGGGCGGAACGCTCAAATGGTCTTTAACCTGCTGACTCTTCCCGTTACCCATGCGCGACCCTCGAACTGCCCGCTACTATCGTCGGCGTACGGCTGGCCGTCGCGATATCTGGCGTTTGGCTGCGTTCGAAGCACAGTCTCACCCGCTTGCATGACGAGCAAGCCGGTTGCCAGAAAAGCTACATAGTTAAACCGCTTAATTACAATGAATTGTGGAAATGGCAGCCTGGCCACGCCCAGCAACTGTCAGTTAAAGGCGGCAAGGATTGTCGGCTTTACCGCGCACCCCGAAAGTGCCCGTGCGCGCGCTCACCCCTCAGTTGCGGCCGCTGTTGTAACCCGCCGCTCGACGTCGTTATCTCTGAATAAGGACAAAGGCGCGTTTCGAATCGTAGGTTGGTTTTATGCGAGAATAGAAAGGAACAGGACAAGCTGACCGATGACTGATGTCTCTCTTGCCGGTGCGTTCCTTGCGGGACTCATTTCTTTTCTCTCGCCGTGCGTGCTTCCGCTGGTGCCGGGCTATATTTCGATGCTCTCGGGCATTGGAGTGGAGCAACTGCGCCAAGGCCAGCAACCGAAGGGCGGGCTTTTCGCGTCCGCGCTGTCGTTCGTCGTCGGCTTCTCGGTCGTTTTCGTTTCGTTCGGAGCTTCGGCGAGCGCCGTGGGCGGATTTCTGCGGCAAAATCGAGCGCTGCTCGCTCCCATTGCTGGTTCGCTAATCCTGCTGTTCGGATTACATCTGCTGGGCGGGCTTATGCGCATGAATATTCGCGCGGGCATGGTCCTCGGCGCGCTGTTCGTCGCGCTCGGCATCGCGTCGCTGGTGCATCGCGGGCCTCTTTTCGCGGGGCTTGGTGCCAGCCACTTCTTTTCGCTCTCGATTATCGGTTTCTTCGGACCGCAACTGGCGCGGTGGCTTAACCGTGATGTTCACCTGCGCAGCAGCGATACAAAGCCCGGCATCCTGAGCGGCTTTCTGCTTGGCTTTGCTTTCGCGTTCGGTTGGACGCCGTGTATCGGTCCGATTCTCGCCACCGTTCTCGCTCTCGCCGCGGCGAGCGATACGGTTGCGCGCGGCGTGCTTCTGCTGGCGGTCTATTCGGCGGGGCTTGCGGTTCCTTTTCTGCTGACAGCGCTGGGCCTCGGACACTTTCTGCGCTTTTACCAGAATTTCCGGAAACACTTGCATGCCGTCGAACTGTTCAGCGGCGTTTTGCTCCTGTTCGTTGGAGGATTGGTCTTCTTCAACAAACTGACCTGGCTCTCGGGTAAACTGACATTCTTGAACCGTTTCTCGATGTAGGGAAATCTCCTAGAGAAGAGTTGAAGTCATATGAGAAAGATCGCAATTATCGTTTTGACCGTCGCCGTGCTGATCGGCCTGACCTTCTATGCTGACCGCGTAACCCGCACGCGCCCGAAAGCCAGCCTCTCGGTTGCCGCCTCGACAACCATGGGCAAGCCCGCCCCGGAACTCCGGCTGGATAACCTCGAAGGCAAGTCGCTTTCCCTCAGCGATTTCAAAGGCAAAGTAGTGTTCGTGAATTTCTGGGCGACCTGGTGCGGCCCGTGCCAGGACGAAATCCCTTCCTTGATCGAGCTCCAAAACAAGTACGCTTCGAAAGGTTTCACGGTTGTGGGGATTGCCATGGATGAAGAAGGAAAGAGCGTGGTTGCACCGTTTGTCGCCAGGGAACTGTACGATGTGCACGGGCAAAAGCTGCATATCAACTACCCGATTCTGCTCGGAAGCGACGAGGCTTCAGATAAATTTGGGGGAATCCTGGGGTATCCCACGAGTTTCCTGATATCGCGTGACGGGCAGGTGCTGATGAAGTTTCAAGGCCCGCCGGATCTAGATGTGGTCACCAAGGCGATCGAATCTCCGAGTAATTAGGATGAGGGCATGCTGACGGAGCTTGAATTCCAGAAAAAAGCCGACGCCACCTTCGACGAACTGAAGCGTCGCTTGCTGACGGCCGGAGATGAGCACGACTTCGACGTGGAAGGCGAGAGCGGCAAAATCGAAGTGATTTTCGAGGAGCCGGAACCGGCGAAATTCGTGATTTCGCCGAACACGCCCATCCGCGAGATTTGGGTTTCGGCCTTATCGACCAGTTTCAAGCTCGGATGGTCGGAAACGCGTAACGCCTTCGTACACGAAAAGTCGGGCGAGGATCTATACCAGGTGATGACCCGCGTCATTTCGCAGCAAATCGGAACACAGGTGACCGTGTGAAATATCTCTCTAGCGCCATTCTGGTGTCTCTTCTAGCTGTTTCTCTGACAGGTTCTCCGGCGGCAAATTCGCAGACGCCGTCGGGAAAGGACGTGGTTGCGCCGACGGCGTACGTTTCCTATGAGCCTGTGGCGCGCGGACAATCGTTCCAGGTGGCGGTGGTGATGAAGCTCCGCCCCGGCTTCCATGTGAACGCTCGCGAAGTCACTTTCGACTACCTGATTCCCACGGACCTGCGCGCGGAGGTACCCGCGGGATTCAAGATCGGAGAAGTGATTTATCCCAAAGGAAAGCTGCAGACCTTCACGTTCGCCAAGGACAAGCCACTCAATGTGTATAGTGAGAGCGCGACGCTGCTCCTGCCGCTGACGGCCCTTCCGAACGCGCCGCTTGGCCCACAACATCTTGCCATGAAGCTACGCTACCAGGCGTGCAGCACGGAAATTTGCCTGCCACCGGTGACGAAAGACGTGGACGCAACCATCAAAGTTGTGGCGGATCGCTCTGCGGCAAAGGTAGCCCACCCCGAAGTTTTCAGCGCAAAGTAAAACGGCGCGCAACCTGGAGTGTCCCTGCCGAGCCAGTCAGCAAACTACTTCCACTCTTTAAGTGACTGGCGCAGGCGGCGAACGACGGTTTCCTGGCCCAGCACCACCATGGTGTCGAACAGCGGTGGTGCGACGGCCTGGCCGACAATGGCCACGCGGGTGGCATTGATCAGCAATCCAGCCTTTACTCCGGCGTCCTCGGCTACTTTGCGTGCGGCGTGATCGCAGGTGTCGTGATTCCACTCCGTCAGTCCCTCGAGCGCATCGGCCAGCGTCTTCAGAAGCTCAGGTACCTTGGCGTCTTTCCAGAATTTCACCTTGGCGGCGGGATCGATGGTGAAATCGTCGCTGAAGAATGCCCGCGACCAGCTGGAAAAATCCGGCAGCAGCCGCACTCGTGGACGCAGCAAGTCTACCGTCTTCAGAAACCACTCGTGTCCGGCGCCCGTGGCCCATTCTTCCTTCCACAACCCGTCCTGTTTCAACTGCCCTTGCACCTCAGGCAGCAGGTCTTCGATCGGTAGTTTTTGCAAATATTGTGTATTGAACCACTCGAGCTTGGCGCGGTCGAAAACGCCGTTGGTGCGGCTTACACCTTCCAGCGTGAACTTCTCGAGCAGATCTTTCGTCCGCAGGTACTCCTCGTCTCCACCGGGCGACCAGCCGAGCAACGCGAGAAAATTCCGGAACGCTTCGGGCAGAAAGCCCTCGCGCCGGTACATGTTCACATCCGTAGCCCCGTGGCGCTTCGACAAGCGGGACTTGTCCGGTCCCAGGATGAGCGGCACGTGGGCAAACACGGGCAGTTCGGCGCCGAGCGCGCGGTACAGCAAAACCTGCTTCGGTGTGTTCGAAATATGGTCGGCGCCGCGAATTACATGCGTGATTCGCATGTCGATGTCGTCGACCACCACGCTCATCTGGTACATCGCCTGGCCGAACTCCTCGCCCTCTTTTCCGGAGCGCAGCAGCACGAAGTCTTCAATTTCGTCGTTCGAAAATTCCCTTTCACTGAAAACCGCGTCGAAAAATTTTGTTGTGCCGCCAACCGGCACCTTAAAGCGGACAGCCGGCTTCATATCGGGCGATGCCGGCTTGCCCTCACGGCACGCGCAACGCACCACCTTGCGCACCTGCGTCTTTTCCGCGCCTTCCTCGGTATAATCGCCCCCGGCATAACGCTCCGGGGGGCAATAACACAGAAACGCATGGCCGCTCGCCAGAAGCTTTTTCGCGGAATCACGGTACAAGACGGTTCGCTGCGACTGGTAGTAGGGGCCTTCGTCCCAATCGACTCCCAGCCACGTCAGGCCGTCGATGATACCTTCGACAAGCTCCGGCTTGTTCCTCTCGGCATCGGTGTCTTCGATGCGCAGAATCATCGCGCCGCGCGCTTTACGGGCAAAGAGCCAGTTGAAAAGCGCGGTTCGCGCGCCGCCGACGTGCAGGTAGCCCGTCGGTGAAGGTGCAAACCGCACACGAACGTTCTCGCTGCTGCTGTTTCCTTCGGTCATAGTCTGTGGCTTCTCGCGAGAGGTAGTGAAAACTTCAGTGTAACGGAAGCACCGTGCCTCGTCCAAGCGGATGGTGACGCAGAAAAGAGCCGCCGCTTACTTCGAGGGGACGATGCGAAGCAGCATGCCTGTGCCGGACTCGATTTTCTTACGTTCCTTGTCAAAACTTAGTGTGATCTCTCCGAGGGGATCCGATGTCCCGTTGTGCTTGATGGTTACGCCTTTCAGGTCGTAAAGCCCGCAAGCCCCAGACGAGAAAACCCACAGTGCCTGCGGGTAGTCTTCGCCGTTCACCGGCCCTTCGCAACCCTTCTCGGGATCCGCGCGGATGTGCACGAGCACCCCGCCCCGCACTCCTTTGCCGACGAACTGTTTGCTGGCGGTCCGTACTTTGCCTCCGTCGCCGAAGCGAATGTCTCCACCAATCAGCACGGTGGTGCCCCAGCCTGCAGGAGTGCCCGCGTCCGCTCCCCCCTGGGGCATTTGAGACCACCTCACGGCCTGGTAGGATGCCATCGCGCGGAGGCTGGTCACGATCTGCACGGTCTTGTCGCCGTACTGCAGTTTGTCAAACCGAAGGGACAGATTCAGACCGGTGCCATCGGAATCCCGTTCAGCCGAGGCAACGTAGCCCACAATTTTCGACCTGGCGGCGATTTTGCCGCCAGGTCGCAACGGAACTTCCTGCTTAACCCGCAATTCGACAACGTCGCCCTTTCGGGCGTCTTCCGCTTTCAGTCCGTCGTCGAGGCTCACGGGGATAATCGTGCCCACAGGGATTCGCGGCGCACCCTCCACCGGGCCGCCGCCCGACGGGCTACCGGCAGCACCCAAATTCTTTGCGAAAAGCGCGACTACACCGGAAAGCACGATCGCGCCGGCAAGGGCACCGGCTACCCGCCTGCGTCTTGCTGCATGGTCCGTCTTCATGGCCCGCTCCGGAAAAAGCTTGAGCGTCTTGAGAGGGTTACGGCCCTCCGCTCTGGAAGCAACTTACCCTCCGGGCGTGCTACTGACAAGGCCCGCCACACCCCCCTGAGGTTCTCGGCCCTGCTGCCTCTTTCGCTACCAGTACTGGCGTACGCTTGCCGCTCGTTTTTTCTGTGCCTCATAATCGGTTTGTGACTCGTGGTAGGTTTGGGTTGGGGGTGCGGCATAGACGAGTAGGGCGCACGTTACGTTCCCGATTGCAACGGATCCGTGGTTCTCGAAGGAACGACCCGCCCGCTCCTTTTCCATCATGCTGTCTGCAACTCCAATCTGCCCTTCTTAAGGGATCCAGGCGCTGAATGGTCCAAAGCATTATTGCTTTCGCCCTGCTGCTCGCAACGCTCATGGTCGGGGCGTTCCTTGTCTATATCTTTTCGCTGAAGCGCCAGGCCTATCTTTTGTTTTGGGCCACGGCCTGGGGGTTCTATGCTCTGCATTATCTGTGCCCAGCGCTTTCTCCGTGGATTGGGACCAGTTCGTTCCTGTACTCGTTGAATTACGGATTGTTTGGCTTGGCCGGAATCTGTTTCCTGCTGGGGACCCAGCTCTATACGCGTTCGAAACTCTGGCTGGCGCAGGCCATCGGTGCCGCCACCTTCATTCTGCTGTGGTCGGCGGCAAACGCTTTTCAGATTTTCGCGGTTCCCTCCATTATCCCCTCGGCGGTGATCTACATCATCGTGGGCCTGTTCTTCTGGCAGGAGAGCCGGCACCACGAAACCATGGCCGACCGGCTTCTTAGCTTGGCGTTTCTCGGCTGGGGACTGATTGGTCTCACCGTGATGTTTCTTCAGACCGGTCACGAGGCTGTTTGGCAAGCCATCCTGCCGATTTCCGGAATTCCGACCGTATTCGTGACCATGCTGCAGGTAATGGCGATTTACGAGGAGGAAAAGCGCCGCGTCGAGCGCAATATGCTCGCTCTGTCGAATCTCAACCTGGCCACCTCGGGATTCGTTGGCGGCGAAATTCAGCGCATGCTGGCTCAGGCGCTCGATCGAGTGCTTGGGGTCGTTCGCCTGCCCGCGGGAGCTCTGTTTCTTCATCATGGCGATCCCAATGGCCCGACGTCGGTCGTGTCCGCCGGCCTTCCCGAGGAATTCTGCCGGGCCGCGCAAAACGAGGGACTCGACGACTATCTCGTGGGGCTGGTCTCGCGCCTGGGCGGGCTTCTGGGTTTCCGCGATTTACGGGACGACAATCTTTCCGCGCTTGAACGAGACGAACCCATCCGCCGTTTCCGGGAACTGGCCATGCAGCACGGTCTGCGCAGCGTTGTGGTAATCAGCCTCCAGGCCAAGGAGCAGGCCTTTGGTTTGCTGCTCCTAGGCACTCCCGACAGCCGCCGCTTCACTTCCGCGGAGTTGCGGCTGCTGCTCGCTCTCGGGCACCAAATCGGCATGGCCGTAGAGAACAGCTACCTGATTCAGCAGACCTCGCGCCGGTCGGAAGAGCTGCACGTCTTGAATGAAATTGGCCGCGCGCTCAGCTCCACGTTGAACAAGGAGGACCTGCTCCGGAAAATCTGGGAAGAACTTCGGCGGCTCTTTGACGTCGAAAACTTCTATCTGGCGTCGCTCGATGCGCCTCGCGACCTCATTCGCTTCGAACTGGAAATCATCAACGGCGTGCGCATGCCCAAGCGCTCGCGGCCGGCCGGCAATCACCTGACAGAGTACGTGCTTCGCACCCGCCAGCCAATTCTCATCCGCGACAACTATGTCACCGAAGTGCGGAAGCTGGGAGTCGAACCGATACGCACCTCGGGCTCTTTCTGTGGCGTGCCGCTGGTGGCGTACGATCGCGCTGTCGGCGCGCTGTGTGTGTTTTCAGACCAGGACCGCGCGTTCGACGAAGGTCACCTGGAACTGCTTCGTGTGCTGGCAAGCGAAGCCAGCATCGCAATTGAGAATGCGCGTCTGTTTCAGGAAGAACGGACGAAAGCGCGCCACCTTAGCCTGCTGAATCTGATTTCGCGCGACGCAATTGCGACGCTCAACCCTGACGAGGTTCTCTCCAAAATCACGGAACAGCTCGAAAATGGCCTCACGTACGACCACCTCGGCATCGCCACGCTCGACTACACCACGCGCGAACTGATCGTTTCCGCCGAAGGTGGGCAGCGCCGGGGCGCCATCGGCCGCCGTCTGCCCCTTGACGCTTGCCTGATTGGCCAGGTTGCGCGCACGGGCAAAGCCGCTTTTTATCGAGCCATCGGCAACACGCCCAGCGGCCCTGGACCGGTTCTTCCCGAGTCGCTCACTGCGATGGCCCTGCCAATCTTTTACGGTGACCATCTCCACGGGGTGCTCTACGTCGAAACGCTCGACCGCATTGAATTCTCTGAGGAAGAATCCCTGCTGTTACACACACTCGCTGACCTGATTGCCGGGGCCTTGCACAATGCGCTCACCTTCCAGAAAGCGCAGGAACAGGCCATCACCGACGGCTTGACCGGCGTGAAGACGCACCGCTTCTTCATGGAAGCGCTCTCGTCCGAATGGAAGCGTTCTTCGCGAGCCGGGCGCTCGTTCGCTCTTGTGCTGATGGACCTCGACCGCTTCAAGTTTGTCAACGATTTCTACGGGCACTTGGAAGGCGACCTCGTGCTGCAGCGGGTCGGCCAGATTCTCGAGACCAACTGCCGGCGCTCTGACGTTGTCGCCCGTTATGGCGGAGACGAGTTCGTCATTTTGATGCCCGAAACAACGATGGAGCATGCGCGGCAACTCTCCTCGAAACTGCGTGGATGGATTTCGGCCGACCAGTTGCTGCGCGAGAAAAACATCAGCGCCAGTTTCGGGATCGCTTCCTATCCGCTGCACGGCTCTTCGCCGCAGGAACTCATCCAGGTAGCCGACGCTTCGATGTACTTGTCCAAGCATCAGGGGGGAAATACGGTTTCGACCGCAGACCACGTGGACCCGAATGAAGCGCGCCGCTGGAAACGCGACGTCCTCGAAGCCTATCTCGGCGTCACGCTCAAGCGCCTGTTCGCCACTGGCCCTGAAGCCTTTGAAGAAATCTATCAAAGGCTTCGCCAGTTTACCGATTCCCTGCCCGCCTCCGAAGCGACTAACCCTGCGGCCGGCGATGGTCCGTTGTCGCTCCCCCAGTCCATTCTCGAGACCGTTACGTCTCTTGCTTATGCCATCGACGCGAAGGATCAGTACACCCAGGGTCATTCCCAGAAGGTTGCGGCCTACGCGGCGCTCCTTGCCGAAGCGCTGGGAATGTCGGATCCCGAGGTGGAGGAAATCCGTATTGGCGCGATTCTTCATGACGTCGGAAAGGTGGGCATCCCGGAAAGCATTCTGAACAAGAGCGGACCTCTGAACCCCGAAGAGTGGGAGACGATGAAAACCCACGTTTCGTATGGCGGGAAGCTGCTCGAAACGCTTGCGCCCATGGCCCGCATCCGGCAGATGGTTCTGCACCACCATGAATTCTTCGATGGCTCCGGTTATCCCAACGCCTTGTCGGGCGAGGCCATACCGCTAGGTGCCCGTATCATCACGATCGCGGATTCTTACGACACGATCACCAGTGACCGCAGCTATAAAAAGGGGCGCACGGCCGGCGAGGCCCTCAGCGAACTAGAACGCTGCGCCAGTACGCAATTTGATCCCCACCTGATCGCCGCGTTTGTGCAGGCCATGCGGCAACTTCCCAATCCCATCATCGAGGTAGCCTCGCTGCTCTCCCGCAATTCCTGAGATCCCATTGGGGCGGGAGGCGTCCGGCCGCGCGAGCGGGCCATTCCTCTGCTAAAGTAAACGAGCGCTTGTTTACCTCCGCAAAGGAAGCATGAATGGAAACCGCATCCATTAAATGGGTTGGCGATCAAAAATTTCTCGGCACCGGCCCGTCGGGCCATTTCGTGCCTTTCGATTCGGACCGCGATTCGAACAACGCCCCGGGGCCCATGGAAATGGTGTTGATGGCGCTTGGCGCCTGTACCGCTACCGACATGGTAATGATCCTCGAAAAGAAGCGTCAGAAGCTCCGATCGCTTGAGGTTGTCTGTTCCGGCGAGCGCGCCGCCGAACCGCCCAGGGTTTGGATCAAGCTCGAAGTCGTTTTCCGTTTGCGGGGCGCGGTCGAAGAATCCGCCGTGAAGCATGCCATGTCGTTGACTGCGGAAAAATATTGCTCGGTGGCCGCAATGCTCAAGAAAACCGCCGAAATCTCGTGGCGCTATGAACTCCTGCCCCTTCTCGAGGGTTTTCCCGCAGGGAAACAGGATCGCTAAATCGAGCGAAGCGCGTCGACCGGGTCCGCCGAGGCAGCACGGACCGCAGGAAGCGCCGATGCCAGAAGGGCCATCAGCATCATGATTAAGACCCAGCGGGTCGCTCGGACTGACATCTGATGAGACATCGAAGAGGAATGAGCCGGTAAAGACAGCCGTGAGGGTGAAGCTCCGGCGCCTTGAGAAGTTGGCGCAATGCGAAACGGATATTTTGTGCGCGGCCGAACACTCCTCGGCTCCCGGGCGGCTCGGGGCGACAGATCCAGGGAAACTGGCCCTCCAACAGGGCGCAGTGCTTGTTTCTTCGGAAGGGCATCGCATACAATCAACGTTTGGTTTCTGGCTTTCACACTTTTCCCGAGGAGTAATATGGCTCGCTGCGTCACCGCAAAAATTACGGGTGTA
>Ga0306924_10008383_pt1 | contig 10420 bp, 7 predicted proteins | sample sta12Can44000111_FD_203756 | JGI IMG/M metagenome (GOLD analysis project Ga0306924, IMG submission 203756) | Lab enrichment of tropical soil microbial communities from Luquillo Experimental Forest, Puerto Rico - statanox.12C.anox.44.000.111 (v2)... | ecosystem: Environmental > Terrestrial > Soil...
AAGCTTCTGAATTTGTGTTGTCGGATTCTCCGTACGTACTCGGACCTGCACGAGCAGGGAGTGCTCCACTCCGACATTCATCCCCGTAACATCCTCGTGGACGAATCGAGCCGGGTCAAGCTGGTGGATTTCGGTCTTGCCCGTCACGAGGACGTGAATCGGCAATTCGGCGAACCTTCACGAGGAGGTATCGGGTTTTTCTTCGAGCCGGAATACGCAGCTGCGGTTCTCAAAGGCCTCCATCCTCCATTTGCAACCGAGCTAGGAGAGCAATACGCACTAGCCGCGTTGTTATTTTCCTTAATCACCGGTACCCACTACGTGGACTTCTCCCTCACGAAAAATGAGATGCTGCGCCAGATTCTGGAAGCCCAACCCTTACCGTTCGCGCAGCGGGGCGTGGCTTGCTGGCCTCAAATAGAGGGGATCCTCAACAAGGCACTCAGCAAGGATTCGGTCGTTCGCTTTGCATCCGTTCGGGAGTTTGCCGATGCTCTCAGTGAAGTGGAAATGCCCGATGGAGGTTGGCTGCTCGGAACTCCTGCCGCGGATCCGGCAGTTTTGGATCGGGTGCTGGATCGCTCCTTAGCGCGCGTCGGATTCTCGGGTAATCTTGTGCATTCCGGGTTGGGCACTGCTCCAACGGCCTCTTTGACTTACGGCGCCGCCGGAATCGCGTATGCGCTGTATCGTATCGCCTGTAGCCGCCAGAACGGGGCTCTGCTGTCGCTGGCTGATGTCTGGTGTCGCCGGGCTGCCTCTGACCCGGATAACGGAGACAGTTACTATAACTCCGACATCGAGATCACACCGGAGATCATCGGACAGATTTCGCCTTATCACACTTTAAGCGGGATTCATGCCGTGCAGGCGCTGGTGAGTCACGCAATGTGCGACGCCACCGCGCAAGCCGCTGCGCTCCAAGGCTTCATGGTGACCTCGCAGAGACCATGCGATAATCTCGACTTGGTCCTGGGCCGCTCCGGCACCCTGCTGGTCAGTTCGCTGCTGCTCGACACTTTGGGAGACGGCACCTCACCGAAGCCAGATCCCCTCATCGAGTTCGGTACTCGCACGATGAATTCAGTGTGGCAGGAGATCGACAAGCAGCCTCCTGTCCGCGAGGGCAAGGCCATCACCTATCTCGGGATTGCACATGGCTGGGCGGGGATCCTGTACGCCGCACTTAATTGGCGCAGGTCGTCAGGTGCGGAGTTGCCGCTTCATTTCGGGGAGCGCCTGCAACAGCTGTGTGAGTGTGCCGAGCCCTCGGACCGGGGCGTTCGCTGGCCCTCGGTCCTTCCCCAAGGCAGACAAGGTGCCGCGCCGAGCTACTTGTCAGGTTGGTGTAACGGCACCGCAGGGCACATTTTCCTGTGGACAATTGCGCACAGCATCTTTCATGACGATGCGTACCTGCGCCTTGCGGAAAGGGCCGCCTGGCACACGTGGGAAGCCGCGGACTTGATAAGCAACCTCTGCTGCGGCCTGGCAGGACGTGCATATGGACTGTTGAACTTCTACAAGTACACCAGAGAAGCCATCTGGTTAGAGCGGGCCAGTAAGCTGGCTGTGCGTGCTGCTTTGTGGGACACGAATAGTTACGTGGCCCTGAAGCTAACCCCTGAGAGCCTCTACAAGGGAGAGGTGGGAGTTGCGGTACTGGCCGCGGAACTGCTCGATCCGGAGGCCGCCTGCATGCCCTTCTTCGAGCCGGAAGGTTGGGCTTTGCCGACAGGTGCCGTTACCTGACAAACGCCGGTCAGTGAGGTGTTAGTGCGGCGACATTGAACTGCTGCGAGCACGAGTCTCGCTCGCTAGGAACAGGTGCGGCGCAAAGGGCGATGAGAATTCGAACTCTGCTGAATGAGCTAATCCCAACAGCATTCTCGACATTGCCAGCGGGGGCTGTGCTAGCACCCTGCTCTAAGTCAAGACTAGTGTCCGCTTGTCTGCTGCTGCTAACCACGGCGACAGCGGGATGACAACCCCGGAATCGCCATAGATTCGTGAAGCTCGGGCTGCCAACAGAATCAGCCTGGCAGCAATGCTTATGAATGTGAGATTGCCGCGAAGCTTCCGCACACAATGACCAACGAACGGGGCGAATATCGAACTTGAGTCTTCGGACTAGCTGCTTGCGTTTTTACAAAGCGCGTAAGCGCTTCAAGATCTGAAGTATCCAATGAACCCGATTGCACTGCCTTCAAGAAATCACCTGCCGCTATGACTTCCGCTTGTTTCGGAAACAGCCGGGTGAGCAGGTCCTCATGAAGTTCCTCATCCTGATCGGCACAACAATCGGCGATCACAACGATCCGGTAATCAGCGTCGCCGGCCTGCAGCAAGGTCGAGAGCACGACGCCGCTGGTTGCGATGCCGAACAGTACAATCGTCTCAATTTCTTTCGCCCGAAGGAGCATCTCCAAATCCGTTCCGGCAAACCCACTCACGCGATGTTTGGTCACCAGGATGTCATCAGGCTCCGGCCCAAGGGCCGGGTGGATAGCTCCTGAAGAGCCCAAGAAAAACTCCTGGTGCTGGATAATGGCGGCTTGACGGTTCGGAGGGAATGAAAGTGTTCGTGGTGCTTTATTGAAGGTACCACCGTCTGGAGAACTCATTTTGAATTCGGCACGGTATTCTTCGAGGTAGGGCACGGTATACCATGAGGCGTGCACCTTCCAGTGAACCCGCCGTTATTGCCGATGCTTGCCAAGCGAGTGACGGAATTACCCGCCGATGGAGTCTGGGTTTTCGAACCGAAGTGGGATGGGTTTCGCGCGCTGGTCTTTCGCGACGGGGATGAGATTCTGATCCAGAGCCGCGACGAAAAACCGCTAAACCGCTACTTTCCTGAGTTGTTGGAGCCCTTACGCACAGCACTGCCTCCTCGCTGCGTCCTCGACGGAGAGATTGTCATCGTGAAGAATAATGCACTCGACTTCGACGCCCTGCAGCTCCGCTTGCATCCAGCCGCGTCACGGGTGAATCTTCTGTCCCGAAAAACTCCGTCCTCATTCGTCTTCTTCGACCTGCTTTGCAGGGCAGAGTGGGATCTCCGGGGAGAGCCTTTCGAAACCCGGCGCCGCGAGTTGGAATCGCTGATTTCATCGGCGCCGCCGCCCATCCACATAACACCGGCTACGGATGATCGCAACATCGCCTCGGACTGGTTTCGTCGTTTTGAGGGCGCGGGCCTGGACGGCGTTATCGCCAAGCCGATTTTAGGAACTTATGAGCCAAACAAACGCGTAATGCTCAAGGTCAAACACGAACGCGACTGCGATTGTGTGGTTGCAGGATTTCGTTGGCACAAGAAAGGTGATCGCACCCTCGTCGGCTCATTGCTGCTCGGCCTTTTCGACGATACCGGTGTTTTGCAACATGTAGGGGTGTGCGCGAGCTTCAGCTCTCAGAAACGAAGAGAACTCGCAGAATTCCTTAAACCGTACCGGACAGCCGCGCTGGTGGGTCACCCGTGGAAGTATTGGGCGGACCAGGGAACCGCGAACGGTGAAGCCGTCAGTCGCATGCCGGGTGGCCAAAGCCGCTGGAGTCAAGGTAAGGACTTATCATGGGAACCACTGCGACCCGAGCTGGTGGTGGAAGTCGCCTACGACCATATGCAAGGAAGCCGCTTTCGTCACACGGCACAGTTCCGCAGGTGGCGAAACGACAAAAAGCCGGGGGATTGCACCTATGCCCAGCTCGAGGTCGTTCCCCCGCAAGAACTGGCCGCGATTTTCCCACACGGTCGCTAAGTCTGCCAGCTCCTTATGTATTCTCTTTCGTCGGTTTTTTCTTGCGCCATTCACGCCATTCACGCGTGGGATCATCATCAGGGTCGGGAATTTCTTGCGGCGGCCGAAGCACTTCTGGCACGTGACGCAGGTTGACCCGGATACGGGTCCAGGTCGATGACCTGCCTCGCATAGAGTCAACGAGCACATCGTCTATCGCAAGGAAATGGAGTATCTGGGCATGTTTCCCCTTCCACCTTTCGAGGCCTGCCAACGCGGCTCCCTTGTCGGGAGAGTTCGCAACAACGATGAGCGGCATCTTCACCCGCGAATTTTTTGCAACTGATTTAGCGCGGGATGGCGCCACTCGAGGTGCTTCTCCTTCCATCTTGCGAAAGTGCGGCGGCCAGGGTGCATCGCCGAGACCGGCAGCTTCGTCTTTCTCCGCGAGCTCGAGCAATTTTTCAAGCGGACCGGGGGCAGCATCGATCCCCGCGTGGGGATTGCCGATTTTCGCGAAGCGCTCGGGAATCGTGAATATCGTGAAGTCGGCCGGATCACAGTCCGGGACCTCCTGCCAGTGAAGTGGAGTCGAGACACGGGCGTCGGGAAGCGGGCGTACCGAGTATGCAGAGCAGGTGGTCCGGTCTTTTGCATTCTGGTTGTAGTCCAGGAACACGCCGTGACGCTCCTCTTTCCACCATTTCGAACTGGCCAGGGCAGGCACCCTCCGCTCCACAGCGCGCGACAGCGCGACCGCCGCGCGCCGTACCTCGGTGAACGCCCAGCGCGGTTCAATACGCACATTTACATGCATGCCCCGTGAACCGCTGGTCTTCGGCCAGCCGCGAAGCCCTACTTCCTCGAGCAGCCCCTGCGCCTCGAGAGCGACACGACAGACATCCGCCCAACTGACACCCGGAACCGGATCGAGATCGATCCGCAATTCGTCAGGGTGGTCAAGATCGGCGGAGCGGACCGGGTGCGGGTGTAGTTCGATGCAACCCAGATTGATGATCCAGGCCAGTCCAGCCGTGTCATCGACCACGATCTCTTCCGCAGTTCGGCCTGAGGGAAATGACAGCGTGACGGTTCGCAGCCACGGGGGCCGGTCGGCGGGTGCACGCTTTTGATAAAACGCGTCTGACTCGGCGCCGTTGACGAAGCGCTTGAGGACAATCGGGCGATCCTGGATTCCACCGAGCGCGCCCGGCGCAACCGAAAGATAGTAGCGTACGAGATCGAGTTTCGAGATTCGTGCCTGTGATGAAAAATACAGCTTGTCAGGATGGGTTATGCGGACTTCACGTCCTTCGAGCGAAAGCACCTCGCTGGCTGCTTCCCTTGCCACCAAGACAGGCTACCATGCCTCCAACCACTCAAGCGGCTATTTGTGCCTGTTTAGCGGGCACGTTTGCTAATAGCACCGTCAGCCCTTCCGCGATCGTAGGGTGCGTGAAGATAGCGTCCCGCAGGAAGGTGTAGGCATCGATTAGCAGCTTCATGAAGCCGCGCGGCTCGGAAAGAGTCCGGGTACGCAAAACTGCCGCTAGAGGGAGTTTGACCAGCCGATATTCGATACCGCGAGCCTTGGCTTCGGATTCGTTCATCCCCACGCGGGCGAGTTCGGGGTCGGTGAATATGCAGAAGGGCACAAGCCGATTTCACGTAGTTCGATGGCCACCGTTCAAATTGTCGCGGACAATTCGGAAATCGTCGAAAGCAACGTGGGTGAAAAACGGGCTGCCCGCGCAATCTCCCATCGCCCAGACATTTGGGGCGCTGGTTTCAAGGCGCTCGTTGACCTTTACAAATCCCTCGCTATTCAGCTCAATCCCGGCTTGCTGAAGTCCGATTCCGTCGGTATTTGGTATTCGGCCCACGGCGACAAGAAGATCTGAAGCTTCCAGTACCTGCTCACCGCTGCTGTTTTCGACCTCCACTCGGATGTGCTGTCCGGAACGGCCCTCGACAGAGCGGACTCGTGTTCGTAGAAGGACATCAATTCCTTCAGATTGGAACAACTCCAACAACCCGGCACCTATGTCGGCATCCTCGCGACTGGCAACCTGGTCTCCCCTCTCAATTACCGTCACATGCGCCCCGAAGCGATGCATGGCTTGCGCCAACTCCAGGCCAACATATCCACCACCGAGCACAATGAGGTGATCGGGCAAGCGGTCGAGGTCCAGAGCTTCCACATGTGTCATTGGTTGTGACGCCACAAGACCAGGAATGTCAGGCATCGCGGCCGGCGTGCCCAGATTTAGAAATACACCGTCCCCGGCGACGACCCGCGTCCCACCGCCAGCGAGCGAGACTTCAACAGTTCTCGGACCGATGAACCGGGCTGTCCCCATGATCAGTTCTGCTCCGCTGGTCTTGTAGCGGTCGAGATGGACTTGAATCAGGTCCTCAACCATTTTCTTCTTACGACGCTGCACGCCCGCCATGTTTACGGCAAGCGACCCGATTTCGAGAAACCGAATTCGGCTCCCTGCCGCGCAAGAGACGCGACCGCGGCCCTGCGAATAAGGTTTTTACTCGGGAGACAGGCGATATTGGACAGGATCCGCCAACCAGGCTACGCTCTACGACAGCGGTACGATGACCAGCCTTAGCCATCGTCCAGCCCAGGTACTTTCCGGCTTCTCCGCTGCCTATGACTAACACCTCAAAACGCTCTGTCTCTGACATATTGATCTGCTCCTTATGCAAGCGACGCAGCGGCGCTGTAGCATGCGGCGGCGACCCAAGAACTTTTATTTCCGGAGCGAATGGTTGCACCTCGCGTTCGGGATTTCGCCTCCGGGTCCGAGCGCCGCGATATCGGCTCAGGTTTGATCTGTTGAATGGCTCCGAACCCCACTCATGCGAACATCGCGTGGATCGACACTTGGGTTGTGACCAGGTCGACTTCGCTTCTTACAATCCTCCGGGTTTTACCGTTTCTGGCTCGGTCACCTTCAGCGTGGGAAGCTCCTGCTGCCTTACCAGGTTGTTGTAAGACACAACGTCGTTCGCCACGATGGCCTGCCATCTCGCCAACTGTTCATTGACTTCTTTGTTGAGCAAGTCGAACACTTCGTAGGACTGTTTCGTCGGAGCCGCGTCGGCGCTTCCTACCACTCCGCCCAGAGCGACCAGATCATTGTTTAGACGAACGGGGAAATTGAGCACGTCCTGACCGCTCTTGGCCTTGGTCTGAATAAGCGCTTCTTCAACTTCGGTCATTTTCTTGTTCAGTGACTTTCCCGCATCGACAATAACCTTCTGTTTTGGATCTTCGCCAATGCGCTTGTTTACGCTATTGATTTGCTCCCGGAGATCGCGAATTTGAATGATGGCATCGTCGGTCTCCGTTACCTTGTCGCGGATCTTGAGCAGCAGATCAAACTGTTTGGCAAGGTCGTCCTGGCTGACGTTCAACCGCGGATCGGCCGTGATCTCCAGGGGCGCGGTGTACGCCTTGCCCAGCACCGTCAGTCGCACCTGGTAGTTACCCGGCAGCGCAACCGGACCATTTGTGTTTCCACCCCACAAAGGAGCGTGTGCGACTCTCGTTGCTCCTTCATAGCGCAGGTCCCAGACGAAGCGGTTCAGGCCGGCTTCTGCTGGCAGGCTACCGCTCGCCGCGTCGCGATTAAAGAAGTCTTCCTCTTCGTCTGGCGGCTCCTCTTTCTTGGGAAACTTGCGGATCACTTTTCCGGAGGAATCAAGGATCTCCAGCGTAATCTTCGGGGCTTCGGATTTTTCTCCTTCGCCTTTCCCCGCCTCCGCTGTCGCCTGCGACTCCTCACTGCTTGACCCGGAAGCTGCTTTCTTGTCCGGCGTCTTGAGCGAAGTCTTCAGCCAATAGTAAATGACGGCTCCAGCCGGGGGATTCTTTCCGACATTCCCCTGCGCGCCGCCAAAAGGCGTACTCCGAAAAACCGTATGGCTGGTCGCCGCCGGCGTAAACAGGTGGGCTTCCTGTTGCGGGATCGAATCGTTGTATTGCTCCATCGGGCTGATATCATCCAGCACCCAGAAGCTGCGACCATGAGTTGCAACCACAAGATCCTTGTTCTTGATGACCAGGTCATTCACCGGCGCAGCCGGCAGATTGAGTTGCAGCGACTGCCAGTGGCCGCCATCATCGAATGAAATGTATACACCCTTCTCGGTTCCGGCGAAGAGCAAGCCAGGACGCCGCGGGTCGACCCGCACCGCGTGCACGTAATTGTCGGCGGGAATGCCCGCCACCAGCTTCGTCCAGGTCTTGCCGAAGTCAATCGTCTTAAAAATGTAAGGCGCAAAGTCATCCATCTTGTGGCGTTCTAGGGCAATATAAGCGGTGCCGGGATCCCGGGGAGAGGATTCGATCATGCTTACCGTGCCCCATTCCGGCATCGCCTTGGGCGTGACGTTTTCCCAGTGCTGGCCACCATCGCGGGTGATATGAACCAATCCGTCATCGCTTCCGGCCCAAATTAAGTCCTTCTGCACTGGCGATTCCACCACGGAGAAAATCGTGTCGTAGACTTCTACGCCGGTGTTGTCTTTGGTGATCGGTCCGCCAGACGACGCTTGCTTGGATTTATCGTTGCGCGTCAGATCCGGGCTGATGATCGTCCAACTCCTTCCCGCATCGGTCGTCTTGAACAACACCTCGCCCGCGAAGTACAGTGTTTTGGGATCGTGTGGCGAAAAGACGATCGGTTCCGTCCACTGGAAGCGATGTTTGACGTCAGCCGCAGCCCATCCGATGGGATTCACCGGCCAGGGATCCAGCGACTGTCGCTCATGGGTGCGGTGGTCGTATCGCGTGATCTCGCCTCCGTAAGAACCGGCGTACACGATCAGCGGGTCAGTCAGATCCGCAGCAACATAACCGCTCTCCCCGCCTCCCACGTCGTACCAGTCTGAGCGGTCGATGGCACCCCCCGGACCTGCACTGGCGATTCCAACCGTAGTGTTGTCCTGCTGCGCGCCATAAATGTAGTAAGGGAACCGGTTGTCGGTGCTGACGTGGTAGAACTGGGCTGTAGGCTGGTTGTACACGCTGCTCCAGCTTTCCCCTCCGTTCGTTGAGACGATGGCGCCACCGTCGTTTCCATTGATAAGGCGCTTGGGATTTTCGGGATCGATCCACAAAGCGTGGTTATCTCCGTGGGGTTCACGCAACCGGCTAAATGTCTTGCCGCCATCATTGGATCGATACAGAGCCGTATTCAGTATGTAAACCGTGTCGGCTGATTTTGGGTCAGCGAAAATGTGCGAATAGTACCAGGCTCGCTGGCGAAAACGATGGTCATCTGTCATCAGGCGCCAGGTTTCGCCACTGTCGTCGGAGCGATAAATTCCACCCTTGTCAGCTTCGACAACCGCCCACACGCGATTGGGATTAGCGCCAGAGACTGTCACCCCGATGCGGCCTATGACGGCTTCGGGCAGGCCATGTCCTTTAAGTTCCTTCCAGGTGGAACCCCCATCGACCGACTTGTAGAGGCCGCTTCCCGGGCCGCCGCTGTCGAGGCTCCACGGCGTGCGCCGCGCTTGCCAGAGTGCTGCATACAGAATATTGGCATTGGTAGGATCAAAAACGACATCGATGCCTCCGGTTTTGGCATCCTTGTAGAGAACCTTCTGCCAGGTCTTGCCCCCGTCCTGTGTGCGGAAGATCCCACGCTCTTCGTTATCGGCAAAGGGATGGCCCAGTGCTGCGACGAAGGCGATGTCAGGATTCCTTGGATTGACGATCAAGCGGCCGATGGCATGGGTATTGCGCAAGCCCACAAATTTCCAGGTTGCGCCGGCATCGATCGACTTGTATACGCCATTGCCACCAACGATGTTGCCGCGGATGCATGCTTCCCCTGTTCCGACATAGATAACATTCGGGTCCGATTCGGACACCGCGATAGCGCCGATGGAGGGTGATGCGCCCTTCGTCTTGTCGAAGACAGGTTTCCAGTTCAGACCGCCGTCGGTGGTCTTCCAGACACCTCCGGCAACCGCGCCGAAATAATAAACGTCATTTTGACCGACGACCCCGGCGACCGCGACCACTCTCCCGCCACGAAATGGGCCGACCAAGCGGTACTGCAGACCCTTCCATGGATCCTGGGATTCGCCACTGTCCAGCTCAGCTTCAGGAATGGGCTCTCCAGGCGTTTGCTTTTTTTGTGATTCCGCCTGGCCTTGAGCAGCCTCGGAGTCGGGGCTGGCTTGGTGTCTCTGCGCCGATACGGAAGTAACAAGACCTGCGACCAGAAGGGCGAGTGCAGCCGTTCGCAATGCGTGTTCCTCCGGAAACGTGAATTGAAATGTAATGCTGCCCAACCCAACCACCTCAATTGATGAATGCAAGCGCACCACAATATCAGGAAGCCTTAGCCCAGGTCGAGGTCAGAAACCTTGGGTAGCCAGTTGACACATCGGTGAGGTCGAGGCCAGGGTAAGCGGCCGGCTTAAAGAAGTTATTCACCGCGACAAGGAGGCGGTCCGGCAATCGCAGTTCCCCGCCCCACTAGACTAGAAGCCCTCATGGATAGTCCAGGGCCCGTACTTGTTTTTAGCGCGCCCCTGGAAAGCCGGGCTGCCGGAGGCGCGCTGCACAATCTCGCCCGTCTGTGCTAGAAGCTGATCTTCAAGATTTGACCTCCCGTGCCCACGAACCATCCGGCTTTCGGGTT
>Ga0306924_10008385_pt1 | contig 10419 bp, 7 predicted proteins | sample sta12Can44000111_FD_203756 | JGI IMG/M metagenome (GOLD analysis project Ga0306924, IMG submission 203756) | Lab enrichment of tropical soil microbial communities from Luquillo Experimental Forest, Puerto Rico - statanox.12C.anox.44.000.111 (v2)... | ecosystem: Environmental > Terrestrial > Soil...
GCGGCAACCCTGCCCGTTAACCAACGCTCCGGCCTCACCGCGGGAAGCAGGCATCGCCGGACGCGGCAAGGCCACGCGGCCCGCGGCGCGGCGTTACCGCGCCGCTTGCGATCCATCAAAGGCAGAGCTTTTCACCCCGGCACGGCAGCCGACCGGACTATAGTGGGACCCCTTGGCGCCGGTGTCATCGGTTCCGTGCTCGGCCGATTAAATTCCCTGAACGGGTGATTCAAGTCCCAGTTCGGGCGATTTAATTTCCTGTTCGGCCGCTTAGGGAATTTACCGCTTCGTGTGTCGATATATCAATAACTTGCCGGCGACGCTTCGGCCCTGGAACGGGCCAAATTCGCCTTTTCGCAGTTTTTTCCCATCGAGCGCGGAAATCAGGTCCGAGCATCACACCGAGAAGTACTTGGCCTGCGGGTGGTGGACGACGATGGCTGAGGTTGATTGCTCGGGGTCGAGCTGGTCCTCTTCGGATAGCGTGATGCCGATCTCCTCGGCGCCCAACAGCGCCAATAGCTGCTTCTGGTCGGCGAGGTTCGGGCAGGCTGGGTAGCCGAACGAGTAGCGGCTGCCGCGATAGCCTTGACTAAGCATCGCCTCGGGGTCACGCGCCTCCTCGGCGGCAAAGCCCAATTCGCCGCGGATGCGGTTGTGCAGATATTCGGCGAAGGCCTCGGCCATCTCGACCGACAGGCCGTGCAGGTAGAGGTAGTCCTGGTAGCGGTTCTCGGCGAACCATTCGCGAGCGGCCTCCGAGGCCCGCCTTCCCATCGTGACCACCTGCAAGGCGATCACGTCGCGCTCGTTACTGGCCACGTCGCGGAAAAAATCTGCGATGCAGAGCCCGCCCTCCTTGTTTTGGCGCGGGAACGAGAAGCGGGTCAATTCGCGCCCCCCACCCGTATCGAACAGGATCACGTCGTTTCCCTCGGCGGCGCAAGGCCAATAGCCGTAGGCTGCCTGCGGCACCAGGATCGCCTCGCGGATCGCAATGTCGAGCATCCGCCGCAAGACCGGGCGCAACTCGTCCTTGGCCCATTCGCGGTACTCGGCCAGGGTCCGGCCGTCCTTCCGGTAGCCCCACTGAAATTGGTAGAGCATGCGCTCGTTGAGGTACGGGACGACCGCCTTCGCCGGCACCCGCTCGATCGTACGCGATCCCCAGAAAGGCGGTTCCGGAACCGGCACATTGCCGGTCAATTCGGCGCGGCGCAGGCGGATCTCCTCGACATCGACCGGCCGCAACGGCTTGGGGTCGGCGGCGCGGCCGAGCTTGCGGCTCTGGTTGACCGGCCGGCCCTCGCTCTTGCGCCGGATCTCTTCGAGGTGCGCGTCGAAGCGGCCTGACACGATCTTGTCCATCAGGTCGAGACCAGCAAAGGCGTCGCGGGCATAGGCGACGCGGCCGGCTTCATAGGCCTTGGCGCAATCCTCCTCGACATAGCGCCGGGTCAGTGCTGCCCCGCCGAGCATGACCGGGAGGCTCAGACCCTGCCGGCTCATCTCCTCGAGGTTCTCGCGCATCACGACGGTCGATTTGACGAGGAGCCCCGACATGCCGACGGCGTCGGCCCTGTGCGCTGCTGCCGCGTCGAGGATCGCGCCGATCGGCTGCTTGATGCCGAGATTGACGACCCTAAAGCCGTTGTTGGTCAGGATGATGTCGACCAGGTTCTTGCCGATGTCGTGGACGTCGCCACGCACGGTCGCCAATACCACCGTACCTTTTTCCTGCCCCTCGACGCGCTCCATATGCGGTTCGAGCCAGCGCACCGCCGTCTTCATCGTTTCTGCGGATTGCAATACAAAGGGCAATTGCATCTTGCCGGCGCCGAACAGGTCGCCGACCGTCTTCATGCCGTCGAGCAGGATGTTGTTGATGATGTCGAGCGGCTTATAGGTGTCCATCGCAAGGTCGAGATCGGCTTCGAGCCCCTGCCGGTCGCCGTCGACGATGCGCTGCGCCAGCCGGTCCTCGAGCTTCTCCGGCCTACCGCGCGCCACGCTCTTCTCGGCGGCACGGTTCTCGAACAACCCGATATAGGCCTGTAGCGGGTCGTAGCCCTCACGTCTCCGGTCGAAGATCAGGTCCTCGGCGACCCGCACCTCCTCCTCGGGGATCTTGTGCAGCGGCATGATCCGCGAGAAATGCACGATGGCGCCGGTCAGCCCGCGCTTCAGCGCGTGGTCGAGAAAGACCGAGTTCAGCACATGGCGGGCCGGCGGGTTCAGCCCAAAAGAGATGTTCGACAGTCCGAGGATGATCTGGCATTCGGGCATCACGCGGGAGATCTGCTCGATCGCCTCCAATGTGTTGAGGCCGAGCCTGCGGTCATCCTCGTTGCCGGTGCAGATCGTAAAGGTCAGCGGGTCGAATAACAGGTCCGAGGGTGGCAGGCCGTGCTTGCCGCAAGCGAAGTCGTAAAGTCGGCGCGCCACGTCGAGCTTGTGCTCGACCTCCTTGGCCATGCCGGTCTCGTCGATCGTCAGCGCGATGACCGCGGCACCAAAGCGGCGGGCGAGGGTGAGCCGCTTGTCGGCCGCTTCTTCGCCGTCCTCGAAGTTGATGGAGTTGATGATCGGCTTGCCGCCATAGAGCTTCAGTGCCGCCTCGAGCACCGGGTATTCGGTCGAGTCGATGACCAGCGGGGCGTTGACGGCACCGCGCAGGCGGGTCACCGCCTCGGTCATGTCGGCGACCTCGTCGCGTCCGACAAAGGCGGTGCACAGGTCGAGGGTATGCGAGCCCTCCTTGACCTGCTCGCGCCCCATCTCGACGCAGCCGTCCCAATCGCCCTGCTCCTGCAATCGACGGAATTGGCGCGAGCCGTTGGCGTTGCAGCGCTCGCCGATCGACAGGTATGCGTTCTCCTGGCGCAGCGGCACCTGTCCGTAGAGCGAGGCGACTGCGGGGGCCCAGACCGGGTTGCGCTGCCGCGGCAGAGGACGTCGTCGGTCGCGGCCGATGCGCCGCAGCATCGCGTCGAGGGCGGCGATGTGGGACGCCTCAGTGCCGCAGCAACCGCCGATCATGTTGACCCCGTCCTCGAGCACAAAGCGCTCGAGCCACTGCGCCAGTTCGGCGTCACCCAACGGGTAACGGGTCTGCCCGTCGACGAGTTCGGGGAGCCCGGCATTAGGCTGAACCGAGATCAGCCCGGGCCAGGCCTCGCCGAGCCATTTGACGTGCTCGGCCATCTCGCGCGGCCCGGTGGCACAATTAAGCCCGATCATCGGCACGTCGAGTGCCTGAATGATTGTCGCGGCCGCGGCGATATCGGCTCCGACCAACAGTGTTCCGGTGGTCTCGATCGTCACCTGGACGAGGATCGGCGTGTCCTTGCGCGCATCCTCGCGCGCCCGCTTCGCACCGTTGACCGCGGCCTTGATTTGCAGCGGATCCTGAGAGGTCTCGATGATGATCGCGTCGACCCCGCCTTCGATCAGCCCGGCGCACTGGATCGCGAGCGCATCCTCGAGTGGCTGATAAGCGATGTGGCCGAGCGACGGGAGACGGGTCCCCGGCCCAACCGAGCCGAGCACGAACCGGGTGCGGCGGTCATGGGCGAACTCAGCGACCGCTTCGCGCGCCAGCTCGGCGGCAAGGCGGTTGAGGACAAAGGCCCTGTTGGCAAGCCCGAACTCGCCCAAGGTGATCGGCGAGCCGCCGAAGCTGTTGGTCTGCACCGCATCGCAGCCGGCCTCGAGATAGCCGCGGTGGATCGCGCGGACGAGGTCCGGACGGCTCTCGCAGACAATCTCGGTGCAGTTCTCGAGGCCGAGAAAGTCGCGCTCGACGTCGAGATTGCGCGCCTGCACCTGGGTTCCCATCGCGCCGTCGCAGAGCACGACGCGGTCGGCGAGATAATCGAGAAAGTGTGCCATCGGATGGGGTGATCAAACCACCGCGGCGACCGGCTTCTTGGCGCGCACGCCGAGCATGTGGCAGATCGCGACGGTCAGATCCGCCCGGTTCAGGGTGTAGAAGTGGAACTCGTGGACGCCGTTCGCGTGTAGGCGGCGACACTGCTCGGCGGCGATCGAGGCGGCAACGAGGCGCCGTGTCTCGGGGTCTTCGTCGAGGCCCTCGAAATGCCCGGCCATCCACTCGGGGATCGAGGCGCCGCAGGTCGCGGCCATCTTCTTGAGCTGGGCGAAATTGGTGACCGGCAGGATGCCGGGGACGATCGACACCCGAATGCCGGCGGCATATGCGCGATCGCGGAAGCGCAGGAACAGATCGACGTCGAAGAAAAACTGGGTGATCGCCCGACTGGCGCCGGCGTCGAGCTTGGCTTTCAGGTTGTCGAGATCGTGTTCCGCACTCTGCGCTTCCGGGTGGGTTTCGGGGTAGGCGGCAACGCTGATCTCGAAATCCGCCACCCGTCTGAGTCCGGCGACGAGATCGGCCGCGTAGGCGTACCCGTCGGGATGCGGCTCATAGCGCTGTGCTCCGCCGGGCGGGTCGCCGCGCAAAGCGACGATGTGGCGGATCCCGGCCTGCCAATAATCGGACGCCACCGCATCGATTTCGGCACGGTCGGCGGCGATGCAAGTGAGGTGAGCGGCGGGCTCGAGCGGGGTCTCATGGCGGATGCGCCGGACCGTCGCATGAGTTCGCTCGCGAGTCGACCCGCCGGCGCCGTAGGTCACCGAGACAAAGCGCGGCGCCAGCGGTTCGAGGCGTTTGACCACCTCCCACAGCCGGCCCTCCATTTCCGCCGTCTTCGGCGGGAAAAATTCGAACGAGACGCGCGGCGGACCCGCATCGAAATCGATGACCGGGTCGGCGGCGAGCAAGCCGCGCGATTGGCCAGGGGAAGCGCTCTGGCCCGGCTCCTGCGGCATCAGCGAAGCTCCCTCTCGAAAACTGCGTCTGGTATTTCTGTCCGGACATCACCGGCTGTGCGGAGTCGGGCTGCGGCATGCCGCTGTGCGGTCCAGATGACAACGGTCAGTGGATCGCCCGCTAGGTGATGCGCCGGCGCCGGATCGAGGCCGGCGGCACCGCACCACTCGGCCACCTCGCTGTCGGCGAAGCCAAGCCGGCGATGGGCGTGCTCGTCGCGGAGAAATTCGAGCGAATGCGGTGCGAAATCGACCAGCACAAGAATCCCGCCGGACCGCAAGACTCGGGCCGCCTCGGCGATGACCGCTGCCGGTCGGTCGGCATAATGCAGCACCTGATGGATCACGACGGCATCGAAGGAAGCGTCAGCCAAGGCCAACCGGTACATGTCGCCGAGCCGGACCAGCCCGTTCTCCAGGCCGGCCCGCTCGAGATTGACCCGGGCGACGGCCAGCATTTCGCGCGACTGGTCGATGCCGAGCGCCCGCTCCGCCCGCGGTGCCAAAATTTCGAGCATTCGGCCGGTGCCGGTGCCGATGTCGAGCAGATCGCGCGGGTCGGCCGCGGCGATGATTTCGACGAGTGCCGCCTCGACCTCGCGCTCGTCGACGTAAAGCGAGCGGATGCGGTGCCATTGGGCGGCATTTTCGCGGAAATAGGCGCTCGCGAGGTTCGCGCGCTGGCGCTTGATCGCACCCAATCGTTGAAGATCGAGAGCGATCGTTGGATCTGCATCGCTGCACGCGGCCACCAGCTGGCGTGTCAGCGCGCCCGCCGGGCTCGATTGGCGCAAGCGATAAAAGACCCAGCTGCCCTCACGAAAGCGGTCGAGCAACCCGGCCTCGCATAGAAGCTTCAAGTGGCGCGAAACCCGCGGCTGGCTCTGCCCCAAAATCTGGGTGAGCTCGCTCACAGTGAGTTCGCCGCGGGCGCAAAGGACAACGAGCCGCAGCCGGGTCGGCTCGGCCACCGCACGCAGTGCAGCCAGTAGATGCTCCATGAGGCCAGACTTTTTTCCCGTTCCCGACAGCAAGATATACACATATCTTTATATCGGCAAGGGGCATTAGGCGCGGACCTGCATATGATCGAAAAACCACTGTGACACCCGACCCTCCCAGGCACCACTTGCTGTTACGGCGAAATTCCCGCAATTATCTCGCCTGACGAGAAGACGACAGCCTGATGCGAGATGGATCAATGAACCTTCGCCCGCGATACCTCGTCTTCTCGAACCTAATTCTCCTCTTGACTATGGTGCTGCCCGGGTGCGCTACATCGCCGAACAACGCACCGCCCGAGACCGCCGAGGCCGAGGATTTCAACGACCCGTTCGAGGACGCCAACCGCAAGATCTTCGACTTCAACCAAATCGTCGACCGCAACGTGCTGGTGCCGGTTGCCAAGGCCTACCGTACGGTGCTGCCCGAGCCGGTGCGCGATTCGCTGCGCGACTTTCTTCGCAATCTGCGTGAGCCGATCATTTTCGCAAACAACGCGCTGCAGGGCGACTTCGACCACGCCGGACAGACGTTTGCGCGCTTTACCCTCAACTCGACCCTCGGCGTGGGCGGCCTGATCGACGTCGCCGGACGATGGGGTCAGCTTCCCTATTACGAACAGGATCTCGGCCTGACGTTTGGTGTTTGGGGTATCCCCGAGGGTCCCTACCTCGTCGTTCCGCTCCTCGGTCCGTCCGATCCGCGCGACCTGGCCGGTCAAACTGCTGAGGGGTTCGGCGATCCGTTCAACAAGCTCGTCACCGGCAATCCATACACCCTCTATTGGATTCCTTTCCTGCGGGGCGGGGTCAGCGGCATCGATCAGCGTTCGCGCTACATTGAGACGCTCGCCGACATCGAGCGCACTTCGCTTGACTATTACGCGACAATCCGCTCGCTCTACCGGCAACGACGAGCGGCGTTGATCCGTCACGAGAAAGAGCAGAATCTTCCGCCGCCGGCCTCGTTTAGTCGAAACGACAACCCGGCGGCGCCAGTGAGCCCGCCGCAGACCGCCATGGTCTCCGCAGCACAAACAGTCTCTGAGGTAGCTAAGTGAAGATGCGACGTCTCGTCCTGACCGCTTTCGTATTGTTTGTGGCAGCGCCCGCGCCCACGATTCTCGCCGCCGCGGATCCTGCCGCCGTAATCAACAATCTCGGCAATCGCGCGCTCGAGGTGCTCGGCAAGAACGCAACCCCGGCGCAAAGAGTGGAGCGATTCCACCAGCTGTTCCGCGAGGATTTCGACGTGCCCGGCATAGCCCGCTTTGTACTCGGCCGATACTGGAAGACCGCCACTCCAGAGCAGCAGGAGGAGTTCACCAAGCTGTTTGAGAATTATATCGCTCTTGTCTACAGCTCCCAGCTGTCAGCCTATAGCGGTGAGACGCTCAAGGTAACCGGCAGCCGGGCAGATCCTCAAGGAGCGATCGTCGCGAGCGAGATCATCCGCCCGACCGGCAACCCGCCAGTCAAGGTCGAATGGCACTTGGCGGACCAAAACGGAACCTACAAAATCCGGGATGTCGCCGTCGACGGGATCAGCATGGCGGTGACGCAACGCTCTGAATTCGCGTCCGTGATCCAGCGCAATGGCGGGCAAGTCCAGGGCTTGATCGCCATGTTGCGCGAGAAGACCGCGAGCGGCGCTCCGCGCTAAACCGGTTCTCCGGCGCCGGCATCTCTTTTTCGCGGTTTCGCGTCCAGCGGAACCCCTGCGCCGCCTCAGCTCCGTACCAGTGGCTTGTAGCGGATGCGATGTGGCTGATCCGCCTCGGCGCCGAGGCGCCTGTGGCGGTCGGCCTCGTAATCGGCGTAATTGCCTTCGAACCATACGACTTGGCTGTTGCCCTCGAAGGCGAGGATGTGGGTGGCGACGCGATCGAGAAACCAGCGGTCATGGGTGATGGTGACCGCGCAGCCGGGGAAATCAAGCAACGCTTCCTCGAGCGCCCGGAGCGTGTCGACGTCAAGATCGTTCGTCGGCTCATCGAGCAGCAGGACATTGGCGCCCTCCTTCAGCATCTTGGCTAGGTGGACGCGATTGCGCTCGCCGCCCGAGAGCTGACCCACCTGCTTCTGCTGGTCGGCGCCGCGGAAATTGAACAGTGCGCAATAGGCACGGCTCGCCATCTTGCGGCGCCCGAGGTCGATTTCCTCTTGCCCGCCCGAGATCTCCTGCCACACCGTGTTGGCCGCAACCAGAGCGTCGCGAGACTGATCGACATAGCCGAGCTTCACGGTCTCGCCGACTCGGAGCCGACCGCTGTCCGACGCTTCCTGACCGGTGATCATGCGGAAGAGTGTCGTCTTGCCCGCACCGTTCGGGCCGATCACCCCGACGATCCCTCCGGGCGGCAGTCGAAAATCGAGCCCTTCGATCAACAACCGGTCACCGAACCCTTTGGCGATCCTTTCCGCGGTAATCACGAGATCACCGAGCCGCGGCCCGGGGGGCAGCACGATCTGGGCGGTCTCCGGCGCCTTTTCCCGACTCTGAGCGACGAGCTCCTCGTAGGCGGAAAGACGTGCCTTGCTCTTTGCCTGGCGGGCCCGCGGGCTCTGCCGCACCCATTCGAGCTCGCGCTCGAGGGTGCGCCGGCGCGCCGCCTCCTGTCTGCCCTCCTGTTCGAGCCGCTGTTGTTTTTGCTCGAGCCAACCCGAATAATTGCCTTCGAACGGGATGCCCCGACCGCGATCGAGTTCGAGAATCCAGCCAGCCACCTCGTCGAGAAAATAGCGGTCATGAGTGACGGCCACCACCGTGCCCGGATAGTCCCCGAGAAAGCGCTGCAGCCAGGCGACCGATTCGGCGTCGAGATGGTTGGTTGGCTCGTCGAGCAGCAGCAGTTCGGGCCGTTGCAGCAGAAGCCGGCATAGCGCCACCCGGCGTCGCTCGCCTCCCGAGAGCGTCGCCACGCTGGCGTCGCGCGGCGGGCAGCGCAAGGCGTCCATCGCGATCTCGACAGTCCGATCGAGCTCCCACCCGTCGGCCTGGTCGATCTTTTCCTGGAGCTCGCCCTGCTCGGCAATCAGCGCGTCCATCTCGGCCGGCGAGAGGTCTTCGGAAAAGCGCGCGCTGACCGCCTCGAACCGATCGAGCAGGGCCTTGGTCTCGGCTAGCCCCTCGATGACGTTACCGAAGACGTCCTTTGTCGCATCGAGCGCGGGTTCTTGCCGCAAGTAGCCGACCCGCACCCCCTCTGCCACCCTGGCTTCGCCGGCGAAGTCCTGTTCCTCGCCCGCCATGATGCGCAACAAGGTCGACTTGCCGGCACCGTTGGGCCCGAGAACCCCGATCTTGGCGCCTGGCAAAAAGGACAACCAGATGTCCTTCAGCACCTCCCGGCCGCCGGGGTAGGTCTTGCCCAGACCCTTCATCACGTAGATGTATTGGTAGGACGCCATTCGGGACCCCTTGGACGTTGCGCGGCGTGATCTTGGAGTTTCACCGCTATGGAGGAACGCTGGGAGGCGATCTTAGCAAAACTGGCGGACATCGTGAGCGACATGCTGCCCGCCTTTGGTACTGCCAAGCGGCAGTACGCGGCGTTGCGCTAACCGCGCGACTCGGCCTCTTCCGTTCCGTGCCGCACAGGGAAAGCCCGGGGTATTTTTTCGGCGAGCTCCCCGCGGCCAAAAACCCCATGAGATCATAAGCTTGGTGACGACATAAGCCAAAACTCGACAGCTCGGCAGGGAACCGGCAAGGAAGCCCGCCAGCGCCAGCCGAGAGCAAGCGCGATTACCAGGTCGGCCGCGGCAAGCCGCCGGTGCATACCCGATTCAAGAAAGGCCAATCCGGTAACCCGCGCGGACCGCGCCCGAAGAACCTGCCGGCACTGCTGGTCGAGGCGCTCAACGAGAAGGTGACCGTGACCATCGACGGCGAGTGCCGGGAGATCACCAAGCGACCTCGGTCGGCGGCGTGCTGACCGCACACGGACTAGAAAACTGACCCAGCGTTTCTGCGGCTCTCACGACCCCAAGGAGGGTCAAAGTGGACTCGATAATGGCTACTTTTGGACTTACCATCAAAAGCCAGCTTGACCGGACTTCCACCATTAGCGGAATGGTAATCCTAAGGTCCATAAACGATTATCTAGACAGAGCGTAGCAAAGCCGAAGGAATTTCTGTGATCCCTCGAATTGACTGCCGTGGCAGCGAGCTACCCCCCGAATTACCGGCAGCAATAGGTGAGACGCGTAACGCCGGTCATGAAAAATGGTCTGCGCCGCCGTCTGCCGGCGGATGCCTGTGGCCTGGTCCTCACCGTATTCAAATTGCGGTCGAAGCGGGGGAAATTGCTGGAAGAAATCTCCAGGCGCACGCGATGCCCCGGTAAAAATACGTGGCTCGTCGCCAACAGGTCGATCGTCAACTCGTAGACCTGGTCTGGTGTGAGGAACACCGGGCGCATACGCGAGGCGCGGTAGCGGGTGCGCAGAATGCCGTCGGCTAAGTTTTGGGCATAGCCATCCGGCCGTACGTCCACCAGCTTGGCGGTAAAATCGGTGTCGATGGCGCTGCTGGACGCAAACAGTTTCACGACAAGGGGAC
>Ga0306924_10008386_pt1 | contig 10419 bp, 9 predicted proteins | sample sta12Can44000111_FD_203756 | JGI IMG/M metagenome (GOLD analysis project Ga0306924, IMG submission 203756) | Lab enrichment of tropical soil microbial communities from Luquillo Experimental Forest, Puerto Rico - statanox.12C.anox.44.000.111 (v2)... | ecosystem: Environmental > Terrestrial > Soil...
AACACAAATCAAAAGAAGGTTTTATGATTCTGTGACGGAATGCTTCGCAACGAAGCTGAGCCGCCGCAGTGACCGGGGTCAGCACCGGCGCTATAATCGCGCGCATGAAAATCTTTCATTGCGCCTTCTCGATTCCCGCCGTCGGTTGTTTTCTCGTCGCGGCATGCATGCCACCCGTCGCGAATGCGCAGGCCTCTCTGACTGAGGCGCAATCCCTCGTGAAGCAGGGCCAGAAACTGAACAGCGAAGGCAAGCAAGATGATGCCTTGAAGCTCTATCAGCAGGCTCTCGGGAAGTCACCGGATCTCTACGAGGCGCATCTCGAGTCCGGCATAGCGCTCGACCTTAAGGGCGACTACTCTGCCGCCCGCGAGCACCTGCGGAAGGCCATCGAGGTGGCACCGCCTGATCAGAAAAATCGCGCCCTGCGCGTGCTGGCCGTCTCGTACGCATTCGAAAGCAACGCCACCGAAGCGGAGCATTACGAGAAGCAGGTGTTCGATGCGCTGCTGGCCAAGCCCGACTACGAGGCCGCAGCCGGAGTGGCCAACGAACTAGCCCGCATCAAGCTCGAGTCCGGCGACATCGACGGCGCCGCTGCCTGGTACAAGACCGGCTACGACACCGCGATGCGCAAGTCCGATATGAAAGACACCGACAAGAGCCTGTGGATGTTTCGCTGGGCCCACGCCCAGGCCCGCATCGCCGCCCGTCGAGGACAAAAAGAAGAGGCCCAGAAACAGGTAGCTGCTGCGAAAGCCGCGCTCGACAAGGCCAACAATCCCGACCAGGCCATTTTCCTTCCCTATCTCACCGGATACGTCGCCTTCTACGCGGGCGATTACCCGAGCGCAATCGTTGACCTCGGCAAAGCGAACCAGGACGACCCCTTCATCCTCATGCTCATCGCCGAATCCTACGAAAAGACCGGAGACGCCGCCCGCGCCAAGCAGTATTACTCCAAGGTGATACTCATCAACGGCCACGGCCCGACAAACGCATTCGCTAGACCCGTGGCGAGAAAGAAATTGGCGGGAAGTTAACTTTGGGTGCCCCATTTTTGCGCTTCTGTTGCGCAGAAGTGGGGAAACGGGCGCGTTGAGATCGCGTTTGATCAATCGCGTGGCTGGCGCGGCGAAGCGGCGATCGAACTGCTCCGTCCGCCCTTGGTATAGGTGCCTCCGCGGACGCCTGCATGACCTGCTCACAGGTAAGGCGCAACGGTCTGGATGAGAGATCAGGCGGAGCAATGGTCTTGGTCACTTTGTTCCTCCGCAAATCCAGAGATCTGGCCGGATTCTCACCGTAACCGATTGATTCCATTAGACCAGGGGGGGGAGAGGTGGCGATGGCCGTGATTCGCCTGGGGCCTCCGAATTTGGTCGTACTCTATCGAAAGCGGCCCTGGGCTGAGTTGGCTGTTGGCCGCAAGCCGCTGGCCGCCAGCCACAAGCCGCGGCATTTTTTCCCACGCATCAAAATCTTCCTTTTTCTCATCTCACAGTGTAGGCGCCACGGATACTCGCTTTGGTAACCGCCGGGCTGGTTTTCCGTCTCATAACGGCACGATTTCGCATGCTATACTGCGAAAATTGTGTTGCATGTCGGGTTTTTACCCCAAAAACCCAAAAAAGAAGGAATCTCTGATGGCTGGTAGTTCTCGTCGCTCTCTCTTTTTTGTTCTGATCCTCCTCGTAACCTGCGGCTGTCTGGGCATGTTGTATGCCCAGCGTGCTTCGCTGTCGGCGCCTTCCACCGACTCCGACGTGAAAGACAGCCTGAAGCAGTTCACGCAGGTTTACCAGGTGGTCGAGGACAACTACGCCGAGCCGGTTAACCCCGACAAAGCCATCTACAACGGGGCCATCCCGGGCATGCTGCACGCGCTCGACCCGCACTCCAATTTCTTTGATCCCAAGTCATACTCGCTGCTGCGCGAAGAGCAGCGCGGCAAGTACTACGGCGTCGGCATGACTGTCGGCCCGCGCAACAACAAAGTCATCGTCATCTTCCCGTTTGTGGGAACACCCGCTTATAAAGCAGGGATTCATCCTGGCGACGTCATCATTGCCGTCGATGGCAAGTCCACCGACAACATGAGCACGTCGGATGTGGCGGACTTGCTGAAAGGGCCGAAGGGCACCACCGTACACATCACGATCCTGCGCGAAGGCGTTGAGAAGCCAATGGAGTTCAGCCTGGTGCGCGACGAGATTCCGCGCAACAGCGTGGACCTCGCGTTCCTGATCAAGCCCGGGATCGGCTACCTCCACATCACCGGGTTCCAGGAAACCACCGAGCACGAAGTTGCGGAGGCGCTCGACAAGTTTGGTGATCTGAAAGGACTCGTTCTTGATCTGCGCCAGAATCCCGGCGGACTGCTCAGTGAAGGCGTAGGGGTCGCAGACAAGTTCTTGAAGAAGGGCCAACTGATCGTTTCGCATCACGGCCGCTCGTCACCCGAGAAACGCTACACCGCGACGCACGGCAACGGCGGCAAGGAATACCCGATGGTCGTGCTAGTAAATAAAGGGACAGCTTCGGCTGCAGAAATTGTCGCAGGTGCCATTCAGGACCACGATCGCGGACTGATCGTCGGCGAGACGACATTCGGTAAGGGCCTGGTCCAAACCGTGTATCCGCTCGCGGAAAACACCGGCCTCGCGCTGACAACCGCTCGTTACTACACGCCCAGTGGACGTCTGATTCAGCGCGATTATTCCAACATCTCGCTGTACGATTACTATTACAGCCGCGACCTGGATGCGAATAATGGCAACAAGGAAGTAAAGCTCACCGACGGCGGCCGAACGGTGTACGGTGGCGGCGGAATCACACCCGACGAGATCGTTGCTCCGGTGAAAAGCAACCACTTCCAGGACACGCTGCTGCAGCACTACGCGTTCTTCAATTTCGCCAAGCGCTACGTGGTGAAGAACAACGTGACCAAGGCTTTCACGGTTGATGATGCGATCCTGCAGGAATTCCGCAAGTTTCTGGATGAAGAAAAAATTGCGTTCACCGAGCAGGATTTTGTCGAGAACAACGACTGGATCCGCTACAGCATCAAGAGCGAGATTTTCGTCGATCAGTTCGGGCAAGACGAAGGCTTGAAGATTCGTGCTGAGAACGATCCCCTCATCATCAAGGGGCTTGAGCTCTTACCCAAAGCCCGTGCGTTGGCGGACCGTGCCAAAGAGGTCATCGCGCAACACAACGGCACTCGGACTCTGAGCCAGTAACCCTGTTCCTAACTTCATGAAAAGGCCTGGCTTCCCTGGCCTTTTTCATTCAGTTACCTGTCCTTCCGCCGCATTGACTTGCCCTTCCGAGCGTGTGAGAATCCAACCGGACAGCGGCTTTTCGCCCGCGCAGGATTCTGGCATCGCAGTGAACCTGGTGATTCGGTCCCGACCATCGGAAACACGAGCAAGCCTGGAAGGTCTTCTGCGATGATCCAGAACGGTGGCTGGCTGTTGGCCGGCTTTTTGGCAGTCTGGGCCGGAGTGCTCGACTGGCGCTACCGCCGCATCCCGAACTGGCTGACAATTCCGGGGCTGCTCGCCGGAATTGCGGTGAATTCGGCGACGGCCGGTTGGGGCGGAGCCAAGAGTTCCCTGTTTGGTGCAGGACTGGGATTGGCGGTACTGCTGCCGTTCGTTCTGATCAGGGCGTTGGGCGCGGGTGACTGGAAGCTGATTGGCGCTCTGGGAGCTTGTCTGGGACCGGCTCGGTTGGTCACGGTGCTGATCGGCTCGGTGTTCGTCGCGGGAATCATGGCGCTGGCCCTGATCATTTACAAGGGCCGTGTGCGACAGGCTTTCGGGAATATCGTGCGGATGCTGAGCGCATTTCTAGCCTTGCATCTGCCGGGCCCCGAGGTCTCACTCGACAACCCGGAATCGGCGAAAATCCCGTTCGGAGTTGCGGTCGCAGTGACGGTGGTGTTCTTGGTGGTGCGTCAGGCGCTGGGCAAGGCGTGAGTTGAAGATGCGAAACTGGAAATCACTGTTGTGTTCGACCAGTGGCGCGGAAATCGCGGAGACCGCCGCCGTGCTTCCAGTTTTATTTGCCGTGCTGCTCGCCATCTTCTTCTTTGGACGGGCGTACAACATCTCGGGGACGATTACGCAGGCTGCGCAGCAGGGCGCGCGGGCAGCGGTCGTATCCAATTGCGCGACCTGCGGCAACACTCCGCTAACCGCTGCCCAGATCGCCACCAACGTGGTTGCGCCAATCTTGCAAGCGTCGAAGGTCGACCCCACCCTGGTGCAGCCTTTGACACCTTCACCGGCTCCGCTGGTCTGTGGAACGGCTACGGCGGCGACCTGTGATCCTGCCGGTGTCGGCGCTACTCCCTCGATCTGCGTGCAGGAGAACATCACGCTCAGCTCCAGCGGCGGCATGCAAGAGTGTGGGACGTCAGTTTCATTCAAGTATCCGTACGGATTCAATCTGCCATTCCAATCCTTCACGCTGAACATGAGAGCCAGCGCACAAATGCAGGGCGAGCAGTGATGGGCGTCAGCTATCAGCATGCGAAAGCGATGGTGCAGTTGCTGGGCAGCGGGACCAGCGGCTCGCAGATCGTAGAGTTTGCGGTGACCCTGCCGCTGCTCATGGTTCTGGCGGTGGGCATCTTTGACTTTGGCAATGCCTATAACCTGAAGCAGAAAGTGACGCATGCTTCGCGCGAAGCGGCGCGGATCGGCTCGAGCCAGTCTACGTTGGATCTCACCACGGCTACCCCGGCATCCATCCTGGCGATTCGCGATGCTGTCGTGAAGGATCTCAAAAATGCGAATCTTAGCGATTGCGGTTTGGGAGGTACTTCGCCGGTGGCGGCCGGAGCAGCAACGCCGTGGAAGTGGAGTTTCACGACTTCCTGTGGATCGGCGGGAAATTTAGTACTCACCATCGATCGCGGCAAGGTCATCACCACGGCGATGTTCGTCAACCTCACGGCCATCAAGGTGATTGGGACGAGCGCCACTTTGCAGTATCCCTACCAGTGGCAGTTCAATCGAGTGATCGGTGTGTTGATCCCCGGTGCGAGCTATCCGGGAACGAGCCAAATTTCGGTGACCACCTATATGGCAAACCAGAGTTAAGGAGTGTTTGGATGATCCGGCGCCCAACTCGACAGCACCCAAGACATGGAGAACGTGGTGTGACCATGCTCCTGGTCGCGATTGCCATGATGAGCATGCTGGCGATGGTGGCGCTGGCAATCGATGTGATCACGCTCTATTCGGCGCGCAGCGAAACGCAACGCGTCGCCGATGCTGCGGCGCTGGCGGCGGCGAAGGTCCTGGTGGATTCGGGGTCGCTGACCGATCCGACGTACCAACCTGGCGCGAAGTCGCTGGCCACTCAGGCCGCGAAGGATATCGGCACGCAGCTTTCCATCGCCGCGCGGCAGGTGCAGCCCGCGGATGTAACGGTGACCTTTGGAGGCGCTAACTACAACTCCAACCCTAACGTCACTGTGACCGTACAGAATACATTCCTGCCGGCATTTTTCTCCCGCATCTTCAACCGCACGAACATGACTGTGACTGCGACGGCCACCGCGGAGGCATTTAGTCCCTCCGGTTCGGGTGCTGGAGTGCCGGTGGTTTCGCGCTGCATAAAGCCCTTCATGGTTCCTAACTGCGACCCGATGCATGCCGGTGTTGCGTGTGGTTCGGGAGCAACTTTCTTCGACACCACATCAGGCGCGATCACCAATCCCGGAGTCGCGGCAGCAGGCGTCATCGGAGAAACCTTCGAGATGTATTCCAACTGCGGAGCTGGTCCGACCTGCGTTGCCGGAACACCGAACGTGGGTCCCGGGCCTGGCGGGCCAACCCTGTACTACTATCCGGTACAACTCCCATCGGCTACGGATTTGTGCCCGAGTTGCTATACCGGCACCACGAACTTCGAGGAAGACACGGCGTGCTGCAACCCATCGCCGATTTCGTGTGGAACGACGGCGACTCTGCCCACCGTGTATCAACTCTCAGTCGATACCGTCAGTCCAGAAGCCGGTAGCACCCCGGTGCAGAGTGGCCTCGAGTGCCTCATCCATCAATCGGGCGGAAGTGGAATGGACGATCTTCTCACTGGGCCTCCGATGACCTATCCTCTGCAAATCCAGGTCGGAAGCAATCATCCCCTGGCGGGCTCGGTTCTATCGAGCAACGATCTTGTAACGACCAGCGATTCACTGGTGACGATTCCGGTGTACGACCAGACGGCCAACGGCGGAGCACCTCCCACGACAGTCAGTGTCATCGGGTTTCTCCAGGTCTTCGTCCACCACGTGTTTCCGGGAGGGGGCGGCCCGAAGCTGGGCGAATTTCGTGTGACGGTTGTGAATGTGCTCGGCTGTGGGAGTTCCGCCTCGGGCGCACCGGTGTCGTCGGCGGCTGCCGTCCCGGTCCGTCTCATCCACCCATAAATTAATTCGGAGCGGGTTGCGGATCGCCGGGCTGTGGCGTTGGATCCGCCGGCGGGTTGGAGTCCCCCTGTGGCTGGGGCTCGATCGAAGGAGGCACCACGGGGGCGGGGCTTCCGCTCTGAGCGGTCTCTACCTGCCCCACCGGAGTTGAGTCGGGCATAGGTGGAAGAGCCTCAGGAACCACGCCTCCCCCCGTCTTCGGCGTGAGAATCAGCCGCTGGACGCGGTTCGGGTCGTTGTCAGCGCCGACGATGATGAAATTGTACCGCGAGCCATTCAGCAACTGCGATATCACCTCGCGGGGCGCTGCGGGCCCAAGCGAAACCGCAACGTTTTCGCTCTCCGCGCCGGGAGGCACGACGATTTCCGCGCCAGTCTGCCTGCGCAGCTGATCCAGGACCTCAGCCAATGAAGCCCTGGTGGACGTCAGGCTTAGCTTTCCGTCTTGCATGGCGATGTCGACCTTCGGCCGAGGCGGGGGCGGTGTTGGCGGCTCGGCAGGTGCAGCAGGGCCAGGCGGAGCCGCGTGCGGAGCGGGTGCGACGGTTCCGGCATTCGCCGCATCCGGCAGTTTGACGATCACCGAGCGCGTGGAAGGAAAAATCTGGTAGGCCTGGGGCGATTTCAGGTCGAGAACAACGCGCGTAACCGGGGGCTTCGCGCTGAGCAAACCTACGCGAACCCCTTTTACTTCGCCCTGATTCACGGGGATGGCCCGCAGCTGGGGACCGGGCAAAGCTTGCGGAAAATCAATGACGAGTCGGTCGGGACCGGTGACGGCTTGCACTTCAGGGGTAACACGCTGGCTGATTTCGATCTCAATCTCGGTCGCACCGGCAGACTTAAGAACGGCGACGTGCCGCACCTGAGCCGGACCAGAGGAACTCACGGGAACACGAGTGATCGTAATTGTGGGTCCAGGAGTGGGCGTGGGCACCGGATCAGGAGCCGTAGTCATCACGGCAGCTCGCACGGGACTGGAAGGTACAGAGGAACGCACAGGCACCGTTACGGCGGCGACCGAAGGTGCCGCTGCTGTTACCCGCTCGGGACCAGGCAGCACAGCAGGAGAGGAGATTACAAGCCTTTCGGCCTCGACCTTCTTCGCAACCTCTTTCGGAGCTTCCGGTTTCACAATTTCCGGAGTTGAGGCTGGGGCAACGGTTTCCGCCAGCGCTTGTTTCGCTACCGGCACGGGTGTGACTGTCTCCGCTGGAGCTTCCTGGGCGACCGCAGTCGGAGCCGGGCTGCTACCGTTTTCGATCTTTACGATCACCGAATGGGCAGAAGGGACGAGCTGAAACGACAGCGGCGATTTCAGGTCAATCACCACCCGGGTAATAGGGGGATTGTCGGTAACGCTCCCGACACGAACTTCCTTGACCCCGGAGTTATTCACCGTAATGGTGCGAATCTCCGGTGATGGAACGGCACCAGAAAAATCAATCACCAGCCGGTCTGGATCGGTGAGCACCTGGGTCAGCGGGATCAAGCGCCGGCTGGTCTGAATCTCGATCTCCGTGCTTGGACTCGACTTCAGCAGTGCGACACGTTGAACACGGGCGGTTTGCGCGGCGGCTTGTGGCGACGCGGGAGACAGCGCGGCCGCAGCCAGGATGGAGATCCAGGCAACTTTGGGGAGGAGGCTCATTGTATGCACCAGAAGCGGCTTGTGCCGGGATTGTAACAGCCCAGCGAAGCGCCAAATCAACTCGAAAGTCGTAGAACCCTTCGTCTAACGGGCGGTGGCTGGGTTCGCCCGGGTTATCTCGACTGCCCGGCGGAAGGGGCAGTTTTGGAGGTCAGGATACTGGTCAGCAAGTCGGGGCTTCCCTCGATGCGCTCGAGGTGGGGCGCCTTCTCGCCATCGTAGTACGCGATGGAGTGGGTTTTGAAGTAATCCCCGGTTTGGGCGATTACCTCGATGGGTTCGTGGGTTTGGTGGGCGGTCTTGAGGGCGTCTTTGAGAACGGACGCGGTCCATCGGCGGCCATTGACGGCAATCAATTTCATGTTGGGGCCGAGGCCGGCGGCGTAAGCAGGCGACCCGGGAATGGCGTCGATGAGCTGGCCATCTTTGCCAATGAGCAGCCCCAGAGAAGCCGTGAGATTGAGCATCTTCGATAGGCTGGATACGGCGGCCAGAAACTGGTTGGGCTTCTCGGTGTACACCAAACGCCATCCCGAGCCTTCAATTCCGCCAAGCGGCGCATGCTGACGGGTATTGCGGACACGATCTTTCAGCAGCGTCGCCCAGTCGTAAGGGGCAATTGCATTCAGTTCGCGCACAAGATCGTCGAAGGTATAAGGCACAACCTTCGGCGGGCCGTTGTCGCCTCCATGAAATCTTCGGCAGAAATCGTCGAGTGATTTTTTGCCCCCGCTCTGTTTGCGAATGATGGAGTCGACTTCCAGCCAGATCAAATCGCCTTCCGGGTAGTAGTCGAGGCTGCGGCGCCAGTTCTCCCACTGCGGGCCAAGCATGCGCAGAGTCTGGACGGAGACGGCAGTATCTTCCAGGGGGCGCCAGGTACGGCCCGTGCGATGGTCGAGCATGGCCGCGGTGGCCGCGAGGCTTTCCCGATACTGTTCGGGGGTCCACAATCCTGACCGCGCTGTGAGGACATTACCCAGATAGTCGGTGAGGCCTTCGTATACCCAGAGCAGATCGCCGAGCATCGGCTCCTGGTAGTTGCGGGTCGCAAGGCCAGCGGGACGTCGATATTTTCCATTCCAGGAATGTGTGAATTCGTGGGGCAGGAGTCCGGCCTCGAGAAGATGCTTTTCGGGATCGATCAGCGTGCGCTCGGCAACGCTGTTATCGCTGGACTGGTGATGCTCCAGCCCGTGGTGACCGACCTCGTCGCTCAGGGTATAGAGGAACTGGTATTCCGTGTAGTGATGGGCACCGAACAGCGCGTCGACTTCCATGACGAGCTTGCGGTAGGCGGTGATGTCCTGGGGTGACATGTTGAGCGCGGAGTCGCTTTCCCCAACCATATCGATGTAGTGCGCAGGGATCTCACCCGCAGGCACAAGTTCGATCTGGCGATAGTGCGTGCCGGCAATGAGAGGAGAGTCCACCAGTGCGGTTAGCGAGACTGGAGCGAATTTAATTTCGTTCTCGGAAGCGCTAGCGGTGGTGAGAGCTGTGCCATATTTCCAGCCCGTGGGCAGGCGCACGGATGCGATGAACTGAACCGCGTCGGACGAGGCGCCCTCTGGGTAGAGCACGACCTGGTTCCAGTTCAAGTCCAGCAGATTGCTCGACGCGGCAGGCCCGCCTCCGCCTGCGCTGTCGGTTGAGATGAGGTCATAGAGCGCTTCGATTTGCTTCGCGTTCGCCGGAACCTCGATGTGGAAGGAATACATCTCGACGGGGTCGCGATGCCAGGGGAGCTCCTGATCCCCGGCGAGGAAGTGAATTCCGGTGAGGTTGGCGATCGGGCCGCTTGGGCGATGGTTACCGGGGATCCATTTGGGATAGACGAGGGTCATCTGGCCCGGGGTCGCGGGCAGAGTGAGGACCGCGTGGAAGATATTGCGGGGAGCGTCCGTGAGATCTACGATCAAACGGATGGGAGGACCGGAATTCGGCGAGGCAGCTACCCACGCGCAACTCAGAAGGCAGGCACCAAGGAACGGCGGTACTCGATGCAAGGGAGGGCCCCCGGAAAGATAGGCGAGAGACTACTGGACGGAGGCCTGTGGGAGCAAGGCGGAAGCGCAATCAGGGGCGCAGTTTCTGACGGCGGCGCAGGTAGGCTCCGGCCAGTCCGGTGGTGAGAAGCAACAGGGTTCCTGGCTCGGGAACTTCCGTCGGCGGCGCGTTGCAGTCGGCGCCGTTACCCTTCTTACCGGGCTTCGATCCACTTTTCTTTTTCGGACTGCAAACCGGCAGCGGCGGAGGATAGAGGGACAGGGATCCGCCATAGTTGGAAATCAGGCTGTACTGTGGCTGCAAAGGAGCGAAC
>Ga0306924_10008387_pt1 | contig 10419 bp, 5 predicted proteins | sample sta12Can44000111_FD_203756 | JGI IMG/M metagenome (GOLD analysis project Ga0306924, IMG submission 203756) | Lab enrichment of tropical soil microbial communities from Luquillo Experimental Forest, Puerto Rico - statanox.12C.anox.44.000.111 (v2)... | ecosystem: Environmental > Terrestrial > Soil...
GCCGGATGCTGGAAGCCAAGCGAGCCCCCAGTCCCATTCCGCATCTTTTGGCCAAACGAACCCAAGCAGGGTTCGGCTCAATGATCTGGCATAACAAACCCGACGCAAGCCAACGGAACGGTATGCGTGTGTACCTTGGATAAATGCAACCAATAGGAGCGTTTTGATCCGATAGCGGCGTTTTCTGCAAAACGAACCCAAGCTCAAACACGCTTGGATTGGCTGCTTGGTAGGTGAGAGCGGTTCAAGCGAGCGCCCGCCTCACTCCCGCTGCCTTGAGCAATCGGGCGAGGCGCTTGCGCGCGCAGAACATGCGCGTCTTGACCGTGTTGCCCGGGATTCCCACGATCGCCGCGGCCTCGGCGATCGATTTCTCGTGATAGTAGACGAGATCGATGATCTCGCGATGCTCGGCTGAGAGCTTGCTCAGGCATTGTCGGATGATCGCGCCCATCTCCTTTCGCTGCAGGCCCGCTGCCGGATCCTGTCCGGGGTCCTCGATAGCATCCGCAATCTTGTCGTTGAGCTCCTGGTCCACAGGGGCCCGCAAGGCCGAGAACGCCTTGATGCGCGTGATGCCCAATATCCAGGTCGACACGCTTGAGCGCCCCTCGAATCCCTCGGCCCGGCGCCACACGTCCAGAAACACCTCGCTGCTCACATCCTCCGCCATGGTCGGGTCGCGCAGGATCCGAAGCGCGAATCGGAACACCTTCAGGCGATGCCGCGCATAGAGCTCGCGCATCGCCTCCTTGTCACGGCGTGCCACGCGCCCGACGAGTGCCGCATCGGCGCGCGCCTGCGCGGCCTTGCCGTACCGAGCCGCGGCTGTCATTTTTGCATCTGCATGTGGCCGCGTCGGGGTGGGCACCTCGATTGCGGCTATCGGGTGCGCCCGCAGCGCGAGGCCGTTTGCAAATTTCGAGCGCATTATGTTCGTGTTCCTGCGGCACCGACGGCGGCCGCGGCTGTCGCCTGGCACGCTGATAGACGCACCATCTCTCCTGCGAGTTGACGGCCGTCACAAAAAAGCGCTTTGCCTTTGCGCGCACATCTGCGCTTTGGCCCTGCAGGATGCGCCAGGGTGCATTGCACCGAGCTATGGGGCCGTGCCAGCCACATCTGACCGGGAGCCGGGGATGATTGCCGTACGCAGGCTGGGACATGCCACCCTCACCACACCCGACCTCGACGCCCAGATCGCCTATTACACCGAGATCGTTGGGCTCGCTCTGGTCGATCGGAGCGCAAGGTGCGCGCTGCTTGCCAGCAAGCAGGGGCTTGAGGCGATCGCGCTCGAGCCGGGCGCCCCCAACGCGCTTTCGGGGATTGCCTTCCAGGTCGCTCCAGGCAGCGATCTCGGAGAGATTGCGCGCTCGCTCGCAAGCCATGAGATAGCGAGCGAGCGCTGCCACAACATCTCTCCGGGAATTGACGAAGCGATCGTGTTCCACGACCCGAAGGGCACGCGGATCGAAATTTTTTCCGAATACCGGTTCGCCGCGGAAGACAGGAAGCAAAGCGGCATCATGCCGATCAAGCTTGGACACGTCGCCTATCGCGTCCGCAACGTGCAGGAGGTGGTCAAGTATTACACTGATGTGCTCGGCTTTCGGGTGTCCGACTGGCGCGACGACACTTTCGCCTTCCTGCGCTGCGGGCCGGACCACCACACCGTCAATTTCGTGCATGACGAGACGCCGCAGCTTCATCACATCGCCTTCGAGGTCAAGGACTGGGCGGAGATCCAGAAGGCCTGCGAGTGGCTCGCCAAGAACGACATTCATCTGGTCTGGGGGCCGGGTCGCCACATCATCGGCCACAACATCGCGATCTATCACCGCAACGCCGACAAGGTCAGGGTCGAGTTCTTCTGCGAGATGGATCAGATGAAGGACGAGGCGCTCGGCTATTTCGATCCACGACCCTGGCACCAGGATCGGCCGCAACGGCCCAAGGTCTGGGGTCCGGACACGTTGCGCAATTACTGGGGCTTCGGCTCCGAGCGCATCATCCGCGGCTATCAGACGGTGGAATAGGGTCCCCGTCCTGCCACGACCTTGACACGTTTTGGCCCTCATCCTTTGCGCCCCCGTTCGGAAATCCCCCAGCCGGATGGGATCCGGAGGTTCCCCATGATCGCGCCGTTCCGCGCCGCCTTCACAGCTGCGCTCGTTGTTCTGTTGTCCGCGGCGGGTTTTGCCGCCGACAAGCCGTTCAAGCGTGACGATCTCGCTGACGCGGCAATCAAGCTCGAGGCGCAGATCAAGTCGGAAGCGGGCCGCCCGGCGAAGCCAGCCGCGGCGCTGCGCCGCGAGGCCGATACCGCATTTGCACGCAACGACTTACTGAAGGGCACGCAGATTCTCGGGCAAATCGTCGCGCTCGCACCCGACGACAGCGCGAGCTGGCTGCGGCTTGCCAAGGCCGTCCTGCAGACGCGCACCGGTAACGAGCGCGAGCGCACCGCGCTGCTCGAGCGCGCGGGGACCGCGGCTTATATCGCCTACCAGCGCTCCAGCGAGCCCAACACGGAGGCGGAGAGCCTGGCGGTGCTGGCGCGCAGCTATGCCGATCGCTCGCTGTGGCGGCCGGCACTCGATGCGGAGCGCATGTCGCTCGAGCTGCGCGAGGTGGCGGAGGTCCGCCAGCAGTACGAGCGCCTGCGCGAGGAGCATGGATTCCGGCTGCTGGACTACAGCGTCGATTCGGATGCGGCTTCGCCGCGTGTCTGCTTCCAGTTCTCCGAGGAGCTTCCGGGCAAGCGCACGGACTTCGCGCCATTTGTAGCGGTTGCCGGCCAGGACCGCCCTGCGGTGTCGGCGCAGGAGCGCCAGCTGTGCGTCGAGGGCCTCAAACACGGCGAGCGCTACAGCATCACGCTGCGTGCCGGCATCCCTTCGGTCGTCAAGGAGACGCTTTCGAAATCGGCCGAGTTCAACATCTATGTGCGCGACCGCGCGCCGCTGGTGCGTTTCACCGGCAAGGCCTACGTGCTGCCGCGCGCCGGCCAGCGCGGCATTCCGCTGGTCAGCGTCAACACCGCTTCGGTGGCAGTCGAGGTCTACCGCATCGGCGACCGCAACCTCCTCAATACAGTGCTCGGATACGACTTCCAGCGTGCGCTCGACCGCTATGATCTCGATCGCCTGACCGAGGAGCGCGGTGAGCGGGTCTGGAAAGGCGAGATGAGCGTCGAGCAGACGCTCAACACCGAGATCACTACGGCGTTCCCGATCAACGACGCAATCGGCGTGCGCGCTCCCGGCGTCTACGCGATGGTGGCGAAACCGGCAAACCAGATCGGTGACGAATATGAATCCCTTGCCACGCAATGGTTCATTGTCTCCGATCTCGGCCTGACCGCATTCTCCGGCGGCGACGGTGTGCACGCTTTCGTGCACTCGCTGGAAAGCACAAAGCCGCAGGGCGCAGTCGAGGTCCGGCTGATCTCGCGCGGCAATGAGGTGCTCGCGACCCGGCGCACCGGCGACGGCGGCCACGTGCAGTTCGAGGCCAACCTCGCGCGCGGCGAAGGGGCGCTGGCGCCCGCCATGCTGGTCGCGGCCACGGAGACGGGCGACTATGCGTTCCTGAGCCTGAAGGCGCCCGCATTCGATCTCAGCGATCGCGGCGTATCAGGCCGGGCCGCGCCGGCCGGGCTCGATGCGTTTGTCTTCACCGAACGGGGCGTCTACCGGTCCGGCGAGACGGTGCAGATCACGGCGCTGCTGCGCGACGGTAAAGCCATAGCCGTGGAGGGCGTGCCGCTCACGCTGGTGGTCGAGCGGCCGGACGGCGTGGAATACCGCCGCGCGGTCCTCGCCGACCAGGGTTTGGGCGGGCGTGCGCTGCCGGTCGTGCTGGTGCCTTCTGCTCCGACCGGCACCTGGCGCGTGCGTGCCTATACCGACCCCAAGCGTCCGCCGGTCGGGGAGGCAAGTTTCCTGGTCGAGGACTATGTACCCGACCGGCTCGAGTTCGATCTCGCCTCCAAGGCCAAAGCGGTCTCCGCGAGCGCGCCGGCGGAGCTGACGGTGGAAGGGCGCTACCTCTATGGCGCACCCGCCGCGAAGCTCGAGCTCGAAGGCGAGCTGGTCGTTGTGGCAGCAAACGAACGCCCGGGCTTTCCCCGTTACGCTTTCGGGGTTGCGGACGAGGAGATCGAGACCACACGCAGCACGCTCGAGGGCTTGCCGGAAACGGATGCCGGCGGCAAAGCGCGCTTTCCGATCACGCTGCAGAAGGTGCCTGTGACCACGCGTCCGCTCGAGGCACAGATCATCGTGCGCATGGCGGAGGCGGGCGGGCGCGCTGTCGAACGCAAGCTCACCCTGCCGGTCCTGCCCGCAGGGCCGATGATCGGCATCAAGCCGTTGTTCTCAGGACGCTCGCTAGGGGAGGGAGAGAACGCGACCTTCGACGTGGTTGTGGCTGCTCCCGACGGCACGTCGCTCGCGCGCAGCGGGCTCCGCTACGAGCTCCTCAAGCTTGACACGCGCTACCAGTGGTTCCGGCGCGACAGCGTCTGGGAGTTCGAGCCGGTGAAGACGACGCGCCGCGTCGCTGATGACCAAATTGACGTGGCAGCCGACAAGCCCGCGCGCATCTCCATACCGGTGCAATGGGGTCGCTATCGCCTTGAAGTTTCGACCAATGACCGCAGTGGGCCGGTCACTTCCATCAGCTTTGACGCGGGTTGGTATGCGCAGGCCAGTGCCGATACCCCGGATATGCTCGAGATCGCGCTCGACAAGCCGGAATACCGGCCTGGCGAGAGCATGACCGTGGCGCTGACCGCGCGCAACCCGGGCAAGGTCACGCTCAACGTCATCGGCGATCGCCTGCTGTCCACCGTCGAGCAGGACGTAGTGGCCGGCAGCGCGCAAGTGCGGCTTCCGGTGGGCGATGACTGGGGCAGCGGCGCCTATATCGTCGCGACATTGCGGCGGCCGCTCGACGCGCGCGCCGAGCGCATGCCGGGCCGTTCCATCGGCGTGCAATGGTTTGCGATCGATCGCAAGGCGCACACGCTCGCGCTCGACATGCAGTTGCCGGCGCTGCTGCGCCCCAACAGCGCGCTTCGCATCCCCGTCAGGATCGGGGGGCTCGCTCCCGGCGAGCAGGCACGCGTGGTTGTTGCCGCGGTCGATGTCGGCATTCTCAATCTCACCGGCTACAAGCCGCCCGCGCCCGACGATTATTACCTCGGTCAGCGCCGGCTCACGGCCGAGATCCGCGACCTCTATGGTCAGCTCATCGACGGCATGCAGGGCGCGCGCGGCCAGATCAAGACCGGCGGCGACGGCGGGGCCGAGCTGCAGGGTCCGCCACCAACGCAGAAGCCGCTTGCGCTTTATTCCGGCATTGTCGAGGTGAAGCCTGATGGCACCGCCGAGGTGACGTTCGACATTCCCGACTTTGCGGGCACCGCGCGCGTCATGGCGGTCGCCTGGTCGCAAGGCAGGGTCGGTCGTGCCAACGGTGACGTCACCATTCGCGATCCGCTGGTGGTGACCGCAACGCTGCCGCGCTTTCTCCTCACCGGCGACCGCGGGACCATGCACCTCGATCTCGACAATGTCGAAGGTCCCGCAGGCGACTACCAGCTGCAGGTGGGTGCCGAAGGCGTCGATGTCGTCGGCAGGCCGGCGCCACAGACAGTGAGGCTTGCCACCGGCCAGCGCGCCGCCCTGACGGTGCCGCTGGCCGCAAGCGCCGCCGGCGCCGCGCAACTCATCGTGCACATCGCTGGGCCCGCAGGGCTTGCGCTCGAGCGCACGTATGCGCTCAATGTGCGGCCGGCGACGCAAATCCTGGCGCGCCGCACGGTGCGGCCGCTGGCGAGCGGCGAGAGCCTCACGCTCTCCAACGATCTGTTTGCGGATTTGGTACCGGGAAGCGGCAGCGTTGCGGTCTCTATCGGGGTCTCGACCGCGCTCGACGCGGCGGCGCTGCTGGCCGCGCTCGACCGCTATCCCTTCGGATGCTCGGAGCAGATAACGAGCCGTGCAATGCCGCTCCTCTACGTCAACGATCTCGCGGGCGCGGCGCATCTTTCGCTTGATGCAGCGCTCGAGCAGCGGGTCCGCGATTCCATCGACCGGCTGCTTGCGCGCCAGGGTGCGAACGGCTCGTTCGGGCTCTGGTCGGTTGGCGGCGACGATGTATGGCTCGATTCCTATGTGACCGAGTTCCTCACCCGAGCACGCGAGCGCGGCTTCAGCGTGCCTGAGACCGGCTTCAAGCTCGCGCTTGAGCGGCTGCGCAACTTCGTCGGCAACTCCCAGGATCCGGCGAAGGACGGCGGGCGCAATCTCGCCTATGCGCTTTACGTGCTGGCGCGCAACGGCGCAGCACCAATCGGGGATCTGCGCTACTACGCGGACACCCGCCTCGACGCGATTGCAACTCCCATCGCCAAGGCGCAGGTCGCCGCGGCGCTCGCCATGCTCGGCGATCGTGCCCGTGCCGAGCGGGTCTATGCGGCAGCACTCTCCTCGATGGCGCCGGCGCCCGCGCTCGAATATGGACGGACCGACTATGGGTCGGTCCTGCGCGATGCGGCGGCCCTCGTCACGCTGGCGTCGGAGAATGGTGCTCCGCGTGCCACTGTCTCCGGGGCGGTCGACCGGATCGAGGCCGCGCGCTCCCTTACTCCTTATACCTCCACCCAGGAGAAGGCCTGGATGGTGCTCGCCGCCCGCGCGCTCGCCCGCGATGCGCAGGCGATCTCGCTCGACGTCGCCGGCGAGAAGCTGAAAGGCGCGCTCAACCGCAATCTGCGCGCGAGCGATCTCGCATCGCCCCTCAAGGTGACCAATACCGGCGAAGATGGCCTGCAAGCCGTGGTGACGGTATCGGGCGCGCCGCTTGTGCCCGAGCCGGCGGCGGAGAAGGGATTCAAGATCGAGCGCAAGTACTACACGCTCGCAGGCAAGCCCGCCGATCCGGCCAAGGCGAAACAGAACGATCGTTTCGCCGTGGTGCTGCGGATCACCGAGCCGGCACCGCAGTTCGCCCGCGTCATTGTCGCGGACTATCTTCCCGCCGGGTTCGAGATCGACAATCCGCGACTCGTGTCGTCGGGGGACAGCGGCACGCTGTCCTGGATTGAGGACGTGCAGGAGCCGGTAAGCGCCGAGTTCCGCGACGACCGCTTCAGCGCCGCCTTCGACCGCAAGAGCGGCGATGCCTCGGTGTTCACCGTTGCCTACGTGGTGCGGGCGGTCTCACCGGGCCGGTACGTCCATCCGCAGGCGTACATCGAGGACATGTATCGGCCCGACCGGTTTGGCCGCACCGCCACCGGCACTATCGAGGTGACGGCGGCGAAGTAGCATGAGTGTGCGGGCCAGTCTGTGGCAATTGCTGCGATCGGCTCGCAGCATAAGGCTGCTCGTCGCGCTGTTTGCAACAGGCACAATATGTGCAGCCGCTTGTTGCATTGCCTTGCTTGGGCCGGCGCCGCTCGGCCGTGACCTTGCATTCTCGACCCTGGTGGTCGACCGCGACGGCAGGCTGCTGCGGCCTTACGCGACGCCGGAAGGCCGCTGGCGCCTGCCGGCAACGCGCGCAGACCTGGATCCGAGATTCGTGGAAATGCTGCTGGCCTATGAGGACAAGCGCTTCGACACCCATCACGGGGTTGATCTGCTGGCGCTGGCGCGCGCCCTCGCGCAGCTCATGGTGCAGCATCGGATCGTCTCCGGCGCCTCGACGCTGACCATGCAGGTCGCGCGGCTGCTCGAGCCGCGGGCGGAACGTTCGTTCGCGGCCAAGCTGCGCCAGATCGTGCGGGCGATCGAGATGGAGCGCGTCCTCAGCAAGGACGAGATCCTCGCGCTTTATCTCAGCCTTGCCCCTTACGGCGGAAACATTGAAGGCGTGCGCGCCGCCTCGCTCACCTGGTTCGGAAAGGAGCCGCGCCGGTTGACGCTGGGTGAGGCGGCTCTGCTGGTGGGCTTGCCGCAGTCGCCTGAGCAGCGCCGTCCGGACCGCTCTCGCGAGGCCGCAAAGCGGGCGCGCGACCGCGTGCTCGACCGCCTGGCAGCTGCCGGCGTGATTGCAGCGGACGAGATCGAACGCGCGAAGGCGGAGCCGGTGCCAGATGGCCGCAGGTCCATGCCGATGCTCGCACCGCATGCCGCCGATGCGGCAGTTGCGGCAACGCCGGAGCGCAAGGTCCACCGGCTCACCATTGACGCCCTGTTGCAGAGGACCCTGCAGGAGCTTGCGCGCGAGCGGGCGCAGGCCTTGGGGCCCGACATCTCGATTGCGATCGTCGCCGTCGAGCACGCGACCGGCGAGGTGCTCGCGCGCGTCGCATCGGCGGATTATTTCGATACCCGGCGCGCCGGCCAGGTCGACATGACATCGGCGGTGCGCTCGCCGGGATCGACGCTCAAGCCGTTCATCTACGGCCTTGCGTTCGAGGATGGGCTTGTTCACCCGGAGACGCTGATCGAGGACCGCCCGGTTCGGTTCGGGGAATATGCGCCAGGAAATTTCGATCAGACCTTTCAGGGCACGGTGACAGTACGCCGCGCCCTGCAGCTCTCGTTGAACGTGCCGGCGGTTGAGGTACTCGACAAGGTGGGCGCCGCTCGCCTCGCAGGACGTTTGCAGCAGGCAGGCGCGTCGCTGGTGCTGCCGCACGGAGAAGCGCCCGGGCTTGCCATGGGGCTGGGAGGCGTGGGGGTGAAACTTGCCGACTTGGTCGCGTTCTACGCCGGGCTTGCGCGACTGGGCACAACCGTGCCGCTCATCGAGCAGACGCAGTTTTCCAAGGAAGCGACCACGCCGCGCCGGCTCATGGATCCGGTTGCGGCCTGGTACGTCGGCAGCATTCTCCTCGGCTCCCCACCACCGGAGAACGCGGCCGGTGGGCGGATCGCTTTCAAGACCGGCACCTCCTACGGTTACCGCGATGCCTGGGCGGTTGGCTTCGATGGCAGGTACACCATCGGCGTCTGGGTCGGACGGCCGGATGGGGCGCCGGTCCCCGGCCTTACCGGACGCATCGCCGCGGCGCCGGTCCTGTTCGATGCCTTTGCGCGCTCTGGAAGGCCGCTGGTGCCGCTGCCCGCCGCTCCACCGGGGGCGCTCGTTGCGACGACGGCAAAGCTGCCGCCGCCGTTGCGGCGGTTTCGGCCGGCGACCGCCGGAGGTGAGGCAGGCGAGGCGCAGCTTCGCATCATGTTCCCGCCCAACGGAGCTCGGCTCGAGCTGGCAAGCGACGAAAACGGTCGGCTTGAGCCGATCGCGGTCAAGGTGACTGGAGGAGCTGCGCCGCTCACCGTGCTGGTGAACGGAGCGCCGGTCGCCCAGCCGCCGGGCCGACGCACGCTCTTTTTTCCACCAGATGGTCCGGGCTTCGTGCGGCTCACGGTGCTTGATGCGAGCGGCGCAACCGACAGCGTCTTGGTGCGCTTGCAGTGAACATGACTGACGGCCTAGGCTCAGGTCATCATCCAGAAGGCAATATATTCAACAGCTTAGGTCGAAAATTTTAAGGGGAGGCTTCCCAGAATTTGCCCTTGGGAAGGCCATGGGAAGGCCCCTGATCGTGCTTGCCATCCCCCGGCGCGCTATTATTTCATAGCCCAGCCGGCTGGCCTTTCAGCCGGGGCTATAGGGCCCCTCTCGCAAGCGTCACGAGACCCGCCCATCCAAGGCATGGCAAGGGACGCAACCCCACGGCACGTGGAGAGGTCTGCCATGCCGAAAAAGCTCGAAAAAATGACAATTGATCCGGAGGTGGCACAAGCCGCCCGGGAGGATGCTGGTATCACGCTCGAAGAACAATTCGCTCGAAGCAGACCGCTGCGGTTTGCCCCGCTAACCGAGAAGGAGATCGTCGCGGATTGCGTTGGACACGTCAGCCGCCATGTGCGCACCGAGATGAAAAGACTGTGCCCTGCGAACGAGAGGGTACTGGTGAGCAAGCTGCGGGGTATGGTCGAACGCCTTGAGGCGCAGATACAAGCGTCTGACACGTTCACGAATGTTCGCGCCGCCAAATAGGGCTCGCAGAGGACCCGCCTTATAGGAAAAGGGCCGCATCCTATGGGGTGCGGCCTTTATTATTAAGCGCCGCTATTGCCGCCGCCAGATCGGGGAATGATCGGCAGCGCGGATGGTTGCGCAGGAACGGCACTTCTCCTGCATGCCCATGCTGGCGACATTTGCTCAACACCTCTGGAAGAGATGAGGATGTGGTGGCTTCAAATAGAATAGGAAATGCGCCGTCTAGGCTCTTATGTCAGCTTTCGCCGGTAGCGGACATAGCCGTCTGTGAGGCAATGTCAGAGAAGTGCCGATTTTGTTGCAAAAGTCTTTGCGTGTCTCGTCTCGAAGTGATTCGCTTGCTCTAAGCGATTCGCTACGGAGACGAACGATGATGGGTCGGCTCAATCA
>Ga0306924_10008391_pt1 | contig 10417 bp, 9 predicted proteins | sample sta12Can44000111_FD_203756 | JGI IMG/M metagenome (GOLD analysis project Ga0306924, IMG submission 203756) | Lab enrichment of tropical soil microbial communities from Luquillo Experimental Forest, Puerto Rico - statanox.12C.anox.44.000.111 (v2)... | ecosystem: Environmental > Terrestrial > Soil...
ATGCTTCGGCACCGGTCCAGCTCCATGATCGAGGTCGAATCCAAAGACGGCACTCGTCCCCCTCTCTTGGCTGACGCAGCTTCGGATTCGTCCCGCTCACCGTCTCGGCCGACGCCGGGCAATCACGCTGCCGCGATGGTGAGCCCGACGTTGGCGAAGCCGCCTACGAGGAGGGGGGGCATAGCCGGTCGAAGAACAGCGCGAGGAAACGTTCCGCGTCGACGACCTTGGCCACGCGGCAGTTCGGCGCGCCGGCCGCACGCCGGGTCTGCCCACTGTCGCCCACGGCAATCCGCGCCGGCTGCCATTGGGCCAGGCTCGCGTCGACGGCGAGCCCCACCGCCAAGGGGTCGTGCAGGTGCATGTAACCCCAGAGACGGAACGTTTCCTCCGTGCACGCCGCGATGCGGGCAGCGAGCGGGCCGGGCCGGTGGGCCAACGCGGCGTGGAGCTGCACGCGGTTCATCGTGGTCTGGCGCGTAGCGTCCAGCGGTACGAGATCCACCCGCAGGCCGGCGTCGAAGACCTCCCGCGCGGCATCCGGATCGACATAGGCATTGAATTCCGCGTCCGGGGTGACATTGCCGGGCACGTCCACCGCGCCTGCCATCATGACCACCCGGCCGGTCCTTCGCAGGGCATCGGCATCGAGGCGGAGTGCGAGCGCCAGGTTTGTCAACGGGCCCAGCGCGATGAGCGTCAATCGCTCGGCGTGGGCCCGGGCCAGAGCCACAAGCGTCTCGGCCGCCGACGGCGAGACGGGCGGGCTGGCCACGGGCGGCCAATCCGGCACATCGCCGAGGCCGTCGGCGCCGTGCTGGTCCGGAGGGACGGGCACCAACGGCTTGGACAGGGGGGCCGCGGCGCCCAGTGCGATCTGGGGCAGGCGAGCCGGCCGGCGCATGGCGACCAGGCGGGCGGCGTTGCGCGCCGTGTCGGCGAGCGGCGCGTTGCCCGCGACCACCGTCAGCGCCAGGACGTCGAGTTCGGGCGAGCCCCAGGCGAGGAGCAAGGCCAGGGCATCGTCGATGCCGGGATCGGTATCGAGGACCGTCGGGGTCAGCGCACTCATGACCACCAGGGGAAGGACACCACGCTAATCCTTTCTGCCCTTCGGCCACAGTCCAGCCATCTGGCGTCCGATCGCCAATTCTCCGATGTGGTAGGAGTTGTGATCAGCGATGACCAGACAACATCGAAAGAAAGTGTGCTTGCCGGCACTGTTGGGCACCGTCGCGAAGAGATTGCGAGCCGGATCCCGGAGGAGCTCGATGATGGCTTCCCGATCCTTGTGGAACTGCGCGAGAGACTGTCGCCACTGGGCTGCCGTCGCGCGCGTGCCCTTTCCCGGCCAGTAGCCCTGGGGAAAGGGGGGCTCCTCATACGACGTGCTTACCATGTAGTCGAGCATGTCCTTCTGCGCCAGACGTATGTGCTCAACGAGATGCCAAAAGCTGTAGGGAACCTTGGGAAGACGCGAATTGATCGCCGACGTGGGGAACGCTTTGGTCGCCTCGGCAAACGCCATGTGGGCGTCCCCGCTCTCGAGGGTCGACGCCAGCTTGGTCCGAATCTCCTCGTCAGCCTCGACCCGATTCACGGCCATTGCCGTAGCCTCCTCTTGAACCACACCATGACGCGGTTGCTTAGCTTCCCCTGTGCGGGACGAGCCAGTGTAGGCGCACGCGGTGCTGCGCGTTCGTTCGCCAGTCTGGTGGAATCGTACACCCGGCCCACCGGCGAGACGACACAGCGAGCCCAATCAAGCCCGCGAATGCTCACGCGCTCGTCGCGTTCATCGTCACCGTGGCCGACGTCACGATCGCGAACGTCGGCGCTCCCTTCTCGGGCCTCGTCTTCGTCTTTGCCGTCGGCTGCCGGAGCTCCGGGGTGACGAGCCTCCGCCCCTGAATCAGTTCAAGTCGTCGAGTGAGTGGAGCATCGTGCGGGCCCGCGGCACCTCCACGAGCTCCCAGCGGGAGCGATCGGTTGGGGCAGGCTCATCGATGACGCCCTGAAGCTCCTGTCGCGCTTCGGCGATGCGTCCCTGCTTGATGTAAAGCTTGGCGAGCTCGATGCGCGCGCCGGAGAGATGCGGAGCGAGCCGTTTCGCGGTCTTGAAGTACTCCTCCGCTTTCTCTTTGTCTCCACCCATAATGGCGGGGATCTCCCGCTGGAGGCTTCCGGCCATGATGTTCGCCTCGACGTTGTTGGGATCCAGACGCAGCACGGTGTCCACCTCGCGACGGATCGTCCCGAGCGTGATCAGCGAGCGGAAGAGTCCCTTCACTTGCGCCCAGCTGCCAAGGTTGATGGCGTACCATAGGTGCGCCTCCGGATCGTCGGGCGAGCGGGCAATGGCGCGCTCGGCCGCGGCCCGGCCCTTCTCGTACGCGGCGAGACGCACCTCCTCCGTCTTCGTGCGGTTCTCCGCGTAGAGGAACCATGCGCGCGCGAGCAGCACGAGCGTCCGGACGTCGGCAGTCTCTTTTCCGGCTACGGCGGTCTCCAAGAGATCACGCGCACGATCGATCCGCGTCACGTCCTCCCGGTAGCTATTCAGAAGGGTCCGGGCCTCCTCTGAAGGCGTCTGCGCGGACACGGCGGTCGCCCCAACGAGCATCACGGTAAGCAGGGCTGGGACGCACAGCCCGCGCGACGCCCGAACGCGGCGGAACGTTCTTGTGACGATACTTCTCATTCCTGCAGAGACCAATTGGTGGAATTCGTTGCGCTCTTGCCCTCGCCTCAGCCTAGCATATGCGCGAGCGCGCTAAGCCGCAGTGTGCAACGATTCGGTGCAGAACTAGATTTCCGTCATTGGCACCACCGGAGTGTCGCGGCCACCACGGGACAACACGGGTGGACCAACCATACCAACCGTGAATCGTCGGGAAGACAAACCGTATCGCGCCTGAGATACTTGTCCGCATGCCACAGCTTCACAATGGCCGACACAACACCTGACACAGGATAAGAGACATGGACATCTCCCCGCTCGCCGGCAAGCCCGCTGACCTCTCCCTACTGATCGACGTGCCCCGGCTGGTGACCGCGTACTACGCGAGGCGGCCGGATCCGTCCGTACCTGCACAGCGCGTCCGATTTGGAACCTCCGGGCATCGCGGCTCCGCCCTCGATAACGCGTTCAACGAGGCACACATCCTCGCCATCACGCAGGCGATTTGCCTATATCGGAAGGAGCACCGCATAGACGGACCGCTCTATATCGGCAGGGATACGCACGCGCTGTCGGAGCCGGCCTTCGTCAGCGCGCTGGAGGTGCTCGCCGCGAATGGCGTCGACGTGATGGTCGATGCCGACAACGGTTACACGCCGACGCCGGTCATTTCACACGCGATTCTCACCTACAACCGGGGGCGCACGCGCGGGCTCGCGGACGGCATCGTCATCACGCCATCGCACAACCCGCCGCGGTTCGGTGGCTTCAAGTACGATCCGCCGCAGGGCGGACCGGCGGACACTCACGTCACGGACTGGATCGAACGGCAGGCCAATGCCTTCATTGCCGACGATCTGCGGGGGGTGGCCAGAGTACCGTTTGAACGAGCCCAGCACGCTTCGACCACGCATCCCCACCCGTACCTCGCGTCCTATGTGGGGGATCTCTCGTCGGTAGTCGACCTAGAGGCCATCCGTGAGAGCAAAGTTCACATCGGTGTGGATCCATTGGGCGGCGCCAGTGTGGCCTACTGGGATGCCATTGGCGAGCGCTATGGGCTCACCCTCGAGGTCGTGAATCGCGTCATCGATCCTACCTTCCGCTTCATGAGCGTCGATTGGGACGGCCAAATCCGCATGGACCCCTCGTCGGTGTATGCGATGGCTCGGATGGTCGGACTCAGGGAGCGATTCGACGTGGCCTTTGCCAGTGACACCGATGCCGATCGGCACGGCATCGTGAGCCGCAGCCATGGGCTGCTCGATCCCAATCACTATCTCGCCGTCGCCGTCTCCTACCTGTTCGCCAACCGTCCGCAGTGGTCGCCCGCGGTCGCCGTCGGAAAGACCGTGGTGAGCAGCAGCATGATCGATCGTGTGGTGCAGAAGCTTGGCCGACGGCTGGTCGAAGTGCCGGTGGGGTTCAAGTGGTTCGTGGAGGGGTTCATCGACGGCTCGCTCGGTTTCGGTGGTGAGGAAAGCTCGGGGGCGACATTCTTGCGGCGGGACGGCACGGTCTGGACCACGGATAAGGACGGGCTTATCCCGAATCTGCTGGCGGCCGAGATCACGGCTCACACGGGCCGAGACCCGGGCGTGCACTATGAGGAGCTGACCACCGAGTTCAGACGACCGTACTACACACGGATCGACGCGCCGGCGACACCGGAGCAAAAAAGGAAGCTGGAGGCATTGTCACCGGAGGCGGTGGCGGCTCCGACGCTCGCCGGCGAGCCCATCCGGAAGACGCTTACCACGGCCCCTGGAAACGACGCACCCATCGGCGGTCTCAAGGTTGTGGCGGACCGCGGGTGGTTTGCCGCCCGGCCTTCCGGAACCGAGGACATCTACAAGGTCTATGCGGAGAGCTTCAAGGATCAGACCCATTTGGATGCGATCGTGAGTGAGGCTCAGGAGATCGTGAACGCCGCACTGAAATCGTGAAGGCCGCACCGACATCGTCTCGGGCAGCAGGTCCCTCGCGGACGGCAGGCCGATGACTGACAACGCGCGTCCGACAGGTGTTCCACCGGTTCCGCTGAGAGAGCGGGGCGCGGGCGTGCTTCTGCATGTGACGTCGTTGCCCTCGCCCTACGGGGTTGGTGACGTTGGGCCGGCGGCCTTCTCGTGGATCGACCGGCTCCATGCTGCCGGCCAGAGCTGGTGGCAGGCACTGCCGATGGGTCCCACGGGATATGGCAACTCGCCGTATCAATCCCTATCGTCCTTTGCGGGCAATGGACTCCTGATCAGTCCGGATGGTCTGATCGAGGACGGCCTGCTCCGGACAAGTGACTGCCAAGGCCCTGCCTTCTCCGCGGCCGCCGTCGACTACGCAGTGGTCATCCCGTTCAAGCATCGCCTCCTTGCAATGGCATGGAGTCGCTTCCACAGCGGGGAGCGCCCGGACTTGCAGCTCGCCTTCGAGCAGTTCTGCCATGACCAAGCGCACTGGCTGGATGACTATGCCCTCTTCCGCGCTCTCAAGATCCAGTACAACAACACCTACTACCTCGAGTGGCCGGCGGAGATCGTGAAACGTAAGCCGGCCGCCCTGGCTCGCGCCCGCCGAGACTTGGCGCGTGGGATCGATCAGGTTCGCCTCGCCCAATTCCTGTTGGTCCGTCAAGGGGAACGACTCAAAGCTCATGCCCGTGCCCGGGGCGTCAGGCTGATCGGCGACCTGCCCTTCTTCGTGGCTCCCGACTCGAGCGATGTGTGGGCTCATCCCGAGCTCTTCTTGCTCGACGAGGCGCTCCGGCCGCGCGTCGTCGCCGGTGTGCCTCCCGACTACTTCAGCAGCGACGGACAGCTGTGGGGCAATCCCATCTACGACTGGGACGCTCTACGCCGCGACGGGTTTCGCTGGTCCATTGCCCGGCTACGCGCCCTGCTGGCACACGTGGACGTCGTCCGGCTGGACCATTTCCTGGCTTTCTCGGCGGCCTGGCACATATCCGCCGGGGCGCCAACGGCCCGCGCCGGTCACTGGGTGTCGGGTCCCGGTGCCGAGTTCTTCAGCACGCTCCAGCGAGAGTTGGGAGCCCTTCCCTTCATCGCCGAGGATCTGGGGGTGGTCACGCCTGAAGTGCGTGCGCTCCGTGATCAATTTCATATCCCGGGGACTCGGGTGTTGCAGTTCGCTTTTGATGGCGCCGCCGACAACCCGCACCTACCGACCAACTATGTTCCCAACACGGTGGTGTACACAGGTACTCATGACAACGCCACGACGCGAGGCTGGTTCGAAGGGTTGCCCGATGCCGAGCAGCAGCACGTGTGGAGCTACCTGAAGCGGCCGACAGGAAGGACTGACGAGGCTTCCTGGGAACTCATCGGTTTGGCGTGGGCCTCTCGGGCAGCCCTGGCGATGGTTCCCCTTCAGGATGTGCTCAACCTGGGCGCGGAGGCGCGCATGAACGTGCCGGGGCATGCCGAAGGGAACTGGAGCTGGCGCTGCACCGAAGGCATGTTGGACTCCCACGCGTTCCAACGGTTGCGGGAGCTAACGACGGCATCACACAGACATCCTCCGCTCGCGAGCCTCGCGTAACATGATGCGGCCATGACCCGCGTGGCGCGCCTTCACGTCTCGCTAACCCGCCTGCACACTCGCGATGGAGTCCCGCTCGACGGCGTGATCCGGGAGCCCACGCGCCGGCGGCGGGCGGCGCTGATCTGGGTCCACGGTCTCGGGTCGACGTTCGCGTCTGGGCAGCCGCTCATCGAGGTGCTATCGCGGCGACTCAACCGAGTGGGCGTTGCCTATCTCAAGTTCAACAACCGTGGGCACGACATTGTCGTACGCGGAGGGAGGCGCCTCCAAGGCTCGGCATTCGAGCGCTTCACGGAGTGCGTCGAGGACATCCGTACCACGATCGCGTTTGCCCGCCGGGCCGGCTACCGTACGATCATCCTGGCCGGGCACTCGACCGGCGCCAACAAGGTCCTCCACTATGCGGCCCGGACCCGCGACCGTCGGGTGCGCGGACTGATCCTGCTCGGTCCCGTCTCCGACATCGCCGGGGAGATGATGGAGATCGGCCCCGCCGAGCTCCGGCGGCGCGTCACCATCGCCGAGCGCCTCGCGGCGCGTGATCCGGACGGGTTGGTCCCCACAGCATTCGGCTTCCGGAGCGCCCGGCGCTACCTCAGCCTCTATCGAGCCGGGGAAGCCGAGGACCTCTTCCCCTACTACCGGTCCAACGGTCGCTGGACGGCGCTCCGACGAATCCGAATTCCCATCGCGGTCGTCGTCGGGAGCCGCGACGAATACCTCGACCGGCCCGTCGCGGCACTGATCGAGGCATTTGAAAAGAACGCGACGAAGACCCGATCGTTCACCCCGGTCGTCATCCCCGGCGCCCTCCACGGATTCTCCGGACACGAGAGCACCCTCTCACGCGAGCTCGCTCGATGGATCGAGACGAGGTGTCTCTCCACGTGACGCCGCCCTCGACGTTTCGTCCTGCGCGCGGGACGCGGGGCCGCCGTCGCAGCAACATCTATTAGGGCATATACTCCGGGGCATCCTCCCTTCCGCCTCGCCGTGCGAAGACTCGGCGAAGGGCGAATGTCGCCGGGCAGGAACCAGCGGCATACCTCCAACACGCACTGTCGCATCCGTATGCCAGAGGGTCGGAATGTGGCGGAAATGCCCGTCCCCGCGTCTCTCGAGCCATCGATGTCCTCGTGGCGAAGAAAGAAGAACGCGGAAGAGTTTCCTGCACTGGGAAGTCGAAGTTTCGCAGAGGGTAAATGATGCCTGCCTGGCTACAAAGCCTGCTCACCAGCAGCTCCAAGAGGGCGAATAGCCATTCCATGCCGAGCATCACGGGTGACAGCAGACCCGGAGTGAATCCGACGCCCGCGACATTCGCGGCGGATAGCGGGTAGCCGGCATGAACGCTGGCCAGTGATCGCGGGGCGGAATATTGGTATCGGCAGCCTCTTCACCCGTCGGCCTGTAGTGTCGGAGAGGTCACGACCATCGAGGACGAACCGGGGAACGGCGGCGTGGCGACTTGCGGCGTCGCGCGGCCGCCCAGCTCGAGCTGGGCCGCGGCTGATCCTGCCAGGGCGGCGCAGACGGCGAGAGCGGCAAGGCTCATGAGTGACCTGCCGAGTATTCTCTTCCCCCTTGTCATAGTGAATGCCTCCTTCTGTGGGTGGCGTTCCGGCGGGATGATGCATGCAAGCACAGGAGATGCCACACCGCGAATTTCGGAAGATCACAGCTCAGGAAGTGCGCGCCAACACCATCTATGCGAATCGCATCGATGCAGACCGGATTCAGGGCGTCGTCTATCAGACGGGCGGCGTGACGATGAACTCGGCCAACTCGATCGGTGACATTCAGGCGCCGCAGGTGACCGCCTCTGTGATTTACGCAGATCAAATCCGGGCAGGCGCCGTCAGCGCCGATACTATCTACGTGCGGAATCTCAGGCAGCGCTGATCGGCGCCGGCAAGGATGCGTGACGCCGGAGGCCTCGAGGTCTCCAGCGTCGCGCTGTCCCAGCCATCAACAGACGCTAGGGGCGGACCTCGCGTCCGAGATATTCCACGGCGGCCTGGAGGCCGCCGCGTCCGTGCGGGATGCCGAGCGCCTCGAGCGCCATCTCGATCGCTCCGAGCACCCCGAACACCATCGGTGCGTTGACGTGGCCCATGTGCGCGACCCGGAACGCGCGGCCCTGCAGGTCGCCAATGCCGCGACCGAGGACGACGCCGCACTTCTCGCGACAATAGTCGCTGAGCACGCTCGGCTCGCCGCCCGGCACGAGCACCGTGGTCACCGAGTTCGCGCGCTCCTCGGCGCGGACGATGTTGAAGGCGAGCGCACCCGCCTCCGCCCACCGGCTCACGGCGCGGCGCGTGGCCTCGGCGAGGAGGGCGTGGCGGCGGATCGCCGCGTCGAGGCCTTCCTCGAAGAGCATGTCGAGCGCCTTGCGCAAGCCGAAGAGCAGGTGCTCCGGCGGCGTGCCCCCGTACTTCTGGTAGTGCGCCTCGCCGTTGCGGAATGTCCAGTCCCAGTAGCGTGTGCGGAGGTCCGCGTGCTCATGGGCGGCGTGCGCCCGCTCGTTGGCGGCGACGAACGCGAGACCGGGCGGGGTCATCAACCCCTTCTGTGAGCCCGCCATCGCGACGTCGATGCCCCACTCATCCATCTCGAAGGCCATGCAACCGAGCGACGCGACGCCATCCACCATCAGCAACGCGGGGTGCCTGACCGACGCGATCGCTCGATGGATCGCCGCGAGGTCGTTCACCACGCCCGATGCGGTGTCGATCTGGACGACGAGAATGGCTTTGATCTCCTGCGCCGTATCGGCGGCGAGGCGTTGCCCGAGGGCCACGGGATCGACGGCGCGTCGCGGATCGCCCTTCAAGACCTCGACCTTGACGCCCATCATCCGGGCCATGTCGCCCCACCCGAGGGCGAACAGGCCGCTCTCGAGCACCAGCACGGTCTCGCCCCGCGACAACACGTTGGTGAGCGCGGCCTCCCAGCCGCCGTGGCCGTTCGCCGCGTAGATGTAGGTGCGCCCCGTAGTCCGGAAGACCTTCGGCAGATCTTCGAGCAGGCTGTGCGTGACCGCGAGCATGTCGCCAGCGTAGATGTCGATGGCCGGTCGATGCATCGCGGCGAGCACCGCGTCGGGAATGTTCGTGGGTCCCGGAATGCTGAGGAACTCGCGCCCCCTGGAGACGGTCATGGCGTAGATTCTAAACCGACTCGGTGCACCGGTGCGAACGTTGTAGACTGCCGCGCATGAACCAGCCAGCGCAGGCAGCCACCGTCACGATCATCGGCGCGGGTCTGGGCGGCATCGCCCTCGTGGCCAACCTGGGGCTACTTGGCTATCGTCTCCGCCTGCATGATCGCGACGAGGCGCGCATCGCCAAGGTGCGGGAGCGCGGCGGGCTCGACGTCGAAGGCCTGGCCACAGGGTTCGCGCCGCTCGAGCTCGTGACGCCCCAGCTCGCGCCGGCGGTGGAGGGCGCCGACGTCATCATCGTCGTCACCGGCAGTCACTTCCACGGCGACGTCGCGCGCGGCCTGGCCGGCGTGCTCCGCGACGGCCAGTCGATCCTGCTCATCCAAGGCGGCACCGGCGGCTCGCTCCTCGTGCGCGGAGAGCTGCGCGCGGCCGGCTGTCGCGCCGCGGTCGACGTGAGCGAGATGGACAACTACCCCTACTCGCTCGGCTGGCCCGAGCCCACGCGCGTGAAGCTGACGATCGTGAAGCGTTTCCTGCAGGTCGCGTCGGTGCCGGCCTCGCGTGTCGAGAAGGTCCTGGCCCCGCTGCGCGCCGCGTTCCCGCAGGTGGTGGCCGCGCCGAGCATTCTCACCACCGGACTCACCAACATGAACGCGACCCTGCACGTCGTCAACATGGTGGGCAATATCGGCCGCCTCGAGGGCAGCGGCAACGGGTATCGGTTTTACGCCGAGGGGTACACGCCGAGCCTCATCACGCTGCTGGAAGCGCTCGATGCCGAGCGGCTGGCCGTGGCCCGGGCGTACGGCGCGCAGGTACCCGGCATCCACCAGTGGCTGCTGACCACCTACGGACTCGGCGGTGACTCGCTCCACGAGACCTTCCATCGCCTGACTCGCGAGCCCACGGGACCCTATCAGTGGACGCCGACGCCGCTGTCGCTCCAGCACAAGTACGTGATCGAGGACGTGCCGTGCGGGCTCGTCGCGATGTCGGAGCTGGGCCGGGCC
>Ga0306924_10008392_pt1 | contig 10417 bp, 10 predicted proteins | sample sta12Can44000111_FD_203756 | JGI IMG/M metagenome (GOLD analysis project Ga0306924, IMG submission 203756) | Lab enrichment of tropical soil microbial communities from Luquillo Experimental Forest, Puerto Rico - statanox.12C.anox.44.000.111 (v2)... | ecosystem: Environmental > Terrestrial >...
TGGCTGTCGCGTTCCGGGTTCAGGTAGAAATGCCGGTTGTTGCCGGTGAGTTTCCGGGCGAACAATTCGACGCAGCCGATTTCAATGATGCGGTCCCCGCCTTCGGCTGAGAGACCCGTGGTTTCGGTGTCGAGAACGATCTGGCGCACCGCGCGATTATGCTTGAGCCTCGACGGCCCACCTGGAGCATGGCATGTTCGATCTGACAGGGAAAATTGCACTAGTCACCGGCGGAAATGGCGGGATAGGCCTGGGCATGGCCCAGGGCTTGGCATCGGCCGGTGCGTTGGTGGTGATCGCGGGCCGCAACGCGGAAAAATCGAACCAGGCGGCGCATGCGCTGCGCATTGCAGGCGGGCACGCCGACGCGATCGAAGCCGACGTGACCGATGAAGGCCTGGTGCAGCAGTTGTTCGACGAACTGGAAAGGCGCCATGGCCGGCTCGACATCCTGGTGAACAACGCCGGCACCACCGTGCGCAAGCACCCCGACCAGCTCGATCTGCACGAGTGGCGCTACGTGATGGACACGAACCTGACGAGCGCCTTCCTGTGCTGCAAAGCGGCGCACCAGCTACTCAAGCGCCAAGGCGGCAAGGTGATCAACATCGGCTCGATGATGTCGATCTTCGGCGCGCCTTACGCTGCGGCCTACGGCGCGAGCAAAGGCGGCATCGTCCAGTTCACGCGCTCCATCGCCACCGCCTGGGCCAGCGACAACATCCAGGCCAATGCGGTCCTGCCGGGCTGGATCGACACGGAACTTACGCAGGGGGCCCGTGAGCAGGTCCCGGGCTTGAACGAGCGCGTACTGGCGCGCACGCCCGCGGGACGCTGGGGGGCGCCCTCGGACCTGGCCGGCATCGCTGTGTTCCTGGCCAGCAGCGCTTCGGACTTCGTGACCGGCGCCGCCATCCCGGTAGACGGGGGCTATTCGATCAGTTGATCAGAGATTGTCCATGCCACAGAAACGCGGCGGTTCACGACAAGACCGGCGTCAGTGCTTTTCTTTCGCGTGATTGATCGAGTATTTCGGGATCTCGACGATGAGATCTTTCTGCGCGAGGATCGCCTGGCAGGACAGCCGCGAGTTCGCTTCCAGGCCCCACGCGCGATCGAGCAAATCCTCTTCGCTCTCGTCCATCTCGTTGAGTGAATTGAAGCCTTCGCGCACGATCACGTGGCAGGTCGTGCAGGCACAGCTCATGTCGCAGGCGTGCTCGATCTTGATGCCGTGATCCAGCAGGGCCTCGCAGATCGACGTGCCTGCCGGCGCATCGACTTCGGCGCCCTGCGGGCAGTACTCGGGATGAGGAAGGATCTTGACGACCGGCATTTCAAAGGGTCTCCACGTTCTTGCCGGCAAGCGCCTGCTGGATGCTGCGGTTCATGCGCGCGGCGGCGAACGATTCGGTGCCGTGGGCGAGCGCCTTGGTCGCCGCTTCAATGGGCGAACCGTCCGTGCTGTCGGCCGCGATGGCACGCAGGGATGCCATCAGGGCATCGATGTGCGCGCGCTCGGCGGCCGAAAGCAGGCCGCCATCCGCATCCAGGGCGCTCTGGGTGGCCAGCAGCATGCGCTGGGCCTCCACCTTGGCCTCGGCCAGTGCGCGCGCTTTCACATCCTGTTCAGCCGTGGTGAAGCTCTCGCGCAGCATGCGGGCGATCTCGTCGTCCGACAGGCCATACGATGGCTTGACATCGATGCGCGCTTCGACGCCGCTGGCCTGCTCCCTGGCCGTGACGGAGAGCAGGCCGTCTGCGTCGATGGTGAAGGTCACGCGGATGCGCGCCGCGCCGGCCGCCATCGGCGGAATGCCCCGCAGCTCGAAACGCGCCAGGCTGCGGCAGTCCTGCACCAGGTCGCGCTCGCCCTGCACCACGTGCAGCGCCATCGCGGTCTGGCCGTCCTGGTAGGTGGTGAAGTCCTGCGCCTTGGCGGTCGGAATGGTCTCGTTGCGCGGCACGATGCGCTCGACCAGGCCACCCATGGTCTCGATGCCCAGCGACAGCGGAATCACGTCCAGCAACAGCAGATCGCCCGACGTGCTGTTGCCCGCCAGCTGATTGGCCTGGATGGCCGCGCCCAGCGCCACCACCTCGTCCGGATTGAGATTGACCAGCGGGTCGCGTCCGAAGAACTCCCCGACCGCATTGCGAATCTGCGGCATGCGGGTCGAGCCGCCGACCAGCACCACGCCCTTGACTTCATCCTTGGTGAGCTTGGCATCGCGCAGAGTCTTGCGCGCTGCCCCAATGGTGCGCGCCGTCAGTTCGGCCGTGGCGGCCTCGAACTCGCCGCGCGTCACCTCGACCTGAACACTGTGCTCACCAGACCGCACGGTCACGCTGGCGCGCTCATGGTCCGTCAGTTGCTCCTTGGCGGCGCGCCCCGCCGCCTGGATGGCCGCCTTGTCGCGCGCACTGCCGATAGGCAAGCCGCAGCGCTGCAGCATCCATGCGGCCAGCGCCCGGTCGTAGTCGTCGCCACCCAGTGCCGAGTCGCCGCCGGTGGCGATCACCTCGAACACGCCCCTGGTCAGGCGCAGGATGGAAATGTCGAAGGTGCCGCCGCCGAGGTCGTACACCGCATAGATGCCCTCGCTGGCGTTGTCCAGGCCGTAGGCGATGGCTGCGGCGGTCGGTTCGTTGATCAGGCGCAGCACATTCAGGCCCGCCAACTGCGCCGCGTCCTTGGTGGCCTGGCGTTGCGCCTCATCGAAATAGGCGGGCACGGTGATCACCGCGCCGTACAGATCGGCATCGAAGCTGTCTTCGGCGCGCTGACGCAGCGTCGCCAGGATCTCCGCGCTGATCTCGACCGGCGACTTCTCACCCGCGCGCGTCTGCACCGTGACCATGCCCGGCTTGTCGACGAACTGGTAAGGCAACTTGTCGCGACCGACGATGTCGGCAATGCCGCGGCCCATCAGGCGCTTGACCGAAGCAATGGTGTTCTCCGCATCCTCGGCCTGGGCCGCCTGTGCGTCGTGTCCGATCCGACGACCACCCCGTTCGAGGTAGCGCACCACGGACGGCAGCAGCACCCTGCCCTGCTCGTCCGGCAGACATTGCGCCACGCCGCTGCGCACCGAGGCCACGAGCGAATGTGTCGTGCCGAGGTCGATGCCAACGGCGATCCGCCGTTGATGGGGATCGGGCGATTGGCCGGGTTCGGAAATTTGCAGCAGCGACATGGTTCTATTGTCCCAGCTGCTCGAAGCGGTCCTGCACGTCGTGCCCGAATCGCTCAATGAACATAAGGGCTCTGACCTGCTGCGCAGCGGCCGCCGCATCGCCCCGCTGGTCCAGCAACTGCTCGATACGCTGCAGCGACTCGCGACGGGCGCGATGCAGTTCGGCATCGAGCTGGTCAAGCTCCTCTTCGTTGCGCGCCTCGTCCAACGCTTCGCGCCACGCCATCTGCTCCATCAGAAAATCCGCCGGCATGGCGGTGTTGCTCTGGGCGTCCACCGGCGAGCCGCGCAGCTCGCACAGGTAGGCTGCGCGCTTCAACGGGTCCTTCAACCGCTGGTAGGCCTCGTTGATGCGCACCGACCACTGCATGGCAATCCGTTGCGCGGCCGCCCCTTGCGCCGCGAAGCGATCCGGATGCGCCTCGCGCTGCAGTTCCTTCCAGCGTGCGTCGATGACTTCCCGGTCCTGCACGAATGTCGGCGGCAGCCCGAACAGCTCGAAGTCGGTGGATTGCAGATTCAGGTTCATGTCAAAGAAGAGAAAACCGCCGGCACCACGGTGAAGGCGGTTTCCATGGCGCCTGGCGCCGGTCTCAAACTCGGAAGCTCTCGCCGCAGCCGCAGCGGTCGCGCTCGTTGGGGTTGTTGAACTTGAAGCCTTCGTTGAGGCCCTCACGGACGAAGTCGAGCTGCGTGCCGTCGATGTAGGCCAGGCTCTTGGGATCGACCAGCACCTTGACGCCGTGTTCCTCGAAAACGATGTCTTCAGGTGCGATCTCGTCCACGTACTCCAGTTTGTACGCAAGCCCGGAACATCCGGTCGTCTTTACGCCCAGACGCACGCCCATTCCCTTGCCGCGCCGGGAAAGGTACTTGCTGACGTGCCGTGCGGCTGCTTCAGTCAATGAGATGGCCATCACTTCCAACGACTTTCAGTGCGAGTGCTTTTTCTTGTAGTCCTCGACGGCGGCCTTGATCGCGTCTTCGGCCAGGATCGAGCAGTGGATCTTCACCGGCGGCAGCGCCAGTTCCTCGGCGATCTGGCTGTTCTTGAGTGCCGCCGCCTCGGCCAGCGTCTTGCCCTTGACCCATTCGGTCACCAGCGAGCTCGACGCAATCGCCGAACCGCAGCCATAGGTCTTGAAGCGCGCATCCTCGATCACCCCCGTGCTGGGATTGACCTTGATTTGCAGCTTCATCACGTCGCCGCAGGCGGGCGCCCCGACCATGCCGGTGCCGACCGTCTCATCGCCCTTGTCGAAGGAGCCGACGTTGCGCGGGTTCTCGTAGTGGTCAACTACCTTTTGCGAATAGGACATGTTGGTACTCCTTCCTCAGTGTGCCGTCCACTGGATCGTCGAGATGTCGACGCCGTCCTGGTACATCTCCCACAGGGGACTGAGATCACGCAGGCGGGCGACGTTCTGCCGGATCGTGTCGACGGCATAGTCGATGTCTTCCTCGGTCGTGAAACGGCCGATGGTCATGCGAAGGCTGCTGTGCGCGAGCTCGTCGCTGCGGCCCAGCGCGCGCAGAACGTAACTCGGCTCCAGCGAGGCCGAGGTGCAGGCGGAGCCGGACGAGACCGCCACGCCCTTGATACCCATGATCAGCGACTCGCCTTCGACGAAGTTGAAGCTCATGTTCAGGTTGTGCGGCACCCGGTGCTCCAGGCTGCCGTTGATGAAGACCTGGTCAATGCTGCCCAGGCCGTCGAGCAGGCGCTTCTGCAGGGCATGTGCCTTCTCGTTGTCCTTGGCCATCTCCAGCCTGGCCAACCGGAAGGCCTCGCCCATGCCGACGATCTGGTGCGTGGGCAGCGTGCCGGAGCGCATGCCGCGCTCGTGGCCGCCGCCATGCATTTGCGGCTCGATGCGCACGCGCGGCTTGCGGCACACGTACAGCGCGCCGATGCCCTTGGGTCCGTAGGTCTTGTGCGAAGCAAGGCTCATCAGATCGATCGGCATCTTGCGCACGTCGATCTCGACCTTGCCGGTGGCTTGCGCCGCATCGACGTGGAAGATGATCCCCTTCTCGCGGCACAGCGCGCCGATGGCCGGGATGTCCTGGATGACGCCGATCTCGTTGTTGACGAACATGACGCTGATCAGGATGGTGTCGGGCCGGATCGCGGCTTTCAGCGCATCCAGATCCAGCATCCCGTCTTCCCGGACGTCGAGATAGGTGACCTCGAAGCCTTGGCGCTCCAGTTCGCGCATGGGATCGAGCACGGCCTTGTGCTCGGTCTTCACCGTGATCAGGTGCTTGCCGCGACTCTTGTAGAAGTGCGCGGCGCCCTTGATGGCCAGGTTGTCCGATTCGGTGGCACCCGAGGTCCAGACGATCTCGCGCGGATCCGCGTTGATCAACTCGGCGACTTGGTCGCGCGCCTTCTCCACGGCCGCTTCGGCTTCCCAGCCCCAGGCGTGGCTACGCGAAGCCGGGTTGCCGAAATGTTCGCGCAGCCAGGGAATCATCGCGTCGACTACGCGCGGATCCACCGGCGTGGTCGCGCCGTAGTCCAGGTAAATCGGGAAATGCGGAGTCGTGCTCATCGTCTTCTATCGGTTTCCGGGTTCACGACTTGGCAAATGAATTGCCCAGCGCGAACACCGAGTTCGGTGCATTCACGCGGATCGGCTTGACGACCGGCTGCGACGAGATGGCGCGCTTGACCGCGGGCTTGTCTTCGACCTGCACGCCCTTCGCCAACTGGTCGTCCACCAGCTTCTGCAGCGTCACCGAGTCCAGGAACTCGACCATGCGCTGGTTCAGTTGCGACCACAGTTCATGAGTCATGCAGCGGCCACCGTCGCTGCAGTTTTCCTTGCCCCCGCACTGCGTCGCGTCGATGGGCTCGTCCACCGACACGATGATGTCGGCCACCGTGATCTCGGACGCCCTGCGCCCCAGGGTATAGCCGCCACCCGGCCCGCGGGTGGATTCGACCAGCTCGTGACGGCGCAGCTTGCCGAACAGCTGCTCGAGATACGAGAGCGAAATCTGCTGCCGCTGGCTGATCGCCGCGAGCGTGACCGGGCCATTGTTCTGACGCAGGGCCAGATCGATCATTGCGGTGACCGCAAAGCGGCCTTTGGTTGTGAGACGCATCACAAGCTCCTTCTGCTTGACCTACTTCCTGTCCGCTCCGGCGGAGAGTCCCCGCTCCTCTTCCCCGACACCCAACCGTCGGCGTCCTACGTTTTGTTGACTGTTTCCGTCAAGTATACCAGAAACCCAGTGAGGATGTCGGGTAATCGCCGTGAACGGGTCAGCGAGGGAGTTCCAGCGCATCGCGCAGATGGATGAGCAGTCCGCGGCAGCCCTGCTCGACGTGATCGAGCACGGCCTCAAAACCAGCCGCGCCGCCGTAGTACGGATCTGCAACCACATCCGAGATGCCAGGCGGCGCGAATTCCATCAAGCGCCGCAGCTTGTGCTGGTGCTCGGGCGGGCACAACTCGCGCAACTCGTCGAGGTTGTGCCAATCCATCGCCAGGATCAGGTCGAACGCCTCGAAGTCATGGGCACGCACCTGACGGGCCCGCAGGGCCGACAAATCGTAGCCACGGCGTCTTGCGTGCCTCTGACTGCGTTCGTCCGGCGGCGAGCCCGCATGGTAGTCGAGGGTGCCGGCGGAATCGACCCGGATCGCGTCAGCCAAGCCCGCTTCACGCAGCAGGTGACGCAATACGCCCTCGGCCGTCGGGCTGCGGCAGATGTTGCCCATGCAGCACAAGAGCACCGAATAAGCCATCGCTCAGCCCTTTCCGGTGGGCGGCACGGGCAGGACGTTGTCGTCGTGCGTGGCGGCGCCGAAGGTCTGCTCCTTGAGCAGCGCGATCTGGTCGCGCACACGGGCTGCCTTCTCGAATTCGAGGTTGCGCGCGTGTTCCAGCATCTGCTTTTCCAGGCGCTTCATCTCCTTGGCCATATCCTTCTCCGACATGTCCTGGGCCATCGCGCGCTGCAGTTCCTGCTTCTCCTGCTCTTTGCTGGCCTTCTCGCTGTAGACCCCATCGATCAGGTCGCGCACCTTCTTGACGATACTGCGCGGCGTGATGCCATTGGCCTCATTGAAGGCGATCTGCCTGGCACGCCGCCGCTCGGTCTCGCCGATGGCCTTCTTCATCGAATCCGTGATCCGGTCGGCATACAGGATGGCCTTGCCGTGGAGGTGGCGCGCAGCCCGGCCAATGGTCTGGATCAGCGAGCGCTCGGCGCGCAGGAAACCTTCCTTGTCGGCATCAAGGATGGCCACCAAGGACACCTCGGGAATGTCGAGCCCCTCGCGCAGCAGGTTGATGCCCACCAGCACGTCGAAGCTGCCCAGGCGCAGGTCGCGGATGATCTCCACTCGCTCCACGGTGTCGATGTCACTGTGCAGGTAGCGCACCTTGACGCCGTTGTCGCTGAGGTAGTCGGTGAGCTGCTCGGCCATGCGCTTGGTCAGCGTGGTGATCAGCACCCGTTCGTGCCGCTCGACGCGGATGCGGATCTCCTGCAGCACATCGTCGACCTGGTGCATGGCGGGCCGCACCTCCACCTCGGGGTCGACCAGGCCAGTCGGCCGCACCACCTGCTCCACGACTTGGCCGGCGTGTTTCTTCTCGTAGTCCGCCGGGGTCGCGGATACGAAGATCACCTGGCGCATGCGCGCCTCGAACTCATCGAACTTCAGCGGCCGGTTATCCAGCGCCGACGGCAGGCGAAAACCGTACTCCACCAGGGTCAGTTTGCGGGCTCGGTCGCCGTTGTACATGCCACCCAGCTGGCCGATCATCTGGTGGCTCTCGTCCAGGAACATGACCGCATCCTTGGGCAGATAGTCCGTCATCGTGGCCGGCGGAGCACCCGGCGGCGCGCCCGACAGGTGACGCGTGTAGTTCTCGATGCCCTTGCAGTGGCCCAGCTCACTGAGCATCTCCAGGTCGAACCGGGTGCGCTGCTCCAGGCGCTGCGCTTCCACCAGCTTGCCCTCGCCCACTAGCTCCTTCAGCCGTTGGTCGAGTTCGAGCTTGATGGTCTCCACCGCCGACAGCACCTTCTCGCGCGGCGTCACGTAGTGGCTGGACGGGTAGACCGTGAAGCGCGGCACCTTCTGGCGGATGCGACCGGTGAGCGGATCGAACAGCTGCAGCGATTCGATTTCGTCGTCGAACAGCTCGATGCGGATCGCCAGCTCCGAGTGTTCCGCCGGGAAGATATCGATGGTGTCGCCGCGCACACGGAAGGTGCCGCGCGCGAAGTCCTGCTCGTTGCGCGTGTACTGCATGCGAATGAGCTGGGCGATGATGTCGCGCTGCCCGATCTTGTCGCCCACCCGCGTGATGAATCGCATCTGGGTGTAGTCCTCGGGCGCGCCGATGCCGTAGATCGCGCTCACCGTGGCGACGATCACCGTGTCGCGTCGCTCCAGCACGCTCTTGGTGGCCGACAGGCGCATCTGTTCGATGTGCTCATTGATCGAGCTGTCCTTCTCGATGAACAGGTCCCGCTGCGGCACGTAGGCCTCGGGCTGGTAGTAGTCGTAGTAGCTGACGAAATATTCGATCGCGTTGTGCGGGAAGAACTCGCGAAACTCGCTATAGAGCTGCGCGGCCAGCGTCTTGTTGGGCGCGAACACGATGGCCGGACGCCCCAGGCGTGCAATGACGTTGGCCATGGTGAAGGTCTTCCCCGAGCCGGTGACGCCCAGCAGTGTCTGGAACACCTCACCGTCGCGCACGCCCTCCACCAGCTTCTCGATGGCTGCGGGCTGATCGCCCGCCGGCGGGTACGGCAGGAACAGCTCGAACGGTGAATCGGGAAAGGTGACGAACTCACCCTTCTTTTCGGCGACGGCTTCAGCAATCTCTGGCATGGGCTGCTGCGGGAAAACCCGGACTAAAATCGTAGGCAGCCGGACAGCGTACAGCATCGCCGTCCGCGATGCAGGCGCGCCCCAGCCTGCCTCCCATCACCACCCAGCACGTTCGAAGGAATTTCATGTCCCTCTTTTCCGCCGTCGAAATGGCCCCGCGTGACCCGATCCTGGGTCTCAACGAGCAGTTCAACGCCGACACCAACCCGAAAAAGGTCAACCTCGGCGTGGGGGTTTACTACGACGACAACGGCAAGCTTCCCCTGCTGCAGTGCGTGCAGGCAGCGGAAAAGCAGATGATGGAAAAGCCCGCCGCACGCGGCTACCTGCCGATCGACGGCATCGCCGCCTATGACTCGGCGGTCCAGTCGCTGGTGTTTGGGGCCGACAGCGAGCCGGTCAAGTCCAAGCGCGTGGCCACGGTGCAGGCGCTGGGCGGCACGGGCGGTCTGAAGATCGGCGCTGACTTCCTGAAGAAGGTGAGCCCCGGTGCCAAGGTCCTGATCAGCGACCCCAGCTGGGAAAACCACCGCGCCCTGTTCACCCAGGCCGGCTTCACGGTCGAGTCCTACCCCTACTACAACGCGGCCAAGCGCGGCGTCGACTTCGACGCCATGCTGACTGCGCTGAACGCCGCGCCGGCGGGCACCATCGTCGTGCTGCATGCCTGCTGCCACAACCCGACCGGCTACGACATCACGCCCGCGCAGTGGGACCAGGTGATCGCCGCTGTCAAGGCCGCCAAGCTGGTGCCGTTCCTGGACATGGCCTACCAGGGCTTCGGTGCGGGCATTGCCGAAGACGGCGCGGTGATCAGCAAGTTCGTGGCTTCGGGGCTGGACTTCTTCGTGTCCACCTCCTTCTCGAAGAGCTTCAGCCTGTATGGCGAGCGGGTCGGCGCGCTGTCGGTGCTGTGCCAGAGCGCTGAAGAGGCGGCGCGCGTGCTGTCGCAACTGAAGATCATGATCCGCACCAACTACAGCAACCCGCCCACGCACGGCGGCCAGGTTGTGGCCACGGTGCTCAACACGCCGCAGCTGCGCGCCCAGTGGGAACAGGAACTGGCCGAGATGCGCGTGCGCATCAAGCAGATGCGCCACGCCATGGTGGAAAAGCTCAAGGCCGCCGGCGTCAACCGCGACATGGGCTTCATCGCCCAGCAGATCGGCATGTTCAGCTACTCCGGCCTGACCAAGCCGCAGATGGAACGTCTGCGCAGCGAGTTCAGCGTGTACGGCACCGACACCGGCCGCATGTGCGTGGCAGCGCTCAACAGCAAGAACATCGACTATGTCTGCCAAGCCATCGCCAAGGTCATCGAGTAAGACTTAAGGCATCTTTGCCGTATTGCCGCCAC
>Ga0306924_10008394_pt1 | contig 10416 bp, 9 predicted proteins | sample sta12Can44000111_FD_203756 | JGI IMG/M metagenome (GOLD analysis project Ga0306924, IMG submission 203756) | Lab enrichment of tropical soil microbial communities from Luquillo Experimental Forest, Puerto Rico - statanox.12C.anox.44.000.111 (v2)... | ecosystem: Environmental > Terrestrial > Soil...
GACCCCCCGATGCACACCCCGCCATCGGCCAGCCCGTCACCGTCGTGTTGAGCCGCCGGGCAATACGACGGCCTTGAACGGGCGTCTTCCAGACCGCGGTGTGGACCATCTTTCCTCGCCACGCGACATCGCGCGGCAGACCCACGTTCACCGAAAGCAGGCGAGGCATCGCGCGCTTCTCCCGGTCTTTCATCGAGGCTATCCTCTCACGTAAGCGGTGTTACGCGCCGAGGATTGCGGCTAGTGTAGCGACGGATTGCCGCGGGCGGCATCGCAAGGTCAGGGTTTCCACCCCGGATTGGGATCATCGCCAATCGGTAGCTTTTTTGCAGATCCTAAAAGAGCGCTGTCGCTCAAGTCGAGGAGCTAGCCCTGATGGCCGAACAGCCGTTATCCTCTGATCACGAAGCTGCGTCGGTGCTGTCCGCGCCGGCGCAGAGAGCGCCTACTGAGATGCCGCGGGCGCGACGACGGCCGTGGTCTGGGTTCACGCTTGGCCGGGTCGCCGTTCTGGTCGTCGCCGGGGTTATCGTCGTTCTGTTCGCTACTCAATGGGACCGCTGGGTTGGCTTGGCGGTCCGGCAGGTCACGGACGATGCTTATGTTCGCGGCGACATCACGCCGCTAAGCGCGCAAGTCGAGGGCTATGTACGTCGCGTCCCCGTGGATGATTTTCAGCGGGTCAAAAAAGGCCAAGTGCTGGTCGAGATCGAGGATGACGACTATCGGGCCCGGGTAGCGCAGGCCGAAGCGGACCTGCAGGCGGCCAAAGCCGAGGCGCGCAGTATTGAAGCAGAAGCCATGAGCCGGCGCTGGAAATTGCAAAGCGCCGTGGAGGACCTCGACAACCAAATCGCCCTCTTACATGCTCGCCTCGCCGCTCTCGATAAGAGCAAGGCGGTGCTGACATTGGCACAAATTGACTTCAATAGGGCCAAGCAACTGCTCGGGACCCCTGCTGAGAGCCGCCAGCAGTACGATCGGGCGCAAAAAGCATTGTCGACTGCCGACGCGCAAGTCAACGAAGCCCTGGCCGAAGTTTACCAAGCGCGTGCCTCTTTGGGGCTGCCGGCGCAACCCAGTAACGGCGAAGATCTCAGCCAAGTGCCGCCCGACCTCGATGAGACCTTTTCTTCTGTTCTCGCGGCGCGGGCAGACCTGATCCAGAGTGCCGCCCAGCTCGGCGTTGTCCATTCGTACGACCAGAGCCCGAAGCAAATGCTCGACGAGTTCGCAAAACGCGGCGACATCGACCGCTATTTCGCTCAGCTCACGCTCGAGGCTCCAGCCGTCAAGCAGGCTGAGGCCAAGCTCGATTTGGCCAAAATCAATCTCGGCTATACCCGTATAACCGCCCCGGCTGATGGCGAAGTCAGTGAACGCGACGTCCGCGCCGGGCAGTATGTCCACGCCGGGACGCAGGTCATCGCCGTCGTGCCGGACAATGTCTGGGTGGTCGCGAACTACAAGGAAACCCAGCTCACCCATGTCGCGATCGGCCAGCGCGCCGAGATCCGCGTCGACACTTTCCCGGGAATCGCGATCAATGCGGTCGTCGACAGCATTGCGCCGGCAAGCGGCGCGCAATTCAGCCTGCTGCCGCCGGACAATGCGACCGGCAATTTCACCAAGGTTGTGCAGCGGATCCCGGTCAAATTGCGGATCAGCCCCGACAACCCGCTGGCCGGCAAATTGCGGCCGGGCATGTCCGTTGTCGCGACAATCCTCACCGACACCACACCGCCACCGCCATGACCGTGTCGGGGGCAGCAGCGGCTGCGCCGATCCCGCTGCCCACGATCGGGCGATCCGAGTATCCGGCCGTCGGGGTTGTTGCGGTGATGATGGGGGCGGTCATCTCGACCCTCAACGCGCGGCTCACGACGCAAGGTCTCGCCGATATCCGCGGCGCGCTCGGCCTCGGCTTCGACGACGGATCGTGGATCAACACGATCTTCGCGGCCGCGCAAATGGTTGTCACGCCGGCGGCGGCATGGATGGGCACCGTGCTCAGCACCCGCCGCGTCCTGCTGTGGACTGGCGCGACCTTTGCCCTAGCTTCTCTGCCCCCGCCGCTCGTGCATGATTACGGCACGCTGATCGGGCTGCAATTCGTCCGCGGGCTCGCGGTCGGCGCCTACATTCCCGCGGCTCTGGGCTTCGTGCTGCGCAGCCTAGCCCCGCAATGGCAGATCTGGGGCATCGCCGCCTACGCGTTCCGTTTTGTCTTTTCGCAGAATATCGCCAGTGCGGTCGAGGGCTGGTATTCGGAGACCGGACATTGGGAATGGATTTTCTGGCAGAATGCGGCCCTGACGCCGGTCATGATGCTGCTCACCGCCGTCGCGATGCCGCAGCGGCCGGTGGACCGCGATTTGCTGCGGCGAACCGATTGGGCCGGCATCATCTATGCGGGTATCGGCTTCGGCCTCATCTATGCCGGCCTCGATCAGGGCAACCGGCTCGACTGGCTCAATTCAGGAGTGGTGACCGGGCTCCTGCTTGGCGGCGGCATGCTCGTCGTCGCCTTTATCGTGCACGAGGCCCGCGCCGAATACCCGCTGATCCATCTGAGCGTGTTGGCCCGGCCCAATATCGCAGTAGCAGCTCTCCTGATCGTGATCTATCCCGGTTTCGGGACCACCGGGGCGTCCTTTGTGCTGCCCGACTATCTGACCCGCGTCCAGGGATTGCGCGACTTGCAGATCGGTGACGCGCTCAACTGGATCGCGCTGCCGCAATTCGTGCTGGTGCCGCTCGCCGCGCTATTGCTGAAGCGGATCGATGCTCGGCTGTTGCTGGTGTTCGGGGCTACGATGCTTGCGATCGGCAGCTGGATCCAGACCGGACTGACTCACGATTGGGCCGCTGGGGATTTCATGGTCTCACAGCTGATCGAGGCCGTCGGTCTCGCTTTTGCGATCACCTCGGTGATCGCCTTCGCCGCCGCCAACGTTACGCCGGCGCAGGCGGCGGCGATCGCCACAACGATCCAGATCGCGCGGTGGCTGGGCAATGAAATCGGCAGTGCCGCGATCCAGACCTTTGTGCGCGTGCGCGAGCAGATCTATTCGAATTTGATCGGACTGCACGTGGTCACCGGTCTGCCAGCGACCGCGCAGGCGACCGCGCAGCTGGCCGGCCCATTCGGCAGCCGCGCGACGGGAATTGGCGAGCCAGCCGCGCAAGGCACGGCGATGCTCGCCAGCATTGTGCGCCGCGAGGCCTATGTGCTGGCCTACATCGACGCGTTCTGGCTTATTGCCTGGGTGTCGCTGCTCGGTATTCTGCTGGTGCTCCTGCTGCGCCCGCCGCCGCCGAACCCGATAATTCCATCGCGCGGAGCCTGATGAATTTATGGCTGATCTTGCGGGCGCGGCCTGTCCTGCATCGCGTTCGACCAGGACGGCGATGCAGGAACCGCCGCGGCGCTCGAGGACGCGCGCACAGAGGTCGCCCGGGGTGAGGGCCAGCGCGTCATCGACATGATCGCCAAGGCACCACCGGCCCGATCAAGACCAAATGGGGCCTTGAGTTCCGCCGCTACGACGAGTGTGTGCGGTACATCCGCCAATCGAACAGCATCAAAGCCCCGCCAGGCGGCGTGGCGCTGCCGCTGCCCTATACGGTCTACGAGCGCCGAGCTACAGCGGCGGGATCCAACCCTAGTCGGCCATCAGCAGCCCGTCAGGTAATCCCTGAGGCGGCGGTTCGGTCTCTGTCCCGCGAACGGCCGCTACGGCGCGAACGCGACAGACCTAATGTCAGGGACGGTCGGGTCTCCGCAACCGACAGCCGGCTCGTAGATGTAGGGCTCGGTTCGGCCAGGCGCGGCGGATGATCTGATCGGGCAGGGCATGGGCGGCATCATGCACGTGACCGGTGAGCCCGACGCGCCGCCCGACCTCGGTCGGGCCGCCGATCTCCGACCTCGGCGCCGGCATCTGGGCGGTGGAGCGCATCCTCGCCGCCCTCTACGAGCGCCAGCGCACCGGCAAGGCCGCTCTGTTGCTGGAGACCGCGATCGGCTTTAGCTCGTGGTCCAAAATGCACCCTACCAGCGCATGCGGACCCAGGACGGCTATCTGATGGTCGGGGCTGCCGGAGAGGCGATCTGGGTACGCGGCGCCAACGCGTTGAGCCACCCGGAATGGTGCGAAGACCCGCGTTTTGCGACCAACCGGCAGCGCATGGCGAACCGCGATGCGCTGGACGCCGAGATAAACGGTGCTGACGACGAGATCGACCGCGCCCCGGTCGACGACTATGAGCAGATGTTCGCCGACCCATACCGACATATGGCAGCGTCTCGAACCGTCAGCATGTGGCTAGAACTTATACTCGGGGCCGTCGACGTAACTGAACCGCTTCAGCGCATCGGCGCGCAGGGTGAAACCGAGGCCCGGCCGGTCAGGCGCATGCACCATGCCATCCGGACGGATGTCGAACGGCTCGTTGAAGAGCTCCCACATCATCGGCATCCAGCCTTGGCTTACCTCGAGAATGTGGCAATTGGGGGCTGCCATCGCGACGTGAATGCTGGCGGCAAACAGCACCCCGCTGCCCCAGGCATGGGGGGCCAGACGCACACCGTGCGCCGAGGTCAGTGCTGCGATGCGCCGGATCTCGGTCATACCACCGGCGCGGGCGACGTCGGGCTGCGCGACATCGAGCGCACGGCGCTCGAGCAGATCCTGGAAGTCGAACCGCGTGAACTCACGCTCCCCCGAGGCGATCGGGATCGTCGTCGATCGGCGCACCTGCGCCTGACCGGCGTGATCGTCGGGTGAGACCGGCTCCTCGAACCAGGCGATGTCGTAGGGCTCGAGCTCCTTGGCAAGCTTGATGGCGGTGGCAACCTCGAGTGAGCCATGCGCGTCGATCATCAGTTCGACGTTGGGGCCAAGTCCGCGGCGGGCTGCTTTCACCCGGCGCACACAATTGGCGATCGAGAAGCCGTCACGCCCCACGACGCGCATCTTGGCAGCCGTGAAGCCCTTCGCGGCGTAGCCCGCGAGCTCCGCTTCGGCTTCGTCGCCCGGCGCCCACCCGCCGCTTGCATAGCCCCGCACCGAGCTGCGCGCGGCACCCAGCGCCTGGTAGAGCGGAATGCCAAGCGCTCGCGCCTTGACGTCCCATACCGCGATGTCGATGCCGGCAATTGCCTCCATTACGACACCGCGGCGTCGGCTTTCATCAGCATGGGTGACGCCACGCGCGAGCGCCGGGCTGCTGCGCGAGCCGTTGTACATCTTTTCGTAGATCCGCTCGGAGAACATCGGATCCTCATCGACGCATTCCGCCGCGAGCTCGTGCTCGACGATGGCGGCGACGACCGGCGGCGTGCCGAGAGCGGCACCAATGCCGGTGAGGCCGTTGTCCGTTTCGACGCGGATCAAGGTCGCATCGCTCTTGACCTTGGTTCCAAGGTCGGTGCGGTGACGCTTTTCCTCCGGAACCGGCGCCGACATCGGAATCGCGGACACATTGACGATTTTCATGGGTCGTTCTTCCCTGGTCAGTCGATCCCACCTCGATTTTGGATAGCCTTCGCGCTCAATCGCAGAATGTCATACACCTCAATATGCTGAAGCACACTTGTTCGGTCAGCCCTCGCGGCGCCGCTCCAAAGGTCACGAGAACGCACCCACGAAGGCAATCGCAAGAACGATGCAAACGATAGTGGGCTGGTCTTGCCCGTTCCCTCGATTACCAGGTAATCCCGGCGAAAAATCCGATGAGGGCATTTCATGCTGCGCATCTTAATTGCCGACGGCACGCCGGCCGCGATGCAGGTGGAGCGCGAAACGTTTAGGATTCCCTCGAACGCTTCGCTCTTCGACGCCGCGCTCAGGTCGCAAGAGCCTGATATCCAGTGCCCGTCGATTAATGTTGCCGATGGTCAAGACCTGCCGGGCGGCGTGTCGCTCGGAGACTTTGACGGCTTAATGTTCAGCGGCTCGCCACTGCATATTTACGACCGAACGCCTGAGGTGACGCGGCAAATCGATTTTGCGCGGGCCGCATTTACGGCGAGCGTGCCGGCATGGGGAAGCTGCTGGGGCTTGCAGCTTGCGACCGTAGCACTCGGCGGAACCGTTCGCCGCAATCCGCGTGGTCGCGAGTTAGGCGTGGCAAGGGCAATTACCACAACGGCGACCGGCCGCTGCTCGAGCAGCTGCCGCCAGGTGCCGAGGTGCTGGCGCAGAACGAGCTTTGTCCGATCCAGGCGCTGGCGATGGAACTGCCGCCGGGAAGCATTTTCTTCGGCACGCAGTACCATCCCGAGTTCACGTTATCGGTTGCAGCCGGGTTGATCGAGATGCGGGCGGCAAGTCTCGTAGCGGAGGGCTTCGGTCGCGATTGTGCCGAGTTGGTTGCCATGGCCCGTGATTTCCGCGCGCTGCACGCCGAGCCGGAACGCCGCGACCTGGCCTGGCGCTATGGGATCGGCCCCGAGATCTTGGATCCGGTCCGCCGTACATCTGAAATCGGCAACTGGCTGCGGGAAGTGGCGAAGATTTCCAGCTCATGATATCGCAGACCGGCGGCCACGCTCCGCCAAATCAGCTCGACCGCGAGACAAATGCAAAAGCTAGTCGCGCCAAAACCAATAGTGCGCTTTGTCAAATCCCAAGGCGAACGAGATGGTTTTCGGGGTAGCGCGACCCGCTCGCGGCACCCGGCGCGAACACCTTGAGCAGGGCGTCTTGGGCATCAGCCGAAATCTTTAACGCCACGGCAGTGGCATTTTCCTTGAGCCGGTGTGGATGGCTGGTGCCGGGGATCGGCACGATGTAGTCCGCCCTCGACAAAACCCAGGCCAGCGCGAGCTGCGCTGGAGTGCATTTCTCGACTGCGGCGAGCTTCTTCAGCTCCTCGACCAGCCCGAGGTTACGGCGCAGATTGTCACCCTGAAACCGCGGCATATTGCGCCGCGCATCGCCAGCGCGCAACGCCGCGCTATCGGCGACATTACCGGCCAGGAAACCGCGGCCGAGCGGGCTGTAGGCGACAAAGCCGATGCCGTGCTCGGCGCAAAGTGGCAGGATCTCTTCCTCGACATCGCGGGTCCACAGTGAATACTCGATCTGCACAACGCTGAGCGGATGCGTGGCATGCGCCCTCCGGATTGTCGCAGCACCCGCCTCGCAGATGCCGAGATGGCTTACCTTGCCTGCTGCACGAGCTCGCTCATCGCCCCGACCGTGTCCTCGATCGGCACCGTCGGATCGACACGGTGGATGTAATAGAGGTCGATGACATCGGTTTCGAGCCGCTTCAGGCTGCGCTCACAGCAGGCCCTGACATATTCCGGCCGGCCGTCCGAAGTCGGCGAGCCGTCCGCGGCGCGCAGATTGCCGAATTTGCTGGCGATCACGTACTCATCACGATGGCCCTCGACCGCGCGGGCGATCAATTCCTCGTTGCGGCCCTGGGCGTAGGCATCCGAGCTGTCGAGAAAATCGACGCCGATCTCGCGCGCACGGCGCACCGTATCGATAGCCGCTTCGCTGTCGGCTCGTCGTAGAACGGCGTCATCGTCGCACAGCCGAGACCGACCGCCGAGACTTCGAGCCCGCCTAGCCTGCGCCGCTGCATCCCCTGGCCTCTTCAACCGTTTCCGATCGACATTGTGCGCAGCATGATCGCCGCCCGCATGCAGGCAATCCTAACATAATCATTAAACGGGGATTTCCGCTCCTGAGGGGAACCGCTGCTCAGGTGGTGCCCTCAAACCCCGGCTAGCACGATCTCATGGTTCGAGACGGCGCTCGGCGCCCTCCTTCTCCACGAGGCTGATGAGGAAGCGCGTGAAAGACGTTCAAACGCCGCCTCGTCCTGAGGGCCACGCGCAGCGTGGCGTCTCGACGGGCGTGGCGGCGCACCTTGCCAGCTAAGCCGGGGTTTCGGGTGGTGCCAGGCCGGCTTGACGAAGCGATGCTCGTCCAATATCTGGGCGCGACACCCGGCGCTCTTGCCCGAGAGGCGGTCGCCGCATCCGTAGACTTCGCGAGAGAGACCTGTCATGCCGAATGATCCCTTCGTCGATGTTGCGACCCTGTCCTCGCTCGGTCCAATACGCTATCTCGATGCTCGCGATCAGGCGACGTTCGAGGCTGGCCATGCGCCTGGCGCGGTGCGCGTTCCGGTCGATGAGTGGGATAAAGCGGCCAAAGCGGGCGACATCGGGTTTAACAAGACTGCCTACTGGGATCACGCGCTCGGGTCGCTCGGTGTCGGTCCTTCGGCGCTCGCCGTGACCTACGATGGCGGCCAAATGACCAACGCCGCGCGGGTTTGGTTCATGCTCCAATATTTCGGCATCAAGGCCGTCATTCTGAATGGCGGCTGGCCGGCACTTTCCGCAGCGGCCGGAGTGCCGCAAGGCGCCGAACCCTCGAAGGCCGGCTCCCGGGCGGTTCCCGGCTCGGGCTCCGTAGGCTTGATCGATCGGGAGACCCTCAAGCGTCAGCTTGACGGTGCCGCGCATGTGTTCGACACCCGCACCCGCGCTGAGTTCAGTGGAGAGGACGCCCGCAACCGCAGCCGCAGTGGGCATCTACCGGGCGCCCGTCATCTGTCGCATACCGATCTGCTCGACAATGGCCTCGTCCGTCCGGCACCGGTTCTGCGAAATATGCTGGAGCGGGCGGGCTTCGGCACCGGCGATCACATCGTCAGCCATTGCGAAGGCGGCGGGAGAGCGGCGCTGGGTGCAGCCGCGGCCGTACGCGCCGGGTTCGACGACGTTCGGGTATATTACCTCAGCTTCGCCGATTGGGTGCGGGACGAGAGTTGCCCGATCGTCCGAGATTAGAGGCGAGACAAGACCGGTATTGGCCGGAGCGATGATCTGCAGAATTATCACCAAGCTGGCGGCGTCGGCGCCGGTCACGGCAGTCAGAACGCAGTGCTCGTGCCGAAGAGGAAGACACCGAAAACCGCGGCGTAATCTCTACTCAAACGTCACCGCTTGGCCGCTGTCCGAGGCTTGCTTGATGACATCGACCAGGCGGTGCAATTCGACGGCGGTCGCGAAATTCGGCTGATGGCTTTCGCCGTTGCGAATGGCGCGGCCAAACAACGTGTACATTTGCCCGACGTTAAAGGCTTCACCCGGCGGGGTACCGGGCGCAGTGAGGGTAAAGCGCTGCGGCACCTCAATCAGCGCCAGTCTGTTGCCGCGTTGCGCGCCATGCAGAGAAACCGCGCCCAACTGCGGCGAATCCTCGCCCATTGCAACCAAGGTTCCATTGCGGCCATAGACTTCCATTCGATAGCCGCTACCGGCAAACGGAATGGCGCCGATATGGACCGATGCGACCGCGCCATTGGCCAGCCTTCCGCTGGTCAGCACGTTGTCGGGCGCGGTGACGTCGAGCAATGTGTTGGTCCCAGTGTCGAGCCACTGCTTGGCCTGAGTGGCCACCACCGCGGACAGCCGAGAAAAATCGCCGGTGACAAAGCGCATTGCGTCGACCGTATGGCCGTTGGCGATGGTCAAGGTGTTGGCGCCGAGCTCGGCGTCCCGTTGCCAGGTGCGGTGCGACGGCCGCGACAACACACCCTCGCGCATCAGACTGACATGAACGGCCATGACCTCGCCGACAAAGCCGGTTTTGACCAGCTCCTTCATATGCATCAGTGCCGGGTTGACGCGCGCCTGCAGGCCGACCGCGGTGACGAGCCCCTTGGCCTCGGCCAGTGCCGCCAGCTCTACCGCCTCCGCCGTCGTCCGCCCGAGCGGCCATTCGCAATAGACGTGCTTACCCGCATCGAGTGCCGCCTTCGCCGGCGCGTAGTGCGACGGCACGCGCACGACGACCGCGACCGCGTCGATCTCCGGCGAGGCGACCATCTTGCGCCAGTCGTCGAAAGCCAACCGGGCACTCCACACCCGCCGGGCCGCCTCGGCGCTGTCGGCTTTGGTCGTGCAGACCGCGGTCAACTCGACATCCGAGCTGGCCCGCAGCGCCGGCAGATGCGAACGCGCCGACCAAGTGCCCTTGACGCTGGCGCCGATCAGCCCCAGCCGAATCTTGTCTGCCATGTTGCCTCCTCTTCGGGAAAACCCACTTCACCCTCGCGGTATCTTGGCCCGACCTGCGCCCTTCGGGAACAGTTTTCCGGCTCGGGAGCAGCTCCCGCCATCACGTGCGTGTCACTCTCTGTTAATTATATTGCACTCGCCGTTTCCCGACGTCGGCTCGACAGCCGCCTATCGAACCCGCGCCTAGACGGCGTGAGGCACGAGGCTCTAGCGAGTGCGGATGCCGGCTCGGGTGGCGAGAGAAGAGTCGATGTCGGCTACTCGCCCAGTCGGTTTCCGGGGGCAATCCCTTAACCTGTCGGGCGTCATCGACGGCCCGCCGAAGAAAGTCGGTTTTCCGGCCGGGTAAGCGGGCGTGTCAG
>Ga0306924_10008398_pt1 | contig 10415 bp, 11 predicted proteins | sample sta12Can44000111_FD_203756 | JGI IMG/M metagenome (GOLD analysis project Ga0306924, IMG submission 203756) | Lab enrichment of tropical soil microbial communities from Luquillo Experimental Forest, Puerto Rico - statanox.12C.anox.44.000.111 (v2)... | ecosystem: Environmental > Terrestrial >...
ATCCACGGGCTTGAGCTTGACGGCCTTATCCATTTCGCCGGCGAGCGCGCGGGTGACGACGATGTGGTTCTCCACGTGGTCGGGCGGCACCTTGAACACCCCTGCGACTCCGCGCAGCCGCGGGTAATACACCGGATCGATCATCTTCTCCTTGCGCTTGAGGCGCTCGATGATCTCGTCTTCGCTGATGCCCTCGGCGTCGCGCTTCTTCACCAGCGTCCAATCGTTTTCGCCGCCCCAGCCGGCCGCGATCAGCGGCGCCGGGTCGTCCTCGCTGCAGCCGATCTTGAACACGTTCTTGGTGACGCCGGCGTCGGACGCCCATTTGGAGAATTTGGGGCTGCGCGCCACGTAAATCACGCCCATGGGTCGACCTCCCATTCCGTTTACCAGCCGGCGATATGTGACCTATATACGAACGTGCGTTTGCGTGACGAGTACCTGCATGTCCGAGTCCGCGCTTGCCTCCATTCCGATCGTTGATGTGCGCGACGGCGGGCCGGTGCGCCATGCGCTGGAGCGGCCGGGGTGCGTGCGGTCGCTGCGCGAGGAGGCGCTCGGCTGGTTTCCGCGCGGCATGCTGCCGCTCACGCCCGCGCTCGATGGCTTGGCGCGGCGGTGGCTCACGCACTCGCGGGCGCCTTATGTCGCCGACATCGCCGCGATCGCCGCGGCGCTCGGCTTTCCCGGCATCTGGTTCCTCAACAATTCTTACCAGTGGTGCTGCACCGCGCTGGCGCGGGAGGAGGGCACGGCGCCCTGGCTGGTGCGCACCCTCGACTGGCCGTGCGACGGCCTCGGCCGCCACGTCGAGGTGGCGCGCATGCAAGGACCTGCGGGTGAGTTCTTCAACGTCACCTGGCCGGGCTTCGTCGGCGTGCTCACCGCCATGGCGCCGGGCCGGTTCGGCGCCGCCATCAACCAGGCGCCGCTGCGCCGGCCCACCCGGCACCTGCTGCGTCCGGTCGATCTCGCCGGCAACGCGGTGCAGACGTGGTTCAAAGTGCGTCACATGCCGCCCGACCATTTGCTGCGCCTCGCGTTTGAGACTTGCGCGACCTACGCCGACGCGCGGCATTTGCTCGAAACCGTGCCGGTGGCGCGACCGGTCATCTTCACGCCCGCGGGCTGTGCGCCGGGCGAACGCAGCCTGATCGAGCGCACTGAGGAGGGGTTCGCGACGCAAGACGACACGGTCGCGGCCAACGACTGGCGCCACGGCGACGCGGCCTGGGAAGCGCGCGTCGGCGGCCATATTCTGTTGAGTGCGACTTACGAACAGGCCGCCGCCAACAGTCGCGCCCGCCGCGAGGCCTTGGCGGATTGGCTGGGGCGGCTTCCCACCTCTGCCTTCGAATGGGTCGCGCCGCCGGTGCTCAATCCCTACACCCGCGTCGCCGTCGAAATGTGCCCGCGCGCCGGCACCCTGCGCGTCGTTGGCTTCGAGCGCGCCGCGCCCGGCGAACTGCCGGCGCCAGTGACGCGAGTGTGCGGTGTATTAGACGACGGACGACAGACGACGGAGGACGGATTGATCGAGACCTAGCCGCGCGAATCCGTCGTCCGTCGTCTGTCCTCTGTCATCCGGGCCACGAACGCTGCGCCGTCCTTCAGTCCCAGTTCGTACGCGTCGCGGATGCCGGCGGGGTTGCGCAGGTCGAACTGTTTGACGCGGATGCGGCGCGACGGCTGCACGTAGGTGCGGCCCTTGACCTGCGGAAGGTTCTTGTAGAGCCGCGTGAGCAGCACCAGCGAGCGGCCACCCGCCGCCTCGATCGAGGTCAAGGGAGCGACCGGCACGCCATCGAACAGGCCGCCGTCGAACGCCGGCCGTTCGCCCACGTGGGTGACCGGCATGAACGGCGGCACGCCGCCCGAGGCCATCAGCGCATCGGCGAGTTCCTTCGGCGCCGTCATGGCGCGCACGCGCACGAACTCGGCGGAAAACCCGAGCCGGCGGCCGAACGTCGGGTGCACCGGCGCAAACAAATGTTTCTCCACCTGATAGGCGCCGATGCCGAGCGCCGCGCCCAGGATCGGCGGCACGCCGCGCGGCAGCCGGGTGATCGCGATGTGATAGTCGGTGAGTTGCTGGAGCCGCGCCAGCGCGGCGGAGTCGAACAGCATGTGCAGGAACGCGCGATACATCGGCCCGACCGGGCACAGCGCCTCGCCACGGTGCCAGGCGGCGAAATCGAAGTTCTTGCGGTGCGGGCCGCAGGCGGGGATCACCTGCGCGCGTACCTTGTGGCCCATGCCGAGGAGCGAATAGATGCCCGCGAAGGCGCCGGCGCTGGCGCCGGCCGCGAGCTTGGGTCGCAGCGCGAGCCGGTCGGCGATCGCCTCGTAGAAACCGCCCTGCCAGTAGCAGCGGTTGCCGCCGCCCGCGAACACGATCGCGTCGAACATCACTCAAACATCTAGGCCATCGCGGTCCCGCGCGCCGCGGCCGGCACCTCGCCCGCGACCGAGCGCGTCCACGGCCGATGGTTCACCGCGTGCACGCGCCATTCGTAGCGGCCGATCTCGGGGACAAAATGGTCCACGCGCGTGATCGAGCAGTTGTCGATCTGGAACGCGAGAGCCGCCTCGGTGTCGAGCCGCAGCGCCAAGGCGAGCGCCGCCTTGATGGTGCCGCCGTGGGTCACAGCCACGATCGTGCGGCCGGCGAATTGCGCGGTGAGGCGCTTGATCGCCTCGCTCGTGCGGGCGACGAGGTCGTCGAAACTCTCGCCACCCGGCGCCCGCTCGTTGGCGGCGGCGAACCAGAACGGCCGGCGCGGCACCCGGCGAGCGAGGAATTTCTGTCGATCGAGCCCCTGCCAGTCGCCAAGATTTTGCTCGGCGAGTTCCGGCACCACCACCGGCTCATGCGGCTGCCCCATGGCCGCGTGGATCGCCGCCGCAGTCTGCTTCGCGCGCTTGAGCTGGCTTGTCACCCACATCGCCTCGCGCGGTAGTTCGCGCGCGAGCGCCGTGAAAATCCCTGCGTCGCTGCAGTCGCAGTCGAGGTCGCGCTGGCCGTAGATGCGGCCGCCGTCCGGCACCGGCGCGTGCCGGACCCACCACCATTGCGTCGTGCTCATGGGGGCGGGTTATAGCGGGCTTCATCCTTCCCCCGAAGGGGGGAACCAGTCACAAGTGATCAGATGGCGCGCGGCACGGTGGTCACTGACCACCAGTCCCTGGTCACTGATTTTACGTATTCGGCGGTGGCGCGAAGAAGCAGCGCCGGCTTCCGTCCGGCCGCTTGCAGCGCCAGAAGGCGCCGTCGGGCGAAGGCTGGGTTTCCGCGAACGGCACCGTCTCCACCTCGAAGAGATGATAACCATCCGTAGCCAGACGGACGCTTTGGCTCGGAACGACGAAACAGTCGCCTTCGCCGCAGCACCATTCGCCGGCGCCGTTGCGCAGGCCGCCGCGTGAAATCCAGCTGTCGTGGGCCGCGGTGTCGGCGGCAATCAGGAGAAACGAAGCCAAGGCGAGCGCAAGCCGCAGATGAAATCCGAACATCGGGTGGCCTCTCTTGCTGTTCCCGGCACGGACGCGATCGACGACGGAAAAACTTTCGCCCCTTCGAGGATCCCTCCCTAAATTCCGGCCGCGTGCGGTGCTGCCGATGCGACAGCGCGCGGTGCCCTTCACACCCCCGCGGCTCGATTTGGACGTGCGAGTATAAGCGAGTCGCTCATTGCGAGCGTTATGGATTTGTCAAAACGTGCGGAAGCCGACGCAGCCAGCGCTAACGCCATATTCCCGTGGCGGCGTTGACTCGATATGGATGGCAACATGCTGCTCGCGTTGCGCACGCTCTATTTCGAGGATCTCTCGGTCGGCATGACCGAGCGGCTGTCGAAGACGGTCGCGTCGTCCGACGTCGTCGGCTTCGCCGAGGTCACCGGCGATCGCAACCCGATCCATCTGTCCGAGCATTTCGCCGCCAAGACGCCGTTCGGCACGCGCATCGCGCAAGGCCTCTACACCGCGAGTCTGATCTCTGCCGTGCTCGGGACCCGGCTACCCGGGCCGGGCGCCGTCTACATTTCGCAGACCCTGAACTTCCGCGCGCCGGTGCGGATCGGCGACACCGTCGAGGTGGTCGTCACCGTCGCCGAGCTGATCCCGGAGAAGCAGCGCGCGCGGCTCTCGTGCACCTGCTCGGTCGGCGACGACGTGGTGCTCGACGGCGAGGCACTGGTGAAGGTGCCGGCACAAGCCACGATGACGCGTCCGCTGCCCAAAATCAGTGATTAGTAACCAGGGATCAGTGACCTGGAAGAGATCTGGTCACTGGTTATTGGTCGCTGGTCACTGGTCACTGCTTCAGTGCTACGGTGCCCGTGCGGGCACGTTGTAATAGGGCGGCGAGGCGGTGACGAACACGCCGGCCAGGGTCGACGCCGGCGGATGAGCCGAGGCGAGGCCGAAGAAGAAAGTGGTGTTCGCCGGTTTCGACGGACAGAGGAATGTTTTGAAGTTGAAGGTAATGACGTCGCCGTCCTGCTCGGCGGAACCGAGGTCGATCGTGCCGAGGCCGCCTTGCGTGACGACGCAGACGTCGGCCGGCGTGTAGGGAAGTTGCGTTATCGGCCCAAAGTTGATCACGAGCCCGCCGACGCACTGAAGCGCGCCGGTCGCCTGGGTCATGTCGAGCGGGTACTCGTAGTCGGTCTTTCCCGCGCCTGGCGTGCCGACGGCGCCGGTAAAGCTGCGTGACTGCGGCCATGCGGTGTTGGGCGTGTTGGGGTTCTGAATCAAGAGCTGTCCGACGGTGTTCGTCACCGTCACGCTACAGTTCGCGGCAAACACGCAATTGACCGCGGGCCGCGACCTCGACCACGTTGAGGTTCCCCGCCGGGGGCGCCGTCAATACTGCCGCGACTGCTATCAAAAGGCCTGCTCGTGCGCGCATGGTGTCCATCCCACCGCTCGCTTCCGAATGGACGTGGTGTCAAGCAACAACCTGAAACAGTACCGCCACCTTACTCTATTACCGTGCCGCGAGTCTCACCTTTCCCCGCAAGCCCGGAAAGGGAGTTCCCGCGCGGAACGAACAGCACGTTGCGCGACTCGATTTCCGTGCCCCAGCTGGTATTCTTGCCCAGCGCGGCGATCGCCGGCAGCGCGGGGATTTTCTCGCCGTGCTGGACGATGAAGGCGTCGTAGCCGAAGTCCGCGCAGATCCGCGCCGTATAGCCGCCCGGATCCGCGTGCGTGCCGGAGAGCAGTTCGAGCAGCAGCGCCGGCCGCTCGCGCGCGATAGTCGCGCGCCCTCCGTCGAGCACCTCGCGCTCGCTGCCCTCCACGTCGACTTTGATGAAGCGCACGCCGGTGAGCGCAAACGTGTCGAGGGTGCGGACCTCGACCTCATAGGAGCGATAGCGCGGGAACTGGCCGTGCGCGTCCTTCAGGCTGCCGGCGAAATGCAGCACCGTGCCGTCGTGGTCAATCGGCACGCGGAACGTCGCCCGGCCGGGCTTGTCGGATAACGCGAGCCGATGCACCTCGGCGCGGCCGCGCAGCATCACCCGCGCGAACAGCGCGTAATCCGGATTGGGTTCGAATGCGACCACCCGGTCGGCGACTTCGCTCAGCGCATAGGCGAAGAAACCCTGGTTCGCGCCCACGTCGACCGCGATGCCGCCGCGCCGCATCAACGTCGCCAGCACGGCGAGTTCCGGCTCGCCGGCGCGCACCTCGGCCGCGATGCGCCGGCCATAGTACGCCGACGGCGGGGTCAAAAGCGTGAGCAGCTCGCGCAGCGGAAGCATCCGTGGATCTCTCTCGGCGTTCCCCGGGCGCAGCGCAGCACGAAGTGGTGCGCTGCAGACCCGGGGTCCACTTTTTTATCGGTCCCGGGTCTGCGCCGCGGCACTGCGCGCCGCGGTGCGCCCAAGACAAGCCTAGACGCGGCGTGCCGGTTGGGCAAAGTTGCCGCCTCTCTTAACCTGCCCGCCGAGAGCCGCCATGAAGCTTGCCGAATATTCCGCCTATGACGCCCTCGGCCTTGCCGAGATGGTGGCCAAGAAACAGGTGAGCGCGAAAGAGTTGGCGCAGACCGCGGCCGCGGCGCGCGAAAAAATCGACGGCACGCTCAACGCGGTGGTCGAGCTTTATCCCGACCGTATCGACGATCTCGACGAGCGCACGCTCGGCAACGGGCCGTTCCGCGGCGTGCCGCTGCTGATCAAGGACGTGTTTGGTCACGAGAAGGGCCGCCTGATCGAGTTCGGCTCGCGCCTGTGCGCCGGCATGAAGGTGGAGGAGGGGACTTGTTTCGGCGACCTGCTCAAGACGGCGGGCGTGAACATCCTCGGCCGCTCGGCGGCGCCGGAGTATTCCATGGCGGCGACGACCGAAAGCGCGATGTTCGGCAACACATCGAACCCCTGGAAGCAGGGCTATTCGGCAGGCGGCTCGACCGGCGGCGGCCAGGCCGCGGTGATGGCCGGCATCGTGCCGATCGCCCATGGGTCCGACATCGGCGGCTCGATCCGCATTCCCGCGAGCTGGTGCGGAGGCGTCGGGCTCAAGCCGTCGCGCATGCGCGTATCGATCGGCCCGGTGGTGGACGAAGGCGGCTGGGGCTACTCGATGAACTTCGTCCAGACGAAGACCGTGCGCGACGCGGCCACCATGCTCGATTGCGTGTCGATCCCGCAGCCGGGCGATCCGTTCATCATTCCCAAGCCCGATGAGCCCTACGCGTCGCTCGCTAAGAAGGCGCCGCCGCGGCTGCGCGTCGGGATCGTGCTCGACGAACTGGTCGGCTTCCCGGTCGATCCCGAGGTGGCGCGCGCGGTCGAGGCCGCGGGCAAGACCCTCGCCGACATGGGCCACGCGGTCGAGCGGGCCAAAGTCGACATGGGCGGCGCCGACGTGCTCAAGGCGACGACCGACATTTTCTTCTTCGGCTTCGACGCGCGCCTCGACGGCTACGCCAAGCGCAGCGGCCACAAGCCTGGGCCCGACACGCTCGAGTCGGTGATCCTCTCGGTCTACGAAGCCGCGAAGGACATCACGCCCGCGCGCTTCAACGCCGCCTGGGGAGCCGCCAACATTGCGCGCCGCAAGCTCGGCGCGTTCTGGAGCAAATACGACGTGTGGCTCTCGCCCACCACTTCGCGCGTCTCCGAGCCGTGGGGCCGCTACAATCTGTCGAGGCAGGGCGTGAGCTGGGACAATCTCATCCCCGAGCTGTTCGTGCCGCCGTGCCAATACACCATTCCGCACAACATCATGGGCACGCCGGCGATGTCGCTGCCGCTCGCCATGCATTCCACCGGCGTGCCGATCGGCGTGCAGGTGGCGGCGCAACCGGCGGCCGAGCATGTGGTGTTGCAGGTCGCCGCAGCACTCGAAGCGGCGCTGCCGTGGCGCGACCGCGTCCCGCCGATTCATGTGTCGAAGATGTGATGTGTCACGCCACTGCATCGTTATCGCCCGCGAAAGCGGGCGATCCAGTAACCACAGCTTTTTCAGATAAAACGCAGGCCGCTGTTTACTGGATGCCCCGCTTTCGCGGGGCATGACGAGCGAGATTGCAAATGACCTATTCCTTCAACGACGCCACCCGCCGCGACATCGCCGAGCGCTGCGCCGCGTTCCCGCGGGCGGCGGGTGACGCGGCCGCGGGGCTCACGCGCGCGGCGGTAGCGATCGCGCTCGTCGAGACCGAGCAGCCGGGCGGCGAAACGGCCTTCGTGCTGACCCGACGCACGGCGGACCTGCGCGCGCATCGCAACCAATGGGCCTTGCCGGGCGGGCGCTGCGATGCCGGCGAGACGCCGGCGCAAGCCGCGCTGCGCGAGATGCACGAGGAGGTCGGGCTGCATCTTGCGCCCGACGCCGTGCTCGGTCTGCTCGACGATTATCCGACCCGCTCCGGCTATCTGATTACGCCGGTGGTGGTGTGGGGAGGAAAGGGCGCGCAGCTGCGCCCTAATGCCGGCGAGGTCGCCTCCGCGCACCGCATCCCGCTCGCCGACGTGGTGAAGCCCGACGCGTTCGATTTCGTGACGATCCCAGAAAGCGACCGGCGCGTGGTGCGCGTTCGCATCGATCGCCACCTGATCCACGCGCCCACGGCGGCGGTGGTCTATCAGTTCCGCGAGCTCGTCGCCGGGCGCGTGACCCGCGTCGCCGACCTCGAGCAACCGGTGTTCGCCTGGCGGTGATGTTTGGCCCGACCCGCATTGGAAGCCAGTATCGAAAGCAACAAGAATATGCTTACGAAGCATTGGTACCCATGGTCCCATGCTTCGGCTTGTTGCAGTGGCCGGCGCCCTGGTCGCGGGCCTCTATTTTGTCTTGCCGGCCGGCACATTGCCGGATCCGGTTTCGGCCGTTGCGGACCGTTTCGACAAGCGGCCGGCGCGTCCCATGCTGTTCATCGGCAACAGCCGCATGTTCTACAACGACATGCCGGCGATGCTGCGAAAGATGGCCGATTCCGCCCGTGCCCAGGAACGTTTCGACATCGTCATGCGGGCGCTGCCCGCGGGCACTTTGCAGCTCAGTTGGAACGATGCCGAGACCCGCCGTCTACTCAAGCGGCCTTGGCACGACGTGGTCGTGCAGGCGGAAAGCAACGCGCAGGGCAGCGAGCAGAGTGCGGCAGAGTTTTTCGATTACGGCGAACGGCTGATCCGCGAAGCCCAAACCACGGGTGGGACGCCGACCGTTATCGTGAACTGGGTCTATGGTGAAAAGCTGTTCGAGGGCAGGGGGGCTGGCATGTGCGCGTGGTACTACGGGAGAATTCAAAGCGACTATGCCCGGCTTTCCAGCATGACCGGCGCTCGCCTCGTCAATGTCGCGCAGGTGTGGGAGCGCGTGCACGCCGCGGCGCCGCAGCTGCCGCTTTATCAGGACGGCAACCACCCGACCCTGCAAGGCAGCTACCTCTCGGCACTGACTCTGTATGGCCACCTTTCCGGCACGGACGGGTCCGGTGTGACTTACGTCCCGAATGGCATGTCCGCAGCCGAGGCGGCACTCATCCGGCGCATGGTCGGCGAGTGGAGTCGGTGACAGTTGCAGGATGGGTTGAGGCCCCAGGCCGAAACCCATCAAAGTGGAGGCTACAACCGCGGTGAAATCTGCGGTACGCTCGGGCTCACACAACCCGAGGAACGCGCCATGACCACAGACGTGCTGGAAGCCCGCACTACCGATTTCGACGTCGCCGACGTGGAGTATCTGCGCCACGGCGACAAGCCGCTGCTTGCGCGCGTGTACAAGCCGCGCGGGGCGGGGCCGTTTCCGGCCATGGTCGAGTGCCACGGCGGCGCCTGGTGCCTGAGCGACCGCTTCACCGAGAAGCTGCGCCACGAATACATGGCCTCGCACGGCGTCGTGTCGATCGCGCTCGACTTCCGCTCCGGCAATACCGACCCGTATCCGGCCTCGGCGCAGGACATCAACTACGCGGTGCGCTGGGCAAAGCATAACGCGCGCGACCTCAAGACGAAGCCGGAGTTGGTCGGCCTCTCCGGCCAGTCGAGTGGCGGGCATCTGGCGATGCTGGTCGCGATGCGGCCGAACGACAAGCGTTACGGCGCGATCCCGCTCGCCGGCAGCACGCACGACGCGAGCGTCGCCTGCGTGATCATGTCGTGGCCGGTGATCAATCCGCTGAGCCGCTATCGCCACGCCAAGCGCGGGGCCGCCCGCGGTGAGGAATGGCCGAAGTCGATCATCCCGCGCCACGACTCCTACTGGGTCACCGAGGCCAACATGGAAGAGGGCAACCCGACCATGATCCTCGAGCGCGGCGAGAAGGTGCTCACCCCGCCGGCGGTCTGGTACCAGGGCCGCGGCGACATCGTGCACGACTATAAGGACACAGAATCGAGCTTCGACGGCAACGAGCCGCAGCGCTTCTGCGCCGCCTATCGCAAGGCCGGCGGCGACATCGATCTCGTCTACATCGACTCCGAACGCCACACCGGCCGCTCGCCCGATCTTTCGCAGACCGGCGACATGTTCGCCCGGATGACGACGTTCATCGGCAAGCACGCGCGGTAAGACAATGAATCCGTAGGGTGAGCTACGCCCGCGGGCACTTCGTCCCGCGGGCGTGCCCACCGTTTCTGTGGCTTGGCGCTAAACGCAAATTTAGAAAAATCCCATGTCCCACGAACGGATCGAGATCAATCCTGAGATCGTGGGCGGCAAACCGCACCCGGATTCCCGCCGAGACCGTAATGCGCAAGCTCGAGGCCGGCATGAGCGCAGACGTGCCGCGGAATTGCATGAAGGCCAGCCTCAACGCCCATCATCCACTGGGTGAATGCCGGACCAAGCTGGTGCCGCTGTGCCAGTCCTGCTGGCGCGAACTGATCGTATGCGCCAGGAACCCCAACATCCTGCCGGCGATATGCTCCAAGGTGTGCAGTGAGCAGTACGCCCGT
>Ga0306924_10008399_pt1 | contig 10414 bp, 6 predicted proteins | sample sta12Can44000111_FD_203756 | JGI IMG/M metagenome (GOLD analysis project Ga0306924, IMG submission 203756) | Lab enrichment of tropical soil microbial communities from Luquillo Experimental Forest, Puerto Rico - statanox.12C.anox.44.000.111 (v2)... | ecosystem: Environmental > Terrestrial > Soil...
GTACAGCGGCCCGAGCGCGTCAGGATCGTCGCCGCGGTCTTTCATCTGCGCCCGATATTTCGGATCGCACAGCATGGCGATGAAGACTTCGTCGAGCTGCAAGTAGCGGCAGCCGGCATCGGCGAAAGCGCGTACGGCTTTTCGGTAGGCCTGGCCGAGATCGGCGAACATGGTGTCGAGGTTGGGATAGACCTTCTTGTCGATCGGCGTGCCGACCGGGCGGCCGTACAGCGCCGACGGCGCCGGGATGGTGATCTTCGGCGTCCGCGTCGTATTGGCTTTGACGAACTTGAAATGCTCGATCATCGGATGGCTGGAGAAGCCGATCTTGCCGGTGACCTTGGTGCCTTCGTTGCGGGTCTGCGTGGCGGCAAAGGCGATGCCGGTCGCCATAGCGGTCTTCTCGACGCCGTCGAGGCCCCAGAGGAAATCGAGATGCCACCAGGAGCGGCGGAATTCACCGTCGGTGATCGATTGCAGGCCGGCCGCCTCCTGCTTCCTGATCACGTCCTTGATCTCTCGGTCTTCCACGGCCTTCAGCGCGTCGGCGTCGATCTCACCTTTGGCACGGCATTCGCGCGCCTGCTTCAAGGCGGCGGGCCGCAAGAGGCTGCCGACATGGTCGGCGCGGAACGGCGGTTTTACGCGCTGCATACTTTAGCCCCACACTTCTCCGGCCACTTCGACGATCATGCGTAGCTTCGCCCATTGCTCGTCCTCGGCCAGCGTATTGCCTTCCTCGGTCGAAGCGAAGCCGCATTGCGGCGAGAGGCCGAGCTGATCGAAGTCGACGAACTTCGCCGCCTCGCCGATGCGGCGCTTGATGGCGTCGCGGCTTTCGAGCTGGCCGGTTTTGCTGGTGACGAGGCCGAGCACGACGGTCTTGCCCTTGGGCACGAAGCGCAGCGGCTCGAAGCCGCCGGCGCGCTCGCTGTCGTATTCCATGAAGTAGCCGTGCACGTTGATCGTGTTGAACAGAAGCTCCGCGATCGGCTCGTAGCCGCCCGAGGCGACGAAGCTCGAGCGGAAATTGCCGCGGCACAGGTGCATGGTGATGGTCATGTCCGGCGGGATGTCGGCGATCGCCGCGTTGATCATCGCGGCGTAGACGGCGGGCAGCATCACCGGATCCTCGCCGCGGTCGGTGATGACCTTGCGCAGCGCCGGATCGCACAGATAGGCGAGGTTGACCTCATCGAGCTGCAGGTAGCGGCAGCCGGCGGCGGCGAAGGCGTTCACCGCCTTGCGATAGGTCTCGCCGAGGTCGCGATAAAAGTCGCTCATCGACGGATAGAGCGCCTCCGGCACGGCATCGCGGCCGTAGCGGAAATGCAGCGACGACGGCGACGGAATGGTCAGCTTCGGCGTCTGCCGCGTGTGAGCTTTGATGAACTCGAAGTGCGGGATCATCGGGTGCGGCTTGTAGCCGCCGAGCTTGCCGATGACGCGGAGCAGGATCGGCCGCGGCTGCGGGCCAGTGGCGGCGAACTTAATCTTACGCTCGCCCACATAGGATTCGACGTTGTGGAGGTTTTCCAGAAAGTCGTAGTTCCACGAGATGCGCCGGTACTCGCCGTCGGTGATCGATTTGAGCCCGATCGCCTCCTGCTTCGCGATCACCGCCGCGATCTCGCGGTCCTCGATCTCGCGCAGCGCCTCCGGCGTGATCTCGCCGCGCGCGCGTTTCTCCCGCGCCGCCTTCAGCGACGCCGTGCGCAGCAAGCTGCCGACGTGATCGGCGCGAAACGGCGGCTTTGTTCGCTGCACGCTTAGCCCCACACTTCGTCTGCCAGCTCGACGATCATGGCGAGCTTCGCCCATTGCTCGTCTTCGGAGAGCACGTTGCCTTCTTCGGTCGAGGCGAAGCCGCATTGCGGCGACAGGCAGAGTTGATCGAGCGCCACATACTTGGTCGCCTCGTCGATGCGGCGCTTGATGTCGTCCTTCTTCTCCAGCGTGCCGAACTTCGAGGTGACGAGGCCGAGTACGACCTGCTTGTTGCCCTTGGGGAAATACCGCAGCGGCTCGAAGCCGCCGGAGCGGTCGGTGTCGTATTCGAGGAAATAGCCGTCGAGGCCGGTATTGGCGAGAAGATGCTGGGCGACGAACTCATAGCCGCCCGAGGCGATGAACGTGGAGCGGAAATTGCCGCGGCACGAATGCAGGGTGACGGCCATGTCGGCCGGCTTGCCTTCGAGCGCCGCGTTGGTCAGCCGCGCGTAGCGCTGCGGCAGCGCGTCCAGATTGTCGCCGCGCTTCACCGACTGTCCCCGCTCGTTGGGATCGCAGATCATCGACCATGCGGTGTCGTCGAGCTGCAAATAGCGGCAGCCGGCGTCGTAGAAGGCGCGGATCGCCTTGCGATAGGCGGCGGCGAGATCGTCGAAGAACGGATCGAGCTCGGGATAAACCTGCCGGCTGATCGCGGCGCGCCCCTGCCGGAAATGGAACGTCGACGGCGCTGGGATTGTCATCTTCGGCACCACACGGGTGTGCGCTTTAAGAAATTTGAGGTGCTCCAGCATCGGATGGCCGGAAAAGCCGATCTTGCCGTCGATCTTGATGCCCTCGGCCTTGGTCTGCACGCCGTGGAACTGGATGGCGTCGGTGGCATAGAAGGTGACGCCGTCGAGGCCGCGGAAGAAGTCGAAGTGCCACCACGAGCGGCGAAACTCGCCGTCGGTGGCGAGCTTGAGCCCGATCTCCTCCTGCTTCTTGATCGCCTTCTCGATCTCGCGGTCTTCGACCGCGCGCAGCGCTTCGGCGGTGATCTCGTTGCGCTCGCGTTTGGCGCGCGCCTCCTTCAGCGCCGGCGGCCGCAGCAGGCTGCCGACATGGTCGGCGCGAAATGGCGGCGTTGTGCGTTGCATCGAACTCCTCCCAATACTTTTTTGGTTTTTGCCGGCGCGCCCTTTTGGCGCGCTAGTTGTCTTTCAGCACATAGCGGCCGTCGTCGTTGCGGCCGAGGCGCTTGGCGGCATAGAGCGCGTCGAGGGCGCGCACGACCTCGCGGCCGTCTTTGCTGCCGAGCGCCGCCATCAGTTCCAGGAAGCTCGCGGGGCTGGCGGCGAGCGCCGCGGCGACCGAGGCATGCCGCGGGCTCTTCGGCGCCACCGGCGCGGTCGGCACCGAAAACTCCAGCGTGCTCGCCTTACCGAACGGGATGGTGCAGTCGAAGCCGAGCTTGGCGCCGGTGCGCGCGCCGCCGAGCGAGGGATCCAGCGGCACGACGCGGAAGCCCGAGCCAGTGATCAGATCGCGATCGGCCTGGAAGCGCGTGGCGAAGGCCCAATCGGTCTCGGCGTCGGAAAACACATCGATATCGGGGTCGAAGACGAAGATGTGCTTGGCTTCGGCGTGAGAACCGAACACGGCGGCAATGGCGTTCTTGGCGTCACCCGGTACGCGCTGCCGCAACGAAACGCGCACGTTATACATGCCGCCGCTCGACGGCGTGGCGTAGACCGCAATCGGCTCGCGCACCGACGCCATCAAGGCCGCCCAGGCTGCCGACTCCGTTTTCATGGCCGAGAGCTGCGCCGTGTCGGTGCGGGCGAGCGCCCGGCCGCCGATAGTCAGCGTCTGGAACAGCGCGTCCTCGCGGTGGGTGATCGCGGTGATGTGCAGCACTGGATTGCGCTTCACCACGCCGTAGTAGCCGACGTACTCACCAAACGGTCCCTCCGGCTCGACGTGGCCGGCCGGGTCGAGATAGCCCTCAATGACATATTCGGCGTCGGCCGGCACGTAGATGTCGTTGGTCGCGCATTTGACCACCGACGCCGGCTGGCCGCGCAGCGCGCCGACGATGCCGAGCTCGTCGGCGTTCGGCAGCGCCGTCATGGCGGCGAGAAAATCCGCCGGGTGCGAGCCGACCGCATAGGCGACCGGTACCGGCTCTTTTTTCGCCGCGGCCTCCAGATAAATGGCGCGCATGTCGCTCGGCGCGATCAGATCGACGCCCGCCGCGCGCGGCCCGCGCAGCATGATGCGGCGGCAGCCCACGTTGGTGAAGCCGGTGCCGGGAAACAGCGCGTAGTCGATGCCGGCGGAGATGTACGGCGCGCCGTCGGCGGCATGCTGCAGATGCACCGGCAGCTTGGTGAGATCGGCGTCGTCGTCCTTGAGCACGACCTGCTGCACGGGGGCTTGCTGGGACGACACTTTGACCGGCGGGTGCGGGTGATTGAGCCGCGCCGCGAGCGTCCCGAGCAGGCCGCGCTCATCGGTGTCGAGCGCGCGGGCCAGGCGGCGGCGCGAGGCCATGACGTTGCCGACCAGTTCGGCTTTCTCGGGACCCGCGGCCTTGAACAGCACGGCGCGCGGGTTACCGTCGATCACGCTTGCCACATCGATCAGATCGATGGGCTTGTCGTAGACCTCGCACTCGCCGGCCTCGACCAGCGTGTCGACGAAATTGCGCAGCCGGAAGCGCTCGGTATCGATCGTGGGCATTGGGCGTCCTCGTAGGGCTCGGGGCGATTTAGCAACGGCGCCGCGCCGGTGTAAATGCCGCTTGCTGATTGTCATCCCCGCGAAGGCGGGGACCGAGTAATCGCAGGCGTTTCTTGTTATAGATCAATTGTCGAGACTTACTGGATCATCCGCCTTCGCGGACAATGACAATAGGAATGGCCTCCATGCACCCCGTGTTGCGGCTCTACGAAGACGCGCTGGCCAACGACGTCGAAGTCACTTTGCCGGCGCTGCCGCGCATGATTTTTGTCGTCCACGGCGCGCTCACGCTTGCCGGGAAAGCGCTCGGCGACGGCGAAGCTTGGAGCGGCGAGGCCACCGTGACGCTGAAGGCCGGAAATGGCGGCGCCACCGTGTGGCGCTGGGATCTTGTCTCAGGCGCTGCGGGCGGCGGCCCAACTGTGGGGCCCGGCGTTGCCTCGCGTGAGAAGTTTTCCGCCGAGCTTGTGACGATACCGAAGGGCGCGCTGCTGCTGCGCGGCGACAGCGTCGCCTTTCCGGCCGGCGGCTGTGCCTATCTGCACCGTCATCAGGGACCCGGCATTCGCTGCCTACTCGACGGTGCCATCCGCATCGACGCCCCCGGCCATTCGCATTCTTACGGGCCGGGCAGCGCTTGGTACGAGACCGGGCCCGACGGCGTGTTCGCCCAGGCCGCCGACCGGCCGACCCGCTTCATCCGTGTCATGATCCTGCCGCTCACGTATCTCGGCAAAAGCTCGGTCGAATATTTGAACGAAGAAGACAAGGCGAAGCCGAAGTCGCAAGCGTACAAGATTTTTGCCGATATGCCGCTGACGGCATTTTCAAGCTGACGCATCGAGGAGGTCGTGATGTCGACATCTGTAAGAGTGTTTGGCACCTTAGCCGTTATGTCCTGCCCGGTTTATCGAGCGGGCTCGCGGCGGATGGCGCATGGACATATGAGGTCGACGAACAAGATCATCCCGGATTGAGCTATTTGGTCAGCAACGGCAAGACCGTCTTCATGGTTGGTTGCGGCCAGCCTTTGTGGTCCATGCAGTCTACCCGGGCGCGCCGAAAAAGGACGAAGCCGAGGCCACATCACCATCGCCAACAAGCACACGCGAATGACGTTTAAGGGCGAAATCGAGGACGGCTTTGAAGACGGTTTGCCCAACCCATTTCGTACAATGGGACTTCGGTTACCCGCGTCAGGATCCCGGGCTCTACGAGAAGAAATGGCACCAGCTTGAAAACCGGCTGTTCGATCTTTTGGATGCAGGACTGCCGCTGACCATCTCCGCCGAGGGCAAGAAGCTATGTGCTGCCCGCCGTCGATGCGCCACAGTGGCGGCGGCGCTTCCAGAAGATTTGCTGACGGTGCGCGCCTGAACGTGCGCACTCACATCGGCTTGTAACCGCGCTCCATGTCGACGTCGATCAGCATCGGCGTGCCGTCTTTCAGAGCCTTGCCGATCAGGTCGGTGGCGTCCTTGACGGTCGCGGCGCGCTGGCCTTCGACGCCGAGCGAGCGGGCGAGGCCGACGAAATCGATCGCCGGATCGGTGAGCTCCATGCCGACGAACTTGTCGGCCTGCTCGGCGAGTCCGCGCAGCATGACGAGCCGCTGCTTGAGGATGCGGTAGCTCAAATTGTTGAAGATGACCCAGATGACTGGCAGCCGGTAGTGCGCCGCGGTCCACAGTCCCTGCACCGTGTACATGGCACTGCCGTCGCCGACCAGCGCCACCACCGGCCGGTCGGGCAGCGCGATCTTGGCGCCGATCGCCGCCGGCAAGCCCCAGCCGATGCCGCCGCCGCGGAGGCCGAAGTAGCTTTGTTCGTCGTTGCTATCGATCATCGAGCGCACGCCCGGCGCCGACGACAGAATTTCTTCAATGACGACCGCATCCTTCGGCAGCATGGCGCCGATGGCTTCGAGCAGCGCCAGCGGTTGCACCGGCGTCTTCGTCGCCATGGCGCGCGCTTTGGCGCGGAACGCCTCGCGGTCCTTCTTGGTCGCTTCCGCCGTGGATTTGAGCCGCGCCGCGGCGGCGCTCTTGGCGCCGGCGCTCATGCGCGCTGCGACGCCAGCGGTGATGTCGGGCAGGGTCGCCTTGGGGTCGCCGAGGATCGCGACTTGCGCCGGACAGTTCTTGCCGATCTGCCACGGGTCGGTGTCGAGATGGATGAGCGGCAGCCCGGGCGGCCACGGATTGATGTTGGAGGGCAGCGACCAGGTAAACAGGTCGCCGCCGACGGAGAGCAGGAGATCGTGCTTATCCAGCACCTCGCGTACGCCGGCCTGGGTGCGGGTCATCATGCCGCGATAGAGCGGATGCGACGCCGGAAACGAGGCTGTGTTGGGGATGAACTCGACATAGACCGGAGCGCCGATCGCTTCGGCGAGCGCGACGAGCTCCTTATGCGCCCGGCTCTGCGCCACCGCATCGCCGGCGATAATGATAGGCTGCTCGGCCTTTGCCAGCATTGCGGCGGCGGCCGCGACCGCGTCGGCATCGCCGCGGACTCGCGGCGCCACGCGCGTCGGAGCGAGCAGATCGATATCCGCGTCGTTTTTTAAAATGTCGCCCGGCAGCGAGAGAAACACCGGGCCGGTCGGCGGCGTCAGCGCGATCTTCACCGCGCGGTGCACGTAGAGGGCCAGGTCCTGGCCGCGATGCACCTCGGCGGCCCATTTGACGAACGGCCTTGCCAAGGTCGGCAAGTCGGCCGTCAGCACCGGCTCGGTGACGAGATAGTCGTTGTCCTGCTGCCCGGCGGTGACCAGCACCGGCGCGTTCGCTTTCATGGCGTCGTAGAGCATGCCCATGGCGTTGCCGAGCCCAGGCGCGACATGGAGGTTGAGCACGGCCAATTCGCCGGAGGCCTGGGCGTAGCCGTCGGCCATCGCCATCAGCGCGGCCTCCTGCAGGCCGAGGATGTAACGGATGTCGTTCTCGACCGCGAAGGCGTCCATCAGCGGGAGTTCGGTCGTTCCCGGGTTACCGAACATTACCTTGACGCCTTCCATCTTGAGCAAATCGAGGAAGGCGCGCTTTCCACTCATTACGGGCAAGATTTCCTCCCACGGCGTCGAACGGCTGAGAATGATAGCAATTGTCGCCGGCGTGAAGCCCGCCCAGCGGCATGGCGTGCATGTGACGGAGATGGTGCCGCGGAAGGGATTCGAACCCCTGACCCCCGCATTACGAATGCGGTGCTCTACCGGCTGAGCTACCGCGGCGCTAGAATGGGGCCGTAACTAATACCCGGCAATCGTTAACGCAAGGCGCGTCGTGGCGCCGCGACCGGACGGACACAAGCGGGCCAGAGGGAGGCTTTCATGCGGATGACAGCGGTATTGGTTGCTTCGGTCGCGTGCGTCGCGCTGCCTGTCGCTCCGTCACTTGCACAAAATGCCGCCGCGATGTCGGGCGTGGTCAGCTCCCGCCAGGAAGGGCCGATGGAGGGCGTTGTCGTCAGCGTCCGGAAGGACGGCGCGACTATCACGGTCTCCGTGGTCAGCGACGGCAAGGGTCATTTCAGCTTCCCGGCCGCGCGGCTCGAGCCGGGGCACTATGCCATCAGCACGCGCGCCGGGGGCTATGACCTCGACGGCCCCAAGGAGGCGACCATCGCCGCCGGCCAAGAGGACAAGGTCGACATCAAGCTCAAGCCGACGCGGAACTTGAGCGCGCAGCTCTCCAACGCTGAGTGGCTCATCAGCGTACCGGGCACCGACGAGCAGAAGCGCTTCCTGCTCGAATGCAACGGCTGCCACACCTACGAGCGCATCGTGCGCTCGACCCACGACGCCGACGAGTTCATACAGGTGTTCAAGCGCATGGCCCATTACTATCCGGGCTCGACGCCGCTGAAGCCGCAGCCGCTCGCCGGCAATGCCGGCCGCAACGTCGGCAGCGGCCCGGAAGCACAGAAATCCGCCGAGTGGCTCGCCAGCATCAATCTGAGCCGCCAGGACACCTGGAGTTGGCAGCCGAAAACCTTGCCGCGGCTTACCGGCAAATCGACCCATGTCATCATCACCGAATACGATCTGCCGAATAAGCTGATCGAACCACACGACGTCGTGCTCGATCGCGAAGGCAAGGTCTGGTACTCGGACTTCGGCCAGATGTTTATCGGCGAGATGGACCCGAAGACCGGCGCCGTCACCCAACACGCGATCCCCGAGACCAAGCCCGGCTTCTCGCTCGGCACGCTCAACCTCGAGATCGACAAGGACAACAATCCCTGGATCGGCCTGATGTATCAGAGCGCGATCGCCAAGTTCGACCGCAGGGCGAACAAGTTCGAGGAATGGCCGACGCCGAAGGCGTGGGACACCGATGCCGGCCAGCTCGGCCATCTCGCGGTGCAAGGCACGCCGACCGACGACAAGGTCTGGATCAAGAACTCCGACGGAGGCCACATCTATCGGCTCGATCTGAAGTCGAACGCGTTCGAGGATTTGGGTGCGCCGAAGGACCCGCGCACCGGCAAACGCATCGGCACCTACGGCATCCATTCCGATACCGACAACAATCTTTATCTGCTCGACTTCTCGGCCGGCAATATCGTGCGCATCGATGCCAAGACCAAGGAACCGACGGTCTATCTGACGCCGACGCCGAATTCGCATCCGCGGCGCGGCCGCGTTGACGAGCAAGGCCGGCTGTGGTTCGCCGAATATTTCGGCGGCGCCATCGGCATGCTCGATCCAGAGACCGGCAAGATCGCGGAGTGGAAGGTGCCGACGCCGTGGTCATCGCCGTACGACGCGGTCGAGGACAAGAACGGCAACGCTTGGACCGGCTCGATGAACACCGACCGCGTCGCCCGCCTGGATATCAAGTCTGGGCAATACATCGAATATCCGCTGCCGCGGCCGACCAATATCCGCCGCGTCTTCGTCGATGATCGCAGCAATCCGGGCACACTTTGGATCGGCAGCAACCACGGCGCCTCGATCGTCAAGGTCGAGCCACTGGATTGACGGCTACCTCGCGTCGGCCTCCACGCGGAGCTTGAAGCGCTGGATCTTGCCGGTCGCGGTCTTCGGCAATTCGGTGCGGAATTCGATCCAGCGCGGATATTTGTAGACCGCGAGCTTCTGCCGGCATTCGTTCTGCAGCGCCTGCGCCAGCGCGGGGCAGGCCTTTTCCGGCGATTTCAGCACGACGAAGGCCTTCGGCTTGATCAGCTTGTCCTCGTCCGGCCAGCCGACCACGGCAGCCTCCAGTACCTCGGGATTGCTTTGCAGCGCGCCCTCTACCTCGAACGGCGACACGTACATGCCGGAGACTTTCAGCATGTCGTCACGGCGGCCGCAGTAGACGAAGTAGCCGTCGTCGTCCTCGATATACTTGTCGCCCGAGCGCGTCCATTCGCCGAGGAACGTGCTGCGAGACTGCTCTCGATTGTTCCAATACATCATGGCGCTGGTCGGGCCGCGCACCTGCAACTCGCCCATCTCGCCGCGCGCGGTGATGATTTTGCCGTCGTCGTCGACCAAGCGCAGATCGTAACCGGCGATCGGCTTGCCGCTGGTGCCGTATCTGACGTCGCCGGCGCGGTTCGACAAGAAAATGTGCAGCATCTCGGTCGAGCCGATGCCGTCGAGAACGTCGATGCCGTAGCGATCGCTCCACCGCCGGCCCACGTCGGGCGGCAGCGCTTCGCCGGCCGAGACGCAGCGGCGGATTTTCAGCTCGCCGCGCTGTGGCGCCGCCGGGCTGGCCAAGAACCCGGCATAGAACGTCGGCACCGCGTAGAAGATGGTGATCTGATGCTTCTTTAGGATTTCGGCGACGAGGTCCGGCGTCGGCCGGTGCGGCAGCAGCACGGTGGTGGCGCCGACCGACATCGGGAAAGTCAGCGCGTTGCCGAGACCGTAGGCGAAGAACAATTTTGCCACCGAGAAGCAGACGTCGCTCTCGGTGATCCCGAGAATGGGCCCGGCATAGAGATC
>Ga0306924_10008400_pt1 | contig 10414 bp, 9 predicted proteins | sample sta12Can44000111_FD_203756 | JGI IMG/M metagenome (GOLD analysis project Ga0306924, IMG submission 203756) | Lab enrichment of tropical soil microbial communities from Luquillo Experimental Forest, Puerto Rico - statanox.12C.anox.44.000.111 (v2)... | ecosystem: Environmental > Terrestrial > Soil...
TGAACCGGACCCTGTTCGCGTTCGCGAGCTACAACGCCGGGCCCGGGAGCATCGCCAAGATGCGCGAAGAGGCCGGGAAGAGCGGATACGATCCGAACCAGTGGTTCAACCACGTCGAGGTCGTCACGGCCAAGAGGATCGGCCTGGAGACGACGACCTACGTCCGCAACATCTACAAGTACTACGTCGCTTACAAGCTGATGATCGACATGCAGGCGGCGGAGAAGAGCGCGCGCGAGCAGGTGAAGCCCGCCTCGACGAAGTAGGTGCCTGTCGGGCTCTCGCTCCGTGTAATCCGACCCGGCGGCTAGATCGGCGGGGCGGGGGCGATCCCGGACCGCTGCAGCGCGGCGATCGCGGTGTCGAGCGAATGGTGGACATTCCGCTCGTCCCGGTCGTGAACATGCCGAAGCGCGTCAGAACGTCTGGCACGACGCGGTACGAGACGACCAGGGCCATCGTGATGTCGCGCTTCTGTAGGTCACGCCGCAGTCGAAGCAGCATCTTCGCGGCCGAGTAGTCGATGCCGTTGATACCGGTCGTGTCCAGCACGACCGCTTGCACCGGTTGCGTCGCCGTCGAGACCAGCCTCAGAAGCTCCTTCTGGAAGTGGGTGGCATTGGCATAGAACAAGGCCGCCTCGAACCGATAGGCGATCACTCCCGGCGACGAACGTGTCGGAGGCGGGAGGCACGGAGTCCCATCCGCCACCGGAGCGCGGCACGAGCACGCTCGTGTGCGGCCGGTTCCCATGGCGCACTTGCGCGATGAGCGACAAGAAGACCGCGACGGCGATACCGTCCATGACGTTGCGAGCGATGACGGTTACGGCGGCGATCGCCGCGATCCAGAACTCGTTGCGAAATGAGGGCCTCGGCGCTCGAGTGCCGCCGCGGGTGACCTGCTCTCTCTCGCCACTTCTCCTGAAGTTCGGCAAGGCGCAGAGCGAGCTCGCTGGCTTTCGCTGCGGCTCGCTCGATCGCCTGAGCGAACAGCAGGATCCAGTCGGCGGGGCGGTCTTCACGGAAGGCGGTCAGCCCGGCGACGTAGGCCCTGGCATCGGCGGCGAGGGCGAGGCTCACGGGCGGCACGTAGCGCGGCGCCAGGCCGCGGCGGCGCAAGACGACATGGATGAGCGCGCGGCCAACGCGGCCGTTTCCGTCCGCGAACGGGTGGATGGTCTCGAACTCCGCGTGGACGATCGCGGCCTGGACGACGGGCGGTAGGTCCGTCCGGTTCATGAATGCGACGAGATCGTTCATGAGGTCCTTCACGTGCTCTGGCGGGGGCGGGACGAAGTCGGCGCGGCCGGGGTTGTAGGCGTTTCCGCCGATCCAGTTCTGGTGCTCGCGGAGCGTGCCGGCGATCTGTGGCGTGGTCGTCGCGAGCATGAGGTGGCGATGGATCTCGAGCACGTCCTTGAGTCGCAGCGGCTTCGCGCCGGCGCCGAGGGCGACGGCATGTTCCATGGCGACGACGTTGCCGAGGACGGACCGGGCGGCCTCGTCGCGTGCGTCGGCCTCTTCGGCCTCGGCGCGCGCCAGGCGCCGCTGCGAGAGGACCAGGCCTTCGATCCGCGAGGACGCGACGGACTCGGCCCGGAGAAGGCGCCGGGCGAGGACTTCCAGGCTGGCCAGGCGGGGCGGGTCGCGGTTGAGGGCGTCGACCGCGCGTTCGGCGACGGAGACCGCCGCCGCGACGTTCGACGGCAGGGCGAGCTGGAGCTCGGCGATCGCGTCGGGCACGAACGCGCGGTAGCTGAACGCGCGGCGCTCGGCCCTTCCGCCGGGCGCGCATGCGAAACCTTGACTAGCGCTGCGCCGTGGTCAAGGTTCCCCGGGCGCGCGCGAGCGGCAACGTCCGGAAGATCCGCTTCCACGACCTTCGGCACACCTACGCGAGCGTGATGCTGATGTCGGGCGCGGCGCTCGTGTCCGTGCAGCGGCTGCTCGGGCACTCCGACCCGAAGATCACGGAGCGCCGCTACGGGCACCTGCTGCCGGACTTCATGGCGAGCGAGGTGAACCGCCTCCGGTTCGGGCTCGATCGCCTCGCGCCCGGGCGCCTTGGTACATCCTTGGTACAGCATCCCGACGCGCCAAAGAGAGAGGCCGGAACCCTTCCCGATTCGGGAACGATTCCGGCCTCTTTAGTGGCGGGGTGTAGGGGACTCGAACCCCTGGCCTCCGGCGTGATCAGCCGGGGTTGCCTGTCGGCGTGAGCTCGGCTCCGTCTGTGGCAAGGTGCACGGTGAATCGGCGAGCGGGCAGCTCGAGCAGGCCGAAGGTCCCGCTCGCAGGTATGCGTTCTGCGCTCGGAGGCTGGCGCAGGATCGAGCCCGGGTTCACGATGGAGCCCTTCGGCGCCGTGAGGCGCATCGGGACGTGCGTGTGCCCGACCACGAGCACGTCCGCTGCGGCGGTCGCGAGAATCGCGCCGACGTCGGCGCTGCGGTCGGCGTGGATGCCGCGCATGACGTCGCCGGGGCTCGCGTGCCACACCGCCATGCGCACCCCGGCAATCGTGCGCTCCCAGCTCGGCGCCATCGCGTCGAGGAACGCGAGAGCCTTGCCGCTCAGGTAAACGAGGGGTCGAAGGTGCCCCCACCGGCATCGACGAAGTCGTGATTTCCGCGGACGCAAGGAATCCCACGCTCCTGGAGGAGTTCGAGGCAGCGCCCCGGCGAGGGCCCCCAGTCGAGTAGGTCGCCGGCACAGACCATCTCCCCCACGCCGAGGCGATCGAGCTGCGCGAGGGCATCGCGCAGTGAGGCGAAGTCGCCGTGCACGTCCGAGAGCACGCCGAGGCGCGTTTGGGCCGTTTGCGGCATTGCCATCTCCTAGGCGCGGTGCGCGATCCGGAGAAGTACCTCGAGTACACCTTCGTTTCCGCGCTCTTCCGAGACCGGCGACTGGATACGGCTCGGATCTCCAACCAGTGGACCGCCTCCGCACGGTCACCGATCAGTCCAGAGTCGTTGCGCTCGGCCGCCGCGAGTCATAACGTGGCGCCACTACAGAAGAACCTAGTGCGGTGCGAAAATGGTGTCAGATCGGTTCTGCTGTGGTATTCATATCGGAGATGGAAATGAAGCGTCCCAAGCCGCCCGACACCACGACCGACGCCCCGTCCGGCGAGAAGGCTGTCATCTCGTTCCGCCTGCCGATGCAGCTCGCCAACTGGCTCCGCAAGCAGGCGGCGGACGAGGGCGGGTCGCTCAACGACAGCGTGGTCACCGCACTCGAAGACCTCAGGACCTGGTTCTCCGCGACGAAGCCGGTCGCCGAGCTGCTGGAGACCGACCGCAAGGCGTTCGGCGACAGCAAGCGCGAGTACCTGCGGCGCCTGCTCCAGTACCGATACGACGAGCTCGTCAGGGATCCTCACACCGTCGGCCAGAAGGCCGGAGGACCGCCGGCCAAGAAGTGACCCGAAGGGGCTCATCGCCATGCGGACGAACGACACCACTCTCGCTCGCGCCATCGCATCCGAGGTCGTCGGCCACGACATGCGCTCCGCGCACAGTGCGACCCCGCAGGCGCACCTGAGACTCGCCTCGGCCAGTGCTCACCTGCCCGTCATCGAGCGTCGCGCGGTCCTTGTCGGGGACCGGCGCGGCGCCATCGCGATGACGGTCGAGCAGATCGCGGCCGCGCTCCAGCTCCCCAAGAAGACCGCGGAGCAGCTGTGTCGTGAGGGGCGCATGCCCGGAGCGATGAAGCTCGGGCGGAGCTGGCGAATCGCGCGGGCAGCCTTCGAGGCGTACCTGCGCCAGGTGATGGAGGGCGTTCATGCCGGTGTACCGGAAGGGCAAGGATCGGTGGCGGGTCGTGATCTTCCAGCGCGGCAAGCGCACCGACTTCGTCGTGAAGGGCAGCAAGGAAGCCGCGGAGGCCGAGGAGGCGCGGGAGCGCGTGAAGATGTCGCTCTCGGACCCACAGAACGAGCAACGCGACGCGCTCACCTTCGCGGACTTCTGCGCGCACCACTACCGTCCGCACGCTGAGCTCCACCTGAAGGGCAGCTCGTGGGGGCGCCGCGCTTCGCTCCTCGGATTCCTCATGGAGGCGTTCGGGGACGTGAAGCTCACGGATATCCACCCGGCGGCCATCGACGCGTACGCGAAGAAGCGGGCGGAGGACGGGCTCCGGAAGGTGTCGATCAACAACGAGCTGCGGGTGCTGCGGATCGTCGTGAACTTCGCGCGTGAACGGAAGTTCCTCGTCTCCGACGCGAAGGTGAAGCTCCTGCGCGTCCCCTACGACGGCCGGGCGAAGGCGTGGACGGCGGAGGAGATCGACCGGCTCCTCGTCGCGCTGCAGGAGGAGGCGGAGGAGCTCGTCCCCATCGTCCTCTTCATCCTCAACACCGGGGTGCGGAACGGCGAGGCGAGGGCGCTGCCTTGGGATCGCGTGAACTACGCGGCGGGGCACCTCGAGATCTGGCCGTCCCGAGAGTGGCAGCCGAAGAACGGTCTGCCGCGGGAGATCCCGATCAGCGAAGCGTTGATGGACGTCCTGAAGCGCCTTCCGCGGAAGGGGAAGTGGGTGTTCCCGAGCCGGACCGGGGAGCAGTGGGCTTACTGGCCGAAGCGGCAGTTTGACCGTGCGACGAAGAGGGCAGGGCTCACCGGCGGCCCGCACCGGCTCCGCCACACGTTCGCCTCCCACTTCCTCGTGAAGGTGCCGGACCTCGGCGTGCTCGCCGCAGTCCTCGGACACAGCGAGGAGAGCGTGACGCGGCTCTATGCGCACATGCTGCCGGAGCGGCTCGCGAAGGCGAAGAACGTGGTCTCGATTTCTATGCCGATCCCGATGCGGTCTGGAAAGGAATGAGGACTGGAGTCTGCGAGTCGCAGGTTCAAAATCCCTTTTCCCGCTCCATCTAGGCCCCGGTGATCCCGGGGCCTTTTCTTTTTCTCCCCCTCCATGTGCCCCAAATGTACCCCCGCGCCGCTCCACGGCCGGCGCACGGCTTCGCTCTTCTCTCCCTCTCCCTCGCATCAGCGGGGGAGAGGGTTGGGGTGAGGGGCGCTCGCCCATCACCGCGCTCCCTCGCTCGGTACCGCCTGCGCGAACGGCGCGTCCAGCAGCCGCACCCCGTCCCGCTTCACGTCCGGAGAGAGGTGCGCGTACCGCATCGTCGTGTCGATGGTGACGTGCCCCAGGAGCTCCTGGACCGCCTTCAGCGCCACGCCGCGCATGACGAGGTGGGATGCGAACGTGTGCCGGAGGTCGCGCGTCGTGAGCCGCTTCGCGAGGCCGGCCTTCGAGCACGTCCACGGGACGACGTCCTTCACGCGACCGTGCGTGAGCCGCGCCCCATCCGCCTCGCAAACACGTAGGCACCCTTGAGATGCCGGTGCGCCTTGAGCATCGCGAGTGAAGTCGTTCATCGAGCCGAGGAGTTGCCGACTCACGGCCTGCCCGAGCCTGACGTCCTCCATCTCGGCCAGCTCGCGGTCGGTGGCGCCATCGGCGACTCCGAGCCCGGCCGCAGCGGGTCAGCGAGGAATGGGCGGCGTAAACGGGGCTTCCGTCGCCAGCGGTTCCATGACCTCCCCCCGGATCACGTCGGGACGAAGTACGCCAGGAGCGCAAACAAGGCGTACATCGCCACGAGTTGCACTCCCTTGAACCAGTTCGAGTGCCCATCGCCGGCGACAACGGCGCCCACGATCGCGCCGATGAAGACCGCCACGACGACCCGCCGTGGAAACTGCAACTGAAGCGGTTCAGGACCCACGAAATAGCTCACGAGGACGAGGATCGGCGCCACGAAGAGGGCGATCTGGATGCAGCTCCCGATGGCGATGCTGACTGCCAGGTCCATCCTGTTGGCGCGGCCCATTGCTATGGCGGATCCGCTCTCAGCCGCCCCGCCGACGATGGCGAGGAAGATGAGTCCCACGAACACCTGGGACATGCCGAGCGCCTTACCGGTACCCTCGGCAGCTCCCACGAGGACCTCGCTCATCAACGCTGCCAGCACCGAGGCAGCGAGCAAGGTCACGATGGCCCGCGCCGCGCTCCAGCGTTTCTCGCGGCGCCCGTGCCCTGCCTCTCCCTCGACGGCGAACACGTGAGTGTGGGTCTTCAGCATGAAGACGAGATAGAGGACGTAGAGAGCGAGCAGGACCGCCGCGACCGCCACGTTCAGGCGCCGCGCGGCCGTCACCGCGTCGCGCGCGAACTCTCTGTACGTGGACGGCACCGCCATGCTGGTCACCGCCAGGAGCATCATCGAGATGTAGATGCGCGTGGCGTCCGCCCTGTAAGTCTGATCTCGATACCGCAACCCTCCCATGAAGAACGCGAGCCCGAGTGCGAGGAGAAGGTTCGCCAGGATCGCGCCGGCCAATGCGGCCAGCACCATCTCGTGCAGTCCGGCCCGGAGCGCGACGATCGCGATGATCAACTCCGGCGCGTTCCCAAAAGTTGCATTCAGTAGCCCGCCAACTGCATCGCCGGTGTACTCGGATAACTGTTCGGTCGACCGGACGATCCAGGCTGCTACCGGCACGATGGCGAGTGCCGCCGCAAAGAAGACAAGCGGTGGGCGCGCGCCGGTGTGCTCGAGGCCAAGAGTGATGGGGATGAAGGCGATCAACCATGACACTGACGGTCTCACCCAGGACCTGCGTGCGTGCGGCTGCTCGGGAGCTATTATTTCCTTCATGTCAACGCCCTCGGATGGCAACGTTCGACATAATGAGCGTCACTCGCTAGGGAGAGGAAACGCCGTGCGGCCGGCGGGATCTGGAGGGCAACCTCCCCGACTGTCGACTTCGTCGTACCAGGCTCGCTGACGAGTGCGAATGGAAGCGTGGCAGCAACTCGGGAGCGAAAGCAGGGCCTACCCTTGACGCCGGGCGGCCTTCGCCTTCTCATGGAACGCTACTTAGCGATCCTCCTCGAACTGCGCCTGCACCTTGCCGCTGCCGACCGCCTTGCGGAGCGCCGCGTGATCCTTTTCGTTCTGGTCGGCGTACGCCTTGGCGAAGCGGGCTACAGCCCGGTCCACGGCGTCGCTCTTCCCCATGTACCCGCTCAGCATGGCCGCCGAGCCCGAGCGGGCATGCGCCAGGGCGAGGGCCTTGCCGCACCACTGGGCGAAGAGGTCCATCAAGTACCTCCCGAACGTCTCCACCAGCGGGGCGATCTTGGCGTCTCGCAGCTGGCGGAAGTAGAAGTGCCGCCGTGGGGCCTGCGTCCACCCGAGGAACATGTCGCTCGAGGGCTGCATGAGCCGGTACCCGTCCACGACGCGCTGCCCGTGGTTCGGAAACAGGCTCTTCCCCGCGTATGGCTCCAGCACCGAGGCGCGCGCCTCCTTCATCTGCAGGAAGAGTGGGTCGCCCTCGCCGGCCATCATGAGGAGCACCCAGCACGACGTACCGACGCTTCCGATCCCGACCACCTTGATGGCGGCATCGCACAGGCGGTACCGGTCGAGCAGCGCCTGGTGGGCGCTGGGGAGCGTCGCGCGATATTTCGCGAGCACATCCTGCACGACCTTCTGCACCTCGCCCGGCGGGTAGCCCTCGGCGTGGAAGATGGTGGGGAGCCGGTCCTTGATGACGGGGATCTCCCCCTTGTGCTCGACGAGCTTGGGGAAGAGTGCCTCGGCTTGGCTCTTGGCTCGCTCCTTCTTGATCCGTTTGTGGAACCGCTTCAGGACGAACGGGTCGTCCATGCCCGGGAGGTCGTCCCACTCCAGCGACTGGTGCCAGAGCTCGAGCGTCTTGAGCTCGCTGTATTCCGCCATGGATTCGCGGTAGCTGCGGGCGCACGCCGCGGCGATGTCCCTCGCCGCCCCCTCGCCGAGGCGGTTGTCGCGGCACGCGATGACGAAGCTCGTCGCCAGCCGCTTGAGATCCCACTCCCAGGGCGCTGGGAGCGACTCGTCCAGATCGTTGATAGCGAAGATGATGCGCCGCTCCGGGGTGGCGAAGCCACCGAAGTTGCACAGGTGGGCGTCGCCGCAGCACTGGACCCGGATCCCGGACGACGGCGTGGAGGCCAGATCGGCTGCCATCGCCAGGGCCGACCCGCGATAGAACGTGAACGCGGAGCGGACCATCCGGCCGTGACGCATCGGTAACAGCTCGGGAATCCGCCCCCTCTCCGCGGCCAGCACCAGATCCACCGCATCGCGCCGATCACGCGGCGGCTTCCAGGCGGCATGCGATTTCCGAGGGCAGGCCTTCCGCAGCCTTTTGCCGGCTGCGTACCACTCCGCCCTCGTGAGTTCCTGGTCGTCTCGCTGGGCCCCGGAGCGCGGCTCACTGCGTTTCCCGTTCCCTGGGCCCTTCACTTGCTCGACATGCGCCAAGGACATGTCAGGCCTCCTCGTTGAGGGAGATGCGCTGCAGGACCTGACCTGGCGAGGAGCATAAACCCCGCGAGGACAGAGAGTACGTTCGTCCGCACGAATCGACGTTCCACACCTTCACGGCGCCCAGCCACGTGCCGACGGGATTCACGCCTCGCTTTCCGGCTCGGCCGGAGGCGAGTCCAGAAGCGCTAGGTACCCTGCCTTGCCTACTGACCAGCGCGCACGTGCCGAGCCAGGAGTCCACCGTTTCTGCCGCAACCCGGCGACGGGCGCGCGGGCATCCCGTCGATGTTGGTGCTCACCAGGAACCGCGTGATCTGGACTTCCAGCCGACAGCTTGAGGACCAGCCGGAAACTGGGGGGGCGGTCGTTCGCGGGTAACCAGCCTGCGGCGGCAAATCGGGCGAGCTTGCTGGCCGCTCTGCGTCGGTACCAGGCGAGTCGCGAGCATCACCTGAAGCCCTGTCGTCCGTCAGGGCCGTGCCAATCATGGGCAGTGAGCTCTTGAGAACCGGAGGACCCCATGGTGGAGACCCAAAGTGCTGAAGTGTCGCGAGCGGCGGCGGGCCCCTCGGCTGCAATTCAGGCGCAGCCCCTCATCGAGGACCACGCGCTCATCGGGGACCTTGGGTCCGCGGCGCTCGTCAGCCGCGACGGAGAGATAGACTGGCTCTGCCTGCCTGCGTTCGACTCGGACGCCTGCTTCGCCTCGCTGCTCGGAGGCGAGGCCAACGGGAGATGGAGAATCTCGCCCAGCGGGCCGGTTCGTGAGGTGCGGCGACGCTACCGGGGGGACACGCTCATCCTGGAGACGGAGTTTTCGACCGAGTCCGGCAAGCTGCGGCTGACCGACTTCATGGTGCCGCACCAGAAGGCGCCCCACCTCGTCCGGATTCTCGAGTGCCTGGAGGGCCGCGTGCCGGTCCACGTGGACTTCTCTCCCCGGTTGGCATTTGGCCGCGCGATACCGAGGGTCACCACCAGCGACGACCTCACCTGTGCCATGGCGGGAGCAGATGCGCTCTACCTGCGCGGCGGGCCCGCCAAAGGCGCGCCCAAGCCGGTGGACGACTTCATCGTCACTCCCGGAAACAGGATCTCGTATGTGATGACCTGGGGGCCCTCGTTCCAACCGGCGCCGGCCGGAATCGACGCCGTCCAGGGCGAACGTGAGACCGAGCAATTCTGGAGGAAATGGGCTTCGCAAATTCAGGCTCCGCCCCGGTATCGGGACACCATCGTCCGCTCTCTCATCACGCTGAAGGCGTGTACGTACGAGCTCACGGGCGGAGTCGTCGCGGCGCCGACGACGTCGTTGCCCGAGACGCCGGGTGGGGTCCGGAACTGGGACTACCGGTTCACATGGCTGCGCGACTCCGTCCTCGCCCTGCGGGCGCTGATGAACGCCGGACTCCCGGACGAGGCCATCGCGTTCCGCGAATGGATGCTCCGGGCCGTCGCCGGAGATCCGTCGCAAATCCAGATCATGTATGGGCTGCGTGGCGAGCGGCGACTCACCGAGGGCGAGCTTCCTTGGCTCCCGGGGTATGGGGGGGCCACACCGGTCCGGGTGGGCAACGGCGCCTATGACCAGTTCCAGCTCGACGTGTTCGGCGAGGTCGCGACCGCGCTCCGCTTCGCTCACCGGAAATTCGGAATGAAGACGGAGGTCGGGGCGCGGCTGCTGTTCGACATCGCAAGCTTCGTGGCCGACCACTGGCGGGAACCGGACCGCGGCATCTGGGAGATGCGGGGGCCCGAGCGCTCCTTCACCGCGTCCAAGGTGTCGGCCTGGGCGGCGATCGACGCCGCGATCGACGTCATCGAGAGTGCCGGCTGGGAGTATCCACTCGACAAGCTGCGCAGCACCCGTCAGACCATCTTCGAGGAGGTGTGCGAGAAGGGCTTCAACTCCGAGAAGAATACGTTTACCCAGTATTACGGAGGCACGGACCTGGACGCGAGCCTCCTGTTCATCCCGATGCTCGGGTTCTTACCCGCCACCGACCCACGCGTCGTAGGGACGGTCGCTGCGCTGGAGCGCGAGCTCATGCCCGGAGGACTCCTCCTGCGCTTA
>Ga0306924_10008406_pt1 | contig 10411 bp, 10 predicted proteins | sample sta12Can44000111_FD_203756 | JGI IMG/M metagenome (GOLD analysis project Ga0306924, IMG submission 203756) | Lab enrichment of tropical soil microbial communities from Luquillo Experimental Forest, Puerto Rico - statanox.12C.anox.44.000.111 (v2)... | ecosystem: Environmental > Terrestrial >...
CCCGCCCAAACAGCCCGCTGGGCTGGAAATCACGCCGGCTCTGCACGACGCCGCGCTGCACCAGGACTGGCGCCGCTGGGCCTCGGCCTGGCAAGAGGTCGACGCCCAGCAGTGCGCTCGGCTGCTTGCGGCGCTCGACCGCGGCGAATCCGTTTCGCTCACGCTGTGCGGCGAAAGCCATGCCAGGACCTGGTCCGGGCGCAACGCGGGCCTGTGGCCGAAGCTGGCGGCCGCCTGGCGCGGCAAGCAGGCGGCGGCCGTTCTCGCCACCTTATGAAAATCATCACCCGCGACATCCCGCCGCGCGCCGCCTGGGCGCTCGAACAAGCCGGCGTGCATCCCCTGCTGGCGCGCCTGTACGCCGCCCGCGGCGTCATCGCCATCGAAGAACTCGACGACGCGCTGACGCGGCTGCTGCCGCCGGTCGGCATGAAAGGCCTCGCCGAGGCCGCGACGCTGCTGGCCAACGCGATGGCCACCGGCAAGAAGATCTGCATCGTGGCCGACTACGACTGCGACGGCGCCACCGCCTGCGCCGTGGCGATCCGCGGCCTCAAGCTGCTGGGCGCTTCCCAGGTCGACTACCTGGTGCCCGACCGCATCGCCGATGGCTACGGCCTGACGCCACCGATCGCCCGTCGCGTGAAGGAACGCGGCGCCGACATCCTGGTGACGGTGGACAACGGCATCGCCAGCGTCGAAGGCGTGGCCACCGCCAACGCGCTCGGCCTGCAGGTGCTGGTGACCGACCACCACTTGCCCGGTTCGCAGCGGCCCGATGCGGCCGTGATCGTGAACCCGAACCAGGCCGGCTGCGAATTCGAAAGCAAGTCGATCGCCGGCGTGGGCGTCATGTTCTACGTGCTGCTCGCCTTGCGGTCCGAGTTGCGGCGGCGCGGCGCCTTCGATGCGGCCCACCAGCCCAAGCTCGATGGGCTGTTGCCGCTGGTGGCGCTGGGCACCGTGGCCGACGTGGTCCGGCTCGATCCCAACAACCGCCGGCTGGTGGCACAGGGCCTCAAGCGCATCCGCGCCGGCCAACTCCCCGCGGGCGTGGCAGCGCTGCTGCGCGTGGCGGGCCGCAGGCACGAGACCGTGACGACCTTCGATTTCGGCTTCGCCGTGGGGCCGCGCATCAACGCTGCGGGCCGCCTGGCGGACATGACGCTGGGGATCGAATGCCTGCTGACCGACGACGCAGCGCGCGCCGATGAACTCGCGCACACGCTGGACGCGATCAACCGCGAGCGGCGTGAGATCGAGGGCGGCATGCGCGAACAGGCCATGGAGATCGTCGAATCGCTGTTCGACGACAGCGAAGAACCGCCGCCCGCGATCTGCGTGTTCGACCCGGATTTCCACGAGGGCGTGGTCGGCATCGTCGCTTCACGCGTCAAGGAGCAGTGGCACCGCCCCACCTTCGTGTTCGCCCCGAGCCAGGCCGACGGCCGGGAAGATGAACTGAAGGGGTCGGGGCGCTCGATTCCGGGCTTTCATCTGCGCGACGCACTGGATCTCATCGCCAAGCGCCATCCCGGCATCCTGCTGCGCTTCGGTGGCCATGCCATGGCGGCGGGCTGCACCTTGCGCGAGGAGCACCTGGAGGATTTCGAGCAGGCCTTCGCCCAGGTCGCGCAGGAGTGGCTCGATGCGGCGACGCTGGCACGGCGCATCCATACCGACGGCCCGTTGGCGCCGGACTACCGGCGCGCCGACCTGGTGGACACGCTGCATGCCGCCGTCTGGGGCCAGGGCTTCGCGCCGCCGGTCTTTGCTGAAGAAGTGGAGATCATCTCGCAGCGCCTGGTGGGCGAGAAGCACCTGCAGCTGAAGATCCGTCACCACGGCCAGCCGGTCGACGGCATCTGGTTCGGCCGCACCGAGCCGCTGCCGCAACGGGTGAAGCTGGCGTATCGGCTGGACGCCGATGAATGGCAAGGCGTGCGCCGCGTGCGCTTCCTGGTGGAAGGCGCGGAGATCTGAGCTACGGGCGCAGGCCCACCGGAGCCGGCGCCCCTTCGTTGTGGAAATAGGCGAACAGCCGGGCCGCGATCTCCCGCAATTCCGGATCTTCGTACGTGTGGGCGCGGGCCAGTTGCCACATCGCGTATTCGCGGTCGCCGAGCATCATGGAGGTGTTGACCGAACGGCCATGGCCGGCCATCAGCAAGGCAAACGCGCGCAACAGGCGGATGGGACAGTAATGGGGTGCCTCGGGCGGATCGAACTCGTCCGAAGTGTCCAGCGAGGTCGGAGCGCGCTGGTTCCAGCCCGGGTCGGATGCTGATATCGAGTGGCTCATGGCGCACCTCCCGATGCGAAGCCCTTTCGAACCAATCTAGGCCTGAAGCAAGACATGGCTCGTCGGCGCGCACGCCGGCTGCTTGTCAGACAACTGCCGAGCCAATGAGGCGACGTCGCGGAACTTTCCGCGGCGGTCAGCGTGCCGCGGCAACGACGCCGTCGCGCCTGCCGTCGGGCGGCACCGCCGACCGCTGATCCGTGGCGCGATCGGCGCAGCTGACGAGCGAAGCCTGCGAATTGCGGCGCACGCATTCTTCGACGGCGCGCTGCTCGACCAGCATGTTCTCGTGGCGCGCCTGAGCTTGCTTGACCTGGCTCAGGCAGACCATCCAGAAGGCGGCGAGCTGTGCCACGATGACCAGGGCCACGAGCGCCCACAGCGCAACATCGCGCCGACTCAGCGATTCGAATCCTTGCTGCAGCGACATGTCTTGACGGCCCTCGACAGCTCTCGTGCGATCCTAGGCGGCGAGACCGCGTCGACGGTCTGGACGATGAACGCATGACGCTGTAGGACAGAATGGCTCAGCCTTGAACCGCAACGAACCATGACACCCGTTCTGGACGCGCCCGCCACGGCGCACCGCCTTCCTTACCCCGCCTTGCTCGCGCAGATCCGCGCGGTACTGGCCGATACGTCCGTGCAGGTGCCTCCGCGGCTGGTGCAGGCCCTACCCGGCGGCGGCAGCTTGTTCGTCATGCCGGCGCTGGACTCGCGCATCGCGATGACCAAGCTGATCACTTTCGCCCCCGGCAATGCCGGCAGCCACCGGCCGACCATCCAGGGCGATGTCATCGTGTTCGATGTGGCCAGCGGCGAGCGACGGCTCATCATCGACGGCCCGACGGTCACCGCCCGGCGCACGGCGGCGGTGTCGCTGCTGGCGGCGCAGAGGCTGGCGCCGAATCCGCAGGGCCCGCTGCTGGTCGTCGGCGCGGGCGCACAAGGCCGCGCCCACATCGAAGCCTTCACCGCAGTGCTGGGGGTGGCCGAAGTGATCGTCGCCTCACGCAGCGAAGCCAGCGCCGAGGCGCTGGCCGCGTACGCGCGCCACTTAGGTGCGCGCGCTGCGGTCACCGCCGACGCAGACGCGGCACTGGCGCAGTGCCCCCTGGTGGTCACGTGCACGCCAGCCAGCCGGCTCGTCCTCCATCGCTTGCCGCGTGCCGATGCGTTCCTCGCGGCCGTAGGCGCCTTCACGCCCACGATGGCGGAACTGGCGCCGGCCTTGTGCCGGCATTGCGCCACCCAGGGCACGGTCGTCGTCGACACGCCCCATGCCGCGCACGAGGCCGGCGATCTGTTGCAGGCCGGCCTCGACGTCGGCCCACTGGCGACCTTGCGCGATATCGTCCTGGGATCGAAGCCCGCCGGCCCCGGCCCCGTGCTGTTCAAGAGCTGCGGCTGGGCCGGCTGGGATCTGGCTGCGGCACGCGCGGCACTGGACTGAGGCCGACGCTCAGGCCTTGGGCAGGGTCACGCCATGCTGGCCCTGGTACTTGCCGCCGCGGTCCTTGTAGCTGGTTTCGCAGACCTCGTCGCTCTCGAAGAACAGGACCTGCGCGCAGCCTTCGCCCGCGTAGATCTTGGCGGGTAGCGGCGTGGTGTTGGAAAACTCGAGCGTCACATAGCCCTCCCATTCGGGCTCGAAGGGCGTGACGTTGACGATGATGCCGCAGCGCGCGTAGGTACTCTTGCCCAGGCAGATGGTCAGCACATTGCGCGGGATGCGGAAGTATTCGAGCGTACGCGCCAAAGCAAAGCTATTGGGCGGAATGATGCAGTAGTCACCGTGCATGTCGACGAAGCTTTTCTCGTCGAACTTCTTGGGGTCCACCACCGTGCTGTGGATGTTGGTGAAGACCTTGAATTCGGGGGCGCAGCGGATGTCGTAGCCGTAGCTGCTGGTGCCGTAGCTGATGATCTTCTGGCCATTGGCCTCGCGAATCTGCTTCGGCTCGAAGGGATCGATCATCCCCTGCTGCTCCGACATGCGCCGGATCCACTTGTCACTCTTGATGCTCATCGGGTATTCACGTATTGCAGATTCAGGGCTATCCGGTTCGCCGTTTTATTGCAGCGCAACACGCTACGCAACCTTGATTTAGGTCAAGTAATTCGCGTTGAGTCCGAAAGGGCATGAACGATATGCTCATTCGCTGTTGATTTCACAACATCCGGTTCGCCATCGGCGTGTCTGGTGCGAACCAATATACCAAAGAGGTGGCAACACTATGAGGGGCGTACGAGGAGAACTGGTTTTGGGTGCCGCCTTGGCACTCGCGTCGGCGACGGCCACGGCCAAGCCTTTCTGGGCGTTTCCGGATCCGGTCACACCCATCGCACGTGAGACCTTGCACGTGCACAACCTGTTCATGGCGGTCATCGTGACACTGTTTTTCGCAGTGCTGGCCATCATGTTGTATTCGTTCTGGAAGCACCGCAAATCGCAGGGTCATCAGGCGGCCACCTTCACCCAACCCAACTCGCGAAAGCAGTGGGCCTGGGTGCTGGCCCCCTTCGCCGGGCTGCTGATCCTGGACTACGGGGTCTTCGGCGTGCCGGCCTACCACGCGGTCCTGAGCTACGAAGACACGCAGAACAACGCGGAGCTCGTGGTCAAGGTGACCGGCAGCCAGTGGCTGTGGCAGTACGAGTACCCGAAGGAGGGTATCAAGTTCGCCAGCCACCTGACCACGCCGCGCGACCAGATCGACAACAAGGCGCCCAAGGGCGAGAACTACCTGCTCGAGGTCGACAACCCCCTGGTGCTTCCGGTCGGCAAGAAAGTCCGCGTCATCACCACGTCCAATGACGTGATCCACAGCTGGTGGGTTCCGGCCTTCGGCGTCAAGCGCGACGCCGTCCCCGGCTTCCTGCGCGAGTTCTGGGTCAAGGTCGAGCAGCCCGGGACCTACCGCGGCCAATGCTCGGAGCTGTGCGGCAAGGAGCATGGCTTCATGCCGGTCGTGGTCAATGTGGTGTCGCAAGCCGAATACACCGCCTGGGTCACGAAGCAGAAGGACGCCGTCGCCAAGGACAAGGAACTGTCCAACGCGGTGCTCTCGCTGGACGATCTCAAGGCGCGCGGCGAAAAGATCTACGCCACCAACTGCACGGCCTGCCACCAGGCCACCGGCATGGGCGTGCCCAACGTCTTCCCGTCGCTGGTCGGCAGCAAGGTCATCACCGGCCCGGTGGAAGAGCACATCAAGGTCGTCCTGAACGGGCGTCCGAACACGCCCATGGCGGCCTGGTCCAAGCAGCTCTCCGACGCCGACATCGCGGCGGTCGTGACCTACGAACGCAATTCCTGGGGCAACAAGACCGGCGATGCGGTGCAGGCGGCCGCGGTCGGCAAGCTGCGCGGCGACTCGCGCTGATCAACGAACAAAGACGAGATAGGAGTCACCATGTCAGTTGCGACGACGACGCATCCCGGGGGCCACGAGGCGCACCATCCCTCGGGCCTTCTGCGGTGGATCCAGACCACCAACCACAAGGACATCGCAGTGATGTACCTGACCTTCGCGGTCATCATGCTGCTGATCGCGGGCGCGATGATCCTGGTCGTGCGGGCCGAGCTGTTCCAGCCCGGCCTGCAGATCGTGCAGCCTGAGTTCTTCAACCAGCTGATCACCCTGCACGGGCTGATCATGGTGTTCGGTTTCGCCATGCCCGCGGCCACGGGCCTGGCCAACTACATGCTGCCGCTGATGATCGGCGCCCCGGACATGGCGCTGCCGCGCCTGAACAACTGGGGCTTCTGGATCCTGCCGCCGGCGGCCGTGATGCTGGTGCTGCCCTTCTTCCTGGGCCTGGGCGGCGTGGGCGCCGGCGGGATCGACACCGGCTGGACCATCTACGCGCCGCTGTCGATGCAAAGCGGCTGGGGCATGGACTTCGCGATCTTCTCGGTGCACATGCTGGGTGTCTCGTCGATCCTGGCCTCGATCAACGTGATCGTGACGGTGCTCAACATGCGCGCGCCGGGCATGACCTTCTGGAAGATGCCGCTGTTCGCGCACGGCTTCCTGTACACGGCCATCATCCTGATCACCATCATGCCGGTGCTGGCCGGCGGCGTGACCATGCTGCTGCTGGACCGCCATTTCGGCACCAACTTCTACAACGCCGCGGGCGGCGGTGACCCGGTGCTGTGGCAGCACATCTTCTGGTTCATGGGCCACCCCGAGGTGTACGTGCTGCTGCTGCCGATCGCCGGCCTGGTGCCCCACATCCTTTCCGCTTTCACCCGCAAGCCCACCTATGGCTACAAGGCCCAGGTGTATTCGATGTGGGGCATCATGTTCCTGTCGGTGATCGTGTGGGCGCACCACATGTTCACCAGCGGCATGTCGGTCGGCGGCCAGCTGTATTTCATGTACAGCACCATGGCGATTTCGCTGCCTCTGGCCGTGCTGTTCTTCTGCTGGATCGCCACCATCTGGCGCGGCTCGCTCACCTTCGAGACCCCGATGCTGTTCGCCATCGGCTTCATCGTTCTGTTCGGCTGGGGTGGCCTGACCGGCCTGGTGCTGGCCGACGCCGCGGCCGATCCGCAGTACCACAACGCCTACTTCCTGGTCGCGCACTTCCACTACGCGCTGTACCCGACCACGGTGTTCGGCGCCATGGCCGGCATCTACTACTGGCTGCCCAAGTGGACCGGCCACATGCTGGACGAACGCCTGGGCCAGTGGCACTTCTGGGTGGCGCTGATCGGCTTCAACGTCACCTTCATCCCGCAGTTCCTGCTGGGCCTGGCCGGCATGCCGCGCCGCATTCCGGACTATCCGCTGATGTTCGCGGACTGGAACATGGTGTCGACCGTCGGCGCGTTCGTGCTGGGCGCCTCGCACCTGATCTTCGTGTGGAACGTGATCAAGTGCGTGCGCGGCGGCAAGAAGGCTGAAGCCAGGGCCTGGGAAGGCGCCGAGGGCCTGGAGTGGACCGTGCCCTCTCCCGCGCCGTACCACACCTTCGAAACCCAACCCGCCGTCAAGTAAGCATCGCGCCAGCGCAGGACCGAGAAGTTGATGAACGCCAGCGACAGCACCCTGGAAATCGCAGCCGAATCGGGCGCCGGCCAAGCCGATTCGCTCGAGCAGCGCAACCGGCGCCTGATGTGGCGCCTGGTGACGCTGGCCGTGCTGTGCGCTGGCTTCGGCTTCGCACTGGTGCCCTTGTACGACGTCATCTGCCGCGTCACCGGGCTCAACGGGCGCACCAACGCCATGGCCGTGGCGGCCCCGTCGAACACCCAGGTGGACACGACGCGCTGGGTCAAGGTCGAGTTCCTGAGTCACAGCATGCCCGGCGTGGCGATCCAGTTCGCCCCGCAAGAGTTCTCGATCGATGTGCGCCCGGGCGCGCTGGCGCAGATCAACTACGTCGCGACCAACACCAGCGACCGCGTCTTCATCGGGCGCGCCATCCCCAGCGTGACGCCGGCGGTGGCCGCCCCGCACTTCAAGAAGATCGAGTGCTTCTGTTTCAACGAGCAGACCTTCCAGCCCGGCGAAACGCGAGTGATGCCGGTGGTGTTCACCGTGGACCCTGACATGGCCCGCGAACTGGGTACCGTCACGCTGTCCTATGCCTTCTTCGAGGCGCCCAAGGCGGCGCCCAAAGACCTGATGTGATCAATTTCTAAAGACAGAAAGAGCGAGACATGAATACGACTGCAGCGTCTTCCGCCCCGGCACGGTATTTCGTGCCATCGGCGAGCAACTACTCCCTGCTTCTGTCGTCGGGCATCTTCCTGCTGGGCGCGGGGTTCGCGTTCAAGCTCAACAACGTCCCGCCCGGCGTGTGGAGCATGCTGGCCGGCGCCGCCATGATCCTGTGGGTGGTGATCGGCTGGTTCAGCGAGATCATTGCCGAAAACATCCGTGGCGCCTACACGCACTGGGAAGACCGGTCCTTCCGTATCGGCATGGTCTGGTTCATCTTCTCCGAGGTGATGTTCTTCGCCTGCTTCTTCGGCTCGCTGTACTACGTGCGCTCCATCGTGGTGCCCGAGCTGGCCGGCTATGCCGCCGACATCACGCCGTACGCCAACTTCAAGGCCACCTGGCCCAGTGCCGGCCCCATGGGCGAGGCATTCAAGCCGATGGCCGCCGGCGGCATCCCGGCGTTCAACACGGCGATGCTGCTGCTGTCCGGCGCCACCCTCACCTGGGCCCACTGGGGCCTGCTGAAGGCCAACCGGTCACAGCTCAACATCGGCCTGGCGCTGACGATCGCCCTGGGCCTGACCTTCCTGGGATGCCAGGCCTACGAATACGCACACGCCTATTCCGAGCTGGGCCTGACGCTGGGCACCGGCGTGTACGGCGCAACCTTCTTCATCCTGACCGGCTTCCATGGCTTGCACGTCACGCTGGGCGCCATCATGCTGATGACCATGCTCGGCCGCGGGCTCAAGGGCCACTTCTCCAAGGACAATCACTTCGCCTTCGAAGCCGTCGCCTGGTACTGGCACTTCGTTGACGTGGTCTGGCTGCTCGTGTTCGTCTTTGTCTACTGGATCTGATTTTTCCTTTCGTCCCCGGCTGATTCCAGCGCTCGCGAGCCTCGCGCTCGCGGCGCTGTTCGTCCATCTGGGACTCTGGCAGGCGGGCAAGGCCGAAGTGGTGGAAGCGCAGAAGGCGCTGCACGCCCAGCGCGCCCAACGCCCACCGCAACCGATTGGCGCTACGCTGGTACCGGCGCCGGAGCTGCTTGACGCCCCGGTCACGGTCGAAGGCGAATACGAACCCGGCGAGCAGTTCTATGTGGACAACCGCCAGGAAGGCGGACGCCCCGGAATTCACGTGATCACGCCCTTGAGAATCAAGGACAGCAACACACGCGTCCTGATCAACCGCGGCTGGGTCGCGTGGACGCAGGGCCGCAGCGTGCTTCCGACGGTCACCACGCCAACGGGCATGGTCCGCATCACGGGCTCGGCGGCCGTGCCGGTGGTCAAGAAGCCCTTGCTGATGTCCGCCGACAAGCAGCAGTTTGCGCAGCTGTGGTTCGCCCCGGACATCGCCCGCTTCGCCAGCGCACATCCCTATCCGGTCCAGCCGATCCTGGTCTTGCAGGATCCGGACGACGCGCGCGATGCGTTCATCCGCCACTGGCCGCCGCCCGAGGACCGCACCCTGACGCACCGTGGGTATGCGCTGCAGTGGTACGGGATGACCGCGGTGCTGTTCCTGTTCTTCATCTGGAGCAGTTTCAAGCGGCGCCCCCGCCCGGCCACGCCCTGATGCGCATCGTCGCTGGCGTCGGGTCAGACGCCAGCGATGAAGCTGCGCTCGATGGCGCGATCGTCGCCCAGCACGATCAATGAGAACAGCAGTTCATCCAGGCTGGTCGCCAGCAGCGCCTTGCGCGCCAGCAGCGGCGTGGCGGCCGGTTTGATCACGATGAAGTCGGCTTCGCAGCCCGGCTGCAGGTTGCCGATCACGCCCTCCAGGCCCAAAGCCTGCGCGGCGCCGGCCGTGTGCTGCCACCACAGCTGCTGCGGCGACAAGGACACGCCCGGCTTGGTCTGCCCTTCACGCCCCACGTAGTAGGCCGCCAGCATCGTGTGGAACGGGCTGAAGCTGGTGCCGCCACCCACATCGCTCGCCAGGCCGAACCGGAATCCGATGCGTTCGGCCGCTTCGTAGTCGAAAAAGCCGCTGCCCAGGAACAGGTTGCTGGTCGGGCTCACCGCCGCAGCCGCACCGGTGCTGCGCATCAGCCGGCGGTCCTCGTCGTCGAAATGAATGCAATGCGCGTAGACCGCCCGCTCGCGCAGCAAGCCGAAGTCCTCGTACACCGACAGGTAGCTGCGCGCATCCGGAAAGAGCTGGCGCGCCCACGCGATCTCGTCGCGGTTCTCGGCCACATGCGACTGGATCCACACGTCCGGATACTTCGCCGCCAGCTCGCCCGCGCCGCGCAGCTGCGCCTCGCTGCAACTCGGTGCGAACCGGGGCGTGATCGCGTAGCCCAGGCGGTCCTTGCCGTGCCAGCGCTGGATCAGCGTTTCCGTGTCGATCAACGATTGCTCGGTCTGGTCGCACACGCCCTCCGGCGAGTGCCGGTCCTGTAGCACCTTGCCCGCGA
>Ga0306924_10008407_pt1 | contig 10411 bp, 12 predicted proteins | sample sta12Can44000111_FD_203756 | JGI IMG/M metagenome (GOLD analysis project Ga0306924, IMG submission 203756) | Lab enrichment of tropical soil microbial communities from Luquillo Experimental Forest, Puerto Rico - statanox.12C.anox.44.000.111 (v2)... | ecosystem: Environmental > Terrestrial >...
CAGGTCACGAACCCCGGGTTCTTGGGCGGCGGCGGCGCGGGCGGGCCCGCCGGCTTCGGCGGCGCCGCGGCGGGGGCCGCGGCCGCGGGAGCGGCGGGAGCTGGGGTGGACGGCTTCTGCTCTTCGGCCATGAGCGGACTCCGAGGGGCGGACGGCGGGGCTACTGCTCGACCTCGCCGCCGATCATGTTGATGCTGTCGAAGGTGGGGACGAGGTCGGCGAGCAGCGCGTCCTTCGTCATGAACGGCAGCGCGGCGAGCATCGGCCAACCCGGCGCGCGCAGGCCGAGCTTGTACGCCCGACCGCCGCCGTCCGAGACGGCGTAGAAGCCGAGCTCCCCGTTCGCCGCCTCGGTGTAGCTGTACGCCTCACCGGCGGGGACCTTGATCCCCTCCATGATGAGCTTGAAGTGGGCCATCACGCCTTCGATGGTCCCGTACACCTGCGGCTTCGGCGGGAGCACGTAGCGGAAGTCCTTCACCGCGATGTCGCCCGGCTCCATCATCTTGAAGCACTGGGCGATGATCTTGTCCGACTGCCGCATCTCCTCCATGCGCATGAGGTAGCGGTCGAAGTTGTCGCCGTGCGGGCCCACCGGCACGTCGAACTCCACGCGGTCGTAGGTGAGGTACGGCGCGGCCTTCCGCACGTCGTACGGCTCGCCCGAGGCGCGCAGGCACGGCCCGGTGAAGCCGAGGTCGAGCGCGTCGGCGCGGGAGACGACGCCGGTGCCGCGCGTGCGGTCCTGGAAGATGCGGTTGCGCGTGAGGAGCTGGTCGATCGTCTCGCGCAGCTCGGCCGCGCGGGCGAGCGTCGCCTGCGTCTTCTCGATCCACCCCTCGGGCGTGTCGCGGGACACGCCGCCGATGCGCACGTAGTTCGAGGTGAGGCGGGCGCCACAGAGCTCGGTGAGCCGGTCCCAGATGTGGTCGCGGGCCTCGATGGCGTAGAGGAACACCGTCATCGCGCCGAGCTCGAGCCCCATCGCGCCCACGAGCGTGAGGTGGTCGCAGATGCGGTGGATCTCGCTCGTGATCACGCGGAGCCACTTCGCGCGATCGGGCACGTCGAGCTTGCAGAGCTTCTCGACCGCGAGCGCGAAGCCCACGTTGTTCATGATCGAGCTGACGTAGTTCAGCCGGTCCGTGTACGGGAAGCACTGCGTCCACGTCACGTTCTCGCAGCTCTTCTCGAACCCGCGGTGCAGGAAGCCGATGTCGAGCTTCATGTCGCGGATGGTCTCGCCCTCGAGCGCCACCACCGCGCGCGTCACCCCGTGCATCGCCGGGTGCGACGGCCCCAGGTTCACCACCATGCGCTTCGTGTCGAGCGGGGCGTCGAGCGGGTCGATCGGCGCGTGCACCGGCGCCGTCGTCTGCATCACGTGCCGCGGCTGGCCGACGCCGTAGCTCCCCGGCGTCGCGCGCGCGTCGTGTCCCGCCCTCCCCTTGCCGTCGGTCGCCATGTCGTCGCCCTAGTCGCGGTCGGCGGGCCCCGGCCCGCGGTAGATGTCATGGATCTCGCGCTCGGCCACGAGCGGCTGGCGCCCCTTCAGCGGGTAGTCCTTCCGCAGCGGGTGCCCCTCGAACTCGTCGTACATGAGGAGGCGCCGCATGTCCGGGTGATCCGTGAAGCGGATTCCGTACATGTCGAAGCAGTAGCGCTCGAACCAGTCGGCCCCGCGCCACACCGACACCACCGAAGGCAGCACCGCGTCGCCCTCCGGCACCTTCACGCGCAGCCGGACCCGGTGGTTCAGCGTCGTGGAGTAGCAGTTGTAGATGACCTCGAACCGGGGCTCCTGGCCGAGGTAGTCGACCGCGGTGATGTACGGCGCGAGGTTGAACTGCAGGCGCGGATCGTCCTTCAGCATCCGGCACACGTCTGCGATCCGCTGCTTCACCACGAACGCGCAGTCGTCTCCGCCCACACCCTCGTAGGGCTCGTACACCGCGTCCGGGAAACGCGCGACCAGCGCGTCGATGACCGCCTTCGCCATGTCCCCTCTCCTCGCCTTACTTCTGCGCCAGCTCCGGAGCACCGATGCGATCGATGAGCTTGTGCCTCTGCCCCTGGACCTTCGCCTGGAGCAGCATGAGCCCGTCGAGCACCTGCTCCGGCCTGGGCGGGCAGCCCGGGATGTACACGTCCACCGGCACGACGCGGTCGATGCCCTGCATCGTGGCGTAGTTGTCGTAGAAGCCGCCGGACGACGCGCAGACGCCGTACGCGATCACCCACTTCGGCTCGCTCATCTGCTCGTAGATCCGCCGCAGGATGGGCGCCTGCTTGCAGTTGATGGTGCCGACGACGAGCAGGAGGTCGGCCTGGCGCGGAGAGAACCGCGGCACCTCGGCGCCGAACCGCGCGATGTCGTAGCGCGCGGAGGCGACGCTCATGTACTCCATGCCGCAGCAGGCCGTGACGAACGGGTACTGCCAGAGCGAGTTCTTCCGGGCCCACCCGAGACCCTTGGAGACGAGCTTCTCGAAGAAGCCCTGCGCCTCCTCGCGGCGGGTGGTGATGCCGGGGACGATGTCGATCTCGGTGGCCATCTCTACTCCCGCTGCCAGTCGAGGGCGCCCTTCTTCCAGACGTAGGCGAGCCCGACCGCGAGCGTGAACGCGAACACCGCCATCGTGGCGTAGCCGAACCAGCTCAGCTCGTGGAGCAGGACCGCCCACGGGTAGATGAACACGGCCTCGATGTCGAAGACGATGAAGAGCAGGGCGATGACGTAGAACTTCACGCCGAACCGGTCGTGGGCGGAGCCGATGGGCTCGGAGCCGCACTCGAACGGGCTCGCCTTTACGGCCGTGGGCCGGCGCGGACCGAGAAGGGTCGCGAGGCCTACGAGCGTTGCCGCCAGGATTCCCGCCAGCGCGAACACGATCGCGAGGGGGAAGTAGGACTGGAGTGGCGTCATGTATTCAAATGTCCCGGAAAGGGGGGAAACAGGCGCACCCGGGCAGAATGAATCAGGGAAGGCGTGGGTTTTGTCAAACGAAATCGCCCGTTGGTGGGCGCTTGACAGGGCAAGCCCAAGTGGTCTATCCCACAGCCACCTTCATCCCGAAGAGGCCCAGATGGGTTATGAATTCGGCGCAATCGTAGCCTTTGCGCTCGTAGCCGTGGGGTTCGGTCTCGGCGGTCTCACGCTCGGCAAGCTGGTGCGACCGTATTTCCCATCTGCCGACAAGTCGCTCATCTATGAGTGCGGCGAGCGGCCGATCGGCACCGCCTGGTTCAACTTCAATCCGCGCTTCTACCTGGTCGCCCTCGTCTTCGTGATCTTCGAGGTCGACATCGCCCTCACCTTCCCGGTGGTGGCGGTGTACCGCGAGTGGGTAGCCAAGGGGCCGACCATGGCGTGGGTCGCCTTCGGCGAGCTCTTCATGTTCACCGCCATCCTTCTCGTCGGCCTCGCCTGGGTGTGGGTCCATGGCGACCTTGATTGGGTGAAGAAGCTGGCCGAGCTCGATCAGCCGGCGGGCGGTCGGGCGGGCGGACGCGTGCAGGGCCCGCGGCGCGCGGCGTAGCCGCATCGGGAATCGACGGCTTCTTAAGGAGGACGGATGTCCGGGAACCAAGGCGGCGCGCTCAGCGGCGAGGGGTCCGTAACCCTCGCCCACACGAGCCAGCTCGAGACGCTCATCAATCTCGCGCGCGCGAACTCCCTCCACTACCTGCTGTTCGGTCTCGCCTGCTGCGGCATCGAGCTCATGCAGACGGGCGGCCCCCGCGCCGACATCGATCGCTTCGGCTCGATCCCGCGCGCCTCGCCGCGTCAGGCCGACTTCATGATCGTGGCGGGCACGCTCACCTACAAGATGGCCGAGCGCGCGAAGCTGCTCTACGACCAGATGCCCGAGCCGAAGTACGTGCTGTCGATGGGCTCCTGCGCGAACTGCGGCGGCCTCTTCCAGTCCGCGTACTCGGTGTGCAAGGGCGTCGACAAGATGATCCCGGTCGACATCTACATCCCGGGCTGCCCGCCGCGCCCCGAGGCGCTGACCGAGGGCCTCCTCCGACTCCAGGAACTGGTGCTCCGAGAGAAGTGGAAGACGAAGCGGCGCCCGGCGGCGCCCCCGCCCGCGGCCGCGGCCACGAAGACGGCCTGAGACAGCGCAGTCCATCGGATCGGGGCGAGCGGCCCAGCAGGGTAGGCCGCCCGCCCCTCGCGCATCGCGCAGCCAGGGGAGCTTGATGACCACCAACGAGATCCACGAGCGGCTCCGGGCGAAGTTCGGAGAAGACGTCGGCCCGCTCTCCGAGCCCAAGGTCGACCCGTTCTGCGTCGTGAAGGCGGAGCGGATCGCCGAGGTCGCCCGCTTCCTGAAGGACACGCCGGAGCTCCAGCTCGACTTCTGCGAGGACGTGGCCGGCGTCGACCAGCCGAAGAAGAACGTGATCGAGGTGGTGTACCACCTCTTCTCGTACCAGCACCGGCACGGGATCGTGCTGAAGGTCGAGGCCGACCGCGCGAACCCGGTGGTCCCCACCGTCGAGACGGTGTGGAAGGCCGCCAACTGGATGGAGCGCGAGGTCTACGACCTGCTCGGCGTGGTCTTCCCCGGACACTCCGACCTCCGCCGCGTCCTCCTCCCCGACGACTGGCAGGGCCACCCGCTCCGCAAGGACTGGACGGAGCAGGGCGGCTACCACGGCATCTCGAACGAGCGCGAGAACCCGCTCGTCGAGCTGCGCCGTCTCGACGAGAAGGCCCGCGCCGAGGCCGCCGCGCTGGCGCCGAAGCCGCCGCCCGCGCCCGCCGCCGCGCCGGTCCCCGCCCCCGCTCCCGAGAACAAGGCCTAGCCGATGGAAAAGCTCATCCTGCGCAAGGTGCCGAACGCGAGCGAGGAGATGCTCCTCAACTTCGGCCCGCAGCACCCCTCCACCCACGGCGTGATCAACTTCCTCGTCGACACCGACGGCGAGGTGATGAAGAAGGCGATCCCCGACGTCGGCTACCTGCACCGCTCGATCGAGAAGATCGCGGAGCAGGTCGGCTACGCCGGCTTCATGCCCTACACCGACCGCGTCGACTACGTCGCCGCGATGTTCGCGAACGAGGGCTGGGCCATCGCGGTCGAGAAGCTCCTCAAGATCGAGGTTCCGCCCCGCGCGCAGTACCTCCGCGCGATCGCCGGCGAGCTCTGCCGCATCGCGAGCCACCTCGTGTCCACCGGCACGATGGCCACCGACATCGGCGCGACGACGCCGCTCGTGCACGCGCTGCGCGAGCGCGAGGCCCTGAACGACCTCATCGAGGCGCTCTGCGGCGCGCGGCTCACGTACAACTACCACCGCATCGGCGGCGTGGCGTTCGACCTGCCCGAGGGCTGGAGCGACCGCGTGCTGCGGTACCTCGACCACTTCGAGACGCTGCTCGTCGAGTGGGACCGGCTCATCTCCTACAACCACATCTACGTGAAGCGGCTCGCGAACGTGGCCGTGATCCCGCGCGAGATGGCGGTGGACTACGGCCTCGTCGGCCCGAACCTCCGCGGCTCGGGGATGGACTGGGACGTGCGCCGCGACGTGCCGTACGGCGCGTACCCCGACTTCAAGTTCGACGTGCCGGTGGGGCGCGGCTTCAAGGGCGTGTCCGGCGACGCGTTCGACCGCTACTACGTGCGCGTCCTCGAGATGCGCGAGTCGGCGAAGATCGTCCGGCAGGCGCTGGAGAAGATCCCGGACGGCGAGATCACCGCCAAGGTGCCGCGGAAGATCAAGCCGGAGCCGGGCGAGGTGCTGTCGCGCGTGGAGTCGGCGCGCGGCGAGATGGCCTACTACGTCGTGTCCGACGGCACCGAGAAGCCCTGGCGCGTGCGCATCCGCACCGGGAGCTACCTCGCGATGGGCATCATCGAGGACGTCTCCCGCGGCCTCATGGTGGCGGACCTCGTCGCGCTGATCGCGAGCCTCGACGTCGTGGCCCCGGAGATCGATCGATGAACACTCCTGCGTCCGTCTCCCCGACGCCGTACGCGCCGAAGTACACGCCGAAGTGGCTCGTCGGGCTCACGCTCGCGGCCGCGATCGGCATCCCCGGCGCGATCCTCGGCGCGATCCTCCTCCTCACGCCGATCGTGCAGCCGGCCACCCTCGACGCGATCACGCGCGAGTGGCTCGGCCAGGACCCCGCCACCTGGTACTGGCGGCCGTGGCTCGGCGCGGGCATGCTCGCGCTCGTCGCGTTCGTCCTCGTGAACTTCGGCGCGATCTTCAGCGGCATGTGCGTGTGGTACGAGCGCCGCGTCGCCGGCCGCATGCAGAGCCGCATCGGCCCGAACCGTCAGGGCCTCGGCGGCTTCCTCGTGTGGATCGCCGACGCGGTGAAGATGCTCCTCAAGGAGGATCTCGTCCCCGCCGACGCCGACGCCCTCGTCTTCCGCTCCGCGCCCTACTTCGTGCTCCTCGGGTTCGCGCTCACGCTGGTCGTCACGCCGTTCGGCCAGTCGCTCATCGTCGCCGACCTGAACGTGGGCATCATGTACATCACGTCCATCACCGCGCTCGTGGTGGTCGGCGTCCTGCTCTCGGGCTGGGCCTCGAACTCGAAGTGGGCGCTCTTCGGCGGCATGCGGTCCGCCGCGCAGGTCATCTCCTACGAGATCCCGGCCGGCATCGCGATCTTCGTCCCGGTGCTCATGGCCGGCACGTTGTCGATGCAGGGGATCGCGGCGGCGCAGGGCGGCCTGCCCTGGGAGTGGTTCATCTTCCGGAACCCGGCCGCGTTCATCGCCTTCTTCATCCTCTTCACGGCGCAGCTCGCCGAGTCGAACCGCACCCCGTTCGACCTCCCCGAGGCCGAGTCCGAGCTCGTCGCCGGCTACCTCTCCGAGTTCTCCGGCTTCCGCTTCGCGCTCCTCATGCTCGCCGAGTACGGCAACATCTGGGTGCTCTCGGTCATCGGCTCGATCCTCTTCCTCGGCGGCTGGCAGATCCCGTTCGTCGGGAACGAGGTCTACGCCAACCTCCGTGGCACCGGGGTCCTCCCCTCCGCGGCCTGGTTCGGCCTGCAGGCCGTCTCGATGGCGGTGCTGGTGGTGAAGGCCGCCTTCCTCTCGAACGTCATCGTGTGGCTCCGCTGGACGCTCCCGCGCATCCGCGTCGACCAGATGATGGCGCTCTCGTGGAAGTACCTCGTCCCGGCGGCGTTCGGCTGCTTCGTGGTCACGCTGCTCTGGGAGATCGCGGCCGTCGAGGCCCCGGCGATCTCGACGATCACCGGCTACGTGCTCACCGCCGGCGCCCTCCTCCTGCTCGTGCTCTTCGTGCGGCAGATCTTCCGCAACATCGCCGCGGTCCAGGGCGACAAGCTCGACCTCTCGAACTGGTAAGGCGGATCCACGATGCGTCAAACTCCAGGCGAGTACTTCGGGAACGTCGGCCGGACGGTCACGTCCTTCTGGCACGGCCTCTCCGTCACGCTCTCGTACCTCCTGCGCCGTCCCGTCACGACGCAGTACCCCGACCGCACGCCGCTGCCGGTCCGGGAGATGCTGCCTCCGCGGTACCGCGGCTTCCTCGAGGTCGACGCGGGCGTGTGCACCGGCTGCCAGGCCTGTGAGCGCGCGTGCCCGATCGGCTGCATCCAGATCAACCTCGAGAAGGACGCCGCGAACCCGAAGCAGCGCGTCGTCACGCAGTTCGACATCGACGAGGCGAAGTGCATGTTCTGCGGGCTGTGCGTGGAGCCGTGCCCCACGGGCGCCATCCAGCACACGCGCGAGTTCGAGGCGGCGTCCCGCTCGGTGCGGAATCTCGTGTTCCGCTGGGCCGACCCGGCGAACCCGTTCCCCGTCTACAAGGTGGACAAGAACGCGGAGTACTACCCGCGCGCGCCGCTCGGCTCACTGATGCGCGCGAAGCTCGAGGCCCGCGACTGGGCCGCTGCGGCTCCCCAGTTCCTGCCGCCCGAGCCGCCCAAGCCGCCCGCCGCCAAGGCCCCGCCGAAGCCCGCCGCGCCTGCCGCCAAGCCGGCCGACAGCGCCGCGAAGCCGGCCGACAGCGCCGCGAAGCCGGCTCCCGCCGCGGACGCCGTGACCGCCAAGGTCGCGGAGGCCGCCGCTCCCGCGCCGAAGCCCGCGCCGGTGCCCCCGGCCGCCGCCGGCGCCGCCGAGCCCACCGCCCCTTCCTCGAAGCCGCAGGCCTGAGGAGAACGATGCCCGCCCGACCCCCGAACGTCTTCCGCCGGATCCTCGGCGCCGCGCTCGTCGCCGCGTTCCTCGCGTTCATCGCCGCGCACGTGCTCCTGCCGGCCGACGAGGCGACCACGAACCCGCAGTGGTCCGTGCAGCTCAGCGACCTGCTCTTCTACGTGTTCGCCGCGATGACGATCGGCGGCGCGGGCACGGTCGCCTTCTCGCACAACATCATCCACACCGCGCTCGGGCTGCTCGGCGCGCTGCTGGGGGTCGGCTGCCTCTACGTGTTCCTCTCCGCCGACTTCGTCGCCATCACCCAGCTCCTCGTCTACATCGGCGGCGTCCTGGTCCTCATCCTCTTCGCGGTGATGCTGACCTCGAAGATCGGCGACGTGAACGTCTCGAACGCCAGCATCGGCCGGTACGGCGGCTTCGGCCTCCTCACCGCGATCGTCCCGGTGCTCGTCTTCGTCGCGGTGCGCGGCCCCTGGGCGGAGAAGACCCCCGGCCCGCTCGCGCCGACCACGGCGCTCATCGGCAACGAGTTCCTCACGAAGTGGCTGCTCCCGTTCGAGCTCGCCTCGCTCGTCCTCCTCGCCACCCTCGTCGGCGCCGTCGTGATGGCGCGCCGTGAGATCAAGGCCGACTAGGAGCCCGCATGCACGTCACGCTCTCGCACTTCCTGGTCGTGGCCGCGATCCTCTTCGCGCTCGGGATCTATACCGTCACGACGCGGCGCAACGCCGTCGGCGTCCTCATGGGCGTCGAGCTCGTCCTGAACGCCGCGAACCTGAACTTCGTCGCCTTCGAGCGCTTCGTCGTCGGCGGCGTCACGGGTCACGTCTTCGCGCTGTTCGTCATCGTCCTCGCGGCCGCAGAGGCCGCGGTGGGCCTCGCGATCGTCCTCGCCATCTTCCAGACCTTCAGGAGCATCGACGTCCCGTCCGCGGACGCGATGCGGGAGTAAGAGATGGAGCACGCCGCACACGAAGCGGTGAAGCACGGCGCGACGCTGGTCACCCAGGCGTCGTACCTGTGGCTCATCCCGCTCTTCCCGCTCGTCGGGTCCTTCTTCAACGCCGTCTTCGGCCTCCGCCTCGAGCGGAGCGGCAAGAAGCCGGTGGTCCACGTGGTCGCGATCGGCGCGATGGCCGCCGCGTTCGCCGTGGCCGTCCGCGCGTTCCTGCAGATGGTGTCGCTCGACCCCGAGCACCGCTTCCTGCAAGACACGCTCTGGAACGCGCTCACCGCCGGGCGGCTCACCTTCGACGTCGGGTTCGCGCTCGATCAGCTGTCGATGATGATGGTGCTCATCATCACCTTCATCGGCACGCTCATCCACCTGTTCAGCGTCGGCTACATGTGGGCCGACGAGGAGAAGGCCTACTGGCGCTTCTTCATGTGGCTGAACCTGTTCGTCTTCTCGATGCTGCTGCTCGTGATGGGCGACAGCTTCGCGATGATGTTCTTCGGGTGGGAGGGCGTGGGCCTCTGCAGCTACGGCCTCATCAGCTACTACTACCGGGATCGCGAGAAGGCCGCGGCGGGCATGAAGGCCTTCGTGGTGAACCGCTTCGGCGACTTCGGCTTCCTCGCCGGCCTCCTGCTCCTGTTCTGGGGCCTCGGCGGCGCGTGGGAGCAGGGCGCCGACGGCCGTCAGACCTACGTGCCGACGCCCGAGGTCCACGCGGTCTACGGCGCCTCGAACGCCGACGAGCTCGCGAAGGTGGTGCCCGTCGAGCACGGGGTGAAGATCGGCCCGACGATGAACTTCCGCGAGCTCCGCGATCAGATCGTGATCGAGGAGACCGGCATCGCCGAGCACCTGAAGCAGCAGCAGGTGTGGGGCGTGGCGCTGCTCACGCTCATCGGCGTGCTGCTCTTCGTCGGCGCGATGGGCAAGAGCGCGCAGATTCCGCTCTACGTCTGGCTGCCGGACGCGATGGCCGGCCCCACGCCGGTGTCGGCCCTCATCCACGCGGCGACGATGGTCACCGCCGGCGTGTACATGGTGGCGCGCCTCAACTTCCTCTTCGCGCTCTCCCCGGCGGCGATGGCGTGGGTCGCGACGATCGGCGCGCTCACCGCGCTCTTCGCCGCCTCGATCGGCTTCTTCCAGTACGACATCAAGAAGGTCCTCGCCTACTCCACCGTCTCGCAGCTCGGCTTCATGTTCATCGGCGTGGGCGTGGGCGCGTACTGGGCCGGCGTCTACCACCTCCTCACGCACGCCTTCTTCAAGGCCTGCCTGTTCCTCG
>Ga0306924_10008411_pt1 | contig 10408 bp, 9 predicted proteins | sample sta12Can44000111_FD_203756 | JGI IMG/M metagenome (GOLD analysis project Ga0306924, IMG submission 203756) | Lab enrichment of tropical soil microbial communities from Luquillo Experimental Forest, Puerto Rico - statanox.12C.anox.44.000.111 (v2)... | ecosystem: Environmental > Terrestrial > Soil...
CGCCGGCGCGAGGAGCGGCGCGGCCGCGAGCCGCGCCACCGCCTCGTCGTAGGTCCGCGCGTGGTCGAGGGCGGCACGCACCGCCCACGGCACCGGGAGCGCGCCGCGCGCGAGCCGCGCGGCGAGCCGGCCCACGTGCTCGCCGCGGAGCCGGACGAAGTTCACCGACACGGAGAAGCGGCCGGGCGCGACCGCGGTGAGCGCGCCCACGAGGCCGGGCCAGCCGATCATCACGTACGGCCCGGCCGGCGCGCCACGCACGGAGAAGGCGTGGAGGTGGCGCCGGAGGAGCTCGCCCGGGAAGCGCCAGTCGAGGTTCCGCGCGTGCAGCGGTCCCGGCCGGCCGTCCGCGACGAGCGTCGAGCAGCCCGGGCCCTCGAGCCGGACCTCCGGCGCCACCGCGGCGAGGTCGTAGGCGAGGTTCGCGAGGAGCACCTCGGCCCGCGGCGCCCCGAGGGCGGCCGCCACCGCGTCGATCTCTGCGACGGCCGGGGCGCCGCGCAGCCGGTGCAGCGCGTCGAGCGCGGCGCGGAGGACGAGGAGCCCGGCCGGACCGGCGCGACCCGACGCGGCCGCCGCAGCGCGCTCCTGCCCCTGGAAGGCGGCCAGGAGCGCGCGCCCCTCGTCCCGCACCGGGGCGAGCGCCCGCGCCCAGCCGCGCGGATCGGCCCCGTCCACCTCGATCTCGAACCCGGCCATCCAGACAGCCGTAGCACGCCCCGTCCCGCCGGGCCTCGCCGCGGCGCACCAGGCTGGTCATCCCCCCGTTCCGCGGCTAGGATTCGCCCCGATCCGATGTTCACAGGCCTCATCAGCGACGTGGCGACGGTCGAGCGCGTGGTCCCTCGCCAGGGCGGAGCACGCCTCACGCTCCGGCCCAGCGCCCTTCCCGTTCGCGATCTCGTCCTCGGTGAGAGCATCGCCTGCTCGGGCTGCTGCCTCACGGTGAGCGAGGTGGCCGGCGACCTCGTCTCGTTCGACGCGGTCCCGGAGACGCTCTCGCGCACGACGATCGGCTCCTGGCGTCCCGGCACCCGGGTGAACCTGGAGCGCGCGCTCGCGATCGGCGACCGGCTCGGGGGCCACCTCGTGGCCGGGCACGTGGACGCGGTGGGCGAGGTGATCGCCCGCGCGGTGGAGGGGGAGGGGGCACGCTTCACGGTGTCGCTCCCGCGGGACATCGCGCCGCTCGTGGCCGAGAAGGGGTCGGTCGCGGTGGAGGGGGTGTCGCTCACCGTGGCCCGCGCGCATCGCGATCGGTTCGAGCTCGCGCTCATCCCGGAGACGCTCGCGCGCACCACGCTGGGCGCGGCGGCCGCCGGCACGAAGGTCAACCTGGAGGCGGACGTGGTCGCGCGCCATGTGGCGCGCCTCCGCGAGTTCGGGCTCGGCCCGGCCGCTGATCTCGGCGCGAGCAAGCTCGCGTCGTGGGGGTACGAAAAGTGAAGCAGCACGCGCATCACGCCGTCGAGCGGGTGGACGCCGCCGTCCGCGCCTTCCGCGAGGGGCGGATGATCATCCTCGTGGACGACGAGGACCGCGAGAACGAGGGTGACCTGTGCGTCGCCGCCGAGAAGGTGACGCCCGAGGCGATCAACTTCATGGCGAAGTACGGGCGCGGCCTCGTGTGCCTCGCGCTGAACGAGGAGCGCGTGAAGCGGCTCCGGCTGCCGCTCATGGTCGACGAGACCACGAACGGCACCCAGTTCGGCACCGCGTTCACGGTGTCCATCGAGGCCGCGACCGGCGTGACCACCGGCATCAGCGCGAAGGACCGCGCGCACACCATCCGCACCGCGGTGAAGGCCGACGCGCGCGCGGAGGATCTCGTGCGCCCCGGCCACGTGTTCCCGCTCCGCGCCCGCTCCGGCGGCGTGCTCGTGCGCGCCGGGCAGACCGAGGGCTCGGTGGACCTCGCGCGCATCGCGGGCATGGAGCCGGCCGCGGTGATCTGCGAGGTGATGAAGGACGACGGGTCGATGGCGCGGCTGCCCGACCTCGAGAAGCTCTCGGTCGAGTTCGACCTCCCCATCCTCTCCATCGCCGACCTCATCGCCTACCGGATGCTGAAGGACTCGCTCGTGCGGCGCGGCGCCGAGGCGCCGCTCCCCACCGTGTACGGCGGGTTCACCGCGGTGGCCTACGAGAACGAGGTGGACAAGCACACCCACGTCGCGCTCGTGAAGGGCGGGTGGAAGCCCGACGAGCCGGTGCTCGTCCGCGTCCACTCGAAGTGCCTCACCGGCGACGTGTTCGGCTCCGAGCGCTGCGACTGCGGCCCGCAGCTCCACGCGGCGCTGCGGCAGATCGAGCGCGCGGGTCGAGGCGTCCTGCTCTACCTCGACCAGGAAGGGCGCGGCATCGGCCTCGTGAACAAGCTGAAGGCCTACAACCTCCAGGACGAGGGCTACGACACGGTGGAGGCGAACGTGCGGCTCGGCTTCAAGCCCGACCTGCGCGACTACGGCATCGGCGCCCAGATCCTGCGCAACCTCGGCGTGCGGAAGATCCGGCTGCTCTCGAACAACCCGAAGAAGATCGTCGGCCTCGAGGGCTACGGCCTCGAGGTGGTGGAGCGCGTGCCGATCGAGATGGCGCCCACCCGACGGAACCGGGCGTACCTCGCGACGAAGCGCGACAAGCTCGGCCACCTGCTCACGCTCGCGCCCACGAAGGCGCGCGCCGGCCGCCGGAAGGCGGCCCCGAAGGCGAAGGGAAAGAAGCGATGAACGTGTACGAGGGAACGCTCGTCGCGACCGGGCTGCGCTTCGGCGTCGTCGTGTCGCGCTTCAACTCGCTCGTGACCGAGCAGCTCCTCTCCGGCGCCGTGGACGCGATCCGGCGCCACGGCGGGGACGAGGATCTGATCGACGTGTTCCGCTGCGCGGGCACCTTCGAGCTCCCCGCGCTCCTGAAGCGCGTGGCGCTCTCGGGCCGCTACGACGCGGTGCTCGCGCTCGGCGCGGTGATCCGCGGCGGGACCCCGCACTTCGAGTACGTGGCGGGCGAGGCCACCAAGGGCGTGGCGCAGATCTCGCTCGAGGCGAATTGCGCGGTGGCGATGGGGATCCTCACCTGCGACACGATGGAGCAGGCCCTGGAGCGCGCCGGCGTGAAGGCGGGCAACAAGGGCGCCGAGGCCGCGGCCGCCGCGATCGAGCAGGCGAACGCGCTTCGCGTCGAGGCGAAGCTCGGGCGCGGGAAGCGCGAGTGAAGCCAGTGTCGCACGCGAAGCGGACGAAGGCGCGCGAGCGCGCGGTCCAGGCGCTGTACCAGATCGACGTGGCCGCGAGCGATCTCGACGAGGCGCTCGAGCGGTTCTGGCGGAGCTTCGAGCCGGTGGAGCGCGAGGTGCGCGAGATCGCGGAGGAGTACGTGCGCGGCGTCGCCCGCCACCGCCGCGCGATCGACGACGCCATCGAGGGCGTGTCGGCGAACTGGCGGCTCGACCGCATGGCCAAGGTGGACCGCAACGTGCTCCGCCTCGCGGTGTACGAGCTGAACCACAAGTCCGACGTGCCGGTGAAGGTGGTCCTCAACGAGGCGATCGAGCTCGGGAAGAAGTACGGCTCCGAGAGCTCGGGCGCGTTCATCAACGGCATCCTCGACCGCCTGGCTCAGGCGCTGCCGCCGCGGGAGCCCTGAACCGTGCACCAGCTCCGCGTCGAGCTCGCCGAGCTGGGGCTGCCCGCGCTCGACGCGCTCGAGGTCGACGCGATCGCGGCGTTCGTCGGGTCCGAGCGGCCGCTCCAGGGGCTCGCGGGGTTCGTCGACTGGCGGCTCTGCGGCGCGCTCTCGCGCGCGATCCGCGGCGAGGACTGGGACCCCGTGAGCGGCGAGGCGCTCCTGCTGCCCTCGGCCGGCCGGCTCCCCACGCCGCGCATCTTCTGCTTCGGCCTCTCCTCCCCGGAGGCGCAGCTCCGGGGGCCCGCGCTCGCAGCGGCCTGCACGCGGGCGTGCGACGCGCTGGCCCGCGCCGGAAGCGCGGCGTTCGCGGCCGCCCTGCCGCCGCACCGCCCCGAGCACTCCGCCGAGGCGGCGCGCGCGTGGCTCGAGGCCAGCCTCGCCCGTCCGGTCGCGCGGCAGGTGCTGCTCGGGGACCCGCGCACGCTCCACCGCGACCTCGCCGCAGCGCGCGACGCGCTGGGTGCGCGCGTGGAGCTGGTGCTGCCAGTGCAGCGGGTGGAGCTGCCTGCGCGCGCCGCCGGCTTGCCCCCTCACGGGGTCGTGCTACGATAAGTCGGCTCTAAAGCTGAGGTTTTTCGGCTCATCGCGCGACCATGGCCGACCGTCCCTCTAAGAAGGCGCTCGCGGAGTTCGTCTCCGAGGCCCAGGAGACGAACGACGCCCTCGAGCGCGAGCTCATCCGGCTGGAGGACGGCCGGCGTGGCGGCGAGGCCGATCCCGACGCGCTGAACGCGGTGTTTCGCGCCGCGCACACGCTGAAGGGGCTCGCGTCGATGTTCGGCGTCGAGCGCATGGCGAACCTCGCGCATGCGCTCGAGGACAAGCTCGACGCGCTGCGGCTGGGCAAGCAGGTCTGCGACACCGCCGCGGTGGAACTCGCGCTCATCGTCGCCGAGGAGGCGGCGGGCGCGCCCGCCGCGTCCGCCGAGGCCGCGGCGAACCTCGCGGATCGCCTCCGCACCGCGCCCGCACCCCCGCCCGCGCCGGCCCCGCCCTCCGATCCGGTGGCGGAGTACGGGGTGGACCCCGCGGTGCTCACGGTGCTCACCGAGTACGAGGAGCACCGCCTCCGCGCGAACCTCGCGAAGGGGCTGCGGCTGTGGCGCGTGCGGGCCACGTTCGAGCTCGAGAGCTTCGACACGAGCCTCGAGAAGCTGAAGCAGCGGGTCCGGAAGCTCGGCGAGGTGATCGCGACGCTGCCCTCGGGCGAGGCGGGCGATCCGGGCGGGATCGGCTTCGATCTGCTCATCGGCTCGGCGGCGACGCAGCCCGAGCTCGGCGCGGCGGCGGGCTCCGACGCGTCCGTGGTGGAGCTGCCGCGCCAGCCCGGCTCCCACGTGCACCGGATCTCCGATCCACCCCCGTTCGCCGCCGGGGCCGTCGCCGACCTCGCGCCGCCGCCGCTCGCGGCGCAGCTCCGGCCGGCCCCGCCCTCCGCCGCCGATCCCGCCCCGACCTGGAGCTCCGCGCCGCGCGCCGAGCCGGATTCGCGACCCCCTGCCGCCGCCGGCCGGCCCGTCGAGGTGGACGCCTCGCTCCGCTCGCTGTCGCAGGCGGTGAAGGTCGACATCCACAAGCTCGACCGGCTCATGAACCTGGTCGGCGAGCTCGTGCTCGTGAAGACGAGCCTGCTCCAGGTCGCCGAGCGGCTCCGCGCCAGCGGGGGGCCCGCGACGCTCGCGCACGAGCTGCACCGCGAGAGCCGGTCGCTGGAGCGGAAGCTGAACGACCTCCAGGCCGGGATCCTCGAGGTCCGGATGGTCCCGCTGGGGCAGATCTTCGACAAGCTCTCGCGCATGGTCCGCAAGCTCACGCGCGAGCTCGGCAAGGAGGTCGAGTTCCAGGTGAAGGGCTCCGACGTGGAGCTCGACAAGCTGATCATCGAGGACCTGTCCGACCCGCTCATGCACCTCATCCGGAACTCGCTCGACCACGGCGTCGACGCGCCGGAGCGGCGGCTCGCCCTGGGGAAGCCGCGCGCCGGCCGGATCACGCTCGCTGCCGTGCAGAAGGGGAGCCACGTCCAGATCACGATCGAGGACGACGGGAACGGCATCGACGAGGTCCGGATCCGTGAGGTGGCGGTCACGCGTGGCCTGGTGTCCTCCGCCGAGGTGGCGCAGCTCTCGCGGCGCGAGGTGATGAACCTCATCTTCGTGCCGGGGTTCTCCACCGCCCGGCAGGTCACCGCGCTCAGCGGCCGCGGCGTCGGCATGGACGTCGTGAAGAACAACGTCGCCAAGCTCTCCGGGATCATCGAGCTCTCGAGCGAGCTGGGGAAGGGGACCCGGTTCGACATCACGCTCCCGGTGACCCTCGCGATCATCCGCGCCCTCGTGGTGCAGGTCGCCCGGCACACCTACGCGGTGCCGCTGAACAGCGTCATCGAGATCGTCAGCCTCGACCCGCGCGAGGTGCGGACGATCGAGGCGCGCGAGGTGATCAGCCTGCGCGGCTCCACCCTGCCGCTCGTCCGGCTCGGGAGCTTCTTTGGCCTGCCCGAGGCGCCCGCGCGCGGGCCGCTCTTCGTGGTGGTCGTGGGGCTCGCCCAGGAGCGGCTCGGCGTGGCCGTCGACGGGCTCGTGGGGCAGCAGGACGTCGTGGTGAAGCCGCTCGGGAACGCGCTCGCCGGGATCCGCGGGATCGCCGGCGCCACCGACCTCGGCAACCGCCGCACGGTGCTCGTGCTCGACGTCGGCGCGATCATGGAGGAGGTCGTGCACGGCGACGCAGGGCTCGCCGAGGCCGCCGGGTAGGGCATGTACCTCGAGCACTTCGGCCTCACCCGCAAGCCGTTCTCGAAGACGCCCGACCCCGCGTTCCTGTACCCGTCCCGTCGCCACGCCGAGGCGCTCGCCCGGCTCTCGCACGCGCTGGAGGAGCGCGAGGTGGCCGTGCTCACCGGCGACGTCGGCGCGGGCAAGACCACGCTCTCCCGCGCGCTCGTCGACGCCTTCGCGGACCGCTGCCGCTTCGCCCTGGTGGTGAACCCCGCGCTGCCGCCGGCGCAGCTCCTCGGCGCCATCGCCCAGGGCTTCGGGCTCCCCGACCGGCCGCGCAAGGCCGACACCTTCGCCGCGCTCGCCGAGCACTTTGCGGCGCTCGACGCCGAAGGTCGCCTCGCGGTCGTGCTGGTGGACGAGGCGCAGCTCCTCGCCGGGCGCGCGGCCTACGACGAGCTGCGGCTCCTCACGAACCTCGCCGCCGACGACCGCGGGCTCATGGGGCTCGTGCTCGTGGGGCAGCCCGAGCTCCGTGAGCGGCTGCGCGCGCGCGGCGGCGAGGCGTTCGCGCAGCGCGTGGGGATCGGGTACCACCTCGGCCCGCTCGACGCGGAGGAGACCGGCCACTACCTCGCGCACCGGCTGGCGGTGGCGGGACGCACGGCGCCGCTCTTCGAGCCCGAGGCGATCGACGCGTTGCACGCCGCCTCGGGCGGCGTTCCACGGCGCGTGAACCAGCTCGCGGCGAGCGCGCTGCTCGAGGGGTTCGCCCGCGACGCGACCACCATCGACGCCGCGATCATCGAGGCGGCGGTCGCGGATCGAGACGCATATCTGGGCGCCGGAACGGGCTGAGGTACACTCGGGCTCCGGCATGGATTTCCTCGAGATCCGCAGGAAGGCGAAGGAGCGCGCCGCCGAGCGCGCTCCTGCCACGCCGCCGCCGGCCGGCGAGGATCACGGGCCCCCTGCCTCCGGGGCCGTCGAGGCTGCCGCCGAGGCCGGGGGTTCGTCCGGTCTCGCCGACGAGACCGTGGGGCTCACCCTCACGCCGCTCCCGGCGGTGCCGCCGCCCGATCTCGCGTCGCGGGAGCCGCCGCGGCCGGAGACGCCGATCGCGCCCGCGCCGCGCTGGCCCGCGATGGTGGACGGAGGTGCGCTCGTGGAGGCGCTGCGAGAGGAGCTCGGCGCCGGGCCGATCGCCGGGGCTCCGCGGCCCCTCACCGCGACGCGTGACGACATCCCCCTCTCCCCCCGCGGCGCGGCGCTGCCCCCCACGCCAACCCTCTCCCCGCCGAGCGGGGAGAGGGAGCCCGGCGCGATCCTCCCACCGAGCGCGGTGAAGGCCACCGACGCCGAGCCACCCGAGCCCGACCCGCTCGCCGACTTCTTCTTCGACGAGGCCGAGCTGGTGCCCGCGCTGGACGGGATCCCCGCCGCGGCGCCGGCGCCGGCCGCCGAGGTCGAGACGCGCCGCGAGTACCTCACCTTCCTCCTCGGCGGGGAGGAGTATGCGGTGGAGATCGCGCGGGTGCGCGAGGTGCTGAAGGTGCCCGCGATCACCGAGGTGCCGCGCGCGCCGGGGCACGTCCTGGGCGTCGTCATGGTGCGAGGCGAGGTCGTGGCGGTCTTCGACCCGCGCCGCCGCCTCGGGCTGGCGGCCGCCGGGGTCCCCGGCCACGCGGGGCGCGTGCTCGTGTGCGACGCCGGCGACGGGGTCGTGGGCCTGCTCGTGGACGCCGTGTCGCAGGTCCTGCGACTCCTCCCCTCCGAGATCGAGCCGCGGCCGCAGGGAATCGGCGGCGCGGCGGCCGAGTACATCGCCGGCATCGGCCGCGACCGTGGCCGGATGGTGATCCTGCTCGACCTCGGCGCGGTGCTCGGCGGCGCCGGGGTCGCGGAGGCGGTCGCGTGAGGCCCGCCGCGAACGGCGCCGCGCGCCCGGATCCCATCGTCGAGCTGTGCGCGTTCCGGGTGGGCGACGAGGAGTACGTCATCGACATCCGGCGCATCCGCGAGATCGTGCAGCCGCTCCCCGTGACGCAGGTGCCGCGCGCGCCGGAGTGGATGGAGGGTGTCGCGAACCTGCGCGGCGAGGTCGTCCCGGTGCTCGACGTGCGGCGCAGGCTGGGGCTCGGGCCGCGGCCGCCGACGCGCCGCACGAAGTTCCTCGTCGTCCACGTCGCCGGCCGCGTGATCGCGCTCGTGGTGGACGGGGTCTCGGAGGTCGTGCGCATCCCGCGCTCCGCGATCGGGCCGCCGCCCGCCGGCTCCGTCGACCTGCGGCTGTTCGTGGGCGTCTGCGGCGCCCGCTCCACGGCGCCCGCGCGCGAGGCGCAGGCCGCGAAGGCGAAGTCCACGCGCGAGGGCGCGCCCGCCCGCGGCGGCGCCGCGCCGCAGCGGCTGCGGCTCCTGCTGAACGTGAAGGCGCTCCTCGACCCCCGCGTGCTCGGGGGGCCGGCGCCCGGAGGACGACCATGAGCGAGCCGCGGGATCCCGCCGCGCCCGCTGGGGACCAGGCCCGCTATCGCGCCGTCACGTCGATGGACCCGGCGGCGCCCGACGCGCTGCCGCGACTCCTCGCCGCCCTCGACGACGCGAGCTGGCGCGTGCGAGCGGCCGCGGCCCAGGGGATCGCGTCGCTGCCCGATCCGGCGCGCGCGATCCCGGCGCTCGTGGCCGCGCTCGCGCCCGGCGTCGCGCCCGGGCGCGCGAGCGCAGCGGCGAACGCCCACGTCCGGCGCGGTTCGGGCGCGCGCGCCGCGCGCGCGGGGGCCCTCGCGAGCCCCGCGGCCGAGACGCGCACGGTCGCCGCGGAGCTCCTGGGCGAGATCGGCGACCGGCGCGCGGCGGCGCCGCTCGCCTCCCGCCTCGCCGATCCGGAGGAGAACGTCCGCGCCGCCGCCGTCGAGGCGCTCGGGAAGCTCGGCGGCCCCGACGCGATCGCGGCGCTGCGGGTCGCGCTCGCCACCGAGGACCCGGCGCTCCGCCGCGGCGCGATCGACGCGCTCTCGCGGCTCCACGCGGCGCCCGACCTCGCGCGCCTCCGCGCGCTGTGCTGCGACCGCGCCCTCCGTCGCCCCGCGCTGCGGCTCGCCGGCTTCTCCACCGACCCGGGCGCCGCCGCGCTCCTGCTCGAGGGGCTCGCCGACGCGGGCCGCGGCGTGCGGGAGGCCGCGCTCGCGGGCCTCGGCCAGCAGCGCTACCGGCGGGCGCCGGGGCTCGCGGCCGAGATCGCCGGCGTGCGGGAGCTCGCCGAGCGCGAGCCGGAGCTGGTGACGCTCGCCGCCGCAGTCCTCGGGAGCGAGGACGCGCAGGTGAAGGCGGGCGCGATCTCGGTGCTGGAGTGGGCGCGGGCCGTGGAGCACGCGCCGGTGCTCGCCCGCGCCGCCGAGGACGAGCGGGTGCGCGTGATCGCGTCCGACGCGCTCACGGCCTTCGGCGCCGACCTGCCGGCCGCGCTCGCGCCGGTGCTGCACGAGCTGCCGCCCGGCGCGCGGGCCGCCGCGCTCTCCGCCCTCGCGCACGCGGGCCATCGTGGCGTGATCCCGCTCCTCTGCGAGGACGCGGCGAGCCAGGACGACGCGGTGCGGGCCTCCGCCATCGAGGCGCTCTCGGCGCTCGGTGACCCCGCTGCCGCGGACTGCCTCGCGCCCCTCCTCGATCACCGTGACACCGCGGTCGCGGCCGCGGCCGCCACCGGCCTCGAGCGACTCGCCGCCGCCTCGCCGCGCGCCGAGGAGGCCGCGCGGGCCGCTTGCCGCCGGGATGGGCCGCCTGGCGCGGCGCGCTGCCGCCTCGCCGGCCGCGTCGGCGGCGCGCAGGACGCCCCCGCGCTCCGGCGCGCGCTCTCCGAGCCCGATCCCGCCGTCCGCGTCGCGTCCGCCGGGGCCCTTGCGGCGCTCGCCGCGCGCGGCGTCCTGGCGGCGCGGCCGGTCGAGCTCCTCGACGCGGTCGAGGACCTCGCGCCGGAGGTACGCGCGGCCGCGGGCGAGGCG
>Ga0306924_10008412_pt1 | contig 10407 bp, 9 predicted proteins | sample sta12Can44000111_FD_203756 | JGI IMG/M metagenome (GOLD analysis project Ga0306924, IMG submission 203756) | Lab enrichment of tropical soil microbial communities from Luquillo Experimental Forest, Puerto Rico - statanox.12C.anox.44.000.111 (v2)... | ecosystem: Environmental > Terrestrial > Soil...
CCGGAGCTGAAGCTGGAAGTGCCCGAACCTCCTCCCCTAGTGCTGCCGCAGCTGAGTCCTAAGCAGCCGCACGTCTTTCTGAATCTCAAACCGCTCGCGCCTAAGGCGCACACAGTGGAGGAGAAGGCCCCCGAGCTGAAGCAAAATCTGAAGCAACCCGAGATTGTGTTGTCGTCGAACGGTCCAAAACCTCCTGCGCCGGACACAGTGAATGCCGCATTGAGCAAAGTGCAGACCGGCGGCTTTGGAGACCCGAACGGAATCGCGGGACCCGGAAATCCGAACCGCCGCGGCAACATCAACCATGCCGGCTCGCCCGGTTTGCCCGGAGGCCCCGGCTATGGCAACGGCACCGGAGGCGCGCAAGGCCTGCGCGGCACGGTGGCTTCGGATGGCTCCGGAGGGTCAGCCGCAGCGCTTTCGGCAGCGCCGCCGACTATTCGGTACAAGCCAAATCCCGCCTATTCCGCCGAAGGGCGGGAGCGCAAAATCCAGGGCGATGTGGTGCTGGAGGTGATCTTCCTCGCCTCAGGCCAGATTGAAGTGACCCGCGTGGTAAGCGGTCTCGGCTCCGGTATGGACGACGAAGCGATTCATGCCGCGCAGCGGATTCGGTTCACCCCCGCAATGCTCGATGGAAAGCCCGTCGATTTTTCCGCCCGCATTCGCATCGAGTTCCGCCTCGTTAGGGTAGAGACTCCCTCAGAGTTGCCGCGCTAAGTCAATCTGTCTCGCCGTTTACAAATCCATCCACGGCGTTCACGAACATTGCAATCTGGTCGGCAAACGTCAAATGTCCCGCATTTGGCAGTACCAGTGTTTTAGAGCCAACGATTTTTTCTTTCATCGCCTGTGACAGAAATCGAAATCGAGCGTATCACTGTGATCACCGGGTTTGACAGCCCGTGACTGATTGTCCCTCCCGAAAATTTCATGCAGCCATTGCGGAATCTTATCTTCAAAACGAATCGAAGACTCAACCGGTTTGCGGCTGTGCCTCAGAACACACACCAGCGAAGCGACCTGGTAAACAATGCGGTGCGCAGTCTCGCTAACTCCTGGTAGTCAAATTTGGAAATCAGGTTTGCTATTTCTTAAAGACAAGAGGAGGACCGCTGACCCGCTTGGCCTTAAGGTCGACACTCACCTCCACACGGTCGGCGATCCTGATGAAGGGAATCCCGCTGTTCATCCCGTATTCCTTGCGATCAAAGGCCATGGTCCCCACAATCGCACCCGCACCTGTTCCCGCGCCGGAAACCGTTAGCGTTAGCTTCTCCGCCCTGGTTACTCCACGGATCGTAAAATTGCCATCCACTTCAAAGGTGTTGGGACCCGTCGGTACAACCTTTGTCGACTTAAAGGTGATGTAGGGGTCCTTATCGGCGTTAAAGAAATCCTTGCTCTTCAGCTTATCGTTCTTCATGCCGCTTCCAGTATTCACACTGTCCGCCTGAATCTTGACGTCCAAAACCCCTGTTGTCACGTCCGTAGACGGGAATGTCAGGGTGGCATCCCACTTGTCAAAAGTACCCTCGATGGAAACCGACGCCTTCACTCCGAACCTAATCGAACTGTCGTCCTTCGTGATTGTGAAAACTGGAACATCTGCGGGAGTTTGTGCTCTTATCCCATTGGCCAAGATCAGCAAGCTTGTACAGACCGCGACTCTGCCAAAAACATTCATGGTTTACCTCCGCCTCCTAACTATTGCTTGCCAGGCACCGGAACACTTGGAAAGCAAGTAGCAAAATACGTTGATCCCGCAAATATTGGTCTGCGAGGACGGGGGCTGTCATTTCGCCACGAGGACGTCGATTTCGCCCGTTGCGTTGTTAGCAGTGGCGGCTCCACATTCGGTCGCATTGCCGTTTTGCGTCAAACTTGCAGCCGAAAGTGCCTGCTTTTTTGGCTGCGCACTGTCCGGCGTTGCGATTCACGAGATACCAGCCGGAACCAACGGGTTTGTTCGCCGGGTTGCCCTTGGCGTAAAGCGCCATGAAAGGGCTGCCCTATTCAGGATTGCCATTCGGGCCAGTGAAATCATCCTCGCGATAGGTGTAGAGCACACCTCTTTTCCCATCGTAGAGATACTCCGAGTTTTCGACGGTGCCATCATCGTCGACGTCCAATTCTTCAGTCCAAAACGAAGAAGGTTGCGAAGCCGTGATCGATGTGGCGCCCCACGCTGGCTTTCTGGGTGGTATTTTTTGCCTTTGCTCCCTGTGCGGGTGTCGCCGCCTTGGCATTCAATTGTGTGCCAACCTTAACCTTGGGCGCGGTTTGTTGGGTCGTTTGTGCTACTACAAGAGCGCAGAACGCGAGCATCATCGGTCTTTCTTCATCCTTATCCTCCCGCTAAAGAAAATTCATAATTCATGATCTTGAGGGCCGCCGCAACCGAAAAGGAGGTGAGGATGCTAAGCGGCCCGTTGAGAAGATAGGAAATTCAATGACCATGATATTCAAGCTGCGCGTCGGTGGAACTGTCGCTGTTGACAGGTGATCCAGTGCTAGTTCCCGGTGGGCAGGGCGAGATGGACTCCTTCCTTCTCAAGCTGCTCGCGGACCCATTGGAACCGTAGCCGGAAAGTGTAATCGGTCCGGTGTAGCCATAGCTCTGGACTTTGCGTGGAGGATATTTGATGTACGTGGCCATTATTCTTTGTAACTCCTGTTCCATAACGACGCCCATCCAAGTGCGCTCCGTGAAGTTATTCATGAAGATGTCGTAGCGCTCCTGCGGGTCAGCCCAAAGGTCGAAGACCTGGGGAACTGTGGCCACATATTTATCCGGACCCTTCCAGCCGAGATTGCTGTCGACGGCCAAGCCGCCAGTGGCTGCGCCATCATCGCCGCGCAGGTTGAAGATGAACTTTGTGGACCGACTTAGGCAGGATTTTTGAATCGGGTGCGGCCTGCAAGTGCGACACCTGCAAGGCGTTAGGATCTCTCGCCTCCCAACTACGAACCAGAAGGTCGGGAGTTCGAATCTGTCGAGGCCGCTCACACTTACACGAGTTGTTGGTTTTTAGTTTCTTCGGCCGCAGGCGCTGGCGTGAACCCACCTTTAGACAAAAGGCGAAATCACACTCTGAAGAGAAAGGAAGGTTCTCTCCCGGAGGAACAGTTCGAAGAGGTGTCCAAATGCGCCAGCACCAAGAAAATTAACCCTATTGTAATAAGATGTGTTGCTATTTTAACGCCCGTTGGTATCCGTCACTGTCTGGCAGCGCGAAGCGCTTGTTTTGCCTTCAGCCGTCTCGTCGCATGTCTCTTTCGGGCTGCTGGCTTGGTTAGGAGCAATTACCATGGCGGAAGCGCACGAAACGTAGATTTCCAATGACCACGCTCACCTTTCCCAATAGAGTCTTGCTCGTCGGTTTTGGAGCGGTGGCACGTTGCACGCTGCCCATTTTGGTCAAACACCTCCAAGCCGATCCCAAACTCATCACAATTATTGATTTTGATCCAAACGATGCTGCCCTAAAGGCGTGGATCGGGCAGGGCGTGACTTTCGTCAAGGATCGGGTAACGCCTGAAAACCTCGGCAGCTTGCTGGGAAAATATGTTTCACCCGGAGACCTGCTTATCGATCTGGCGTGGAATATTGATTGTTGTGAAATTCTGCAGTGGTGTCACGACCGGGGTGTGCTGTATGTGAACACTTCGGTTGAGCTCTGGGATCCTTACGCTGGCGCCGCAAACAAGCACCCAACAGAGCGAACCCTCTACTGGCGACACATGAACATTCGGCGGATGGTCTCAAACTGGAGCGAGCCCTGTCCGACCGCGGTGGTCGAACACGGAGCCAACCCCGGCCTGATCAGCCATTTCACCAAGCACGGGCTCTTGGAGATAGCCGCGCGAGCACTAGCCGAAAAAAAGTTCAGCGCGCCTCAAGCGGAGAAGATCTCTCACTATGCCGAGGCGCGCGAATTTAATCACCTGGCCCACCAACTGGGCGTCAAGGTGATTCATTGCAGCGAGCGAGATACGCAGATAACACATCAGCCCAAGCAAGTGGACGAGTTCGTCAACACTTGGAGCGTTGAGGGTTTCCGTGAGGAGGGGACCACCACGGCCGAAATGGGCTGGGGCACGCATGAAAAGGAGCTGCCTCCCCTCGCCTACGAGCATCCGAATGGCCCCAAGAACCAGATCTGCCTGGCTCGGATGGGCCTTAGCACGTACGTCTCGAGCTGGGTGCCGCCCAATCACGACATTATAGGTATGGTCGTGCGCCACGGCGAGGCGTTCACGATCAGCGATAAGCTCACGGTTTGGGAGCACGGCAAAGCGATCTACCGGCCTACGGTTCACTACGCCTACTGCCCTTGCGATTCCGCCATTGCTTCGCTCCATGAACTGCGCGGCCGCGACTACCGGTTGCAATCGCGCCTCCGGATCATGACTGACGAAATCATCAGTGGGACCGACATCCTGGGCGCGTTGCTAATGGGGCACCCTTTCAAGTCTTGGTGGTGCGGAACCGATCTGGATATCGAAGAGTCGCGGCGCTTGGTTCCACACCAGAATTCAACCACGATGCAGGTAGCGATCTCGGTGGTCGCCGCGTGCATGTGGATGGTGGAGAACCCGAGCAAGGGAGTGTGTGTGCCCGATGACTTGCCCCACGACTATGTGCTAGACATCAGCAAGCCATATCTAGGCAAGTTCGTCTCCGTGGCCTCGGACTGGACTCCGCTGAAGCACTACAAGAACACCTTCAGCGGATATAACAAGCCGCAACTCGACCTGTCCGACCCGTGGCAATTCAAGAATTTTCTCATAACGGAAGGCGACGGCATCTGAGGGCCGCACGGCTTTTCCATGGAACAAAAGACACTGCTTCAACTGGCCAAGAAACACGGCACGCCGCTTGTCCTTGTGGACCACAAGGTGCTGCGCGAAAACTACGCTCAATTCCGAAAGTACCTTCCGCGCGTGCAAGTCTACTATGCTGTCAAGGCGAACAGCGATCCCGCGATCGTGCAGACGTTATACGACGCGGGAGCCAGTTTCGACGTCGCCAGCATAGCTGAGTTTTTGAACGTCCACCAGAAGATCGAGCATCTTTCGGAGAAAGAACGGCAGGACTTTATTTGGGATCGCATTATTTACGCGAATCCGATTAAAGCGATTGAAACGCTAGAATTGCTGGAACCGTATAAGCCGTTGGTCACCTACGATAATCACGACGAGGTGATCAAAATCGCCCGCCATGCGCCACACGCCGGCCTGGTGCTGCGCATACGCGTTCCCAACACAGGATCGATGGTGGAGCTTTCGAGCAAATTCGGTGCGTTGCCCGGCGAGGCGGTCGACCTGATCGCCTTCGCGCATAATAATAAGCTTGAGGTCGAAGGACTGAGCTTCCACGTCGGCAGCCAGTGCACCAATCCGGAGAACTACAGCCAGGCGCTGCAGTTGGCCGCGGGCATCTTCAACGAAGCCCAAACTCGTGGCTTTAATCTCAAACTCCTGGACATCGGCGGTGGTTTCCCTGCCCACTACGACGCCACAGTCCCGCCGTTCACTAGACTGGCCAAAATGATCAACTCCGAACTGGACCGTCTGTTCCCCCAGCCGATCGAAATCCTTGCTGAACCGGGTCGCTTTCTGGTCGCTTCCGCCGCCACAGCCATTGCCCAGATCATAGGCAAGGCCATCCGCGGAGGGAAGCTTTGCTATTACATTAATGACGGCGTGTATCACACCTTCAGCGGCGTGATCTTTGATCATTGCCAGTACCCTTTGAAAAGCTTCAAGAAGGGTCCCACCCAGATTTGCTCTGTCTTCGGTCCGACATGCGACGCCCTCGACACCATCAGCATGACGGAGGAACTCCCTGACCTGGATTTAGGGGACCTGCTCTACGCCGAAAACTTAGGCGCCTATTCCGCCGCCAGCAGCACCCATTTCAATGGGTTTCCACCGGCCAAAGTTGTGCATGTGAACCAGGAGTCGGCATCACAAGTTGACAGCGTCCTGTCTTGTTGATGCTGAGGTGTCCAGCTTCTTGACCAGAACTCTCGAATTTCGCCGGCTTTGCTCGTACTTCTCGCGGCGAGCCGGCGGAAGGTCGTCCGGCGCCCCTTCGACAAAGCCACCCTTTGATTCGAAATAAGTGAATGCCTGGGTCGACAGTGTGATCAATTCAGAGAGACCCACTTCCAGGGCTTTATCTTCAACGAAGCGCATCAGCTTTCGGCCAATACCTTGGTTTTCGTGCGAAGGATCGACATAAAGACTAGCGAGTTCGCCCTGGCGTTGCCCGGGATAAACGTGCAGTGCGACGCAAGCGACCGCGTTGTTGTCAATTTCAAAGATGTAGTAATCGGATAGATTCCTCTCGATCTCTCCTCGCGTTCGCCGGAGGAGTTCCTCGGCCTCAACCGCCTTTTTGGTTAACCGTTGGATGGCTCGAATATCCTTCTTCTTGGCGGCCCGGATCTGTTCGTACTCGTTGGCGTAAATAAGCGTGCCGATGCCTTCGTTGGAGAACACTTCGGCGAGGAGTCCTTCGTCCTCACGGCCGTCGACAATGTGTACCCGCTGTACGCCCGCGGCGCAGGCGGCGGCTGCGTGCCGAGCCTTGGACACCATGTCCAGCTCGAACCCGCTGCGTTCGCCCTGCAAAAGTTTTTGCAAATCACCTACCAGGATTTGCCGAATGAGTTGACCGTTGTGTCGCAGACCGTCGTGCGAAATGAAGATCAGCTTTGTCGCTTTCAAGGCCTCAGCCACGGCCAGGGCGACGCTGTCTGAGTTAGCCCGGAAAGTCTTTCCGTCGCCATTAAAACCCAGTGGCGAAATAACGGGAACAATGCTCAGATTCAGCAAAGTTTGAAGAAGTTCCGTATCGACGCGTTCGACCTTCCCGGTAAAAAGGTGGTCGACACCCTGTATGATCCCCAGCGGATACGTAGTGATGGCATTTGTGTATGCGGCTCGGAGGTCGTTTGCCGAAAGCCCTTCGACAATCTCGTGCGTCAGACGGTTCGCGGCCTCTATGGCCAGCTCCAACGTCGGTGCGTCCGTCACGCCGGTGCCATCGAGGTTGGATGCCTGGACATTCTCCCTTTCGGCAAGAGCCTTGATCAGTTCAGCCGCACCGTGTACCAGCACCACGCGGATGTTCAATGAACGCAACAACGCGATATCGAGCAGGATGTTGGCAAAACTCTCGTCTCTTACAATGCTTGCATCCACGGCAATTATGAATGTTTTCTCGCGGAATTGCGGGACATATTGAAGAATCCCGCGCAGGTCTGTAAGCTTCAAGTCGACACCATACCCACCGCTGCCGTCAGGTTCAAAACTAAAGACTCTTCCACTTTACACTGGAGCCTGTCAATTATCGATTTTCGGACCTTCTGCATTTTGCGTCGTGAAGCCTAGGGCTTGACGATTGAAGATTTCATCGGCGGAGGGGAAGCAGCGAAACAGCGCAGCTAGCTCCCGACCAATGCTCAAACCGGACAGGTATTGTTGGGTGTGCCCGGACTGCGCCTCACACGAGGTTCAGTCGATCAACATGAAAGTTTCTGCTTCAATTTCGCGCGGTCCTTTTGCCGATTCTTCCGTTTGGCCGTGGACGATTCTCATTTGCCTTGGTCTTCCTCTCTCGAACGATCGGGCGTGATAGGGATTTAGAGACTAAGCGAAAAAGGGAGCTGACGAGGGTGACAACACGACGGGGTAAGTTGGCGAAGTCCGATTGCGCGGCGTGGCCCGAAACAGTTCTGCTCGGTCCTCCGCAACGACGAACAAGTTCCATGACGTCCCACGGATGGTCTCTTCAGTCTTGAACTCAAACCGCATCGAGCGTGCTTTTGTTGAAATCACGTCGGGCTTAACGTTCCACTTCAAGTATCCGCGCCTCGTGCTACTGATGACCCATCTCAAGAACAGGACATGACTATCTTCGAGTAGTCGCGGGTAGGAGCGGAAAAATGTTCTGTTCATTCAGCCTTCCTTGTTTGAGTTTCGCTCGCGGATTGTCTTGCCGCTTCGAGGGCGAATGAAGCACCAGCAGTATAGCGCACAGATATTCCAAGATAAATTTCATCAATGGGCCATCAGGGTAGACAACCCAAAAGCTCCATCCTTGGTGCGATATAGAAACCAAGTGATTGTCATGGTTCAGTGTGGATGAGTATGCATTGTAGGCTGGCTCGTGAAGTGATTCTGCTTTTCACTCGGCAAGTCGCTGCCGCACTTATCGACCGCATAGAATTGCTTCGCAGCCTCACGGTTTTCAATGTCTTCGTGGGCCTTTCCCATGTTTAGGCACAGTGATGGGTAGAACTCGCGAACCCGGTCATCGGCGACTGCATTCGCAAGATCCTGCGATCGCTGATTCCACGTCAAGGTGTCGGCCGGGTTCTTCTGATGCCTGGCTACATAGTGAGCTGCGATGCAGCGCTCGAAGTCATCAGTGCTCTCGTTCCAGGCGCTCAGGAACAGTTGTGCAGCATCCTCGAAGCGGCCTCTTCCTTCGCATTCCATGCCCTGTACGCACAGTCGCACGAGTGAAATTGTTTGGGTCCATGTCCTGATGATATACGCTCGCAGGACCGCCCACCATCAGGCCGTTTTTGTCATGATAGAATTCCGCTTCGTCGACCCAAAACGACGCCTCAGTTTTCACGTTACAACGATCGATCGCGTCAAAGACTTGGTTGTCAACCGCGAGATCGTTTGAAAGAGCATCTGATGTGGCCGCCTGGGAAGGGTAGTGGCCTAAGCGAAAGTCAAGTTCAGATCGCTCGTCTACGTTTCTGGCCATCGCGGATTCAAAGTGCGTATTTTGGCGTTAAGTTTGGTCAAATTTAGACGGCTGGGGTTGTGGCGCGACTACCTAAGAAATCGATACTTAACGATAATCCAGGGCGCTCGAAGCCAAACGTAACACCGGAATTTAGTGGTATCTCACCAGCTTAGTTACGGGCAAAAGCCATCTTGACGAGCTGAGAGGAGCGCCGGTACAAAGTCTCTGATCTCTCGCCGCGTGTCTGGGCGTGTCGAGACGACACCGGGAATCATTCAGAAAGGCCAAACCATTGAAAATCACTCGTCTGAAGACCGCAGTTGTCGAAGGGAATTTCGATTGGACCTTTGTGCGCCTCGAAACGGACGAAGGTCTACGCGGACTCGGTGAGTGTTTCTTTGCCCCCGGCCTCACGGCCATCCTCAAGTCGTTGGAGCCGCTCGTCATTGGCGAAGACCCGCGCGACATTCACCGTCTCTTTCGGAAGCTTCGCCTGGGGACCTCTGGAGCCGGTTCGATTGCGGGGATCATCTACAACGCCATTAGCGGCATCGAGGCCGCACTTTGGGATCTGCTGGGTCAATCGCTCGGTGTGCCCATTTACCGGCTGCTCGGCGGAAGGTTTCGCGACAAGATCCGCATCTACGCGGACTGCCACGGCGGGGAAGCCCTGGAGTGCTTAGATGAAGTCTTGCGTTCGCGCCCCGCCCGCTGGGTCTTGAAGGGTCCGGCAGCGCATGTCGCAAAAGACTATTTCGGTGAAGTTTCGGACGAGCCGCGCTCCTCGCCTGATGACTACCGCCGCCGCGCCTTGGCGATGAAGGCGCAAGGTTTCACGGCGCTAAAATTCGACTTCGATGTGCCCGGCACGGAAGGCGCTGATCCTTACAACCGCGTGCTAAGCAATCGCGCGATCGATTATGGCATTGGCTTGATCGCTGCGGCACGCGAAGCCGTTGGCGTAGATACCGATATTGCCGTCGATTGCCATTGGCGCTACAACCCTTGTGATGTCGTGAAGGTCGCGCGGCAGCTCGAGCCTTTTCGCCTGTTGTGGCTCGAAGATCCTGTGCCACCTGAGAATGTGGCGGCGCTGAAAGAAGTGAATGCTAAGGTTGGCGTTGCGATTGCCACGGGCGAGAATCTGTTCCTGTTCGAAGGATTTCAGGAAATCATCGCGCAGCATGCTGTCAGCGTGGTGACTCCCGACTTGCAGAAGGTTGGCGGCTTGGCGGTGGCGCAAAGCATCGCACAGTTTGCGGATGTGCATTCCATGCCGGTAGCGCCGCACAATATCAGTAGCCCGGTGGGGACTCTGACCGCGGCTCATTTTTGCGCCTCCATACCCAACTTCCTTGCGCTCGAGTTCCACGCCAGCGCGGTTCCCTTCTGGGATGACCTCGTAACCGGGCTGCCGCATCCCTTGATCCAACGCGGATTCATTCGTCTTCCTGAGCAGCCGGGTCTTGGTGTGACATTGAACGAAGAGGTCGCCCGGCGCTACGCACGGAAGGGTGAGGCGTTTTTTGAGTGATCGCGACGCATCATGATCAGGCGAAAACCTCGTGGTAAGATGCCAGCGAATTCGGACGCTGCTTGTGACCTGATTCCCGGAAGAGGGCCGCGGCGAG
>Ga0306924_10008414_pt1 | contig 10407 bp, 10 predicted proteins | sample sta12Can44000111_FD_203756 | JGI IMG/M metagenome (GOLD analysis project Ga0306924, IMG submission 203756) | Lab enrichment of tropical soil microbial communities from Luquillo Experimental Forest, Puerto Rico - statanox.12C.anox.44.000.111 (v2)... | ecosystem: Environmental > Terrestrial >...
AGCTTCCGGCCGGGGGCTTTGCCGGGACGCATGTTCGAGGCACTCGCGGGAACGCACGCGCTTGCCGCCGTGGCCGCCGCGGCTTGCGGACTCGCGGGCGCGGCGGTGTTTTGCCTTTTGCGCGCGCGCCGGCAGGTGGCGCAGTTCGCGACCGTCCTCGACAACATGTCCCAGGGTCTGTGCATGTTCGATGCCGCGCAGCGGCTCGTGTTGTGCAATCAAGGCTATCTGCGCATGTACGACCTGTCGCCCGACGTGGTGAAGCCGGGCTGCACGCTGCGCCAACTGCTCAACTACCGTATCAAGCGCGGTGCCTTCACCTCCGATCCGGAGCAGTATATCACGAGCCTCATGGCCTCGCGCGCGCAAGGCAAGCCGACTTTCCAAATAGTTGAGACCGGCGACCGCGTGGTGTCGCTCGTCAACACGCCGATGGCGGACGGCGGCTGGGTCGTCACGCACGAGGACATCACCGCGCAGCACAAGGCCGAGCAAGAACGCGACAGCATGAGCGCGCAGGAGGCGCGGCGCAAAGCAACCGATGCGGCGATCGCCGCGTTCCGCGAGAGCGTCGAGGCGGTGCTCGCCACCGTCGGCGACAGCGCGGCGGCGATGAAGGCGACCGCGACCGCGCTCTTAGGCTCATCCGATAAGACCTCGTACCGCGCCGATAGCGCGGTGTCGGCCTCGAACGAAGCCTCGACCAATGTGACGACGGCGGCGACCGCGGCGGAAGAATTGATGCGCTCGATCGCCGAGATCAGCCGCCAGCTCGGCCACACCAGCGAGGTCGTCGGCCTCGCAGCCGGGGAAGCGAAGACGACCAACGATCAGGTGGCGGGCCTCGCCAAGGCGGCGAATCCACGCGATCGCCGAGCAAACAAACCTGCTCGCGCTCAACGCCACCATCGAGGCGGCGCGCGCCGGCGAGTCCGGCAAGGGTTTCGCGGTGGTCGCCTCGGAGGTCAAATCGCTCGCGGTGCAAACCGCGAAAGCCACGAAAGAGATCGACGGGCAGATTTCCGCCGTGCAGTCGATGACCGCGGGCGCGGTCGAGGCGATCGGCCGCATCGCCGCGCGCATGCAGGAGATCAACGCGCACGCGTCTTCGGTCGCCGCCTCGGTCGGCCAGCAGAACGCGGCGACGAGCGAGATCACTCACAACGTGGCGAGCGCGGCGAAGGAAACCCGCGAGGTCGCCGCCGTGCTCGGCGAGGTCGCCGGCGCGATCGCCGAAACCAGCACGTCGGCGCAGATGCTGCTCGCCGCCGCCGACGCCGTGCAACAGGCCGCCGTCAACCTGCGCGGCGAAGTCGACAAATTCCTGCGCCAAGTCGCGGCCTAGAGCCGCGGGCGCAAATCCAATCAAGCGCCGTCACGATGTTGCTTTAGTTTGGCCGCACCACCGCGGCAGCTTGCGCCGCAAAATGGGGTCGGGTGAAGCTTCATGGCCGAAGACAAGGCCAAGCTACTGAAATCGCTGCGGATCGAGCGTCCGACCGAGGCGCCGGCCGCGCCTCGCCGGCGCTCGTGGCCCATGATCGCCGCAGTCGCCATTGCCCTGCTCGGCACCGGGGGCGCCCTCGCCTATTACGCGGCGCCCGACTGGCGCAGCGAACGCCGCGCCGTTTCAGCCGTGCCCCCTCCGCCGGCGGTTGCACCGGCCCCCGCCATCGCCGCCGAGCCGGCACGGCCGCGCGCGCTTGTCGCCTCCGGGTACGTGGTCGCGCGCCGCAAGGCGACCGTCGCCGCCGAAATCACCGGCAAGGTGGTCGAGGTGCTGATCGAGGAAGGCATGGTGATCAAGGAAGGCGACGTGGTCGCGCGGCTCGACAGCGTGCTCGCCGAGCGCGACCTTGCGCTCGCGCGCTCACGCGCCGAGGCGGCCGAGGCCGCAATCGGCGCCACCGCCGCCGACCTGCGCGACGCCGAGCGCATCCTTGCCCGCGCCCAAACGCTGATAACTCGCAACGCGGTGAGCGAAGCGGACGTAACCAAGGCCGAGGCGCGGGTCGGCGTGCTGCGCGCACAGCTCAAGCAGGCGAAAGCGCAGTTCTCGACAGCGCAGCTCGACGCCGAACGCACCGCCGACGTGCTCGAAAAGCATCGCATCCGCGCGCCGTTCAACGGCGTCGTGGTCGAGCGTAGCGCCCAGCCGGGCGAAATGATCTCGCCGCTCTCGGTCGGCGGCTTTACCCGCACCGGCATTTGCACCCTCGTCGACATGGACTCGATCGAAGTCGAGGTCGACGTGAACGAAGCTTTCATCGGCCGGGTGCAGGCGGGCATGCCGGTCGAAGCGGTGCTCGACGCCTATCCGGATTGGACCATTCCGGCCGCGGTCATCGCCGTGGTGCCGACCGCGAACCGCGAGAAGGCGACGGTCAAGGTCCGCATCGGCCTCAAAGTGAAGGACCCGCGCATCCTTCCTGACATGGCCGCCAAGGTGACGTTCGAGACCGGCGGGTCCGCCGGCGACGCCGGGCACGACAAGTCCGCCGCCAAGTAATTTTCACCACAATCATTCAGGAGACATCCATGTCGCCCGACATCGCCATGGCTCGCCTTTCTGCCCTGTCCAAGGGCTTCGTCAAAGGCAAGGAAACAATCGCGGTCTTCGACCGGCTCGACCTCTCGATCCCGCACGGCGATTTCGTTGCCGTCATGGGCCCGTCCGGCTCGGGCAAGACCACGCTGCTCAACCTCCTCGGCGGCATCGAGCGGCCGGACGCGGGCGAGATCGCCGTCGCCGGCGCGCGCATCGACGGACTTTCCGAGGGGGAATTGGCGCGCTGGCGCGCGGCCAACGTCGGCTTCATCTTCCAGTTCTACAACTTGATGCCGATGCTCACGGCGGCGCAGAATGTGGAACTGCCGCTGCTGCTCACCCGGCTCAAGGCCAAGGAACGCCGGCGCCACGTCGCCACCGCTCTCGACGTCGTCAGCCTCGCCGATCGCGCCACGCACTACCCGCGCGAGATGTCGGGCGGCCAGCAACAGCGCGTCGCGATCGCCCGCGCGATCGTGTCCGATCCGAAGCTGCTGCTGTGCGACGAGCCGACCGGCGACCTCGATCGCGCATCGGCCGACGACATCCTCGGGATCCTGCAGCTTCTCAACCGCGACCTCGGCAAGACCGTCGTGATGGTCACCCACGATCCCGCCGCCGCCAAATACGCGCACCGCGTGCTCCATCTCGACAAGGGCCGCTTCATCGAGCGCACGGAGCTCGCGGCATGAACGACTTCGTGCTGGTGCGGAAGAATTTGTTCCGCAAGAAGCTGCGCGCCTTTCTAATGATCGTTTCGATCCTCACGGCGTTCGCCATCTTCGGCGTGCTGGCGAGCTTCGGCCAGGCGTTCAACGCCGGGCAGGACGTCGCGGAAGCCGATCGGCTCGTGGTCGTCAACAAGATCAACTTTACCCAGCCTCTGCCGATCGCGTACGTCAACCGCGTGCGGGCGATTTCCGGCGTGCGCCAGGTGACGCACCTCAACTGGTTTGGCGGCTATTATCAGGACCCGAAGAATTTCCTCATCGTCATGGCCGTCGAGCCCACGACCTACATGGAGCTTTACGGCAACGACATCGATATTCCACCCGACGCGCAGCAGGCGTTCAAGCGCGGCCGCACCGCGGCGCTGGTCGGCGAGGCGATGGCGAAGAAATGGGGATGGCACGTCGGCGACCACGTGCCGATCGCGAGCAACATCTTTTCCCAGAAGAACGGCTCGCGCAGCTGGGACTTCGACATCGCCGGGATTTTCGCCGGCAAGAAGCCGCAGATCGACACCAACTTCATGGTGTTCCAGTACGATTATTTCGACGAGACCCGCTCGTTCGGCAAGGACACCATCGGCTGGATGGCGCTGCGCACCGCCTCGCCATCGCTCAACGACGGCGTGATCAAGACGGTCGACCAGCTGTTCGCCAATTCCTCCTACGAGACGGCGACCGATACCGAAAAGGCGTTCAACAAGGCGTTCGTGGCGCAGTTCGGCAACATCGCGCTGATTGTCGTGCTGGTGGTGGGCGCGGCGTTCGTGACCATCCTGATGATCGTCGGCAACACCATGGCGCTCTCCGTGCGCGAGCGCACGCGCGAAATCGGCGTGCTCAAGACGCTCGGCTTCTCCGGCGGCCGCATCCTGCGCCTGGTGCTTGGCGAATCGATCCTGCTCGCGCTCATCGGCGGATTGCCGGGGCTCGGGCTCGCGATCCTGTTCATCGTGCTGGTGCGCGACAGCCTTACCGGCATCCTGCCCCACATCAATATCGCGCCGGAGATCGTGCTGGCGGGCGTGGCGATGATGGTCCTGCTCGGCGTCGTCACCGGACTTGTTCCGGCCCTGGGCGCCATGCGCCTGAAGATCGCCGCCGCATTGGGACGAGGCTGAGCCATGCGCCCGCTCCTGCTCCAAGTCGCCGCCGTAACGGTGATGAACATCAAGAGCTTGTCGCAGCGGCTGTGGCTGTCGGTCTCGACTATTATCGCCGTGGCCCTGGTCGTCGTGGTGCTGCTCGCGTTTCTCGCCATGGGCAACGGCTTCCAACACACGCTCGCGAGCTCCGGCTCGCCCGATGTCGCGGTCGTGCTACGCGGCGGCTCGCGATCGGAGGTCAACAGCGTCATCACGCGCGACCAAGTGCGTCTGGTCGAGGAAGGGCCCGGCGTCGCCCGAAGCGCGGACGGCAAGCCGCTTGCCTCGGCCGAGCTTTATCTGGTCGTCGACGGCCTCAAGCGCTCGAGCCAGACCAAGGCGAACCTGCCGTTGCGCGGCATCGGCCAGGAAGGCGCCGCCGTGCGCAAGGGCATCCGTATCACCGCGGGCCGCATGTTCGCGCCCGGCAGCAACGAAATCGTGGTCGGCAAGGCGCTGCTGCGCGAGTTCGATGGTTTCGAACTCGGCCGCACCGTGACGTTTGGCGTCAGCAAATGGACCATCGTGGGCGTGTTCGAGGCGGACGGCAGCGTGTTTGAATCGGAAATCTGGGCCGACCTGCCCGTGGTGCAGAGCCTGTTCCGGCGCGAGAACGTGTTCCAGACCGTGCGGGTGCGGCTGTCTGATCCCGCAGCACGCGCTTCGCTCAAGAATTACGTCGAAACCGACCCGCGCCTTAAACTCGATGTGAAGTCGGAGGTGGAATATTTCGCCGACCAGGCGTCGCAGACCTCCGATCTCATCCAGAAACTTGGCTGGCCCCTTGCGATCGCCATGGCGTTCGGTGCACTCGCGGGCGCGCTCAACACGATGTATTCATCGGTCGCCGCGCGTGCCGTCGAAATCGCGACTTTGCGGGCGATCGGTTTCGGCGGTTTTCCCGCCTTCGTCGGCACCCTCGCGGAATCCTTGATGCTGGCGGTGATCGGCGGCGTGGTCGGCGCGGCTGCGACGTTCCTCATCTTCGACGGCCTGAGCGCTTCGACCTTGGGCGCAAGCTTCACCCAAGTGGTGTTCAGCTTTCAGCTCACCCCGGCGCTTGCCGCCGAAGGGTTCATCCTCGCTTTGCTGGTGGGCCTGATAGGCGGCCTCTTTCCCGCCGTGCGCGCCGCGCGCATGCCGATCGTCGCGGGGCTCTACGGTTAGCTGGCGCTCATTGCTTGTGTTGCCCGGGTAAAACCGGAACCGCGAGCGATCCGCCGATCCGCATGCGCCCGAGCCGCCGGCCATCCAGCTGAATGATTGACACATCCGCGTTGGCGCTGCCGATGATGGTGTCCAGACGGTACACGTAAAGCCGGGCACGACCCGCTTGGGGCTTTGTCAGATCCGGTTGAAATTGCGGTCCGTATGCCCTGCCGCAGGCCGCTAGTGTGATAATGGCAGCCGCCAGTACTGCGATCCGCAACATGCACCTCGCCCGTGAATCAATGCTGCGTTGAAGATGCTCTGCGAAGCCTTGGCGAGCAACAAAAACGTTCGTGCGTTATGTCGGTGTGGTATGTCCATAAGGCGCGAATAGCGCGCGACGCACCAACGGCATATGGTGATACCGTTCATCGGGGGAAACGTCATGCGCACTTTGCTTGCCACGTCTGCCCTTGTCGCCACGCTCCTTGCGCCGGCGTCGGCGCAGACTTTACGCATCGGCCTGCAAGAGGACCCGGACACCCTCGACGGCGCCAAGAACTGGAGCTTCGTTGGCCGCGTGGTGATGACGTCGATCTGCGACAAGCTCGTCGACATCGCGCCGGACAGCTCGATCGTGCCGATGCTGGCGACGAGCTGGGAGACGGCTGCGGACGGCAAGGCGATCACCTTCAAGCTGCGGCCGGGCGTGCGCTTCCATGACGGCGAGCCGTTCGACGCGGCCGCCGTGAAGTTCAGCCTCGATCGCGCGCTCACCCTGCCGGACAGCCGGCGCAAGAGCGAGATCAGCGCCATCAGCAAAGTCGAGGCGGTCGATCCGCTCACCGTGCGCGTCGAGATGGCGACGCCGTTCTCGCCGTTGCTCGCGCAGTTCGCCGACCGGGCCGGCATCATGGTGTCGCCCAAGGCGGCGCAGGCGCTGGGCGATCAGTTCGGGAACAAACCGGTGTGTGCCGGGCCCTATCGCTTCGTCGAGCGGGTGCCGCAGGATCGCATCGTGCTTGAACGTTTTGCCGATTATTGGGACAAGGACCACTACGCCATTCAGAAAGTCGTGTTCCTGCCGATGCCGGACGCGACCGTGCGCTTTGCCAATTTGCGCGCCGGCCAGCTCGACATGATCGAGCGCATCGCGCCGACCGACCTCGAAAGCCTGCGCAACTCGCCCAAGCTTGCCTCGGCGTCGATCACCGGCCTCGGCTATCAGGGTATCACCTTCAACATCGCCAACGGCGCCCGCGCCAACAATCCGTTCGGCAAGGACAAGCGCGTGCGCGCGGCGCTCGACCTGGCGCTCGATCGCAACGTGCTCAACGAGGTCGCCAACAACGGCGCGTTCAAGGTCGGCAACCAGCCGCAGCCGCCCGGCACCTATTATTACAATCAGGAACTTCCGGTGCCGGGCCGCGACGTGGAGCGTGCCAAGGCGCTGCTCAAGGAGGCGGGCGTCACAAATCCGACGCTGACGCTCCTGGTACCTAACGCCGACGCCGACCGTCAGGCGGCCGAGATCATCCAGTCGATGGCCAAGGAAGTCGGCATCGAGGTGAAGATCGAGCTGACCGAGTTCATCACCATGCTGCAGCGGGCACGCGAGGGCACCTTCGATGCCGACTACGTGGGCTGGAGCGGGCGCATCGATCCCGACGCCAACATCCACACGCTGCTAGGCTGCAAGGTGCCGGGGAACGACGGCCACTATTGCAACCCAGAAGTCGACCGGCTGCTGCAGGAGGCGCGGCTCACCAGCGACCGAGCCGCGCGCAAGCGCGCCTATGACGGCGTGACGCGCATTCTGCTCGACGAGCGGCCGATCATCTATGTGTGGCACCAGACCTGGATCTGGGGTTTCACCGCGGACCTGAAGGGTTACCTCCCCTACCCCGACGGCCTGATCCGGCTGCGCGACGTGAAATATTCGAACGGCCGCATGTGACCGGCGTCCGCACGCAATGAAACTGATCCTCACCGGCGACGTGAACATGATGAACGTGACCGATCCGGCGGTCCCGTTCGCGCGGGTCGCAGACGAACTGCGCGACGCGCTGACTTTCAGCAATTTCGAATGCTGTTTGTTCGATCCCGGCAGCCATTCGTTCCACAACGAGGGCTTCTATGCGCATCCGGGCCCCGGCGGCGAGGCGCTCAAGCGCGCCGGTATCGACGCGGTCGGCATCTCAAACAACGTCAACTACGGCGAGGGCGCGATCCTTACTTCGATTGCGCGGCTCGATGAACTGGGCGTCGCCCATACCGGCGCCGGACGCAATCTCGCCGCCGCGCGGGCGCCGGCAATCGTCAAACGCGACGGGCTTACCTGCGGGTTTCTCCAGCGCAGCTCGGTCTATTGGCCGACCAATCACGAAGCCGGCGCCGAGGCGACCGGCATCGCGGTGATCCGCGGCCACACGGCCTATCACGTGCCGATGCACAAGACGCGGCCGGAGATCCCGCCGCCCAACCGGCCGGGCGTGCCGCCGGAAATCGTCACCTGGGCCGACAAGGCCTACCTGCGCGCGTTCACCGACGACATCGCGGCGCTCAAGGCGCAGACGGATATCGTGGTCGCTTCGTGCCATTGGGGCCTCGGTCAGGAGGTCCTCGACTACATGAGCGAGATCGCGCACGCGGCGATCGACGCCGGCGCGCACATCGTGATGGGACACGGCCCGCACTACTCGCTGCCGGTCGAAATCTACAAAGGCCGACCGATCTTCTACGGCCTCGGCAGCTTCTCGTTCCACACCGGCCACGGCGGGCGCCAGCACGGCGACTGGCTCGGCATGATGGTGCGTGCCGAGGTCGCGCGCGACGGCGCGAGCGGCACGCGCTTCCAGTTCGCCCGTCACAATGACAAGAACGAGACCGTGCTGTGTACGCTGTCAAACGAGCGCGCCGCCTTCGAGGATCTGGCGCGGCGCAGCGCCCAGCGCGGAGCCAAGCTCACCGCGCGCGGCGACGAAGTCCTGGTCGAACCTGCGTAGGGCGGATCAACCGAAGGCGTAATCCGCAGTTATCAGAGTTCCGGCACGCGTTCGTGATAATCCGTGGCGCTCTGATACGCGTGCGCGACGCGCAACACGAGAGGGTCGGCGAACGGCTTCGCGGCGATCTGGAAGCCGACCGGCAGGCCGTTGCCGGTGAAGCCGCACGGCACGCTGATCGTTGGAATGCCGAGGAAATTGAACGGACGCGTGTACAGGGTGATGCGGCCGACGAGCGCCAGCACCGCTTCGCCGGTGCCGTCGACATCGGTTTCGACGATCGTTGGAATCGGAACCGGGATCGCCGGGCAATGCAGCACGTCGATGTCGGCCATCACGGTCTCGAGGAGCTCGGCAAGATGGCGCCCGCGCGCCGAGAGCGCTTCGATGTAGCGCGTCGCCGGCAGCACCAGGCCGGCTTCGAGCCGGGTGCGCACGTGGTTGGAATAATCCTGCGGCCGTTCGCGCAGCCACTTGGCGTGAATGGCCGCGCCCTCGCATTTCGAGATCGTGTCGGCGAAGGAATACCACTCCTTTAGATGCGTCAGCCGCACCGGCACCGCCTCGGCGCCGAGCGAACGCAGCACGTCGAGGCTCGCGTCGACGGCCGCACGCACCTCCGGATCGACCGGCGCATCGTCCGTCTCCATGATGACGCCGACCCGCAGCCCCTTGATGCCGTCGTCAAGTCCCGCGGTGAAATCGGGCACCGGCTCATGGCTGATCGCGCCGTCGTTCACGTCATGCCCAGCGATCGCCGCCATCATCAGCGCGCAGTCCTCGGCCGTGCGCGTGAGCGGGCCGACATGATCGAGCGACCAGGCCCGGGCCATGGCGCCGTAGCGGCTCACGCGGCCGTAGGTCGGCTTGAGACCGATCACGCCGCAGGCGGCCGCCGGCAGGCGGATCGAGCCGCCGGTGTCGGAGCCGAGCGCGCCGTAGACAAGGCGCGCCGCAACCGAAGCGCCCGAGCCGCTCGAAGACCCGCCGGTCATATGCGCCGGATTGAACGGGTTACGGCAGTGGCCGAAGTGTTCGTTGTGGCCGGTCGGCCCGGCCGCGAACTCCGCCATGTTCAGCGCGCCGAGGTCGACTGCGCCCGCTTCGTCGAGCCGCGTGATCACGGTCGCGGTGGTGCTCGCGCGCCAATGGCGGCGGATTTCCGACCCGCAGGTCGAGATGCGGCCGGCGCGATAGTACATGTCCTTGTGCGCGAGCGGCACGCCGTGCAGCGCGCCGCGGATGCGGCCGCGCGCAAGCTCCGCATCGAGCGCGGCGGCCTGCTTAAGCGCGCCCTCCGCATCGATTGCGATGAAACAATTAAGCCGCGGCTGCCAGCGTTCGATGCGGGCGAGCGCTGCCTTGGTGGCCTCGACCGACGAAAGCTGTCGCGTGCGGATCGCCGCGGCAGCCTGCGCCAACGTCATGAGCGCCGGATCGCTGACAGTCGCAGGGGCGCGTGCTTCGGCGATGCTCATGATGTCCTCCGTGCCAATATGGCAAAAAACGCGGCGGGCTCGGCGTCGAAATCGAGCGATTGGGCCGCCGTGCGCACGGCGGTGTTGAGGCGCTCGACTTCGAGCGCAAGCTCGCCGGCGCGAGCCTCGGAGAAGTCGACGTCCTGAAAAAGCTTGGCGGCATCGGCGACGAAACGGGATGAGACTGGCATTGAGACCTCGCAGCGGTGTGGCGGGTGCGTCCGCCGACTTTAGAGCAATTTCTCGATGGCCTGAAGCACGGCCGGCGCTAGCGCCGGCGTTGCACGAGCCGCAGGCACAGCCGCATCAGCCCCATCGCGGCAACGACAATCGCCATGGTACAGGTGGCATAGG
>Ga0306924_10008417_pt1 | contig 10404 bp, 9 predicted proteins | sample sta12Can44000111_FD_203756 | JGI IMG/M metagenome (GOLD analysis project Ga0306924, IMG submission 203756) | Lab enrichment of tropical soil microbial communities from Luquillo Experimental Forest, Puerto Rico - statanox.12C.anox.44.000.111 (v2)... | ecosystem: Environmental > Terrestrial > Soil...
CGATTACCTGTGGCATGATGCTGGCAAGATTGGGATTCATCACGCGAGCATACAAAGCGCGCGTAGGGCCCCTGGAAACGACATCTATGATCCCGATGTGGAGTTTTCTCATGGGAGAACTCAACCGTTCCGAGGCTGCCCTTATACGAGTCTAGGCTATTTCGGTATCGCGTAAGTCCCTTCGCCCCGCGTGGCTCGCATGATGTCCGCCTCGCGGAACTGGCGTTAAACCCGGATTGATCCTCGCTGACGCCGCGTCGTTTACGGTCGTCGAACCGCGGAGGTGCCTTTGTGGCAGCTTATAGGGCTACCTTTGGTTTGACTGGAACACGAGCAGAGACAAGCCGCCGAGGGGCGATGTTCCGGCGGCTCCCCTTTTGAGATGGCGCTGTTCGGTCTTCAGCCCTGGACGGAGTAACGTCGCTCCCCGTGCTTGTTCTTGGCGGACAGTAGCGAAGGAGGAGGACACGCTGTCTACCGGACTTCAGCCTGGCGTGTCGTGGCCTCGCCGAGAAAAGGGGAACGCCTCTTGGCGGCCCAAGGGCGGCCCAACCCCCAAGGGAGGCCCCATTCTCCGAGCTGGCCCAAAAAGTATTGAGTCTCACATCCTGGAATGGGCATCTATAAAAATTAAACCCAGTCACAGACGGATGGCAGGCCGCCGAGAAACCCCTTTCTCCCGTCGCAGCCCTTCTCGGCGGCCTAATTTGTCTTCGGCGATGCGGGCCCGTACTCTGAATAGCAAATCACTCCCGCACTCGTAGACCTCGTAAAAGTCATATACTGGTTCTCGCGCCCTGGAGTGGTCCACCTTCAGGCTGGCGCGGGGCCGCCGAGAATAAGGGACCTTTCTTGGCGGCCCGAGCGCAGCCAGCCACAGGTGACCTCATTCTCCCCACCCGGCCCGAAAAACCGCGTAAAGTATTGAGTCTCGCCTCTTGGAGCGGGCATCTTCGTACACTCTGTTTGTGGGTCGCCGAGAAAACCGCTACCCCTACTACCAGTCCTTCTCGGCGGCCTAGTCTGCCTTTGGGCGGTGGGTTGTTTTTGGAGGTTGCGATGATTCTCCTGCCGATTTTTTGCCCGGAATGCAACGGGTTCACGATGAAGGTCATGACGTACGAGCCGGACGACGATTCCTACGAAGCCCGATGTACGGCTTGTGGCTACCACAGCTTCGGCAAGATTTCGCCTGAGCTCCTGATTGTGAAGGGCGCCATCTACAGTACTCCCCAGAAAACGAACTGAGGCGAGTCGCCACACGACCCCTTCCGGCGTAACCTAGGCCGTTTTCCGCCCCTAGAAACGGCATTCTACCCTTCGGGCTGGCTAAAACATCTATTTCTGCCTCTCCATGATTTGAACTGCAATCCCCCTTGCCTCAAGATAGCCGCGAGCGTGCTCTCCGGGTTAGTCGTTGGGGTCGCCGATGGTACGGCAGGGGGCTGGGATCGCCTGGCGTCAGTCTTGCGCTGACCAAGGGCAGGGCTCTCGGCTCTTAGTCTCCAGAGACCCGGACTCTGGTGTGCATGTTTCCGGGACCAAACAGCTTCCTTGAACGTAATCACCATTACCAAAAAGACCCTAGGGCCGGAGTCGATTCGATGGTATCGTTTGGGCTCGGGGTTTCCTCATGTGGGATAGCTCTTGTCTTGACCGCTTCCTTGAGATGCGCTCTGCCTTCATCGAGGTGCGGGCTATCCGTGACGACCTGAATGCCCGCCGGCGCCAAGGCGAACACCCCGAGAACAAATGCTATGAGTCGGCGTTGTACCGTTGGCAAGATGCGATTGCCGCTTTAGCTGAAGGTCTATACTCTCGGCAATCCGTTCTGCTGGTCGGTGATTTGCCGAACGGTCCGTTAAAAGTCAATTGGCTGAAAGAGGGGCGGGCTCGGTGCGTTCGAATTTCAACCACGGCGGCTCGCTATCAAAACTGAATCAGGTGGTAGTGCCCCGGCCGTTTCCGCCCTAAGAAAGCGCATCCTGCGCGGAATCCACCAAAACATTTCATCTCAGGAATGATTTAGCCGTAAAACGCCCCGATCCAGTGACATGACCTGTTCGTCACGTCACTTAGTCCAGAGTCCGTGGCGTAGGGCACCGAGTTGGCACACAGCGCGGGCCCACGACCATGGCTCGTCGTTCCGGGTGCTGCAGTCCGGATCTAGCTGAGTCGAACCGTGGAGGTGCGCGTGATTGATCAGAGCGACAGATGATGCGCTGCGAGTGGTTCAAATGGGCGGTCTGGTCGCTTTTTATGGCTAGAGACTAAACGGTATCAGCGGCCTGCGGTGGAAGGCACGGGAAGAGCCCACGCCGGATTAATCGTGGCCGACAGCGTTTGGCCGGCCGAGCCCGTCCCGCCACCGGCCGGTAAACGACGACAAGGCAAGCAGGGCGCCAAATCCTACACGCACCGAGATGGCCTTCCATCCGAACATTTCACTGCGTGTAGGATCGCCGTAAGGCAACCCGGCAAACAAGGTCTCAAATGGTTCATAAAATTATCTAAACCCTGATCCTGCACGAATGGTGATCGGAATCAAAGCGGAACGGTGATCGGCTTCGAGCCGAATCCGCAGTTGCGCCTTGCGGAGGGTGGTAGGGTTGGGGAACGTCTCTGTCACCGTCTTGCCCGCGTGCCGGACCCTGTGGCTTTCGAAAGAACCCGGCAAAATAATGCGCCCTCCTCGCGCCTCGTGCATCTTTTACAAGAGGCATGAGCCACCCCTTTTCATCCTGGAGAGAATCACGGCTGGCGAAGGCTGTCGCAAAATCGCTCATCACGCCCGTGAGATGGCTGCTCACCGGCGTCAGCTTTGTCTGTCGAGCCGTAATCGCCCTCTGGGTAAGCTTGGCTGTCTACTACTCGAATCTGCCTTGGCCGTGGCTGCGGTTAGCGCTGGCTCTGGTCTTCGCATCCTTTAGCATTTGGGCCTTATGGCTGGCGCGAAGCCGGCGTGCGCTTTTGCTCTTTGTCGGACTGTTCTTATGCGTGCTGGTTTGGTGGACCTCCATCCGCCCCACGCATAACCGCCCATGGAGGCCAGAGGTGGCGGCGATGCCGCGAGCGTTCATCGACGACGACCGCGTGCGCATCACCGGGGTCCGTGATTTCGACTACCGCAGTCGGCAAGATTTCACGGTCCGCTACCGGGAACGCGAGGTGTCGATCTCGCACCTCACTTCGATCGATTTCTTCGTGTCCTACTTTCTGGCCGGGCCTGTGGCGCACACGTTTCTGAGTTTCAACTTCGATAACGCACCTCCTCTTTGCATTTCCATCGAAACGCGGCCGGAAGTGGGGAAGGGGTTCGCGCCCGTTGCTTCGCTCTTCAAACAATTCGAATTAATCTACATTGTGGGCGATGAGCGAGATCTTGTGCGGGTGCGAACCAATTTCCGGGGCGAGGACGTCTATCTCTACCACATCCGGACGACGCCCGACAGGGCGCGCCGGCTTTTCCGGGTCTACCTGGATAGAATCAATGAACTTGCCGATCGGCCGGAGTTCTACAACCTTCTGACGAACAGCTGCACCATCAACATCGTGCGCTATGCGAGGGTCGCAGGCAAGGTGAGCCGCTTCGACTTCCGTTATATCCTCAACGGTTTCGTCGATGACTACCTCTACTGCGTCGGCTTGGTGGATACGGCGCTACCCTTCGATCAGCTCCGCCCGCGGTCGAAAATCAACGACGCGGCGCAAACCGCCGATGACGCTCCGGATTTCTCCCAGCGAATTCGCGCGGCTGTACCTCTGCGCCAGTCCTCGGCTGTCCCCCATGGATAGCGTCTATGAGCCGCCGCCTCAGCAGCATTCGAAGAATCCAGTAGCCGGCGCCCGCTGCCGCCAGATGCTTTAACGTGTGCCCGCTCACGATGTGCCCCAGCTCGAAAATTGGCCTGTCAAGCGCCTCCAGCGCTTTGGCCAGGACATAGAGGCCCGCCACAATCGCCAAATCCCGCCTTCGCGTGTAAGGGGAGGGGAGCAGAAGAGCGATCAACAGAAACATGACGGAGTACAACTGCACGGCGGCGTAAAAGCGCAAATCGCTTACACCGCGCAGGTCGCTCACGCGCCATTGCAATACGCTGCCCACGCCGATTAACAAAAACAATGGCATTAGCCACAGACCAGCCCGCAGGCTGATACGCTCCGCGACGATCGCCGCTAGAAGGGCCATAAACACGATCGCCATCGGGATCCGGTCCCACACGAGCCTCGCGTTACTCGGTTGCAGGTGATAGTAAGAGGATCCGAACCCGGTGAGAATGAGTCCAACGAATACGATCAAGTATGGCCAACGCTCTCGCTGGTCGAAGAAACGTCTTCGCTCCTGTCTGCCATTCGCGCGAAGCAGGAACAGCAGGCCCCACAATCCAGCCGCCGCGAAGGGAACATTCGAAACCACGTTACTGAAATTGGGAATCCCCAAAAACCTGCGATGGTCGGCAAACATCTGATACCACTGCGGCTGCGGTATAGGTGGGAGCAAGAGAGCGATCGCAGCCACCACGACTGCGACCAGAGCCAGCATCCAGTTGGCGGCTCTTTTCAGAATCAATTCGTTCTCCCCGCGGCCTACGTCTGGAGGTTAAGTAATAGATGCCGAATTTTTGCTCAAGAGCTCAAAATGTTCTACATGAGCAGAGTGGACCAGCGCTCGAAACCCCTGATCGTGTGCATAAACCAGGTTACATAATGTATTCCGCTCTAGGCGGCACAATATTACCAGATCTCTTTGTAATTCAGGCGAATTCAGGTGTCCTGGGTCCACAGATTGGAGCTCATAGGCAAGTGGGTAGCAGTGATGTTCGCGCTGGCCTTTGTTCTCAGGCTCAAACACCAACTCGAGAAGGTTTTCGCTGGCATTGTTCGGATGGCGGAAACGTGAGCAATTTACTCTGAACTCGATCTTCCTTCGGTAGTTGGCCGTAAACAAAAACCACCACGCTGCCATCGCCAGAGGTTTGCGCCACCGTTTCTAGAGCGTTAAATAGCTATTAGCGTTAACGAAGAGCCACATATCAGAAACTTGCAGCGAGCCGCGGGAAGCGCCAAGGTTCATCTAGCCTCCGCGCTCTGTGCAATCGAATGACCCTCGACCGGCAGGGGGCAGGAACACGGGTTACTGGACACTGGATCGGCCCGTCCGTTGTCGGGTTGATATTTTGAAGACCCGACTTCTAATGCCTAGATCTGATATCGGCTGAGATGCTCTTGGAGTACAAGCAGGATAACGATTTATATACAGACGTTCGGGCTTCGCCATCTTGGCGCTGTCCTTTATCGTTTTGGCCTCGCCACGGCGACGACGCTGTTCCTCGACGCTTGACGCTGGGCTGGCTACTTCTGCGTACTCTGCGGCCTTGCTTGCGTTAAATCAGTCTTGGCGCGGGCCTTCGGTCACATCGTTGTGCCCCGCCTTGCCGTAACGATCGGCGACTGGCATTCGAGTTTCTTTGTCTGCTGGACGGAATCAGCATATTGACGTTTCGCCTTGTGACGAGCCCGAAATCGGATCTGCAAGCTCTAGCTCTGCTCGTCGCGGTGCTAGGACTCGGCTGGGCCACCTTAACGGACCCGGACATCCGGCCATTGATCATCTGATTTGCGGCAATTGCCATATCGTGGTTCACCGAGCGGCTTAGGGAACGAATTAAGAGTGCCTCGCCATGGTCCGGGAGAGCTTTTCGAAACCACGCCGCACCATGGCGCTCAGGGCGCCCAGATCGGCGTGTACAGCATACAATAACGCGAGGAGAACAAAATGAAGAATGGACTAGCACGATGTGTGATGGTTCTCTTTCTGCTGAGCTCGGCCTTCGGTCAATCCTCGGCCCTTCCGGTGACGCAGCGCATCGCGCTCCCCAACGTCGACGGGCGCATGGATCACATGGGCATCGACATCGCGGGGCAGCGGCTGTTCGCCACCGCCTACGACAATCACACTCTTTCGGTGATCGACCTGAAGTCCGGGCGGCAGATCTCGTTGATTCCTAATCTCGATAAGCCGCAGGGGGCCTACTACGATGCCGCCACCAATCACCTCTTCGTCTCTTTGAGCGGCGATGGGTCGGTGAAGATGTTCGACGGCAAAACGTTCCAGCTACTGCAGACGATCAAGTACTCGGCCGATTCCGACAACCTTCGCTACGACACCAAGAATAAGCATGTGATTGTGGGTTACGGCGGGGAAAAGTTCATCTATGGCGCACCCGCGCGCCAGCAGGGCGACGGCGCTCTGGGGATCATGGATCTCGCAGGCAAGAAAGTGAGCGAGATCCCGACGGATGCGCACCCCGAATCCTTTCAGCTCGAGCAGATGGGCACCCGCGTCTTCATCAATGTCCCGGACAAAAAGGAAATTCAGGTGGCCGACCTTGCGACCGGGAAAACCGTCGCGCATTGGCCGGTGAGCTGCACGGACAATTTCCCCATGGCGCTCGACGAACCCCATCACCGGCTGATCGTTGCCTGCCGCGAGCCCTCGGCATTGGCCGTGTTCGATACGGCGTCCGGCAAGCAACTCACCCAGGTCGCCCTCGATCCGGGCTTGTTTTCGGATGACTTCTTCTACGACCCGGCCAAAAGCAGGATCTATGTCGTAGCCAGGACCGCGGCCGGAAGCGATCAAAGAGCGCCGGGGCCGGGGATGCTCGAGATCTTGCAGCAGAAGGATCCCGATCACTACGCGAAGGTCGGAACGCAGCCGACGGGCTTCGGCGCGCAGACCGGCTTCTTCTCATCCGCTTTGGGAAAACTCTTCGTTGCCACACGGCGCCAGAAGGGTGGAGCGGGCGGGGAAATCCTCGTTTACGACACGAAATAGGAGGTGTAAACGGCGTAGCGGGCATGACGGCTTGTCTACAAGCCCAATAGCCCGATAAGGAGATAAGAGCGAAGCCGCTCGTGCGAAATCGCCTCTGGTCCGACTTGAAAGCGAACAAAGAAAAACCGCCTGGCCGGGACGGACCGTGACGCCCAGCGGCACAAGCGTACCGGCGCGGAGCGCGGCGGGAATATCCGGTTCGGATTCCGTCTCAGCCCAGACGGGAAGCACGTCGAACCAGACCCCGGCGAACAGGGCGTGTTCACAGAAATCCGTCACCTGCGCCAGAGCGGCCACACGATGCGAGGGATTGCAGCCGCCCTAAACCGCCAATCGCTGCGAACCCGCCGTGGCTCGGCGTGGCGGCTGGAGCACTTGGCGCGAATCATCAAACAGGCAGCCGGCCCTCGCTGAACCAGAAAACGTTGGGACCTGGCCCGGTGCTTGGGCGGACAAATGGTTTTGTCTGAGCACCTGCGTTTTCGCGTCCGTTCCAAGTACGCCAAATCCAACCGGTTCCTGGCATCGCAGTCCGTTTCTGACGGAGGCGAAAGCGAACCGAGGTGTGCTTTGGGCGTCTTAACCGTTCAGAGAAGCAACCAAGGGCGAGAAAGCGCTTCAATGATGCGGCACTCGGCCATTGCCAGGCGACCATTACACGACGCGCTGATACGACGCAATTCCGACGCCAGCCGTTTCAGATCGGTAATTTTGTGTTCGACTGCTTTCCGATGCCGCTCTGCCATGCGACAAACTTCGGCACAGGACGGGCCATCCTCGGTAGACAACCGTAACAGCCCGCGGACTTCCTCGAGCGAGAATCCCAAATCGCGGCACCGACGAACAAACCGAAGGCGACGGATGTGCTCCGTTCCATAATTGCGGTAGTTGCCTGAAGTCCGTTTCGCGACAGGCAAAACGCCGATCTGCTCGTAATAGCGAATGGTGACGACTTTCACGCCTGTGTGCTTCGCCAATTCACCAATACTCATTCGGTTCTGTCCCCTTGACCCTATAGTGACTATAGCCTGTACGATCAGGCTCAGGATATGGGGCAATCGCGCCTTGCTGTTCTCGTCTTCGCCGCCGGATTGGCGCTCGGCCAGGTGCCGCAGCCAACCATCCGCGTCGAGGTCAAAAGCGGCGCAGACCCGGTCCAAGAGGCGGAAGTTACCGTGGGCGGCCATAACAGCCGGACTGGACCGGATGGAGTGGCCCTCCTGGCAGGGGCCCTAGGTCATATTGATATCCGGGTCAGCAAAGAAGGGTTCTTCTCCGCTCGTGCATCTCTCGATATCGATGCCGCGAGGGAATGGACCGTCCAAGTCGAATTAGAGCCTCAGAACGAGCGGCAAGAGCAGGTAACGGTTTACGCGACAAGAAATGATGTTCGCGTTCAGGACTCACCGGTTCATGTTGAAGTCGTGTCGCAAGTTGAGATCAGCGAAGAGCTAGCGATGCGACCGGGCGACATCAGCATGCTTTTGAACGAAATGGGCGGTATGCGTGTTCAGACGACCTCGCCGGCTCTCGGAGCAGCCAGCGTTCGCGTCCAGGGTATGCTCGGCCGGTACAACGCATTTTTGTCAGACGGGTTGCCGCTCTTTGGACAACAAGGTGCGGGGCTCGGCCTGTTGCAAATTCCGCCAATGGATCTCGGCCAAGTCGAGGTCATCAAAGGGAATGCCTCTGCGCTCTACGGCAGCGCTGCCATGGCCGGCATTGTCAACCTCATCTCGCGCCGGCCAACGAAGGAACCAATTCACGAATTTCTTTTCAACCGCTCTTCGCTGGGGGAAACGGACGCCTCGATGTTCTTGGCTTCGCAGCTTACGCGGCAATGGGGCGCCTCGTTTTTGGGCGGCGGCTATTGGCAACAGCAGCAAGACGTGAACGGTGATGGGTGGTCCGATGTCGCGGGATATGGGCGTGGCGTGTTCCGGCCCCGCTTCTACTGGGACAACCGGAGCGGCGCGACCGCATGGTTGACCGGTGGGGTCATTTATGAGAATCGTTCAGGCGGCACGACTTCCGGGGCTGTCCTTCCGGCGAGTGGTCAGCCCTACATCGAGGCGCTAAAGACCACCCGATACGATCTTGGCGGCAACGTGCAGTGGGTGCTTGGCGGACGGCTTGTCCTGACCGGGCGATTTTCCGCATCCGAGCAAAACCACAGACATGAGTTCGGCGAGGACATCGAGCGAGATCGGCACGAACTCTTGTTCGGGGAACTCTCGATAAAAGGATCCTCGGGCAGAAACACTTGGGTTGCGGGCTTCGCCGATCAACGGGATGCCTTTCGTCCGCGCAACGTTCCGCGATTCGCGTACACCTATGTGGTGCCCGGGCTGTTCGCGCAAGACGACTTCAATGTGGCCCCTTGGCTGACGGCGTCGGCAAGCGCCCGCTTGGATTTTCAAAATCGCTATGGAACCTTTTTTAGCCCTCGCGTTTCGGCGCTTCTCCGCAGGGGCGCATGGACCAGCCGCGTTTCCGCTGGACAAGGATTCTTCGCCCCGACGCCGCTGACCGAAGAGACGGAAGCAGCGGGATTGGCAAAATTGCTGCTGCCTGCTTCCTTGAAGGCCGAACGTGGCCATAGCGCATCGGTGGACCTGACACGGGCGATGGGGCCTGTGTCCGTGACCGGCACATTCTTTGCCTCAAATATCGATCACCCGGTGTATGTGGACCGGGGCGCAACCTATGCCATATTCAACTTGCCGGGACCGACCAAAAACAGAGGAGCGGAGTTGTTGGCGACGTGGCGCAAGTCGCCTTTCTCGGTGGCGGCTTCCTACACCTATGTTCGATCAAGCGAGCGGGAACCTTCTAAACGGGCCGATGTACCGCTGACGCCACACCAGAGCCTCGGGTTCATCGGTATGTGGGAAAACGAGGGCGTTACGCGCGTCGGCCTGGAGTGTTATTACACTGGCCGGCAACGTCTGGAATACAACCCATATCGAAGTCAGTCCGTCCCCTACGTACTCGTAGGTGCCATGGCGGAGCATAAAATCCAGGCACACGTGAAGCTGTTCCTGAACTTGGAGAACCTGACTGACGTGCGCCAAACGCGTTGGGACCCGTTGCTGTTACCGACTCGCGAGCCCGATGGAAGATGGACCGTAGACGCTTGGGCACCGCTTGACGGCCGGGTCATCAACGGCGGCGCTCGCTTTACGTTTTAGCCTAGCAAGACGCCAATTTTGAAAGCCTTTGTGGTTCCATAGTGGGCGTTAGGATTCTGCGGGGGACCATATTGTGCCGGATCTAGGGGTCTGCTCTCGTGAGAGGTTTTGTCTGAGTACCCCACGTTTCTGCCCCGTTCCGACTACCCAAAATCTAACCACCCACGGGGCATTCCCGTACCGAACATGCACTTTTTCGGACGTTTTCGGCGGGCCGAAGCCAAGGACGGGGAAAGAACGCAAGGAAGGGTAGTTTCCGCCCCGAGAAACGGCATTCTAGGGCGAGACCAACCTGCCAAGGCATTCCAATTCAGGAATGATTTAGTTGCCGTTATATAGGTCGAAACGAGAATTTTGTTCTCGTTACGGCAGTTC
>Ga0306924_10008418_pt1 | contig 10404 bp, 10 predicted proteins | sample sta12Can44000111_FD_203756 | JGI IMG/M metagenome (GOLD analysis project Ga0306924, IMG submission 203756) | Lab enrichment of tropical soil microbial communities from Luquillo Experimental Forest, Puerto Rico - statanox.12C.anox.44.000.111 (v2)... | ecosystem: Environmental > Terrestrial >...
GCTCGGCGCGATGATCCGCCAAGAGAACCTGTCGCGTCAGATGGCTTGTATGCTACAAGTCGCAGCGCGCTCGCGCCTCAACATCCTGATTTCCGGCGGCACCGGTTCCGGCAAGACGACATTGCTGAACGCGGTTTCGGAATATATCGATCGCGATGAACGGGTGATCACGATCGAAGATGCCGTCGAGTTGCGCCTTCAGCAGCCGCACGTCGTACAGATGGAGACGCGCCCGCCCAACATCGAAGGCGTCGGTCACGTCCCGCAGCGCGAGCTCGTCCGTAATGCATTGCGCATGCGTCCGGACCGCATCATCGTAGGCGAAGTACGCGGTCCTGAGGCATTCGACATGCTGCAGGCGATGAACACCGGGCATGACGGCTCGATGTCTACGGTTCACGCCAACTCGCCCCGCGATGCGCTCTACCGGATCGAAAACATGGTGATGATGGCAAATCTCAATCTGCCGCTCAAGGCGATCCGCATGCATGTGGCGAGCGCCCTCAACCTGATCGTGCATATCGAGCGCATGCGCGACGGCATCCGCCGGGTGCAGAACATCACCGAGATCGCCGGCATGGAAGGCGACATTATCACTGCCCGCGAGCTGTTCACCTTTCGGCAGCGCGGCGGACGGAGCGACGGCACCATTGACAGTGTGTTCGAGTCGACCCGGCTGCGGCCCGATTTTTTCCCTCGCGCAGCCCACCTCGGCCTCGGCGAAGAGCTTCTCGGCGCGCTGGGCATCGGGGAGACCTGAATTGTCTCAACATATCCTCCTCGCTGCCATCGGGTCGACAGTTCTATTTGGTCTTGCGCTCGTCTGGACCTTTCGTGCCGAGCGCCGTAGGGCGGCGAGCATCGAACCGCGGTTGAGGGCGATTGCCACGACCACGTCGAGCATGGACAGTGTCGTCGTATCATTGCGCAGACCGTTGCCGCAGCGCAGAGTATTGCCCGCGCTGCTGTTGGCGCGGCTCGATGATGCCCTTGCGGCGACCGGCAATCGGGTCGGCCTACCGCACCTCGTGGCAACCGCGATAATCGCGGCCGTGACCGTTGGTTCCACGGCCGCAATGGTACAGGGCCAACCAGCTCTCTCAATCGGTTCAGCCGGCGCTGCAGCGGTTGCTGCTCCCACCCTCCTGGTGCGGCTCGCGCAAAGTCGAAACCAACGCCGGTTTCTCGACATTTTCCCTGACGCACTCGATCTAATCGTTCGCGCCGTCAGGGCTGGTTTGCCGGTGCTCGAGGCAATCGAGCTGGCGGCCCGCGAGATCCGTGCACCTGTCGGCATCGAATTCGAGCGGATGCTCGGTGAGGTCCGTATAGGTGTCGAGATGGAAGATGCGCTGCAGCACGCCGCCGACCGTATCCGCGTCTCGGATTTTCGGTTCTTTGTCGTCAGCCTGCTGCTGCACCGGCGGGCAGGGGGTAGCATTGCTGAAGCTTTAGCCAATCTCAGCGCCATTATTCGGCAGCGCAAGGCGCTGCGTATGAAAGCCCGTGCCCTTGTCGCCGAGGCGACGGCATCCACGGCAGTCGTTGCCACCACGCCCTTTATCGCAGGCGTGGGGCTGTTTCTGATCAACCGGCAAGTGATGTCGATCCTGTTCGTCGACCCTCGCGGCCGTTTTATGCTGGGGGTCGCGGCCGTCAGCCTGCTTTTAGGTATTATTGTAATGAAAACAATGGTTAAGAAGACTCTGCGCTAGCAATGTTTGCGGGATTCAACACCGCATCGCTGATCGATGCCATTCAGGCCCATCTCGCCATGCGCATCGGTAAGATGTACTTCGTCCCATTCAACACGTGCATTCTCGTCCTGGCCCTGGGTGCAGCGCTGTTATCGGCACTCAAGCTTTGGCGGATAGGCGAGCGCGAGGATCGAGAGAGACGCCTGTTCCAGGCGCTGCACGGCAACCAGCCCCCTCGTGCGGAGCCGGAGCCAGCGCGACCGCCGCCCTGGTACCAACGGCTCGGAACCCACATCGCTGCAACGAAGATCATCGGCCCCGCCAAGCAGCGGAGCTTGCTCGCGGCCCTCGCCGCGGCCGGGATCAAGGGGCACGGCCACCTCGCCGCTCTGATTGCGGGCAAGGTCTGCGGCGGCGGCGTGTTTGTCCCGATCTGTTGGATGATGCTCGAGTGGTGCCGATTGTTCGTCGGGCTGCCCACACTGAGGCTTGTCGTTCTGGCTGGCGCCTTTATCCTCGGCTGGCGTTGCCCTGAAATCCTCCTTTCACGGCTCGCCATGCGGCGTCGGATACGGCTCGAGACCAGCATACCTGATGCGCTCGATCTTCTCGTCATCTGCGCAGAGGCCGGACTCAGCCTCGATCACGCGATCGAGCAGGTTGGCAACGTATTTCGCCGCTCCAGCCCGGAGGTCGCCAAAGAGTTCGCCGCGACGGCAGCGGAAATGCGCGTCTTGCCGGTTCGCAGCCAAGCCCTCGAAAACCTGGCTGAGCGGGTAGGTCTCGCGAGCCTGCGTAGCATTGTCGTCACGCTGAACCAGTCCATCAAGTTTGGCACGTCCCTCGCTGAGTCATTGCGAGTCCTCGCCGCGGAAATGCGCGCCGAGCGTCTGACTCGCTACGAACAGCGCGCGGCGCGTCTCCCAGTGCTTTTGACTCTGCCGCTGATGGGCTTCGTCCTGCCGTCGCTGATGGTAGTGATCGGCACGCCGTTGGTGTTGCGCATTATTGACATGCTGGAAGCAGCTCGGTGACGGCACCATCAGTTCCTCGCAGCCAAGAGGATGCGGTCCAGCGGCAGGGCTTGGTGTTCTCGTCAGTTACGTGTTTTGGCGCAAGAGCAGCCTGGCATCGGCAGCTGACGGGCTTAATGGGTATCCGAATTCGGGCGCGAGTGATGTCGCGACATCTCCGACGTTCGGTGTTGACGGCGATTTCACAGTTTTTGCGCGACGGATGCGGCGCCAGCGCAACGATGGTGACCATTGCTCTTCCAGTCTTGATCGGGTTTGGTACGCTCGGCGCCGAAACGGGGCTGTGGTACACGATCAGACGGCAGAACCAGTCGGCCGCCGATGCCGCCGCGATCTCGGCCGCCTACGAGGTCATTGCCGGCGAGACCAACCTCACCGCGGACCTGACGCCTACGGCGAGCGAAGCGGCTACCCAGAATGGCTATACCGGAAGCCCTCCGTTGGTCGTCCATCCCTACAGCGACACCATTGTCAACAACGGGGTCGCGGTTACCCTGCAGCAAACGCAGCCGGGGTTGCTTGCATCGCTGTTCCTGCCCAGCGTCACGATAGCGACCAAGGCCGTCGCGGTCATCAAGGTGCTCGATCACTCCTGCATCCTCGCCCTGGCAACGATTGGAACAGGCATCGAAGTCGGCGCCTCCTCCTCTCTCGACGTCCCCAACTGCTCCGTGGCGGCAAATTCGACAAGTAGCAACTCCATCGACATACAGAGTAGCACCGGCTCGATAACCGCGGCGACCCTTGTTACTCGCGGCGAAGTCTCATTGGGCGGGACCCCGATCGACCCAGCCGCGCCGCCGTCGGAATTTGTGCTGACCTCGCGCCCGCTAATTGGCGCACCGGGCATTGCAAACCCTTACGCAAGCCGACTCACCGACGCCTTTCTCACGAGCGGCATTCCGCCGATCCCCGCCGTCACGAACTCCTGGGCGGGGGTGACCACAACCATCATCGCCGGTCGCTACGACGGCGGAATGTCATTCGGAGCGGCGGCGGTAGTCGATCTGATGCCGGGTGTATATTATGTAACAGATGGAAATTTTACGGTTACTTCGAGCGCGACCGTGACTTGCACGACCTGTAGTGGCGCCGATGGCGTCACGATCATCCTGACCACTACACAAGTGACAGGGGGAATAATCGGAAACCTCCAGATCTCTCCCGGTGCGACCGTCACCTTGCAAGCGCCGAATTCAGGAACCTTTTCCGGGCTCCTGTTCATCCAGGACCCGATGGCCACATCCGCTGGGGGCGCAAACCCAGATAATGCATTTAACGGAGGACCAGGCATGAACCTGACCGGCCTCCTCTATTTCCCGAGCACGACCGTAGCTTTCGAAGGGAATCCAAATGCGCGCTGCACGGTGCTGATCGCGAACCAGGTAGCGATCGCCGGAAACCCCAGCTTCACCACATCAGGGTGCAAGGCCGCCGGGCTCAGCAGGCTGCCGACTGTCCACACGGTCGCGCTGGCGGAGTGAGCCAATTCATGAGACACACAGAAAACCGCAGACGCCCCAGACGACGCTGGACAAGAGCGTCACTTGGCGGCGATGGAAGCGTTGCTACTGAATTTGCCTTGTTGGCGCCAATGATACTTGTGATCACGGTTGGGACCGTCGATCTAGGCTTTCTGTCGATGCAAATGGACGCGTTGTCAGGCGCGACGCGCATTGGCGCCGAATATGGGAGGCTTTATCCGGCCGACACGACCGGCATCGACAACGCTATGCAAAACTCGATGAGTTTCAGTCCGCCACTAATCTTCCCTGGCAGTTTTCCTCAGAGCTGCGAGTGCGATGACCGGACGTCCATCGCCTGCACCGAGTCCTGCGCCACGGCCGGCCGCCCCGGCCCGAACCGCGTCTTCCTTAGGATCAGCGCAACTCAGGCTGTCGTCCCACTTCTGCCGTGGCCGGGATTTCCCACAACATTGACCGCAGCAACGGAGATACGCCTGCAATGATCGGCATCGGCCCCCCTCGATTCGTCACGGAACAAGGTACCGCCGCAGTCGAGGCCAGTATTACCATATCGGCGCTGCTTTTGCTGATCGTCGGCAGCATTGAGTTCGGGCGCGCCATATGGACCTACGACACGATGCTTCTCGCCGTCGAGGAGGCCGGCCGCTACGCTATGGTGTACCATCAGGGTCCGCCGTTCACCTGCGCCGCTCAGAGCCAGGCTCCAGGGTGTCCTACCCTGTCGAATACGCCACTTGCCAACTGCTCCGCGGCGTTCGCGCAGCAGGTCTTATCCGCTTACCTGGCCCCAGACATCGACGTCTCCGTGGCAGAGGATACGACATCATCTCCCGCGACGATAACTATCTGCACCAGCCATTCCGTCGATTTTGTGGCGCCACAGCTTCTTCCCTACGGGCCCCTCAATTTGAGGCGTCAACTCACCGTCCCACTGATCTAACGGTCGTTGCCCAGATCGTATGGGTACCAGAGACTTCGAACGCCACACCACGATGCCGCCGAGTGTCCCCGGGATTGTTCTAACCAGGCTGCAGCAATCGCCGGCGTACGACCTCGTGATGCGACTGCCAATCCTTATCTGGTCAGTTGGCCTCGCGCTCGTAGTTGCGATCGACCTCGACAAATATTTACAAGTGGCTGATCCTGCGTTGTCGCGTATCGTCTATACGCTGAACATTGCAATGCGGCTCGCGATGCCCGCGTACCTCATCATCCTGGCAGCAACGGTCCTCGTGCGGACGCCGCCAATCCGAAAGGCCCGCGGGGCCGAGCCGCGGCTTTCGGCATTGTTCGGCAGTTTTTTAATGACCACTCTAGTGCTTTTTCCTCGCCGCGACCTATCACCCGTCGCGGGCTGCATGTCGACGGTACTCGTGCTGATCGGAGATTTAATTGCGACCGTCGTGCTCATCCAACTTCGCGGATCGTTCAGCGCGATGGCGGAGGCCCGGCAGCTCACGACCTCAGGCGCCTATCGACTTGTACGTCACCCACTCTACCTTGCCGAGGAAGTCGCGACAATCGGCGCCGTTATGCAATTTCTCTCTATTTGGACGGTGGTGCTCGTGATTGCGCAGATCGGGTGCCAAATTCGCCGGATGACGAATGAAGAGGTCCTTCTGATGGACGCCTTTCCGGAATATTTAAATTATAAGCAGCAAACTGCGCGGATAATTCCAGGACTTTATTGATGTCCATGCACGAGCGCTATGTGTGACGCGTCGTCTGTCCCGCGTGCGGCGGTCAGAGCAAGGCTAGATTGCCAGATACAACGACTATGTAATACGAGACGGCGACCAGAATTGGCCAGGGTCGCAACGCTTGTGGCACCGCGAGAGCTCCGAACCCGACAGCCGCGACCTTTGGCAGCCACCAAACAGCCCCTAGATGGGCCTGGGAGAACTGCATTATCGGATTAGCCTCCCAGTTTCCCGGATTGGTCAGCGCGTAATTGGTAGTGACGACGTCAGCCACTTGAAGCCCAATGAAAAGTACCCAGAGGATCCAGTGAGCTCGCGCCGGCGTTCGCCCGCGCCATATGATACGAGCGGCGGTTCCAAACGTTCGCCGATCACCACCTCGCTGAGAAGACCAGTAGTTTTCGCAATCCATCGATCGATCCGGAGCCTGACGTTCCGATGCGAAGCTACCGGTTCACCGCCAAAAAAAGGGTAAATGGCGTGCCACACGGGGGTGAGGGGGATCGCGCCGACCCGGGGCAAAGTCGAGGTCGGCCCTGCAAACCTTGAGCTGGCCGAGATGGCGCGCTTGTTGTCAGGCGGCTTGGTCGCGTAGGGGATCGCCACCATCTCGAACCCGGATTTGGGAATGCCGCAATCGGGGCGAACCCAGTCGTCCGGAATGTCCACCCATCGGGTGCCCGCTGGAATGCCATGCTCGGGTAGCCCGAGCTTCTCGTCGTAGAGAAAGCCGCGTCCCAAGCACATAAAACGCTCCAGAGCCTCATCGCTCATCGGGTCCTCCGTTCTCGGTACGCCTCAAAGTAGCGGTGTCGTTGCCGCTCGACTATGGTCTTAACTCGATGGAGATGACGGCTCGTCCCCCCGCCCCACGGCCGCGGCACGGGACGCGCCCCCCTTGAGGTCGAGCACTTTGGGAGCGGGATAAAGCCGACCCGCAAGACGCTTTCTTGACGTTGGTTCGGTCGGCGGATTGACGGGCATTTGATTAAAATCCACGCCAGCTAGATGGCTTCGTGACCACGGCGCGTCCGCTCCAAGCAAAGACGCTCGGCCCGGAGTGCCCCAATCGCTGAGTGGCGGAAAATGAGCTTTGAAACGGTTAGTCTGCTGCTGAATTGGTTGGAACTGGGGGCGCTGCTTGCGATCCTGTCCCGCCTTGCTCGCACCTTTGACCTGATAGCCAGTACCCAGCGCGAGCTGAGGCGAGCTATCCATCACCTTCGTGAGCATCCCGGCACTGAGCTTGGCACCGACAACTCTTTCAGGGACGGGGGATCCCATCGGTTTCCCGCTCTTCGCAAAGCGCTTGGCGATAGGGAGAGCGCCATTGGTCCCGACGATCCGGCCCCTCAATCGCTGTGAACCAGCGGGGTACGCGGTCGCCCGCAATCGCTGGCGAGAGCGCCCTGGGATCATCACCATCCCATAGAAAGTTTTTCCGCGGCCCGACGTTATGACCGAGACTGCGCGCGACGAACGGCTAATCAGACTTGCCGCTCGTTTGATACCAGGGATTTACTGACGGGATAGCGCAGATGACTACTCAAAGTTTAGGTTTAGGTGGATTCGTCAGCACCACCGGCGAACGCATTCGGTCGGTCGTCCCGTTACCCCTGATCTTTGCCATCGGGATTTACTCTCTGATCATTACTCATGCCAGTGCTGTGCTGGGTGACCCCGATACGCTTTGGCACATTGCTATTGGCCATTGGATTATTGCGCATGCTACAGTGCCCGATCACGGCATCTTTTCCGCTACGATGGCCAATGCGCCATGGATAGACCAAGAATGGTTGGGCGAGATACTGATGGCCTGGGGTTACGATCATTTTGGCTTTGCCGCATTGGCAGTGGGCACGGCGCTCTGTGAAGCCGCTGCAATTGCGATACTGCTACGCGTCCTCCTGGGCATATTGACTCCGGTACATGCAATGTTCGCCTCCATTCTGGCAGGCGCATTGTGGTTCCCTCACCTTTTGGCGAGGCCCTACATCCTGACAATCCCTATTCTCGTGGTGTGGGTGGCGGCGCTGGTTCGAGCCCGCAGTGAAGATCGCGCGCCTTCTCTATGGTTCGCACTACTCATTGTGCTTTGGGCCAACCTGCATGGCAGTTTCATGTTTGGGATCGGACTTGCTGCACTCTTCGCATCGGAGGCCGTTCTGATTGCCCCGGATTGGCATGGGCGTGTTCGTGCGGCGCGTGATTGGGGTTGCTTTGGCGCGCTGGCGCTTGGAGCAGCGCTCATCACCCCATACGGTTTGCAGGGTCTGTTATTTCCGTTCCACATGATCAATATGACCGTGCTGGCTTACATTGGCGAGTGGCAGGGCGTCAATTTCTCGCAGACATCGGCGCTGCCATTCGGATTGTGGCTTCTGACTATCCTCTTTGCTTCGCTCTCGCTCGGATGGCGGCTGCCGCCGACACGTATTGGCATACTGCTACTTTTGGTGGCGATGACACTCAAGCACGCGCGCTACATGGAGTTGCTTGGTGCGGTTTCGTCATTGCTTCTCGCTCCATCGCTGGGGTTGCAGTTCGAGCCTCAGGGAGCGGTGACCAAGGCAGACCGCCTGATGGCCGCATTAGCAAGACCGGGCGATTGGCGCGGGATCGTGGTAGGTGCAATAGTGCTTGTTGTCAGCACAATCACGTTGCCTGGCGGAAATCCGCAACCTGCGGACGCTTCATTCCCCGCTGCCGCTGTCGCTGAAGTCCGGTCGAAACACCTTACAGGTCCGGTGTTCAACTCCTACCAGTTTGGCGGTTACCTGATCTTTTCAGGCATCGAGCCGTTTGTTGACGGTCGCGCTGAACTTTATGGTGATGCCTTCGTCAAGCGCTACATAGACGCGGTGGAGTTAGCAAATGACCAATTGACGGAATTACTAAACGATTACGGAATTATGTGGACGATCTTCGTGCCGGAGACCCCCGCAGTCACCTTGATGGATCATCTCCCAGGGTGGCAACGACTATACACCGATTCAGCCGCCGTTGTGCATATTCGTCGACCTGGTTAATTGCGTTTTGCAATGACACAAGTTTCACAGCCCGCTCAGCTTTCGGTTGTCATACCGGTTTACAATGAGGCCGCTACGATCGGGACGATCCTGCGGCAAGTCGCCAACGCAGTGCCCGAAGTATCGAAACAAATCATTATTGTCGACGACTGTTCAAGTGACGGCACCGCCGAGTGGTTGAGGCGCAATCTCGGCGATGCGCAGGGTGTTTGGCACGGCATTTCCGTCAATGATGATGGGCAACTTGAACTACGCAGGCAACAGACGTCAAATACCGCCAGCTTCGCATTCACGGTCGTCTTTCATGAGCGCAATCTGGGTAAAGGCGGCGCGGTAAGAACCGGGTTCGAACACGCTTCGGGCGATGTCATTGTCGTTCAGGACGCCGACTTGGAATACGATCCGAACGACTGGTCGCTGATGCTCCCGCTGATTGTCGATCGGAAGGTCGCCGATGTCGTCTACGGTTCGCGGTTTGATAGCAGACCGCACCGCTCGCTTTATTTCCATCATTACATGGGTAATAGGATCATATCCCTGATATTCAGCATGATGTATAATCAAACACTGTCGGATATCGAAGTGTGCTACAAGATGCTCAGGAAGGAAATCTTGAAGCAACTCGTGTTGACCTCGAATGATTTCGGCTTTGAGATTGAAATCAGCGCGCAGATTGCCCGCGCGAAGTGTTGGCGGATTTATGAAGTCGGCATCAGCTATTATGGCCGCACCTATGACGAAGGGAAAAAGATCAATTGGCGAGATGGGGTCAAGGCGCTCGGTTATCTTGTAAAATTCAGAATGCGCCCGATATCGAGGTTGGCCCATGTTTCATAGGGCTCAGGGGTTCTGGTTGGGAGAGCTTGGCGAAGCCCGATCTTTCAACTTCTGGCTTGCCGATCTCATTGCCCCGTCGATCCGCGGTGATGTTTTGGAGATCGGCTGCGGTACTGGTAATTTCACTGGCCTCATCGCGCGCCAAGCGAATTCAGTGGTGGCGGTCGACCTGGATACAGAATACATAACGACGGCCCGACAGCGTTGGAAGGATGATCGCCGCGTCAGCTTCCGCTGCTGCGATGCGACCACAGAGGGCTGGAAGTCTGAATTCGACACTATCGTTCTCTTGGACGTTCTTGAGCACGTCCAGGATGACGTTGATTTCTTGCGGAGCCTGCGGCGGGCGCTCCGTCCTGACGGAACGCTGGTCGTCAAGGTACCCTCGGGTGATTGGCTTTACGGGACTATGGACCGGGCGATAGGTCACTATAGGCGCTATTCTAAAAAGACCTTGCGTTCTGCGCTACGTAATGCCGGTTGGCGCGATTCGCGTAGCTTCTATTTTAATCGGCTCGGCGTATTAGGGTGGTGGCTCAATGGACGGGTTCTCCAACGAGTCACACCGCCTGCTACGCAAGTAATGGCGATCGAGATGCTTGTGCCGATACTTCGCCAAG
>Ga0306924_10008419_pt1 | contig 10403 bp, 8 predicted proteins | sample sta12Can44000111_FD_203756 | JGI IMG/M metagenome (GOLD analysis project Ga0306924, IMG submission 203756) | Lab enrichment of tropical soil microbial communities from Luquillo Experimental Forest, Puerto Rico - statanox.12C.anox.44.000.111 (v2)... | ecosystem: Environmental > Terrestrial > Soil...
AGTGACGATCCGCGAGTACCCTGTGCTGGGCCGCCTGCTGGCGGTGCTGTCGTGACGACCGACGTCATCATCGTCGGCGCGGGCCCCGCGGGCGCGGCCACGGCCATTCTCCTGGCCGAGCACGGGCTCTCCGTGCGCCTGCTCGATCGTGCGCGGTTTCCGCGGCCCAAGATCTGCGGCGAGTATCTGAGTCCGGAGGCGCCGCGGCTGCTCGATCGGCTCGGCGCGCTCAAGGCCGTCGACGGAGTGGCCAGCGCCTTGAAGGGCATGCGCATCACCGCGCCCGACGGGCGGACGCTCGTCGGAACCTACCGGCCGATCGGGGAGTGGCGTCCGTATCGCGAGTATGCGATGGCGATCACGCGGGAGGCCCTCGACGCGATCCTGGTCGACCGCGTCCGCTCGCTGCCGGTCGACTTCCGCGAGCAGACCCGCGTCACGGACCTCGTCGTCTCGGGCGACCGCGTGCTCGGTGTCGAGGCGATCGACGGCGACGCGCGCCGCCAGACCCTCCGCGCGCCGCTGACGATCGCGGCCGACGGCCGCGCGTCGGTCGTCGCCCAGCGGCTCGGGTTGCGCCGGCCGCATCGGCTGCAGCGGATGGCGATGGTCACGTACGTCGAGGACGTGAGCGGGCTCGGCCGCATCGGCGAGATCTTCGTCGACCCGCCGGACTACGCGATCCTCAACCCGGTGGCGCCGGGCCGCGCGAACCTCAGCGTCGTCGTGCCGCTGTCGCACGCGGCGCCGTGGAGCGGCCGGCTCGACACCTTCTTCGACGCGCGGGTGAAGCACCTGCCGCACCTCGCCCGGCGCATCGCCGGCGGCCGGCGTGTCGCGTCGGTGCGCGCCATGGGCCCGCTCGCCTACCAGGTCGACCCGCCGCGAACCGGCGGCGTGCTCATGGTGGGCGACGCGACCGGCTTCTTCGATCCGTTCTCGGGCGAGGGGATCTTCAACGGTCTCCGGAGCGCCGAGCTGGCCGTGGAGACCACGGTGCAGGCGCTCGGCCGCGGCGATGTGTCGGCGCGGGCGCTGGCCGGCTACGATCGCGCCCGGCGCCTGGCGTCGCGCGACAAGGAGCGGGTGACGCGCGCGCTGCAGGTCGTCATCAGCCACCGCCGCCTCGCGAACCTGGCGGGGCGGCTCCTCGCGCGGCGCCCGCGCCTGCTCGACCTGTTGCTCGGCGTCCTCGGCGACTTCGTGCCGCCGCGCGCGCTCCTCACCGGCATCTTCAGGCACTCGCGCTTCTGATCGCCGCGCGCCTCCAGAGAGGAGACCCTCGATGAGCCCCAGCGACAATCTGCCGCGCCGCTTCGCGCGCATCTACACGGCGGCGATCACCGACGTCATGGACGAGATGGGGCTGCGGCGCCAGACCCTGCCGGCGGCGATCCAGCCGCTGGCCTCGGCGATGCGGACGGCCGGCTACGCGTTCACGGTGCGCGGCCGGCCGCACAGCGGCTCGCCGCGCGAGCGCGATCAAATCTTGAGAAAATTTCTCGGCATGCTCGGCGCGGTGCCGGCCGAGTCGGTGCTGGTGGTCGCGGCGCACGACAACGTCGCGGCGCACTTCGGCGAGCTCAGCGCGGCGTGGTTCCGGGCCCGCCGGGTGCGCGGCGCGGTGATCGACGGCGCGACGCGTGATGCCGCGGCCATCATGCGCATGGGGTTCCCGACGTTTGTGCGCTACCGGACTCCGCAAGACTCGGTGCCGCGCTGGCGGGTCGCCGACTGGGGCCAGCCGGTGACGATCGGCAGCGTGCGGGTGAGCCTCGGCGACATCGTGGTGGCCGATCTGGACGGCGTCGTGATCGTCCCGCGCCGCGCCGCCCAGGAAGTGCTCAAGCGCTGCGAGAAGCTCGTGGGGACGGAGAACCGGGTTCGCTCGGCGGTCCGGCGCGGCATGACGCCGCTGGCCGCCTATCAGAAGTTCGGAAGCTTCTGAGACCGGCCGCGCCGATCAGCCGAGGGTGGCGACCGCGCGCGAGGCCTCGCGCACGACCTGGACCGCCGAGCGACCGAACACCAGCGCGACGCCGAGGCCGATGACGATGTCCGGCCACGGCGAGCCGGTCGCGGCCACCGCGGCGGCGGCCACCAGCACCGCCGCGTTGCCGAGCACGTCGTTGCGCGAGCAGATCCACACCGAGCGCATGTTGATGTCGTCGTCGCGTCGCCGCCAGAGGAGCGCCAGGCACGCCAGGTTTGCCATCAACGCCAGCGCCCCGACCGCGCTCATCACCTCCACGGTCGGCGTGAGGCCCTGCGCGATCTTGACGGCGACCTGGACCAGCACGCCGACGCCGAACGCCGCCATGATGAGGCCCTTGAGCAGCGCGGCCCGGGCTTGCCAGACCACGCCCCGGCCGATCACGTAGAGGCTGAACCCGTACACGATCGCGTCGCCCAGCATGTCGATCGAGTCGGCGAACAGCGCCGTGGAATGGGCGAGGACGCCGGCCACGCTCTCGACGAGGAACATCGTGACGTTGATCCACAGGACGACGTGGAGTACCCGCCGCTGCTCGCGCGGAACCTCGCGGACCTCGCAGCACTCGTCCACGCGCTCGAGCCTAAGTCAGGAACGCGACGACTTCCAGGGGCTCGTGCCCCGAGCGGTGCAGGGCCTAGATGCGGTGGTGCCGCGTTTCGAGCGCGGGCTTTGCCCGCGCCATCTGGGGGGGGATTCGGAGGGGGCCGTCGAGGCCCCCTCGATGGAACTAGCGGCGGCGGCGGGCTGAGCGGGGCGCCGCCGCCGGCGCCTCGGGCTCGTCGCGAGCCTCCGCGCCGCTGATCTCGGGCAGGGCGGCTTCCTTGAGCGGCTTGCCGACGTGGTCACGGATCCACTTGGCGTCCCACCACTCGAGCGGCGTGACCGACGTGCCGTTCACGAGCACCTCGTAGTGCAGATGATCGCCGATCGCGAGCCCGGTCGAGCCCGTCCGGGCGATCTCCTGGCCCTTCTCGACCGCGTCGCCCACCTTCACGGTGATGCTCGACAGGTGCGCGTAGAGGGTCTGCAGGCCGAGGCCGTGATCGATCACCACGGTATTGCCGTAGATGGTGAGGGGCTCGGCGTAGACGACGACGCCCTTGTTGGATGCGGGCACCGCCGACTGGCGCGTCGAGGCGAGGTCGTACCCGAAGTGGATCTGCCGGTCGATCTCCTTGCCGGCGTGCACGTAGGTGCGCGTCTCGGCGAAGTTCGCGAACACCTTCGTGTTGCGCGCCTGCACGAACGGCCCGTGCCAGAGCGGCTTGTCGGCGGTCGACGCGCCGATCTTCCGCTTGACCTCCTCGGCCTGCTTGCGCAGATCACGGTTGATCACGAGGAAGCCGTCGACCAGCGAGTCGGTGGACGGGCGCTGCGGCAGGAGCTCGGGCACCTTGGCCTGCAGGAACGCGTCCTTGATCTCGATCGTGTCCTTCGGGAACTTGCGCGGCCGGATCTCGGCCGGGATCCCACGCGAAGCGGTGTTGCCGGCTTCGTCGGTGGCCCGGATCTGGATCGGCGTCGCCGCGTCGAAGTCCCACGGCAGCGCGAGCAGCGCGATCCGCGCGCCCTTGTCGGCGGGCCCGAAGGCGAACGACGGAAACGCCGTGGCGCCGGCCAGGACGTCGGTCCGCGCGGCGCCCGAGACGCGGAACGCGACGAGCCCGCTCCCGCCCGGCGAGAGATACCGCGTGGAGGCGAGCAGCTCGACCTTCGGCGGCGTGAGGTCGACCGTGACCGGGTAGCCCGCGATCGCGCGGTCGTCGCGCCGGATCGGCCGCCAGAAGGTGTCGCGCGCCCACACCTCGATCGTGGCGCTCCCCTCGCGCAGCCCGAGCGCCGCGCTGTCGACCACGACGGGAATCTCGACGCGCCGGCCGAGGCCGCTTTCCTTGGTGGCCACCGGCGTCGACTTGCCGGATTGCTCGATGCGGACCTCGACGCGCGCCACGTTGCCGCGCCGGGCCTCGACGATCACGGTGAACGCGGTCTTCTGACCGATGAAGCGCGGGGCAGTGGTAAGGGACTGCACGCCGGAGGCGGTCTGCCGCCAGATCAGATACGCGACGGAGCCGACGACGGCCACCAGGAGGACCACGACGACGAGCACCCAGGCCTTCGCACGAGACCGCTTGGGCACGAAGCGGATGATACCATGCAGCCCCGTCACGAACCTCGGAGGTAATCGCGCCCATGAGCCCTTTTCTGATGATCGCGTCGCTGGCACTGTTCGTGCTGGCGGGCGCGTGCGAGATCGCCGGCGGATATCTGGTGTGGCTCTGGCTACGCGAGGGGCGGAGCGCGCTCCTGGGCGTCCTCGGCGCGGCGATCCTGTTCGCCTACGGTGTCGTGCCGACGCTCCAGCCGGCGCCGTTCGGCCGCGTCTACGCCGCGTACGGAGGCGTGTTCGTCGTCCTCTCGCTCCTCTGGGGCGCGGTCGTCGCGCGCGAGGCGCTCGATCGGTTCGACGTGATCGGCGCGCTGCTCTGCCTCGCAGGCGTCTCGGTGCTGATGTACGCGCCGCGCAGCTGACGCCGCGGACCGTGCGGCTCGCGGAGATCGCGTGTCGGCGGTCGACACTGCCGGGTGTCGGCGCTCGGCCCCCCCGGGGTGTCGGCGCTCGGCATCCGCGCCCGACGCCCCGGGGTGTTCTTGACACCCAAGGTCGGCGCTCGCTAGCATGGCCCGGTGCCGATCACCCTCTGGCTGATCCCCCTCTTTCCGCTCGTCGGCGCGCTCCTCAATATGGTCTTCGGCCGCGTCGCCGGCCGCTACGCGCACTGGATCGCGGTGCCCGCGCTCGCGGGCTCGTTCGTCGCGGCGTGCATGCTGTTCTCGCGCGTCGCCTCCGGCGAGGTAATCGACACCACGCTCTTCCGCTGGGTCAGCGCGGGAGACTTCGAGACGTCGGTGGCCGCGTACGTCGACCCGCTCACCGGCGTCATGCTGCTCGTGGTGACGGGCGTCGGCGCGCTGATCCATCTGTACTCGATCGGCTACATGCACGACGATCCCGGCTACCCGCGCTATTTCGCGTACCTCAATCTCTTCGTCTTCTCGATGACGATGCTGGTGCTGGCCGGTAACTTCCTCCTCCTCTACGTCTTCTGGGAAGCGGTCGGCCTCTGCTCGTACCTCCTGATCGGCTTCTGGTACACGCGGCCGGCGGCGTCGCAGGCGGGCAAGAAGGCCTTCATCGTCAACCGCGTCGGCGACTTCGGCTTCGGGCTCGGCATCATGTGGCTGTGGAGCGCCGTCGGCACCCTCGACTACAACGCGGCGTTCGCCGCGATCGAGGGCCTCGCCCCGAGCACGGCGACGGGCATCGCGCTGCTGCTCTTCATGGGCGCCTGCGGCAAGTCGGCGCAGCTGCCGCTGCACACCTGGCTGCCCGACGCGATGGAGGGGCCCACGCCGGTGTCGGCGCTCATCCACGCCGCGACGATGGTGACGGCCGGGGTCTACATGGTCGCGCGCAGCCACGTGATCTTCGAGCACTCGCCGGTGGCGCTCGAGGTGGTCGCCTGGATCGGTGTGGCCACGGCGCTCTTCGCGGCCTCGATCGGCCTCGTGCAGACCGACATCAAGCGCGTGCTCGCCTATTCCACGGTGAGTCAGCTCGGCTACATGTTCGCCGCGGTCGGCGTCGGCGCGTACGCCGCCGGGATCTTCCACCTGGTCACCCACGCCTTCTTCAAGGCCCTCCTGTTCCTCGGCGCCGGCAGCGTCATCCACGGCCTCGGCGGCGAGCAGGATCTGAGGAAGATGGGCGGGCTCTCGTCGCGGATGGTCGCGACGACGATCACGACCACGATCGGCGGGCTCGGCCTCGCCGGGCTGCCCGGCCTCGCCGGCTTCTTCTCGAAGGACGAAATCCTGTCGGCCGCCTACGGGAGCGGTCACAAGGGGATCTGGGCGCTCCTGCTGCTGGGCGCGTTCCTCACCTCGTTCTACACGTCGCGGATGCTGTTCCTGGCCTTCTACAGCGGTCCGCGCATGACGCGAGAGGCCGCCCACCACGTCCACGAGTCGCCCGGCGTGATGACCTTCCCGCTGTGGATCCTGGCGCTGCTCACCGTGATCACCGGCGTCGCGTTCGGGATTCCGTCGGAGCACGGCACGCGGTTCGAGCGCTTCCTGTCGCCGGTGTTCGCCGTCCACGAGAGCGGGACCAGCGGAGCCGTCGCGCTGATGCTGCTCGTCTCGGCGGTGGCCGTGTTCGTCGCCGGGGTCGTGGTCGCGTGGTACATGTACATGGCGGCGGCGGTGCGGCCCGACGAGATCGGGCGGCCGAGCACGCCGGTCCACGCGCTCCTGCTCAACGCCTACTACGTCGACGCGCTCTACGACCGCGCGATCGTCCGCCCGCTGCTGGCGCTCTCGCGGTTCCTGGCCGGGGTCTTCGACGTGCGCCTGGTCGACGGGCTCGTCAACGCGGTGGGCCGCGCCGTCGTCGCGAGCGCCGCGGTGCTCCGCCGGCTCCAGACGGGCTACAGCGTCAACTACGCGCTCACGATGCTGGCCGGCGCCGTCGCCATCGTGGCGTTCCTCCTCGCGCGATCTTGATCCCGCTCGTCTCGATCGTCACGTTCCTGCCGGGGCTGACCGGGCTCGCGCTCTTGCTGGTGCCGCGGCGGGCCGAGGGGGCGCTGCGGCCGGCGGCGCTCGTCGTGGCCGTCGTCACGTTCCTTCTGTCGCTGCCCCTCTACGTCGGGTTCGACGCCGAGCTGATCGGCTATCAGTTCGAGGAGCAGGCGCGGTGGATGCCGACGCTCGGCGTGAGCTACCACGTCGGGATCGACGGCATCAGCCTCCTGCTCGTGCTCCTGACGACGTTCCTGATGCCGCTCGCCCTCGCGTCGGCCTGGGGCTCGATCGAGGACCGCGTCAAGGAGTTCGTGGCGACGATGCTGATCCTCGAGACCGGGATGCTCGGCGTGTTCGTCAGCCTCGACCTCTTCCTGTTCTACGTGTTCTGGGAGGCGATGCTGATCCCGATGTACTTCATCATCGGGGTCTGGGGCGGGCCGAACCGGATCTACGCCGCCGTGAAGTTCGTGCTCTACACGATGGTCGGCTCGCTCCTCATGCTGGTGGCGATCCTCGCCCTCTACTCTCAGTACGGCGCCGCGACGGGCCGGTACACGTTCGACCTGCCGGTGCTGGCGCAGTACGTGATGGCGCCGGGCCGCGCGCAGGACCTCATGTTCCTCGCCTTCGCGCTGGCCTTCGCGATCAAGGTGCCGCTGTTTCCGTTCCACACCTGGCTCCCCGACGCCCACGTCGAGGCGCCGACCGCCGGCAGCGTGATCCTGGCGGGCGTCTTGCTGAAGATGGGGACGTACGGGTTCCTCCGCTTCTGCCTGCCGCTCTTCCCGGACGCGAGCCTCACGTTCGGGCCGCTGGTCTTCGCCCTGGCGGTGATCGGGATCATCTACGGCGCCTGGGTGTCGACGGTGCAGCCGGACATGAAGAAGCTCGTCGCCTACTCGAGCGTGAGCCACCTGGGCTTCGTGATGCTCGGCATCTTCACGCTCAACCAGCAGGGCCTCGTCGGCGGCCTGATCCAGATGGTGAACCACGGGCTCTCGACAGGCGCGCTCTTCCTGATGGTCGGCATGATCTACGAGCGCCGCCACTCCCGGCTCATCGTCGACTTCGGCGGCCTCTGGCAGGTGATCCCGGCCTTCTCGGGGCTCTTCCTGGTCGTCACCTTGTCCTCGCTGGGGCTGCCCGGACTGAACGGGTTCGTGGGCGAGTTCCTGATCCTGGTGGGCGCCTTCCAGCGCAACCCCTGGATGGCGGCGCTGGCGACGACCGGCATCATCTTCGCCGCGGTCTACATGCTCTGGATGTACCAGCGCGTCGTGTTCGGCGAGGTCACCAGGGACGCGAACCGCCGGCTCGCCGACCTCACCATGCGCGAGTGGTCGGTGCTGGTCCCGGTGGTGGCGCTCATCGTGTGGATCGGCGTCTACCCGGCGGCGTTCACCGGCAAGACCGAGACCACCATCGAGGCTCTGATCGCCCAGGTCCAGAGCAAGTCCGGCGCGAACCGCTGAGCATGGACGCGATCGTCTTCCCGCCCGTCCTCCTCGGCCCGCTGCTGCCGACCCTCATCGTGCTGATCGCCGCCGCGCTCGTGCTGGCGCTCGACATCATTCCCCGCACGGTCCCCCGCGAGCTCGCTGCGATGGTGACGCTGGCCGGCATGGTCGGCGCGCTCCTGGCGACCCTGGCGCGGTGGAGCACGCCGGCGCGCGCGTTCCGCGACATGATCGTGCTCGACAACTTCGCCCTGTTCTTCAACGTCGTCATCTGTTACGCGGGCGCCCTCATCGTGCTGCTCTCGATGGACTACCTGCGCCGCACCGGCAGCGAGTCGGGCGAGTACTGGGCGCTCGTGCTCTTCGCGACCGCCGGGATGATGCTGATGGCGGCGGCCGGCGATCTGATCGTCGTGTTCCTGGCCCTCGAGCTGATGTCGCTGTCGCTCTACGTGCTCGCGGACCTGTTCAAGCGCGAGCTCGCCTCGGGCGAGGCGGCGATGAAATACTTCCTGCTCGGCGCGTTCGCGTCGTCGTTCATGCTCTACGGCATCGCCTTCATCTACGGTGCCACCGGCACGACGAACCTCGACCGGATCGCCGCGGCGGTGGCCGCGCGGCCCCGCGATCCCCTGTTCGTCATCGGGCTCGGCCTCACGATGGTCGGCTTCGGCTTCAAGATCTCGTCGGTGCCGTTTCACATGTGGGTGCCCGACGTCTATCAGGGCGCGCCGACCAGCGTGACGGCGCTGATCGCGACCGGCTCCAAGGCCGGCGCGTTCGCCGCCCTGATCCGCGTGCTGACGGTGACCCTGCGTGGCGTCCCGCCCGACTGGGCGGCGCTGCTCTGGGCGAGCGCGGCCGTCACGATGACGGTGGGCAACGTGGTCGCGCTGGCGCAGTCGAATCTCAAGCGGATGCTCGCCTACTCGTCGATCGCGCACGTCGGCTACATGCTGGTCGGCCTGGTGGCCGGCGGGGTGGGCGGGGCGGGCGCGGTGCTCTTCTATCTGCTGACCTACACCTTCACGACCGCCGGTGCCTTCGGCGTGATCACGCTCTGCGAGCGCGCGCGCGGCGAGGCCGTCGAGATGTCCGACTACGCCGGGCTCGCGCGGCGGCACCCGGTGCTGGCGGCGACGCTCGGGCTCTTCCTGCTGTCGCTGATCGGGATTCCTCCGCTGGCCGGGTTCGTCGGCAAGTTCTACGTGTTCGGCGCCGCCGTACGCGCCGGCTACGTCTGGCTGGCCGTCATCGGCGTCCTGAACTCCGCGGCGGCCGCGTACTACTACCTCCGGGTCGTCATCTACATGTACATGCGCGAGCCCGAGGGGGCCGCCGCCACCTACGCCTCGTCGTTCGCCGGCAGCCTCGCCCTGGCGATCGCCCTGCTGGCGATCGTGCTCCTCGGCGTGATCCCGGCCCCGTTCGTCGACCTCGCCCAGGCCGCCGTCGCCCCGCTGCTGCGCTAGCGCGGATGGCGCATGGGTGGCGGCGCGCGCGCTGGCTGGCGGGTGGCGGCGGGCGCGGACCCGGGGGAAGGGGTCCCGGCTACCACGCGGCACGCGTGCGGATTCCCCACTCGTCTGGGCTCCATCCCGGCGCATAACGTCCGCCGCCGCATGGAGGGAACGGGTCCCGGGACCCCTCCCCCCGGGCCCGCGCCCGCCGCCACCCGTCTGTCGACGCCGGTCGCTCGCCCATGAACATCGCGCTACCGCAGCGCGGGTGGTTGTTCGACTTGGACGGCACCGTGTATCGCGGCGAGACGTTGATCTCCGGCGCCGACACGACGATCGCCGCGCTGCGCGCGGCCGGCCGCCGCGTGGCCTTTCTTTCCAACAAGCCGCTGCAGACGCGGGCCGACTACGCGCGGAAGCTCACGCGGCTGGGCATCCCGACCGGGGACGACGATGTCATCAACTCCTCGCTCGTGCTGGCGCGCCACCTGGCGCGGCTCGACGCGGGGGCGCCGGTTTTCGTCATCGGCGAGCCGCCGCTGATCGCCGAGCTCCGCGCGCACGGCTTCGAGGTGCGCCCCGATCACCGCGTGCGCTGGGTCGTGATCGCGTTCGACCGCACCTTCGATTACGCGAAGCTGAACACGGCGCTCCAGGCCGTGCGCCAGGGTGCCCGCCTCATCGCGACCAACCCGGACCGGACGTGCCCGACCGAGGACGGCGAGATTCCCGACTGCGCGGGGATGACGGCCGCCGTCGAGGCGGTGACCGGGCGCACGGTCGAGGTCGTCGTCGGCAAGCCGTCGCCGATCATCCTCGAGGTCGCTCTCGAGCGGCTCGGTGTCGAGGCGTGCGAGTGCGTGATCGTCGGCGACCGTCTCGAGACCGACATCGTCATGG